>Ga0180437_10006377_pt1 | contig 15743 bp, 8 predicted proteins | sample SS_ome_4_FD_132410 | JGI IMG/M metagenome (GOLD analysis project Ga0180437, IMG submission 132410) | Hypersaline lake sediment archaeal communities from the Salton Sea, California, USA - SS_3_D_1 metaG | ecosystem: Environmental > Aquatic > Non-marine Saline and Alkaline > Hypersaline > Sediment...
GTCTCTCATTCTTCTTTGATCTTCGCTTATTTGGATAAGGCCAAAAATAGAATCAGAGCTGAGACTTTTCGCCTCTACTTTTAACATATCTATATTAAGGCTGGATTTGAAAAATTCAGCTATTTTTACTTTTTCACTTTTGCCATCTTTATCTAATACATCTTCTTCTTTAGAAGAATTTAAAAGATCTTCTTCTAAAGAAGCATCGATCCTTTGAAATTTACATGATAGCTTGGCTTCTAAAATAGGCATCAAAGATGTGTCAAAATAAGGATGAAAATGCAGAACTTCATAACCTTTTTCTTTATATAAGGGGAGATAAGATGTACTTTCTTCATGAGTATAAAAAACCTTATCAGTGTTTTTCTCTTTGTTTCTTGCTATATACTCATCTAAAGTTGTCCACTCATCATTAGAATTTTTCCAAATAAGAAATTTATTTACTCTATCGTAAAATTTTTCATCTTGCAAAATCCCAAGTTTTATAATGACCTCTAAATCTTGCCAAGATGAGATAAATTTCTCTCTGTCATTGGTATAAAAAGAAAAAAGTTTGTCTGATATTTTTTTCGCTATGTGTTGTCCTAAACTTTTTACAGTGGGATCCATTTGCAAAAATGAACGAGAAACATTCAGTGGAATATCAGGACTATCAATAGCTCCTCTTAAAATCATCAAAAAATCTGGAAGAAGATCTTTGCAATTATCAGAGACGAAAACACGATTGCAAAAAAGCTTGATTTTGCTTTTATTCACATCAAATTGAGAAGTGATTTTTGGGAAATATAATATCCCTTTTAAATGAAAAGGAAAATCTACATTCAAATGAATCCAAAATAAAGGATCAGGCTCAAAGGGATGAAGCTCTCTATAAAATTGAAGATATTCTTCATCTTTACAATTTGATGGAGATTTTAAATATAAAGGATCTTTGTTGTTTATGTGTTTGCCATTGAGATAAATGGCAAAAGGAAGATAAGGGCAATACCTTAGAAGAATATTTTTTACTTTATCTTCTTGTAGATATTCTTCGTTTTCTTTGTCGATATGTAAAATTACTTTTGTTCCTATTTTTTTTCTGTCGGATTTGTCGAGGGTGTAATCTGTTGTGCCATCACAAGACCAAAAAACAGCTTTTGCAGTTTGATTATGAGAAAGAGTTTCTATCTCAACTTTTTCAGCAACCATATAAGAAGAGAAAAATCCAAGACCAAAATGACCAATGATTTGGTCTTTTTCATTTTTTGATTTGTACTTTTCTAAAAAATCTTCAGCTCCTGAAAAGGCAATTTGTGCAATGTATTTTTCGACTTCTTTGCTACTCATGCCGATTCCATTATCTTCTATGGATAGAGTTTTCTTCTCTTTATCAATTGTTATATCAATACGAAAATCTTCCACTTGAGCTTTGGTTTGAGAAGTAGCTTTAAGAAGTTTTAGTTTGTTGATAGCATCTGTCGCATTAGCTACAAGCTCTCTTAGAAAAATATCTTTTTCTGAATAAAGCCATTTTTTAATGATGGGAAGTATGTTTTCACTATGGATGGAAAGGGTTCCTTTTTTCATATCTCTTGCCTTATGATTTGTTGAACAATGTTATTAATATTTATAATGTTGCTTTTTTCTAAAATAATAATAAAAACAGCAATCGGAACAAGCCAACGAATCAGAAATAGCCAAACATTTAAAAACCGATTCATGGTTGTTCCTTTCAAAAATTCTTCTTTGACTCTTGCTCTTTTCATAACGAAGCCAACAAAAATTGCTATGAAAAGGCCACCAAGAGGCATCAGCCAACTACCACAGACATAATCTAATGTGGTAAAAAAATCTTTTCCGTACATCTTTTTCCAGTTGCCAAATAAAAGACCAGATCCGGCAAGTGCTGTAGGAATACCAAGTAAAAAAGCAACTATACTTGAAACGATAACAGCTTTTTTTCTTGTCCAATTTAAGATTTCTATTAAATTGGCTACGATAACCTCCAATATAGAAATAGAAGATGTTAAAGCTGTAAAAATAAACAGTATGAAAAAGACGGTCGATATAATCAGAGTTCCTGGAAGCTGAGTAAATAAAACTGGTAATGTTTTAAAAACAAGACCCGTTCCTTCTTCAGGAGCAAATCCAAAAGTAAAAGTAATCGGGAAAATAATTAGAGCTCCAAAAAGTGATACTCCAGCTGTAACAGCTCCAATAATAAAGCCTGTTTTGGGTATGTCAGACTTCGACTGCATATAACTTCCATAAGTCAGTATGGCTCCTATTCCAATACTTAAAGTAAACAGCGACATACCAAGTGCTTCTAATATACCCGTAGCTGTCAGCTTAGAAAAATCCGGGTACAGAGTAAAATAACAAGCCTGCTTAAATCCAGGAAGAGTGGTAGCGAAAATAAAGAGACCTACAAGGATGATCAAAAGAGCAGGTGTTAGGATTTCTGACCAATATTCGATTCCTTTTCTTACTCCTCCAAATACAATGCCTGCAGTTAAAAGCATAAATATAAAATGCCAAAAAATATTGATATCAGCTGATACATACAAAATGTCAAAAATAGAACGGATTTCATCGGGAGTTTTGCCTTGTGTAAATTGCGTCAGTGACATCAAAGCATAATTTACGGTCCATCCCGCAACCACACTGTAGTAAGATAAAATAAAAAGAGCGGTTAAAATATTTAACCATCCTAAAAGATGCCAATGATTCGACTTTGGCGCGAGTTTCATAAAAGCTTTAATTGCGCTTTGTTGAGAGGACCTTCCTACAATCAGCTCAGAAATAAATATGGGTATACCGATCATAAGAGTAAAAAGGACATACAGAAGAACAAAAGCTCCTCCTCCATTTTCTCCTGTAAGATAAGGAAAACGCCAGAGACTACCTAGCCCTATCGCGGAACCTGCTGTGGCCATGATAAAGCCAAGCTTTGTTCCCCAATGTTCTCTTTGTTTTGACATAAAAAATATCTCTAAAAGATGTTAGCTGAAAAATACCTTCAATATGAAAATTCAAAAACACTTTCATGTCAAGGCTTAAAAAGACTTATTATATATAGAAAAAACGCTTTTTAGAGCTTCATAAGCGTTGCATTTGTTTTGATATCTTAAGATTGGTTTGATTCAACTAATCCGAAAGGTAAAATATCGTGCTTATATAGTATCAGCCATCCTCCAAGTGTTGCTGCAAGTCCTATGCCTAAATCAGCTAGAACTTTTGTAGAAAGAGAAGCGATAATATTTGATATTCCCCATCCCATTGCATAAGTCCCTCCTGCAATTGCCAAAGAAGGAAAGGATAATAAGCAAACAAATCCTGCTGTTGCTAATGTCCAATTAAAATTTAAACCCAACCCGTAAACTGCTAAGGCTCCCAATGCTGCAATGTTGGTTCTTTTAAGGGCATTGATAATGTCATTGTTTGCATGATTTAATTGGCGAGGAATAATTTTAGGAATTTGTTTTTCATAGTTTGCAAAAATAAGATCACTTAAAGGCCGAGGAAGGGCATGCACTAATGAATAAGATTTCATTACAAATTCCTTATTTCTCATTACGAGAATAATATAGGCTTTTGACGTCAATTAACTCCAATGTAAATGTAGTTTTTTGTAAAAAGTCTTTTTTGAAAATTCATATATTACTTAAGCTAGTAAAAACGACAGGTGCATTGTATGAAGATATTTATTTCACAGCTAAATCCTATAATAGGGGATCTGGCAGGTAATACCGACAAGATACTTAAAGAGATTGAAAAAGCAAAGGAGCAAAAAGCAGATGTAGTAGTTTTTGCAGAGCTAGCTATTTGCGGCTATCCGCCTGATGACCTTTTATTCTTTCCAGACTTTCAAGAAGAAATGCATCGTCAACTTAATCGTATTGTTGAAGCTTCAGAAAATATCTTTGTTGTTGTAGGTCTAGTAAGACCAAACAATGAAAAGAAAGGAAAATCTTTATTTAACTCAGCAGCGATCATTTGCAATAAAGAACTACTCGGCTACAAAGATAAAACGCTTCTTCCTACATATAATGTTTTTGACGAAGGAAGATATTTTGCTGAAGGAGGAGAGCAAAAAGTTTTTGAATATAAAGGTAAAAAAATTGGAATTTTGATTTGTGAAGATATTTGGGAGCATATGAATCTTCCTTATGCTCAATATGCAAGAGATCCAGTTGAGGAAATGAATAAACTAAAACCCGACATCTTACTTGTGGTAACAGCTTCTCCTTATTACCATGAAAAAATGGATCTAAGACTGCAAATCTACCGAGATTGCGTCAAAACACTTCACTGTCCTTTAATCGCTACTAATCAAGTAGGTGGTAATGACCAACTCATTTTTGATGGTTATAGCTGCGCTATGAATGAAAAAGGAGATGTTCTTTATTTAGCTCCTCCTTTTAAAGAAGAGAGCTTCCTTTTAGATTTAGATAAGAAATTAAAACCTATCAAAGTGCAAATCGATCATTTAGCCGATCTTTATAATGCTCTTGTCTTAGGGGTGAAAGATTATTTCACAAAATTAAACCTTAATAAAGCCTGCCTTGGCCTTTCAGGAGGTATTGATTCAGCACTTACTGCTTCTATTGCTGTCGATGCTCTTGGAAAAGAGAATATCGTAGCAATAAGCATGCCTTCTAGATTCTCTTCACTATCTTCGATGGATGACGCGGATGAACTCGCTAATAATTTAGGGATACAATTACAGCACATGCCTATCGATCATCTATTTCAGCAATTTTTAGATATGTTAAGCCCTGTTTTTGCAGGAAGAAAATTCGACGTGACTGAAGAAAATATCCAAGCAAGAATAAGAGGCATCATCTTGATGGCTGTTTCGAATAAATTTGGATACATCGTTCTATCAACTGGAAATAAAAGCGAAATGGCAATGGGATACGCTACTTTATATGGCGACATGACAGGAGGCCTTGGTATTTTAAACGACGTGGCTAAATCACAAGTTTTTGAACTGGCAAAATATGTGAATCGAGAAAAAGAAATCATCCCTAAAAATATTATCGAAAAACCTCCATCTGCAGAGCTAAGAGCTGATCAAAAAGATGAAGATGAACTTCCATCATATGATATCGTTGACGTTGTTCTCAGAGATTATGTTGAAGATCACTTAACACCTGAGGACATCATCAAAAGGCATAAATATCCTAAACCTCAAGTAGAAGATCTTATTAAACGTATCCATAAAGCAGAATATAAAAGGCGGCAAGGGCCGCCCGGACTACGTGTGTCGAAAACATCATTTAGTAAAGGAAGGTTTTTTCCCATTGTTCAAAAATGGGTTTCATATCAATCCTTATGATGTTATTCGCATAACTTCATCAACGATTTCTATTAGCACTTCTGCTGCTGAAAAGACAAAGATAAATATCAAAAATAATCTTTCTCTTGGCAGCTGATCAAATAAAAATCTGTCTTTAATTATGTAATGACCTTTCCATGCCATCCATGCTGGCAAAAATATCATCAAGAAATTAACGCCAATACCACCTGCGTATCCCAATGCAATAATGAAAAGATTAGGAAATAAAAGAGTAATAATAAGAGGTGGTATAAATGTTAATGCTGCAATGTAGACTTTTTTAATGCCTTTTTTAGGTAGTTTCAAACCATCGGCTAAAAAGTCAAACAGTGCAAGTTCAACTCCCAAAAACGAAGTAGTAATAGCAAAAAAGGAGAAGAATTGACCAATGCCATAAACAGTTTTAATCTTGGCAAAACTTTTGAGTGGCTCAATCGCCGTTTCTCCAGCTGCTTTCGCTTGTTTTAAGACTTCTAATGGTAGAACTCCTAAAATCAACATTTCCCAAAAAAGATAAATAATAAGGGTAATTGTTGTTCCAATGATGATGGCTTGACGCACCTTTTTGGCATTTTTTTCTAAATAATCCGTAAGCGATGGCACCACTATCTGATAACCAAATGACGTTAAAATAACAGGAAGTGACAAAGCAGAAAGTGAAAGATCTGTCTTAAGATAATAAGAAAAATTAATGTGTTTAGAGCCAACAAAAAGCAAAGCTAAATAAGAGCCAATTAAGCCCACCATAAGCAAAATATTCATACGATCTACTGTCTTTGCTCCCAAGTACACAATAGCTCCAAAGATAAGTAAGAAAATAATCATGCAAAGATTGTAGGAGACAGATTCTCCTGTCACCATTTGAATGAGACTTCCTCCTTTAGAAAGATAAGCAATGGAAATCGTGTAACAAAGGAAAATAAAAAAGATCCAACAGAAAACTTTACCAGCTTTTCCAAGATAGTGATTTGCCATTGAAATCAAATTTGTTCCTTCTGGAAAACGTAGTGATAATTCAGCAAGTAAAAGTCCTGTTGCAGTAACAATAATCCATACTGCAAGGTAGATCAAAAGAGCTGGAAAAAATCCTCCAACTCCCGTGACAACAGGAAGAGCTAACATACCGGCACCTATGGATGTTCCAGCAACGATTAGAGCTCCCCCGATCACTTTTCGATATTTCGCAAACATTATATTCGGCTCCCGTTTGTAGTTTTTTCTGGCCGCTATTTCATTCAGTATACCAATAAAAATTTGCAAAAGTAAAGAAAAGCAATTTTTTGGCTTTTAATGTTTTATAAAAAGATTGAGATTGACAAGGGCTATTTTTTGCTTTTATGATGCCTAAAGAGTATAGAATTATTTTTAAGGAAGTTTCATGCAGGAAAAAGTTACTACAAAAAAAGCACTTGGTTTTTTCACTCTTACTGCTATTGGAGTTGGAACAGTTATTGGTTCGGGTATCTTTGCTCTTCCTGCTTCGATGGCAGCTGCCGCTGGCCCTAGTATGATCATAGCAGTTCTTTTATCCGGATTTATTTGTCTTTTATTTGCTTTGGCTTATGCAGAACTAGGCTCTGCTTTTCCTCTTACTGGAGGCCCTTATGCTTATACAAAAATCTCAATGGGTAATTTAAGCGCTTTTATTATCGGATGGGGGTATTTTCTCTTTCTTTTTGTAGGAACAGCCGCTATTTCTGATATTTTTGTTGTCTATTTGGGTTATTATTTTGATGGCTTGCAGGCTCACGGCACTCTTACACCTTTAGGTGTAACAATAGCTGTATTAGTACTTTGGTTTTTAACATTTATCAATATCATTGGAGTGAAATGGGGTGGAATCTATTCGCTTCTTATGACGATATTAAAAATACTGTTTTTAGTACTTTTTTGTTTTGCCGGCTTTTTTGCCTTTAAACAATCAAATTTTACTCCATTTTTCCCTTATGGATTAAGTGGTATCACCTTAGGCATCACTTTATTTTTCTGGTCTTTTACAGGTTTTGAAACAATATCTGTTCCTGCTGAAGAGATCGTAAAACCTGCAAAAACTATTCCTAAAGCTATAATTGCTGCTGTTTTGATTTCTACTTTCGTCTATCTCTTGATAGCTTTGGTTTTTGTAGGAATGGTTCCTTGGGAGTCTTTACATGGCTCTATTAGGACTTGGACAGATTTAGTTGTTTTATCTTCACCACTGTCCGACGTGGCAAAAGGCATAAACTTGCCTTGGCTGGCAGGTATAGCAACGATAGGGGCGATTATTTCCACTGCAGGAACAATCGGAACTTCTGTTTTGGTGCAAGGAAGGTTGCCTTACGCTATGGCAAAAGATAGACTTTTATTTATGCATCTAGCTGAAATTCATCCTCGTTTTTGTACACCTACTCGCGCTTTAGTTTTCAGCTCTCTTCTAGCAACTATTATTTTAATAGCTATTCCTAATTTCCCATCTGTTGCTCTTATTGCGTCTATTACAGTGATTGTACCTTATGCCGCCGCCATGATATCGCTCACGGTGCTTAGAAAAACTCATGCTGAAGAAGCAAGACCTTTTAGATTGAGATTTGCGCAAACAATTTCTCTTTTAGGTTTTATTTTTGCGACTTTTATCGTTTATTGGGGAACCTGGCCTTGGACTTTGGTTGGGGCTATTATTATGCTTTTAGGATACGTTCCATTTTACCTGTTAAAATATAAAGAAACGCATTTCATTAGAAGCGCCTGGATTATAGTTTATCTCGTTGGTATTGTCTTTATCTCGTTTATTGGTGACCCTACTTTCGTGTTTAACAATTTTACTCCCTTTACTCCTAAAGGATGGCTTTTAATGCCATATGATTTAATTGTATTGGCTATTTTTGCTATTGGTGTGTATTTCTGGGGATATTCCGTAAATGTAAGATTTAGACCAGAATCAAAATCTTTAGAATCGAAAAAAGAGTTGCCGCACGGTTAGATTTCTTCCCATGAAAAGGGAAGTACGTCATGTATCGTTTCTTTCTTGAGATGAAGCATTAATAGACGATCAAACCCAATAGCAACGCCAAAGCAATCTCCAAATCCTTTTTCAAGAGCTTTCAGAAACTTTTCGTCTAAAGGAAGCTCTTCTTTTCTTTTTGCAAGTGATGTCTCAAAACGTTTTCTTTGTTCTTTGTGATCTGTCAGTTCATGATATCCGTTAGCAAGTTCAATGCCTTGAAAAAATATTTCAAATCTTTCCGCTACCATTTCTTCATCTTTTTCTTTTATTTGAGACAGAGCTGCCTGCGATGCAGGATAATCATATATAACTATAAGCTCTTCTTTCGGAAGATTAGGCTCAATAATATGAGAAAATATCAAATGAAGATAACCATCTTTGTCTAATTTATCTTGTGATGCAAAATCAACCTTATTGTCTTTGAGAACTTTTGTTAGATCTTCAGTGTTAGCAACTAAATAATCGATCTTTGCATACTCAACAAAAGCTTTGCGATAAGACATTTTATGATAGGGGACATCACCGACAAAAAGACGGATAAAATTTATCACTTCATCAAGAAAGAAACTAAAAGTAACGTTTTTTCTATACCATTCAACGAGTGAGAATTCAGGGTTATGCAGTGGCCCTACTTCTCCTTTTCTATAAACGTGAGAGAGTTGATAAATAGCAGGAGCTCCTGCCGCTAAGAGTCTTTTCATAGCATATTCAGGAGAAGTATGAAGATAACGATTTGGTGTCACATGTAGTTTGATTACATCAATATGATCATCTAAATTTGGGTAAGTAAGTACAGCAGGACAATCTACCTCAATAATATTTTTTTCTGCAAAAAAACGACGTGTCAGCGCAAGCATATGCGCTCTTTTATGTAATAAATCTGTTAAATCTTTCATACCCTTGAAACATATTCTCCTGTTCTTGTATCCACCTTGATAGTTTCTTCTTCTTCCACAAAAATAGGAACTTGTATGATAGCTCCTGTTGAAACAGTAGCAGGTTTCATCACTCTTCCTGATGCTGTATCTCCACGATAGCCGGGATCTGTTTTCGTAATTTTTATTTCCATAAATGTAGGAGGAATAATATCGATAATTTCACCTTTATAAAATACAGTTTCATATAACGTATCGTCTAAAAGCCATTTTCTGTTTTCTTTAATAACGCTGAAAGGAACAGTTAGCTGTTCAAAAGTATTATCATCCATAAAAACAGCAGCGTCTTGTTCTGTATATAAAAGTCTCATTTGTTTTTCTTCAACGTCAGCAAGCGTTAATTTATCGCCAGATTTGTAAGTCTTTTCAACTACTCTTCCTGAGATAATATTTTTAAATTTAATTCGATTAAAAGCTTGTCCTTTCCCGGGCTTTACAAAATCGTTGATCACAACGATATAAGGTTCATTATTCATTTCAATTTTCATGCCAGGTCTTATGTCACCTGTACTTATTTGAGCCATTTTATTTTTCCTGTCTTTTTGTTTTTAACTATCAGCATTTTAGAAATTAATTTGTATTTTTTCAAATGGGTTTTTATTCGACCTCTATACATGTAAAATTACTTTTTAAAGCTTCAACAACATACTTTTCCCATTCTCTAGGCGTTTTATAAACCTGATCAAAAAGAATGGTTTTATTTTTGAGTTTTTTCTCGACTTGTTTTTCAGCTATAAAAGAAAATTTAGAAAATTTTAAAAGAGTAAATTGATTTTGTGAGGCAAATACACGAAGACGTGATATGTGATGAAGCCAGATAACATCAATTGGAGGTGCTCCAAAACGGTCTTTCATCTCTTCTAATATCTCATCTAACTCATTCAGTGAATTAGCATCTCCGAGCCTATGATATATTTCCATGCGAAGTGATGTTTCTTCAATATATGAAGATGGAATCTTCGCTGGAATAGCAATTTCAATTTTTGTCTCAATAAATGAGGTTTGTTTTTTATGTTTCAAAGATTCAATGGTTTTTTTCAAAAGTTTACAGTAAAGATGAAAACCAATTGCTGAAACTTGACCTGATTGCTGCGTGCCTAATATATCACCTGCTCCTCTAATTTCTAAATCTCGAAGAGCTATCTTCATACCACAGCCATAACCTCCTGCTTCCACAAGAGCATTGAGCCTTTTTCTTGCTATTTCAGAAAGCTTATGATCTTTGGGAACTAAAAAATATGCATAAGCCATACGATTCCAGCGACCGACTCTTCCTCGTAGCTGGTAAAGATCAGCAAGACCAAATGTATCAGAACGATCAATGATGATCGTATTAGCATTGGGTATATCAATACCATTTTCTACGATCGTTGTAGAAAAAAGTATATCCGTTTCACCTTGTTTAAACTCATGAAAAATATGATCAATCTCATCAGCTTGCATTTGACCATGAACAATAGCTATTTTGGCTTTAGGTATTAATTTTTGTATGTGAGAGGCTCTTTGATAAATGCTTTCTACTCTATTATGGATAAAAAAGGATTGTCCTTCTCTTAGCATTTCTCTCATAAGAGCATTTTTTATTAGAGCATCGTCATTTTCAGCGATTATCGTCTTAATAGGAAGCCTGTCTTGAGGAGGGGTATTTATTACTGACATATCTCTTGCTTTGATCAGAGATAAATACAGAGTTCTTGGTATTGGCGTTGCCGACATGGTTATACAATCGACATCCTTTTTCAATTTTTTGAGATGTTCTTTTGCTCTTACACCAAATCGCTGTTCTTCATCGATGATCATAAGACCAAGATCTTTAAACAAAATATCTTTTGAAAGAAGGCGATGTGTACCAATAATAATATCAATTTTTCCATTTTTTAAATCGGATAGGATTTCTTTATTTCTTTTTGGAGTATTAAAACGAGAAATGACTGCTATAGAAATAGGGTAATTAGCCATTCTTTCAGTAAAGGTATCGAAATGCTGCAGAGCTAAAACAGTTGTAGGAACCAACATTGCCACTTGTTTTTTTCCATCAAAAGCGGCTTTAAAAGCTGCCCTCATTGCAACTTCTGTTTTGCCATAACCCACATCACCACAAATAAGACGATCCATGATCAGCTCATTTTCCATATCTTCTTTTAGATCCGCGATGGCTTGCAATTGGTCTGACGTTTCGACAAAGGGGAAATCTAATTCAAAAAGCTTTGTTTCTTCAGAATCATCTGAAAAGTTAAAACCTTTTTGCATGCTTCTTTCTGCATAAAGATGTAAAAGATCGGATGCGTAGCCCATAATTTTTTTCTGGGCCATGGCTTTTGTTTTTAGCCATTTATTAGATCCTAAAACATCGAGGGTAGGAAAATCCTGTGATGATCCAATATAGCGAGAAAGAAGATGAGATTGAGAAAGAGGAACAAAAAGTTTACTCCTTTTAGCGTATTCGATAACGAAAAATTCATTCTCATTCCCTTCTTGGTCTTTAATTTTTTCAACGCCTTTATATTTGCCTATTCCACTATGGAAATGAACAACGAGATCTCCTTCTTGAAGAGTATGAAATTCAGCAACAGGTGTGTGATAGGTGGTTCTATTTTGTTCACGGTGGATTTTATGTTTATGTGTGAATTCACTATTCGGCACAATGGCTAGAGGAAGATCTGTCACAATAACGCCGGAAGAGAGATAGCCTCTTTCGAAGAAAAGATCTTGAGTAAAGTCGATGTTTTTTAGTTTTTCTTGAATTTGTCTTTCTTCAGAAACATTTTCATTTAAGAAAATTAAAGGGATCTTTTTCTTTGCAAAAATTCGAATATCTTCCCAAAGAGATGATTTTAATTCATCTTCTACTACCGTATTTAGATAATCATAAATTTGCATGAAAGGATGAAAAAAACGATAAGAGTTAACCGTTTCATTACAAATAGAAAAGGACATCTCTTGTAAGATTTTCTCGATCCTCTTGCCTTTTTTTATTTCAGATAATTTTTCTATTTCCTCTTCGGAGAAAAAAAGTTTCGTCTGTCCCTTTATCTCAGACAGAAGGTCTGTAAACGAAATAAAATATTTCGATTTAGATCCCGGCATATCCTTTAGGGTGATGTACTGATCTTCTAATGTTAGAAGATCATCAAAAATAATAATTGTATCTTCACCTAAATACTCAAAAATGGTGGTGCTCTCATATGCTAGGAATCTTTTTTCATCAGCGATGCTAATCGTAATTTCATCTACTTTTTCGATAGTTTTTTGAGACAAAACATCAAAGAGCCTAATGTTCGTGATTTCATCTCCAAAAAAATCTATTCGATAAGGAGAGGTAGAAGAAGGAGGGAAAATGTCAATGATACCATTTCGAATCGCAAATTCATTTTTATCGCTGACGACAGGAGCTCTTTTATATCCTAATTGAACTAAGTTTTCTTCGATTTTATTAAACGGAAAAGATTCTGATTTTTTCCATATAAGATGAGATGATAAAAGAGCATCTTTTGTCACTACTTTTTGAAGAGCTGCTTGCAAGGGACATAAAACAAAACATTTTTCTTTTTCTCTTTCTAAATCATCTAAGATCTGCATCCTTTTTCCAATGATATCAGAAGAGGGCAGAATATCTTCACCAGGTAAGATTTCCCAGGAAGGAAATTCATAGATAGGAAGAGAAGATAATGTATCTAGATCATTGAAAAGCCCTTCTTCTCTAAGCCCGCCTGTTATGATCAGAACGTTTTTCTTTAATTTTTCTTGAATAAGGACGCTCAAAAGAGCTTTAGAGCTATTCCAAAGCTTATCAACAAGAAAATTTTCGCTTATTTCAATATTTTGAAAAAACGATACTATCGATTTGCTTTTTTTGATTTTTTCTATCACGGCTTTTTCAGAATTTGTTTTATGTGATCAAAAGCTTTTTGTATATTTTCGCACCTAGTGCCGCCCGCTTGCGCCATGTTATTTCTTCCTCCGCCACCGCCATCGATGAGAGGGGAGATCTCTTTTACAAGATCTTGCGCAGAAAGTCCTTTTTTAACTAAATCATCACTCAAACGAATGAAAAATTGACAGCGGCCTTTATCTTTTGTTGCTAAAACTAAACAGATAGATTTTTCTATCTTTAAAACTTTATCAGATAAAAGAGCAAAATCTTTCGGCGAAATATCAACTTCAGCGCATACTACTGAGACATCTTTTATTTTTTCAACTTTGCTTGCAAGGGATTGTGCTGTAAGATCGATTTTATCCTTTTGGCTTTGTTTGATTTTCTTTTGAAGGTCTTTGTTTTCATCTAAAAGTGTAGTGAGTCTTGTTTTAACTTTTCCTTCTTGTGTTTTTAAAGTAGATAAAATCCAACTGAGCATGTCTTCTTTTCCATAGACAAAATCTTCAGCTCCTTTAGCTGTAACAGCATCGATCCTTCTCATGCCCGCTGCGATAGAGCTTTCTTTTGCTATTTTGAAAAAACCAATTTGTCCGAGTCTTGCTACGTGAGTACCACCACAAAGCTCCTTTGAAAAATCAATATCAATAACGCGTACCTTTTCTGAGTACTTTTCACCAAAAAATTGTTTTATTTTTGGATCCTTTTCAATTTCCACATATTTTTTATGGTAAACATCTAAAGGTTGATCGGTACGTATCTTCTCATTGACCATCATCTCTACTTTTCTAATTTCTAAGTCCGTTAAAGCTTTATGATGAGTAAAGTCAAAACGAAGTCTTTGATCTGTGACAAGTGATCCCGATTGTTTTACGTGAGCACCTAATACTTCACAAAGCGCCCAATGAAGAAGGTGAGTGGCTGTATGGTTATTACAAATCTTTTGTCTTCTTTCTTTGTTGATTTCAACATTTACTTTGTCTTGTTTTTTTAGTTTGCCAGATACGAGTTTTCCTTCATGAGCTATGATGCCATTATATGGAGAAAAGCTATTGATAACTTCAAAAACAGCTTCTCCTTTTGTGATTTTCCCTTGGTCTCCAATTTGTCCTCCAGCTTCAGCATAAAAAGGAGTTGTTGCAACAACAATAAGAGCTTCATCTCCTTCTTGAAGAGCATCAACGAACTCTTCACCTTTGGCAATAGCTACAATATGAGTTTCTTCTTCATTTTTTTCATAACCCACAAATTCCGTTGGTTCGTGAGTCTTGCAAAAGTCCGCAAATAAGTTTTTAGAAAACATTTGTGACTCTTTTTTTTGTGCTTTTCTAGACTTTTCTTTTGCCTGTTCTTCAAGCTTTGCAAATTTTTCAAGATCTACTGTTAAATGAGCATCTTTAGCTAAAAGAACGATCTCTTCTATAGGAAAACCATACGTATCTTTTAATTTGAAAGCATCATCGCCAGAGATTTTATCTTTGCTTTTCTCAATAATTTGAGAAAGAATATTGCCACCTTTTTGAAGTGTTCTTAAAAAGGCTTCTTCTTCATTTGTAAGTATTTCCTGTATGCGATCCTTAGAATCTACAAGCTCAGGATAATCTTCTCCCATAAAGGTAATGAGTGATGGAACGAGTTTGGCTAAAAAGGGTTTTTTCTGTCCTAGCTCTCTTCCATATCTTACAGCTCGTCTTAAGATTTTTCTTAGAACATATCCTCTGTCAATATTGCTTGGAATAGCACCATCAGCAATAGAGAAACAAAGCATACGGATATGATCCGCTATCACATGAAAAGCGGGTGCTAATTTAGAGTTATTAATATCGTATTTGATTTTAAAGAGTTTTTCCTGCTCTTTAATCAACCCACCTAAGATATCCGTTTGAAATACATTATCCACACCCATCATTAAACTGATGATTCTCTCAAGACCGGCTCCTGTATCGATGGATTGAGCAGGAAGATCTGTCATCAGTCCTTTTTCATCTTTATTGTATTGCATAAAGACGAGGTTCCAAAATTCTAAGTATCTTTCGCCATTTAAATCATAAATCGGTGAGGCAGCATCTGAGTATTTTTCACCTCTGTCGAATAAAAGTTCAGAACAAGGACCACAAGGACCTGTTTCTCCCATTTCCCAGAAATTTTCTTTTTTGCCAAAACGTACAATTTTCTTCTCGGGAAGATACTTTTTCCAAAGTTCAAAAGCTTCATCATCATCTTCATAAATAGAAGCCCAGATCTTTTCTTTTGGAAAATCAAAGACATGTGTAGAAATATCCCATGCGAAGTCTATAGCTTCTTTTTTAAAATAATCCCCAAATGAAAAATTCCCTAACATCTCAAAAAAAGTAAGATGACGTGTTGTATGACCTACATTTTCTAAATCATTATGTTTTCCGCCAACACGTACACATTTTTGAGATGAAGTGGCTCTTGTATATGGGCGTTTGTCTTTACCTAAAAAAACATCTTTGAATTGATTCATACCAGCATTAACAAATAGAAGTGTTGGATCATCGTGAGGTATTACTGGAGATGATCGAACGACTTGATGCGAATGAGACTGAAAATATAATAAAAATTTTCTGCGTACTTCTTTGGATAACATATGTATTTCCCTTGAGCTGA
>Ga0180437_10006378_pt1 | contig 15743 bp, 15 predicted proteins | sample SS_ome_4_FD_132410 | JGI IMG/M metagenome (GOLD analysis project Ga0180437, IMG submission 132410) | Hypersaline lake sediment archaeal communities from the Salton Sea, California, USA - SS_3_D_1 metaG | ecosystem: Environmental > Aquatic > Non-marine Saline and Alkaline > Hypersaline >...
ATCCTCTTCTCTTTAAACTTGTGCTCGAGTAACAGGAGGACGTCGTCGAGTATCTCTTCTGGGTTGACCGGCCGGTAGGCGGTTGTCCCGGACTTGGAAAATGAGAGCAGGTTGGCTACGATTTTACTGATTCTGGTCACTTCTCGTTCGATCTTCGTGAGTTTGGTCTGCCCGTCCCAGTCCAACCCCTTTTGCTTTAGCAGCTCGACGTAGTTGTGCACGATCTCCAGCGGATTATTGATTTCGTGTGCGACTCCGGCCGCCAGCTTGGCTATAGAGGCGATCTTCTCACTTCTCAGCAGGTATTCGCGCATATACTGATCCTGAGAGATGTCCTCTATCAAGATGATCGTACCCAAGAAGGCGTAATCCTCGTCGCGAAACGGTAGCACGCTGAGACGAACCGTCATTTCCTCACCGTAGGAAAGCTCTTCCATGAGCAGCTCGTCCCGGTCACGGATGTGCCGGAATATTTCCTCGATCCCCTCAAGGGGCTTGTCGGCGATCAGGGTGGCAAAAGGTTGGTTGACCACGGAGCTGTGAAATTGTGGATTTTCCAGATCAAGTATCTTGCGGGCGGTATAGTTGATCAGATACAGCGCGCCTTCCTTATCCAGGATGATTACTCCTACGGGAATATTCTTGATGATGTCTTCGTTGTACGTTTTAAAGTAGTACAGCTCGCGATTTTCCCTGTTCAGCTCCTCTCGGCTCAGAAGAGAAGAATAGGTCATATTGATGAGCTTTACGCGGTCCAGATCTTTAATGCTCTCGGTGTCCATCCTTCGCCCTTCGTTAAGAATCGTAACCCGGTCGGAAAAAGCGAAAATCTCATCCATGTTGTGGCTGATGTAAATGATGCTTTTACCCGATTGTTTTAACGAGAGCACGAGCGGATAGATACGTTCCATTTCTTCGGGAGTCAATTTGCTGGACAGCTCATCCAAGATGAGGATAATCGGATCATAGGAGAGCACCCGAGCGAGCTCCACCATGTGCTGTTCGACCATGGAGAGCCGATACACCGGCACGGTGATATCCAAGTCAAAATGAAGTTGTCCCAAAAGCTCTTCAGTTTTGCGCTGCAAATTTCGATAATCGATGCCCAGATACCACGTGTTCTTCATTTGCCCTGCGAAGATGTTTTCCATGGCATTTAGTGATGGTATGATGTTGAGGTGCTGATACACCATGGCGATGCGATTCCGCATGGCCGTTTTGGGAGTCAGACGCTCGACCGATCGCCCGTATAGCAATATTTCTCCTCGATCTTTTCGTTCCGCGCCGCTCAATAATTTGACCAGGGATGATTTGCCCGCCCGGTGGGCACCCACCAAAGCATGGATCTCCCCGCTCATCAGATCAAAATCGACTCCGATCAAGGCTTTTGTATCCCCGTAAGACAGGTGGATATCCCGCATTCGCACCAGCGGATCAGTCTCTGTAATCATCCCAAACCCAGTTTCTTCATCTTGTTGTATAGGGTCTTTCGATTGATCTTGAGGCGCTGTGCTGCCTTGTACTTGACACCGCCGCTTAGGGTGAGAGCCTCGAGAATTTTATCTCTGTTCATATCATCAGTGTATTCCGCCAGGCCGTTATCGCGGTTGTGAGCTACTGCATCACGATACTGAGTGGGGAGCAGATCCACCTCCAAGCGTTCTTGTTGGTCCCCGGCAAAGATACAGCAGCGTTCTATACAGTTTCTAAGCTCCCGAACGTTCCCGGGCCAGTCGTGCTGGATGAAAAAATCTGCTACTTCCGGAGACAGGGACAGAAGCTGCTTGCCGTAGATGCGATTGAACGTGGTTAGAAAATGGCCCGTCAATAGCCGGATGTCTTCCGGCCGCTCTCGAAGGGGCGGAATATTGATGATGACCACTGATAGGCGATAGAAGAGATCTTCCCGAAAGCGATTTTCCTGGATCAACTCTCCGATGTCCTGATTGGTCGCCGAGATAATGCGAACATCGGTATGAATTGTCTCGCTTCCGCCTAGACGCTGTACCTCGCCGTCCTGAAGTACCCGTAAAAGTTTGGGCTGAATCTTCAGGCTCATGTCGCCGATTTCATCAAGGAAGATGGTTCCGCCGCTGGCAATTTCAAACTTTCCCAGCCTCCGGTCGATCGCGTCGGTAAAAGAGCCGCGTTCATGCCCGAACAATTCACTTTCCAGTAGGTTCTCCGGCAGAGAAGCGCAGTTTACCTTGAGAAAAGGTCTGTCTCTGCGGTTGCTCTGATCGTGCAGGGAGCAGGCAGCCAGTTCTTTTCCTGTACCGCTTTCCCCGGTAAGGAGAACCGGTGCATCCGTTGATGCAAGTTTTGAGATCTCCTTCTGGATCTTCTCCATTACCGGGCTGGCGCTCACGAACATGCGGTCAAGATTCTCCGTTTTTTTCCGGAAAACCTTAGCCACCCGTGCGATTTCGCTCAGAAGCTCGGCGGTATCTATCGGCTTCATGTAGAAGTTCAAGGCTCCGTACTTCATGGCCAGTACCGCGCTTTCCACGGAAGCGTAGCCGCTGATCATGATGATTGATATGCGATTGTGTTTTTCTTTGATGGTTTTCAGGAGGTCGATCCCCGAGATCTTGGGCATGCGCACGTCCATGATGATCAGGTCGATACTTTCGCTAGATAATATAGTAGGAACCTTGACCGGATCTACCGTGTACAGCGTGCGATACCCGTTGGCTCGGATAATCTCCGATAGGGAGACGCATATCTCCTTCTCGTCGTCTACTACCAAAACGCTGAATTTTCTCATGGATTCCTTGGTCATATTTCTGCTTGGTGTCTACATTTGACACAAACCAGGATCTGGTCTCGTTTGTGAATATGAGTTGATATCCCAAGTATAACTGAAGTACCTTTTGTTGATAAGCGAGGGATTGTTGGCGACTTGCTATTCCCCCCTGGGATCCGTCACCCTTCCCATGAACAGGATGCTGCCGGTGGGCTCGTCCCGGATGTAGAACAGGAAGGGATGATCGGCGATAAAAGATGGAGGTATTCCTGTCTTCGGGCCGTCCCCCTCCCCGTTATGAACCAGGATCCCCGGCCGTCCCACCGCGTGGTTGTGGAACCCGTCGATAACGAGGAAATAAACCTCCGCCCTCTCATTGCGGCTGGAGACGCCGCTGACCGTGGAGGTGACTCCGCTCCTCGACATCAGCACATCCCCCCTCCGGATGTCCCGCGCCTCCACCCAGCGGCCGTGGTTCGTGGCCACCGCTTCGCCGGCGGGCAGGTCCATGGGCACCCGCCGGGTCTCCAGATCCTTACCCCGCACCACGAGGAAGGGGTGGTTCCAGGTCGCCTCGACCGTGTCCACACCCACCTGAATCGAAACCATCTGCCCGGAGAACGGCCAGGTTCGGCATTCGGCGACCCGGGTGCTGACCCACTCGCCTTTGGCCAGATCGAAGGCGTACACGGCGGCTCCGGATTCGATCGTTTCGATGGGAACGAGCCCCTTCGGTGTGAGTACCGGAGTTCCGGCGGGGAAGCAGCCGCCCACGGTGACGGCCGCGGCCTCGGTTCCCTCTTCATTGACCTCCACGAAGGCCTTGTGAACGAAAATCTGGATCGAAAACCAATTCGCAGGTTCTGCGATCCCGGGAAACTCGGCTCTGCGTGAGTCCAGCGCGCGGGTCATGCCCATGGCTCGGAGGCTCTCATCTCTCACCAGGTCGAAATCCGAGGTTATCCGGAATCGAGGCAGGTGCACGAGGATGTCCTCTTCGGATAACTCTTCCTGCCAGTAAATGACATCGGTCGGGGTCATCTGTTCTTCTATCGAGTGAAGGCCATCCGGCTCCCGCGGCAGCACGATGGTCATGGACAGGTCGCCGCCCTGGTAGGGCAGCTGGAGGATCTGTGCAGAATCGCTCCAGGCGATGGGGAAGCGGCCCAGCTGCATCATCATGGGTACTTCGACGGTTTCGTTGTCCCCACGGTGAAAGGGCATACTCTCGGTCTTGGCCTGGTCGAAACGCCGGATCCAGTCGCCCTTGAAATAGATGGCGTTGGCAAGAAGCAGGTGGGTTTCCGGGTGCAGGTTCCAGTAGACTATCTCCTCGATTGTACCGTTTGTCTTCTCCTCAGCCCAGGCATTGATCCGGTTGCGCACGGCATCAGCCTCCGTTCGGTAATCCACCGGGAAGACCTCCGCCAGGTAGCTCTCCGCCAGCTCCAGGAATTCGGGAACCAGGGCTGCGTCGCTCTGAGGCCACAGGGAGTTGGCGATGTCGAGCTCGATCTCCCCTCTCTCCCGTATTTGATCGAGGATGTCCTGAATATCCGCCAGAGCGGCTTGAAAGGCAGCCGGCTCCAGCTGCAAGTGCAGGGCAGTGGCCATCTGCGCGGCCGTCTCGCCGGCGGCGCCGCCGTACACAAGGGCCAGGACCGTATAGATGCTGAACGGCGAGAAAAACAGGTTCTTGCCTTCCCGATCTCCGCTGTCCACGAACCGGCGATACAGATCGACGGCAAACTCGGTCGCGCTTTGAGATACTGTTTGTATTTCTGATTGTTCCTGGGCAAAACCACTGGTGGGCAGCGCAACCGCGAGCAGTGCGATCGCGATCAGAGCAACGGTAAAACGACGTCTCACCATCCAACCTCCCTCCCCGGTAGGCGCGATGGGTAGCCCGTGGCGGGGAAAATTTTTTCGCACTACAGTGGACCTTGAACTATACTAGACGCGAGGGATGCTGCAGTCAAGCGCATCTGCAGGGAGCAAATCATGTTGAAATCGGTCAAGATTTCAGCCAAGGAGGTGCTCGAACTTACCGGCCGTCTGGTTGACCGGCTTGGGCCGCGTATCCTGGGCAGTGCTTCCTGCGCGCGGGCAGCCGACGAGATCGCCACGGAGTTGGGGCGGCATTGCAGTAGCGTGCGCAAGGAGCGGTTCACCGCCCGCCCGGGCGCCGGGCTCCTCTTCGTCGCCCCTTTTTTCTTCTACTTCAGCAGGCGAGGCAGTCCCGGGGCGGGGGACAACCTGGCGGCTTGTGCAATGGGAATCAAGATCGCCGAACTCCTCGGCGGCCAACAAGCCCCACGACCGTTGCAGCAAACCCGCGTAGTCGTCCTGAGCACCGACGGCGAGGAGCCGGGTATGCTCGGGGCCGAGGCATTCGCCCGGGTGCATCAAGAGGAACTGAAAGACCTGAAGACGTACGTGCTCAATTTCGACACCATCTACAAGGCTGCCGACTTAACACTGGTGACTAAAGACCGGAACGCAACGATCCGGTTATCCGGAACCATGGTCGCAGACTGTCGCAGGATCGCCGCGGATCTTGGTTACCCGATTAAAGCAGGACCCATCCCGACCGGTGGCGGGGCCACGGATGCAGCCCGCTTCGCCGAGATAGGGGTGGAAGCGGTGTCGATCCTACCCATGTCGATGGCACTGATCCAGGAGGATACGTGGTTCCATACTCCGAACGACACGGTGGAGCACATCGAGCCGGCGGCGGTGGAAGCTTGCCTGAGTATCGCTTATCGCTACATCCTCGAGAAGGATCGTGCCGGATAACCTTCGATTGATCGATATTGGCTGCGGGAGGTGAGGTGACATCACGAGAGGGGTGTTCTCACACTCCGGTGGAACTACACCAATTTTAAAACCGCGGGGTGACGCCGTCAAGCGCACGAGTTGAACTGAAACCCGGGATAGACTACAGTATTTTAAGTAAGGTACGAGCTGTCCGGTTGACCAACGTCTGCAGACTTGTATCAAAGCGAATGTCGGACGGAGCGGTTGGGTATTCGCGCAAACGCACCCGCCAGGAGGGAAGAGTGAGGATGCTGTTCGGATCGGCCGAGTGGCTGGCGGCCTTCCACGAGGCTGTCAACAGCAGTGCGGCCTACGCGGAGGCGGCCAAGAGCTGGGAAGGGGATTTCTACTTCGTCCTGGAGCCCGATGAAACCAAGGGCGAATCCGTGTATTACTATATCGATCTTTGGCACGGCAAAAGCAGGAAGGCTCTTGTGGCCAAGAATGCCTCGGATGAACAGCCGGAGTTCGTTATCTCGGCGCCGATCCGCATCTGGAAGCGGGTTATCGAAAAAAAACTGGATCCCATCCAGGGCCTGGTGACGCGGCAGCTCCAGCTGAAGGGAAATCTGGGAAAGGTCCTGCGTGCGGTCAAAGCGGCCAAAGAGCTGGTCAATTGTACCACGGCGGTACCGACACAGTTTCCCGAATAGAATTGCAGGAGGGGAGGTATGGCTCGTTATCTTGTTTTTCACACAGGATCTGAGGTGATATCCCAGGAGGAGATCGTCGGCGCGGCCCGTCAGGTGCAGAGGTCGCTTCCCGAAGGTTTTCAGTGGCTCAACAGCTGGTTCATACCGAGCGAGTATCGCATGGTTTGCGAGTGGGAAGCTGCGGACAAACAGAGCCTGCAGTCATTCCTTGCTACAGCCGTGCCGCTCCTCCCTGTTGAGGTAATACACGAAGTGGAGCCGATCCGGCCGGATTGGTACAAGTAGGGCACGGAGCGTGTGGTTTTTCGGCTGCCCGACGATCGTTTTCGGCGATGATGCCCTGGAGTATCTGCGGGATATACGGGGCCAAAGAGCGCTGATCGTCACCGACCGCAACATCGTCGAACTCGGATTCGTCGAGCAGGTAGCCGGCGAGCTCGAAAAAGCCGGACTGCAGCACCGGGTCTTCGCCGGGGTGGAATCCGACCCGACGATGCAGACGGTCGAGGCCGGTGCACGGGCGGCTCGTGAATATCGGCCCGACTGGCTCATCGCCCTGGGCGGCGGCTCGGTGATAGACGCGGCCAAGGCCGTTTGGGTGTTGTATGCCCGCCCTGATATACGGCCCGACGCAATCAGCCCCACGGAGCTTCTCGATCTGCGCCGGACGGCGCGGCTGATCGCCATACCCACCACCAGCGGGACCGGAGCGGAGGTGACCTGGGGGATCGTGCTCACCGACTCGGAGGAGCGCCGAAAGCTCGCCTTGGGCTCTCGCGAGACCCTTCCGGATATCGCCATCCTCAATCCCTCGTTCGTCATGAATCTGCCGCCCCAGATTACCGGAGATACGGGGATGGACGCCCTGGCCCATGCGATCGAGGGTTACGCCTCCACCTGGCGGAGTGATTTCTCCAATGCTCCGGCGCTGAGCGCGGTGAAGCTGGTGTTTCGCTATCTGCTGCGTGCCTACCGCGACGGGTCCGACCAAGAGGCGCGGACCGGGATGATGCACGCCGCCACTTTGGCGAGCATGTCCTTCGGAAACGCCATGGCCGGCCTGGCCCACAGCATGGCACACGCCCTGGGAGCTCTTTTCCATCTGCCCCACGGGCGAACCGTGGGTCTGTGTCTTCCCTACACGATGGAGTATCTGGCCGAAACCGAGGCGGAGAAGTACGCGGAAATCGGTCGCTCCGCGGGAATCGTCGGAGATTCGCAGCTGCAGATCACCAGAACGCTCGTGGCGCAGATACGTTCCCTGGCGCAGAGCCTCGGTCAACCGCTGTCGGTGCGTGAAGCCGGCATCGAGCCCGGGCTTTACGAGGAGTCCCTGCCGGCACTGGTCGAACGGGCCGAAAACGAGGTTACTACGGTGACCGTGGCTCGCGTGCCCGACGGCTCGGAGCTCAATCAGCTGTTCCGCTGCGCCTACGCAGGGGAAAACGTAGATTTCTGAGGAGAACGCAGTGGATGGCTACACGGGCAAGTTGCTGGTGGCGGATCTGTCAACGGGGAAAGTAGAATCCGAACCGCTCAACGAATCCTATGCCCTTCAGTATCTTGGCGGCGCAGGCCTGGCCTGCCGCTATCTCTACGAGCTGATCGACGGCTCGACCGATCCCCTGGGGCCGGACAATCCCCTGCTGTTCATGAACGGCCTGCTGACCGGCAGCGGTGCGCCCAGTGCCGCCCGCTGGGTGGCGGCTGCCCGATCCCCTCTGACCGGCATCTACGGAGAATCCAACTGCGGCGGATTTTTCGGTGCGGAGCTGCGCTTTGCCGGCTACGACGGTCTGATCGTGAAGGGACGGGCCGCCTCCCCCGTGTATCTGTACATCACTGCCGACCGAACCGAGATCCGGGCGGCGGATCACCTGTGGGGGAAGGATACCCATTCGACCAGGAAGACCCTCGAAAAAGAATGCGCGGGAAAACCGACTCGCTCGCTTTGCATCGGTCGAGCCGGCGAGCTGCTCGTTCCCTACAGCGCCGTTATCTCCCATGAGAGGGCTGCCGCCGGCCGCACCGGAATGGGTGCTGTGATGGGCTCCAAGAATCTCAAAGCAATCGCCGTCCACGGCAGCGGCAGGTGGCCTCTGGCCGATGCCGGGACGTTCCGAACAGTTTCCCGTAAATCACTGAAGGGTCTGCGGGACGCCCTGATCAGTCAGGTTTTTCGGGACTTCGGCACCGCCTCCAACGTGGATTCGGGTATCGCTTTCGGCAGCATGCCCAGCCGTTACTTCACCCAGGGTGCCTTTCCCCAAGCCACGGTGCTCAGCGGTATAACCATGGCCGAAACGATTCTCACCGGATCGAAGGGGTGCTTCGGATGTCCCATCCGCTGCAAGCGGGTCGTCCGCGTGGGGGAGGGGACCCATGCACTGCCCGAGGGTGAGGGCCCGGAGTACGAGGCGGTTGCGGCCTGGGGTTCGATGCTGCTGATCGATGATCTGTCCGCGGTGGCTCACCTGAATCGTCTCTGCAATTCCTACGGACTGGACACGATCAGCGCCGGGGTGAGCGTGTCCTTCGCCTACTACCTGTACGACCAGGGCGTGCTTTCAGAAGCTGATACGGGGGGGCTGCAGCTGCGCTGGGGCGGCGCCGATGCGGCGATAACCCTGGTGCACCAAATAGCGTCGCGGCGGGGTTTCGGGGCCGTCCTGGCCGAAGGCGTTAAGGCCATGGGCGAACGTTACGGCCGCAGCGAGGAGGCCGCCCAGGTTCGGGGGATGGAGGTTCCGATGCACGATCCCCGGGCTTTCTCGGCCATGGGGCTGATCTACGCCACCTCCCCGCGCGGAGCCTGCCACAACAGGGGCGATTACTACACGGTTGAGATCGGTATGGGCAACCCGGAGCTCGAGCTCGTGCCCGGCGACCCCTTTGCCAGCGATAAGGCGGGGCCGGTTGTCACCGCCCAGAATTGGAGGGCCTTCACGGATTCTTTGGGATTGTGTCATTTCGCCATCATGCCTCTGCAGGAAGTGCTGGAGATGACCGAGGCGGCTTCAGGCATTCATCTGAGTGCCGACGAGGTGCTGCTGGCAGGGGAACGCATCTTCCAGTTGCAGCGTCTGTTGAGCTGCCGTCTGGGCACGAGTGCCGCAGAAGACCGCCTTCCCGCTATATTGATGCGGCCGCTTCCCGACGGAGAAGCCAAGGGTCGTGTCCCGGACATGGAATCGATGCTGGGCGAATACTATACTCTGCGCGGCTGGGATTCGCTGAGCGGGAGACCGTCGAGGGAACGCTTGATCAACCTGGGAATGAAGGATATTGCCGCCGGTATCCGTTAGGCCGGGTTGTCTCCGGAGTGAATTTGTAGTAAATTCTCGCCTAAATATAAGGACTGTTCAGGAGCGCCAGATGCCCACCTACGAGTACGAATGCCGATCTTGCAAACATCGGTTCGAAGAGTTCCAGAGCATCACCGAAGATCCGATCAAGAAATGTCCCAAGTGCGGGAAGGCTGTGCGCCGGTTGTTCGGTGGCGGGATGGGCATCATCTTCAAGGGAAGTGGTTTCTACACCACGGACTACAAACGCTCCTCCGCCGTCACCGGCGGAAACGGTTCTTCCAAAGCCAAAGAAAGCAAGCCGGAGACAAAAGCTGCCTCCGGTGAAAGCAAGAGCTCATCCGGCGACTGAAACCTCGCTTTCCTCCACGGCCGTGCTCAGCAGCTCCTCCAAATCGAGAGAGCGGAAGGCGCTCACCATTCTGTCCACCTTGGGACGGACTTCGGGATGCTGCGGGGCGAACAGGGTGCAGCAGTCCTCGTAGGGCAGAATGGAAGTCTGGTAGGTTCCGATGTCCTGGGCCGCCCGGATGATCTCCTCCTTATCCATTCCAATCAGAGGGCGAAACAGGGGCAGTCCAGAGTAGCTTCCGGTGAAGTGGAGACTCTGCACCGTCTGGCTGGCTACCTGTCCCAGGCTCTCCCCGGTCACCAGGCAGTCATGGTCATGCAGGCGGGCCAGACGATCGGCAATCGCCATCATGGCTGCCCGCACCAGCAGCGTGGTCGCCTCCTTTCGGGCCAGACCGTTGATTTTCAGCTGTATGGCGGTGAAGGGCACCACCCAGAGACGCAGACCGGTAATATAGCCTGAGAGGATGCCGGCCAGCTGCCGGACCTTGTCTTTGGCCTGCTCGGAGGTGTAGGGAGGCGTGTGATAGTACACGGCGTCCAAGGCCAATCCCCTCTTGGCCATCAGGTAGCCAGCCACCGGGGAGTCGATTCCTCCGGACAGAAGGAGCAGGCCCCGGCCGCTTACGCCCAGAGGAAGTCCGCCGGGAGCCTTGATCTGCGGACCATAGACATAGACCCGGCTGCGCACCTCGACTTGAAGGATCCAGTCCGGCCGGTTCATATCGACCTGCAGATCGGGATACCGGCCGCGCAGATGATCGCCCAGAATGCAGCAGATCTCGTAGGAGCTGTGAGGAAAGCTCTTGTCGGATCGACGCGTCTCGACCTTGAAGCGGTTGCCCCGGCCGGCCATCAATTCTTCAGCCAGGAGAGCGGAGGCCTTTTTGATCTCCTCCATATCCTGGGGCACCACGAAGCTCTTGGCAAAACCGACGATCCCAAAGGTGCGGGCCAGGGTGTTCTCGATCGTCGGTGCGGACTCTTCAACCTTTTGTCCCTCAGGGGGGTAGAGGTACAATCGTCCCCACTCCTTGCGAAGTCGGATCGGCACCGCCGTGAACTTCGAACGGATGTCTTCCCGAAGCCGTGCTTCAAACTCTCCCCGGTTCTTGCCCTTGAGCGAGAGCTCCCCGTATTTGATCAGGTAAAGAGAGTTCATGCTCAACCCGGGGCGGCTTTCAGGAGCTCGGGAACCCTGCGGCCCAGCGCCGCCGCCAGGGCTGCCAGCTCTGCGCTGCTTATCTCCGGGCCGGTGGAAACGCGCAGGGCGGAGAAGGCCGCCTGGCGAGAGATTCCCATGTTCTCCAGCACCCGGAAGCGGTCCTTCTTCTTGGAGGAGCAGGCCGATCCGGTGGATACGATGAATCCCTCCTCCTCCAAAACCCGCACCAGCACTTCTCCCGGTACAGGGGGAACGGAGAGGTTGAGGATGTAGGGGGAGTAGTCCGCCGCCCCGCCGGCGGAGCGGCCTGCCGGGATCAGGGTTATCTCGGGCAGGTGTTCGAGTTCTCCGATTAGATTGTCCATCGCCGCTTCAGCCCGCCTGCGGTTTTCATCAATTGCGCCCACGGCCTTCTCGGCGGCCAGTACGAAGCCACAGATCCCGGGCAGGTTTTCCGTACCCGGTCTCATGCCGTTCTCCTGCCCGCCGCCGCTGAAGAGGAACTGCTGCATCCGCCCCCGGCGTACGAACAGGGCGCCGGTTCCCCGGGGACCGCCGATCTTGTGAGCGCTCAAGGAGGCACTGTCCACATCGAGCCGGTAGGGGTTGAAGGGTATCTTGCCGAAAGCCTGGACCGCATCGGTGTGCAGCAGGATCTTCTTGCCGCTGCGCTTCTGGTATTCCCGAACGGCAGCGGCGATCTCCTGTATCGGCTGAATCCTGCCGGTTTCATTATTCACCAGCATCACCGCCACCGCAACGGTTCGGTCGTCCAGGGTGGAGAGAATGCGCTTCGGTTCGATCCTTCCGGTGGAGTCCGCCGGTATCTGGACGACCTCGAAGCCCAGCCGTTTCATCGTTTGGGCGGGTTCATAGACGGAGGGGTGCTCGATTCCGCTGATGAGGATGCGGCGATCCTGCTTCTTGTGCAGCAGGGAGAACAGGACCATGTTGTTCGATTCGGTTGCACCGGAGGTGAACACCAGTTCCGCAGGGTTGCAGCCCAGCAGGTCGGACATCCGTTTTCGGCAGTCGCTGAGGCGTTTTTCAGCCTCCCGACCCGGGCCGTGAACGGCCGAGGGATTTGCGTAGACCGATTGCGCTATTCTCTGAACGTGTCCTTGTATTTCCGGATCCGGGGGAGCCGTGGCTGCCCAGTCGAGGTAGATCGGGGTCATGGTCATCAACTATTTTAGGAAATATAGTGAAAATGAAAAAGGCAATCAACAAGACCGCTGAGCTTGCAGAATAGTTATAAACGAGTTATCCTATATTGCAATCTTTGATTATATTAGAAAGGCAGATTGCGATAGCAAAGCAGTATGGCAAATATCGATGAACTAGCGGCAATGATGAAAGCCTGCGGACACCCGCTGCGCCTGAAGATACTCTGCGCCATCCAGCTGGGCGAGGAAACTTGCGTGTCGGAGCTTTGGAACTGTCTGGAACAATCCCAGCCGGTGGTTTCCCAGCATCTGGCCGTGCTGAAGCGCAGAGGAATCGTGAGCTCCGAAGTACAAGGCAACAAGCGGGTGTACAAGGTATGCGACCCCTTTATCCGCACCCTCGTTTCCACGATGGTCGATTCGGTCGACGAGCTCAAAGATAAGATCAAGAGCATCCGGGAGGATCGCTCGTGATGTTTTTCTGGTTTCCCTTCGGTATTCTGATCCCCGCACTTTTTATCTTCCTGATCTTCCGCTTCGGCATGCGCTTCTTCAATGAGTTGTTCAACAATCCGAGCCGCCTCAATGCCCGGGACCGCTGGCAGCTGTACGACCGCACCGGATTCGGTTTCTCCCCTCCCACCAGGTCACGGGGTAACCAGAATCGCATCTTCCGGGCGGCTTTTAAGCACGAAGGAAGGCTGACCATCTCCGATATCGTCCTGGAGACGGATTTGAGCATCCGGGAGGCGGAGGAGGTGATCAACGGCATGGTAGACGGCACGCACGTGCGCATGGAAGTGGAGGACAACGGCCTGGTCGTGTACGAGTTTCCGGAAATCATCTCCCGCTTCGAGAACAAGTAGATGCACGAATGGGCATTGGCGGACGCCGTGATTTCAACGGTCGAGCGCCTGTACGAGGAAAACGGCCGAAAAGAGGTGCTCTCCGTGAAGGTGCTCATCGGAGAACTGCAGCACATCGAGATGGAGGTATTTTCCATGGGTCTGCAGAACCTTCTCTCCGAGCGCCCCTTCGGCTCCGATGTGTTTCACTTCGAGACGGAAAAAGCCTCGTTCCGCTGCAACGCCTGCGACAAAGAGTGGCTCCTGGAGCAGCATCCGGAGCTGGGGGAGGAGGAACTGGAGGCGATTCATTTCCTTCCCGAGGCGGCCCACGTGTACATGCGCTGCCCTTCCTGCGGAAGCCCCGATTTTGCCTTGGAGAAGGGGCGGGGTGTCACTATAAAATCCGTAGACTTAAGCGATGATTGACCCCCGACTCGATGTGATCGGCAAGCGCCTGGAGCCGGTTGAGCGCATCATTCCCGTATCCAGCGCCAAGGGAGGGGTGGGCAAGAGCGTCTGTGCGGCCCTGCTGGCCTTGAGTTTCAGCCGCAGAGGGTACCGGACCGGTCTTCTGGACCTGGACTTCCAAGGTGCCTCGGCCCATCTGCTCTTGGATGTGCATCTGGATTTTCCCGAGGAAGAATCCGGGATCAAGCCTCTTCGCACTGGCAACCTGGATTTCATGAGCTTCGCCGCCTTCAGCCGGGAGCATGCGGTGCCGCTGCGGGGCAGCGAAGTCAGCCAGGCGATGCTGGAGCTGCTGGCGATCACGATTTGGGATCCCCTCGAAATACTCCTTATTGATATGCCCCCCGGTATCGGCGATGAGATCTTCGATGTGCTGCGCTATCTGCGGGACCCTGAGTTCCTGGTTGTCACCACCCCCTCCAGGTTGGTGCGGCACGTCGTGGAGCGGCTGCTCGCCATGCTCAGTGAGTTGAAGGTTTCCATGATCGGGGTGATCGAGAACATGGCGCGTTCCGGCACCGATTCCCAGGCGGCGCAGCTGGCCGAAGCCTACGGTACCACCCTGCTGGGCTCGGTTCCATTCGAGGACGGCATCGACGATCTTCTGGCGGCCGCCGCGCGGGGTAATCCTCTGCCCCGGACGCTTGCGGACAGCATCCGCTCGATCTCAGCCCGTATCGCGACGGCGGAGGGGTGATTCTCTCGCTGTCGTGCCTCTTGTCGCAAAATCCTTCTCAATATTTGGAATCGCACCATGAAAATCTTCGAAATTCCTTGCGGATGAATATTGTTTAAAATGGAATTTTGATTTAGAATTGAAAAATAAATAGTCGATTTAGCGGACCCGGAAATAACGAGGAGGCAATCATGGGAAATTACGTGAACGATGTGATCGAACAGGTCAGCAAACGATATCCCTGGGAAAAGGAGTTCCTGCAGGCCGTCCGGGAGGTTCTCGGCTCTCTGGACATGGTGGTGGAAAGAGATCCCAAGTACCGCAAGGCGGCGATACTGGAGCGGCTGATCGAGCCGGAAAGGGTGATCATGTTCCGGGTTCCCTGGCAGGACGATAGGGGGGATTATCACGTCAATCGGGCCTATCGCGTCGAGTTCAACAGCGCCATCGGTCCCTACAAGGGAGGGATCCGCTTTCACCCTTCGGTGAATCTGAGCATTCTCAAGTTCCTCGGTTTCGAACAGACCTTCAAGAACAGCCTCACCGGTCTGGCCATGGGCGGAGGTAAGGGGGGAAGCGACTTCGATCCCAAGGGCAAGAGCGATGAGGAGGTGATGCGCTTCTGCCAGAGTTTCATGAATGAGCTGTTCCGTCATATCGGAGCCAACACGGATGTACCGGCCGGGGACATCGGTGTGGGCGGCCGGGAGATCGGTTACATGTTCGGCCAGTACAAACGCCTGCGCAACATCTTCGAAGGGGTGTTTACCGGCAAGGGGCTGAACTGGGGTGGAAGCCTGATTCGCCCGGAAGCCACCGGTTTCGGCAACGTCTACTTCGCCCAGGAGATGTTGGGAACCAAAGACATGAACTTCGAGGGAAAGCGGGTGGCGGTGTCCGGCTCGGGAAACGTAGCCCAGTACACGGTTCAGAAGCTCAACCAGCTGGGAGCCAAGGTCGTAACCCTCTCGGATTCCAACGGCACCATCGTGGACGAGGACGGGGTGGATGAGGAGAAGTGGAACTTCGTCATGGAGCTGAAGAACATCCGCCGCGGACGGATCAAGGAGTACGCGGAGACCTACAAGAAGGCCAAGTACGCCGAGGGCAAGCGTCCATGGGGTTTGACCGAGGCCGAGATTGCCCTGCCCTCTGCCACCCAGAACGAGGTGGACCTGGAGGACGCCAAAGCCCTGGTTGGCAAGGGCTGCATCTGCATGTCCGAAGGGGCCAACATGCCCACAACCCTGGAGGCCACGGAGTTTCTGATCTCCAAGGGCGTGTTGTTCGGACCGGCCAAGGCGGCCAACGCCGGAGGCGTGGCATGTTCCGGTCTGGAGATGGCTCAGAACAGCATGCACATGAGCTGGTCCCGGGAGGAGGTGGATTCCAAGCTGCACAGTATCATGATCAACATCCACCAGGCCTGCCGCCAGGCCGCCGAGGAATACGGCAGCGGGGGCAACTACGTCAACGGCGCCAACATCGCCGGTTTCAAGAAGGTCGCCGACTCCATGATCGACCAGGGACTGGTATAGGTCCCCACCG
>Ga0180437_10006379_pt1 | contig 15742 bp, 10 predicted proteins | sample SS_ome_4_FD_132410 | JGI IMG/M metagenome (GOLD analysis project Ga0180437, IMG submission 132410) | Hypersaline lake sediment archaeal communities from the Salton Sea, California, USA - SS_3_D_1 metaG | ecosystem: Environmental > Aquatic > Non-marine Saline and Alkaline > Hypersaline >...
CGCCGGCCTACGTTTCCTGCTCGTACTCAGTCACCTTTTCCTGGATTCGCCGAATAACGCGGCTGCGGGCGGCGTAAATCGCCCCTCGGTTTTTCGCGAGTTCTTCCGCCACGACCTCGACAGCGCGTCCCTCGACAGCGGTCAACCAAAACGCGTCCCACGTCGCCCTGTGGAACTCCTTGCGAACTTGCCGCGCGGCCCAGCGAAACACTTCCCGCCGGTACTCCAACCGCAACAGGTCCGAATCGGGTCCGGTGTGCGACTCGTGTTGGTTCAGCACCGCCAGCAGCGCCGAGTCGCCTGAGCCGCGATCCGGCTTTCCGCGACTGAGCGCATTGAGAATTGCGTTGTGAGCCACACGACCCAGCCAGGTGCGGAACTTCGCCCGCTTGGGATCATGTTCCCGCTGCTGGGCCGCTTTGGCGACCGCTACCAAAACCTGTTGAGCGACGTCATCCGCATCCGCCTCCTGCATCCCCTTCTGCTGAGCCAGCCGCAGGATGAGCGGCCGATAGATTTCGACGAACTCATACCAGGCCGCCTGATCCGCCGGATCGCGGACGCGGATCAGCAAGCTTGCTCGTGTTTCCGGGGTCGAGTTCATCGATTCGCACCTTCTCCACCCTTTATACCCGGACGCGGCCGGTTTCTGACATCCGCGTCGATCTGCTGCGCAAGTGGTGCGGACTACGCTCGGGACAGACGTGCCGCGGCGTCCTCGCCCGGCGCCCCCTCGCGATAGGGGGTTCGTGACGCGACACGGCAAGGCAGGCGGTCTTGATTCAGCGAGCGCATCCAGACGGTCGTTGAGGTTCTCAGGCGCACCGGTCCGTCACGCCGTGTTCAGCTTCGCTGATGACCTCATCATATCACTGTCCCACGGGGGAGGGGCAAATGCCGGGTGCCACGGTTGCAGCAGCACCCGGCGGCCGTCTGCGTTCCCATCCGAGGCCTTGCGCCAGTGTGGTTCTGGTTCGATGCTGCATTTGCCCCCGGGGCCGGATTGCCCCTCTGGATCGCCTGGCGCAGCAAAAAAGGGGGCTATAGCCATCTTGCGCCATGTGTATCAAAGCAGGATTATTGACAAATCCGGCTAGTTTCGGTAGCGTGTGCTATCTGAGATGCCTGGATAACTAAGGGGTGCTGGGTGATTTGGCTCAAAGGGAGAAAGAAATGAAAACACTGGTTCTGAGTTCAGTCGCGTTGGTGGCTGTCTTGGGTTGGGGGGCAGAGGCCGAAGCAGTCAAGCTGATCGGAAACCTGCCAGTCAACAACCGAAGTTATGCCAATGTGAGTTCGGAATTCCCCATGGCCGCCGGATTCAGACTTCCCCCAGGCAGCGATTATTCTCTGGAGTCGGCCATCTTCCGATTGAGACTGCCAACACTCTCGACGCCCATGGTCACTCTATGGACGGAGGGTGGCAACAACCGCCCGGACACAATGATTTCAACGTTGATTGATCAGACTCCTCCAAGCACAATCTTCCAAGACCATTGTTTTGTCCCCCCTTCACGAACCGTCCTGGAAAGCAGCACTACTTATTGGCTGGGGATCACAACGGATTCCACATCACGTTCTCGTTGGGGTCGCAACGATCCTATGACGTTTCCGACGGGTATTGCGACATACGCCGGGCACTGTTATTGGTTTGATGGCTGGTTGCGGGCCAATACCGGCCTTGCCTATGGGTTCGAGGTACGGGCGCAGGTAGTTCCAGAACCTTCCACGCTCGTTCTGTTGAATCTAGGACTCGCTTGTCTTCTGCTCTACGCGCGGCGTCGCAAGCGGAATGCCGGGCCTTTGAAGCGAAAAAAGGGACATTCTACTTTTCCGGAAAAGTAGAAGGTCCCCTTTTCACTCCGTTCAGGCATTCTCGAACGTCGGATGACGGCGCACTTTGCCGAATGCGCGGTACAGCGCGGGCACGAAGAAGAGATTCATCAGCGTGGAGGAGAGCAACCCTCCGACGATCACCAGGGCCATCGGGTATTCGATCTCGTGGCCGGGGCGATTGCCCGCGAGGATCAGCGGCAGGAGAGCCAATGCTGCCGTAAGTGCCGTCATGAGGATGGGCGCCAACCGCTCTTCGGCGCCGCGGACTGCAAGTTCGCTGCCGAACTCCATGCCCTCCTCGATCTCCAGATGCCGAAGATGGCTGACCATCATGATGCCGTTGCGAACGGCGATCCCTACCACCGTGACGAAGCCGACCAGCGAGCCCAGCGAGAGGCTGCCGCCGCCGAACCAGACCCCCAACACGCCGCCGATCATCGCGAACAGAAAGCTCAACATCACCAGCAGGACGTGCCGCCATGCGCGGAATTCGGAGTAGAGCAGGACGATGATTCCCAAAAAGGCGATGGCCCCCACGATGAGCATCCGCCGTGTCGACTCCGTTTGCGCGGCGTATTCCCCCAGGAATTCCGGGTGGTAGCCGCGGTCGAACGGCAGGCGCCGGACGCGGGTTTCAATGTCTCGGGCGACGCTGCCGAGATCCCGATCCCGGGTATTGCAGGTCACGTCGATTCGGCGCGACGTGCTTTCGCGCTTCACCGTATTGGGTGCGGCGACCACGGCGATTTCGGCGACTTCGCCCAGCGGGACCTGGCCGCCGTGGGGTGTGTCGATGAGGCAGTCGGATACGGCGGCCACGTCGGTGCGGACTTCGGGGACACCCCACACGGCCACTTGATACACCTTTTGTTTGCGGTAGACCTCCCCGACCGTTTGACCCTTGATCAGCGTGGCGGCCGCCCGACGCACATCGCCCGCCGTCAGGCCGAACTGTTGGGCGGCCTCCGGTTTGAGCCTCACGTCCAACTGGGGGACGAGGACCTGTTGCTCGACTTTCAAATCGCTGATCCCCGGCACATCGGCGATCGCGTCTCGTACGCGATGCGCGTGGCTGCGCAGCTTGTCCATGTCGTCGCCGTAGATCCGCACGACGATACTGGCGCTGGCGCCGGTGAGCACTTCCTTGATTCGTTCTCGCAGGTAGGTGAGCAGATCGCGATAGAGTCCGGGATAGCCGTCTACGACCTCCTGAATCCGGGCGACCGTGCTTTGGTAATCGACGTCGCGGTCGAGGCTGATCCAGAGTTCGGTGAAGTTGGGCCCCACCACTTCATCGGCGACTTCTGCGCGTCCGATGTGGGACCCGAAATTGCGGACGCCCTCGATCGCTCGCAACTCTTTGCTGGCGCGGATCGTAATGCGATCCATGGCCTGGATGGACGTGCCCGGCTTTTCCACCCAGTGCATCAGGAAGTCGTATTCCTGAAAAGCCGGCAGGAACTCTTCTCCCAGGTAGGGGACGGTGGCCAGCGCTGCGGCCAGCAGCGCAAGCAGCGCCGCGACCGACCAGCCCGGCCGAGCAATCAGCTTCGGCAGCACGGCTCGATACGGGGCCTTCAAGACCGTGATCAGCGGAGACTCTCGGCGTCGGTCCGATCGTTCCGGGAGCAGGATCAGGCACATGGCGGGCGTGACGGTCAGGGCCACGATCAGCGACGCAAAGATGGCCAACACGTAGGCCATGGCCAGCGGGCGAAAGAACGATCCCGAGAGGCCCTCCAGGAAGAAAACCGGCATGATCACCAACATCACGGTGAAGCTGCCGTACACCACGGCGCTGCGGACTTCGATCGACGCCTCCAGGACGACGCGAAAGGCGGACCGCGGCTGGCCCGCCTCGCGATTGAGCCGCAGACGGCGGACGATGTTCTCCACGTCGATGATGGCGTCGTCGACGACTTCGCCGAGCGCGATGATCAATCCGGCCAGCACCATGGTGTTCATGGTGATGCCCATTTGGAAGAGAACCAGCGCCGCCGCAACCAGCGAAAGTGGAATCGCCGTGGTGCTGATCAGGGCCGTGCGCCAGTCGAACAGGAACGCGCCGAGGATCGCAATCACCAGAAAGCAACCCAGCACCATCGACCAACCGAGGTTGTGCAGCGACATTTCGATGAACGTGGCCGGACGAAAGATCGTCGAGTCGACCTGGACCCCCTTCAGCCCGGGCTTCAATTCTTCCAGAGCCGCTTCGACGTTGCGGGTTACGTCCAGTGTATTTCCGGACGGCTGTTTTTCCACGATCAGCAGTAGCCCCGGCACGTCGTTGATGATGGCGTCGCCGATAGGCGGTGGATGGTTCTCGATCACTTCCGCGACGTCACCCAAGCGGAGCGGGGCACCGTCGCGAAAGGCCACGATGGATCGCGCCAGGTCTTCGGCGGTCACGATCGCCGAGACGTGGCGGACGGAGAGCCGCTGATTGGGAGTATCGATGAAGCCGCCGCCAGAGACCATGGCGGCGTCGCCGGCGGCGCGCTCGACGTCGGCGATGGTCAGATGGTGGGCGCGGAGGCGGTCGGGATCGACCAGCACCTGGTATTGCCGGTCGCGCTGGCCCCAGATGGCCACGTTCGCCACGCCGGGAACGGCCATCAGCCGCGGGCGGATCGTCCATCGGGCCAGCTCGGTCATGTCCATCTGCGAAAGCTTGTCGCGGCCCTGCTCGTCCTGGTCGGACCAGATGCCGATCTTCAACACCCGGCTGGTCGACGACAGCGGCGAGAGGATCACGGGCGGTTCGGCGACCGCGGGCAGGCGCGGCGCTTCAATCGCCAACCGCTCTCCGACCAGTTGCCGGGATTCCGTCAAGTCCGTGCCGTCCTGGAAGATCAACACGATGGACGACAGGCCGAGGACCGATTTCGAGCGAATGGTCTTCAGGTCCGGAGTGCCGTTCAGCGCGTTCTCCAACGGCACCGTGACCAGGCTCTCCACTTCCTCGGTGGACAGCCCGGGCGCCTCCGTTTGGATCTCGACCAAGGGTGGGGCGAATTCGGGGAACACGTCCAGCGGTGCGTTGCGCAGGTCGCGATAGCCCATCACCAGCAGCGCAACCGCCAGCGCAAGCACCAGAAAGGGCTGACGCAACGAGGCTGCAACGATCGCGCGTAACACTAGTGTCCCACTCCGAATTCCGTGCCAAACAGCTCGACCGCCCCATCCGTAACCACCTTGGTCCCGGGCGCCGGCCCTCGGGAAAGAACCGCCGTGTTCCCGTCCACGTAGCTGATCGCGATGCGTCGGCGCGCGTAAGTATGCTCCGCACGCTGCTCGTAAACCCATTCGCCTCCGTGGACGTCGTAGAGAACCGCTGGAAACGGCACCACCAGACTTCGCTGGCTGCCCTGCAAGGGGAGCGTCACGGAAAGTCTTTGGCCCGGATACAACTGGCCGTCGGCATTGGCCAGCTCATAGAAGAGATCGACGGTCGTGGCATTCGGGTTGGCCGAAGGCGGCGCGGAGACGTAACGCGCAGATCGCAACGTGGCGCGGGTATGGTCGCCGTACTCGGCAATCGAAGCGGGTTGGCCCGTGTCGACTTCTCGCCAATGGCCCACGTAAATGGGAACTCGAATCCAGACGGGATCGGTCTGGATCACGGAGAACAGACGTTCCCCGGCGCCGACGGTTTCCCCCGCCGCGGCTTCCACGCTTTGGAGAACTCCCGCCACCGGAGACACGATCACATGGCTGGCCAATTCGCCCGCCTGCTGGTCCAGCTCGATGCCCGAGAGGAATTCGTACCTGGCTTGAGCGGTCGCGTGATTTTCGCGAGCCAACTTCAGTTGTGCTTCGGCTTCGTCGACGCGGCGCTGGCTGCCTGCCTTGTTCTGCAGAAGCTGGACGGCTCGATCGTAGGCGATCTGGGCGGTTTCCACGGCAATCCGCGTGGCCTGCACTTGCCGCTCGGCTTCGAGCTGTGCGGTGGCCACGTCGGCCTTGGTCTGGGCAACGCGGACGCGTTCGGCGGGGGTCAGCACGTCGCGCTCGGGGGTCAGCAGCGGCTTGAAGCGAAAGATCGGCTGGCCGATCTCCAACTTGGCGCCGGGCGCCGGAAGCGGCGCCCCCACGGGCCCCGAAAGCGTGCCCGCGATGGGCGCAGAAACCACGACCTGCTGTCCGGGCGGGATCACGACCTCCCCGCCTACCGTGCGGCCTCGACGGACTTCTGCAAGTTCCACGTTGCCCAGCCGTATGCCGAGTCGCTGTTCCGCCTTCTCGGTGAGCTTGACGGTATTGAGATCCTCTTCCAAAACGTGATGTGCGACTTCGGCCGGTTTCACCTTGCTCGCGGCGTGGTCTTGATCCGTGCCGCAACCCGCAGTCGAAGCGACCCAGATCATGAAAACGGCGATCGAAACTCGCTGGCTCATGGGATGGTCTCCCCCTTTTCAACACCGGGCGGCGGAATCGGCCCGGCATCGCCCGGCGGCAGCTCGGACTCGCCCGGCGGCAGCTCGGATTCGCCCGACAGTCGCCGCCCCACACTGCGATCAAGTTCCGCCATGGCGCGGCGAACTTGGGCTGCCGCCTCCAGCTCACGCTGGCGCGCCGTGAACCGCTGCCTGGTGGTTTCCAGCACCAGCAGCAGCGAAACGCCGTCTTCTTGGAGCGCACGTCGGGCGCTGGTGCTGGCGACCTGCGCCTGGGGAACGACCTCGTCGCGCCAAATCGCCAGGTCTTGCCGTGCCTGGCAGAGTTGAATGTGCGCCTGCCGCACTTCCCAGGCAATCGTGTCTCTCAGCTTGACGTATTGCCGCCGCAAACGCTCGGCGTCGGCCTCGGCACGGGCGACGGCGCCCTGGTTCTGATGAAAGATCGGCAGCGTCATCTGCAGGCCGGGACCTGCTTCGAAGCCCTTCGCCCCACGGCCGTTGATATCCGGCAAGGTTCCCGACAGTTGCCAGAGGTCGCGTCGGGCGAGGTCGGCACGCTGCCGGGCCGCGGAAACCGCCAACTGAACCGCCCGAAGATCGGGCCGGCAAGCCACGGCTTCGGCCACCAGTTCGTCGGCATCGAACTCCGCCGCAAGCGGTCCCGGCGTCGAGGTCGGCGTGATCGAGAATTCGGTCAACTCGATCCCCAGCAAATAACGCAATCGCTCCCGTGCCAGATCCGCCTGGGCAGCCGCATTGACTACTTCACCTTCGCCGAACGAGGCATCCAGCCGCATCGCGGAAACGTCCAGCTCTGCCAGCTCGCCGGCGGCCAACCTGGCCTCGGCAATGCGTGCGATTTCGCTCCGCAGTTGGAAGCCTTCTTGCGCCAGCTTCAATCGCGCCACGGCGAACTGCCAATCGATATGGGCTACTCGCACGTCCCGCACAACGTTCAGACCGTCTTGCACGAGGCGCCGGGCCACCCGCTTCGATTCCAATTGTGCCGCAGCGACGCGAATCGGTCGCAGCCAGAGAACGTCCAACGGAAGGTTCAGGGTAAACTCCCACTGTTTCGGACCAAGCGGAAACATCGTGCTGATCTGTGGATTCTGGAGTTGTGCCGCCTGGAGAACGTCGGCTCGCGTGATCTCCAGGTCGGCGAGCAACTCCTGATAGGCGGGATGATTCCACAAACCGACGGCCACGGCTTCTTCCTCGGAGAGTCCGTCTTCCCACTGGACCCACTCCGGAATGACGACCCGACACGGCGGCGTCGTCGGCCCCAGCTCATGTCCCGTCCGGGCCGCCAGATCCCTGTCGACGCAGCATCGCCCAGCATGGCCGGGAGAGATACAGCCGGAGGCCGATGCAAGCCATGCGACGAAAGCCATTGTGCGGAAAGGGGTTAGGTGGGGCACGCCAGCGCGATCTCAAAGGCAGGACGGATGTACCGAGAGAAACGGTTATTTCCGTTTTTTCGGTTTTGCCGACTGTCCGCCTGTAGCGGTCCGCCAGACATCCGGCTTGTGCCGATTATGCCGATCATGCCGAGCGCGGTGATGTGGGGCACGGTCATGTGGGCTGACGGTAGTTCTCGAAGCAGCCCGAGGGCTCTTGAGGCGGACTACCCGCTGCTGTCGTACGCCCACGACCAACGGGACACCCCGAGACGGACTTCACTGCGGGAGGATCCGGCAGTGGCACCCCACGTCATGGCACCCAACCTCGGATCCCCAACCACGCTGCGCCCGATCGTCGACCGTGGTCAGGTCAGCATCATCCCGAGGATCACGGCGGTGCAGACGAAGGCCGTGGTGATGACCGCCGGTGAAACGGAGAGGGTCACCGGGTGGGAGGTTCCGCAGTGCGGGCAAACCTCGTCGAAGAATTTCACTTGTTCGTGGCACGCCCGGCAACTCCGACACTCGTCGGCAATCAGACTCATTTGGCTCCGGGTGTGCCACCAGATACGCCGCATGCTCCCTAACATTAGATGCATAAACTCACGTCCCTTAAAGCAGACATGGCAAGTGCGTGGTTCCTCCAGCTTGTGCACGGGACAGGCCGGCTGGAAGAAGCCGCAGCCAAACACGGAAACACGAATCGAAGAGCATCGCTGCCCATCACGTCTGAACTTTGCATCTGAGGCGGTGGCCGGGAAAAGACGAGTCGTTTGGCCGGCGAACGACGACCGCCGCCATCTAAACCATAGGTCACCAGGGCGATTTGTCAAAACGGCCGTCGCGGACCCGTTTGTAGTGCCCCGATTCATCGGGGCTGCGCTGCGAACAGGTCATCGGGGCTGTGCGGCGAACACGTGCCAAAGACCGCATGAATGCCGTCACTACGAACGGCTCCATACGGGGATCGGCCCGTACGACGGGCCTCCGAGCCCGTCGATTTGCGGCGGTCACAGGAAGCGTCGACGGCTTCGCAGAGCCGTCGTACCCAATTCCCCCGTTCGTGAACCGCTGCACGTGGGGCGGCACGCTGCCCCGGCTCTCGCCGACCTGCGGTCGGCGGCTAAACGGATGTGGCTGGAACGTGCTCCCTCCCACACCGAGAACCCCCCCCTTCGGGTCGCAGGGAACTAATTCCCGGGTCCGATCGTCTATACCATCGCTGCCGCGCGGGCGTCGAAACCACCCGGCGGCCGGCCCTTGTCCAATCCGTCGAGGAGGTAATCGAAATGCGTGCTGCCCGCAATCTACACAGACTTTTCGTGGCCGGGGCGGTTATGGCCCTCGCGCTGGTTTGGCAAGTCAGCCTGGCTCAGAAGAAGGCGGACGACGCCGGGGACGGCTCCGAGAATTCCCGGATGGCCACCACCGAAACGCTCGGCGGGCCCGACCGCTATCTGACCCACCTGAGCACCGACAAGCCGATCTATCGGCCCGGCGAGACGCTCTACGTTCGCGGCACGATCCTGCACCACGCCACGCGAAAGCCGCTGCCCCCCGGCGGACAGATCAGTGCCGTGGTCGAGATCCAAGGACCCAAGGGCGACGTGGTCGCATCCGGCTTCGTTCCCTCGGAAGAAAGCGTGCTGGGCTACTCCTGGCCCATTCCCGAGGGACAAGCCGGCGGCCAATACACGATCAAAGTGACCTACGTCGGCCACGGCCACCCGCCCGCCGAGCGGAAGTTTGACATCCGGGCCTATCGGGCGCCGCGGCTGAAGAGCCAGATCGAGTTCCTCCGCGACGGCTATGGGCCGGGCGACCAGGTGGTGGCCACGCTCGAGGTCGAACGGGCCGAAGGCGGCTTCCCCACCGGGGCCAAGGTGACCGCCATCGCCCGGGTCGACGGCCGGGAAGTGCATCGCGGCCAGGTGCGGGTCAACGAGTACGGCCACTGCGAGGCCCGCTTTCTGCTGCCGCCGCAGATCGAGCGCGGCGAGGGGACCCTGGCCATGGTGATCGAGGACGGCGGCATCGTGGAAACGGCCAGCAAGACGATCCCCATCCTGCTGCAAACGGTCGACTTGACCATGTATCCCGAGGGCGGCCAGCTGGTGGCCGGCCTACCGAACCGGGTTTACTTCGAGGCCTTCACACCCGCCAAGAAGCCGGCCGATCTGACCGGGGTCGTCCTCGACGCCGACGGCCATGAGGTGGCCGCGTTTCGCAGCGAGCACGAAGGGCGCGGACGCTTCGTGTTCACGCCCGAGAAAGGCCGCGACTACGCGCTGAAAATCGTCGAGCCGGCCGGCATCGACACCCACTTTCCACTGCCGGACGTGCAGGCCGAGGGCGTGGTGATTCGGGCCGACCGAGACGTCTATGGGGCCGGGGAACCTATTGTCCTTCAGGTGGGCTGTCAGCCGTCTCAGGATGGTCTGAAGGTCACGCTTTCGCGGCGGGAAGCGGAGGTCGGGGCAGCCCGGCCCGAATTCAAGCAGGACGGGTCGCCGCAATTAACGCCCGTAGAGTTCACGCCGTCGGACGGAGCCGACGGCGTGTTGATCGCCACCGTCTGGAACGCCGACGGCCAGCCGCTGGCCGAGCGATTGATCTTCCGCCAACCGGCCGAGTCGGTGCGGGTGAAGGTGACCGCCGACGCCGACCGCTACGTGCCCGGCGGACAGGCCAAACTGACCATCGAGACGACCGACCCCTCGGGCGAGCCGGTGGCGGCGGTGGTCGGGCTGACCGTGACCGACGACAGCGTGCTGGAGATGATCGAGAAGCGGGAGCAGGCCCCGCGGCTGCCGGTGATGGTGCTGCTGGAAAACGACGTCCGCGAACTGGCCGACGCCCACGTGTACCTCGACCCGGAAGACCCGCAGGCGCCGCTGGCGACGGACCTGTTGCTGGGCACCCAGGGCTGGCGGCGGTTCGCGTTTGTCGATCTGGCCAAGGTGATCGCCAAGCACGGCGACGCGGCGCGCCGGGCGCTGGCCTTGCGGATGGTTTCGAGCCGGGACCTGGCAAAGGTGGACACAGGACACCATGTCTTTTGGGGCATGCGCGCCCCAGGCGCGATGCCGGTACCCGACGCCGCGCCGATGGACGGGGTTCTTCTGGTCGAGAAGGCCGCAGCGGCGGAACCGGCCGGCGAGCCCAAGGCGGCCGCACCGCCCGCCGACCCCGAGCCGGCGCCCCAGCCCGCCCTGCCGGCGGAACCCGAACCACCGGGAAAGCCCGACGTGGGCAGAGACATGCCGGCGCTGAGTGCGGTCATGGGTCCCGTCGCAAAGCAGGAACTTTCGCAGGAGCGCCAGCAGCTGCGCGCGGGCCTGGAGATCGCCGCCGGTGAAGAGGAGGACATGCTCGTCTTGGGCCGCGGCGGCCGTCGGGCGATCCGCAACGACTTCGTGGCCGTCCGCATCTACGCCCACCAGGTCCGCAGCGACCGCCAGCCCGGCCAACGCACCGACTTCACTGAAACGCTCTTCTGGCACGCGGGGGTGAAGACCGACGCGGCGACCGGCCGGGCCGCCGTCGAGTTCGGCCTGAACGACTCGGTCACCAGCTTCCGCGTGCTGGCCGACGCCTTCAACGCCGACGGCGCCCTGGGAAGCGGCACGATGCAGATCGAGTCGGTCGAGCCGTTCTACCTGGAGCCCAAGCTGCCGCTGGAGGTGACCTCCGGCGACAAGATCCTGCTGCCCATCGGCGTGGTCAACGCCACCGACGCGACGTTGGCCGACACCAAGGTCTCGGTCCAGTCGCACCCGTCGCTTCAGGTGATCACCTCGGTGGTGCCGTTTGCCCTGGAGCCCGACGCCCGGGTCCGCCGGCTGATGGGACTGCTGGTCGAGCCCTACAACGGCGAGGCGGAGTTGACCCTGTCGGCCAACGCCGGCCCCTACGCCGACCAGGTCACCCGCAAGGTGAACGTCGTTCCGCGGGGCTTCCCCGTCGAAGCCGGCTTCGGCGGATTGATGCTCTCGCAGAGCACCGCCACGCACGAGATCGAGATTCCCGGCCAGATGGTTCCCGGCAGCCTGACCGGCCGGGCCGTGGTCTATCCCACCCCGCTGGCCAACCTGACCGAGGCCCTGGCCCGGTTGATCCGGGAGCCGTGCGGCTGCTTCGAGCAGACCAGCTCGAGCAACTATCCGCTGGTGATGGCCCAGCAGTATTTCATGTCGCACCAGGGCGTCGATCCCGACCTGGTCCGCCGCAGCAGCGAGACGCTCGGCCGCGGCTACCAGCGGCTGGTCGGCTTTGAGTGCAAGGGCCACGGCTACGAGTGGTTCGGCGCAGACCCCGGCCACGAGGCCCTGACCGCCTACGGGCTGATGGAGTTCACCGACATGGCCGCCGTGCAGGACGTCGACCGCAAAATGCTCGAGCGGACCCGCGCGTGGCTGCTGGGCACTCGCGACGGCAAGGGCGGATTCAAGCGCGAACGCCGCGCCTTGCACACCTGGGTGGCCGATCCGGACTGCTCCAACGCCTACATCCTCTGGGCCCTGCTGCAATCGGACGTCGACGAGGACCTGGCCCGCGAGGTGGCCTGGGTCCGCGACGCCGCCGAGCAAAGCGACAACACCTATATGGTCGCCCTGGCCGCCGGGGTTTTAACCCTTGCCGGCGATCGGGAAGCCGCCAACCGGCTGCTGGACCGTCTGGCGGGCAAGCAGACCGCCGACGGGTCGCTGGAAGGGGCCACCACCTCGATCGTCGGCAGCGGCGGCCAGGCCCTGACCATCGAAACCACCGCCCTGGCCGTGCTGGCCTGGCTGACCAACCCCCGCTACGTCGCCAACGTCGAAAAGTCGATCAACTATCTGGCCCAGTCCTGCGAAGGCGGACGCTACGGCTCCACCCAGTCGACCGTGCTGGCCCTGAAGGCGATCGTGGCCTACGACCAGTCGCGGGCCAAGCCCAAGGCGCCCGGCAGCCTGCAACTGCTCGTCGACGGCAAGCCGGTCGGCCAGCCGGTCCCGTTCACCGACGAGACCCAGGGGGCGATCGAGCTGCCCGATTTCGCCGATCGGATCGGACCGGGCAAACACACCATCGCGGTGAAGATGGCCGGCGGCTCCGACATGCCGTACTCGCTGGCGGTCAACTACCACACGCTCAAACCGGCCACGGCCCGAGAGTGTAAGGTCCATCTGGAAGTGAAGCTCCGCGACAAGCGGATCGACGAAGGGGCGGTGACCGAAGCCCACGTGGTCGCGGTCAACCGCACCGGCGAGCCCATCCCCATGCCGGTGGCCATCGTCGGCGTGCCCGGCGGCCTGGAAGTCCGGCACGATCAGCTCAAGGAGCTGGTCACCTCGGGCAAGATCGACGCCTATGAGGTCATCGGCCGCGAGGTGGTGCTCTACTGGCGATCGCTGGCGGCCGAGCAGCGCGTCGAGTTGCCCGTCAGCTTGGTCGCCGCCATCCCCGGCACCTACACCGGCCCGGCCAGCCGCGCGTACGAGTACTACACCGACGAGTTCAAGCACTGGGTCGACGGGATGGAGATCCGCATCGTGCCCAAGTTGGGCCCCGGCCCGCAGTAGGAAGCCGCGACCGTTGGGTGCCACGCCAGTGCTTTTCTGTCCGGACCATGCGGCTGCGAATTGTCCTTAGACGTTCCGCGTGAGGCATTGGACTGCCGGCTGAGATGGGGCCGCCATGGGGCCGTGTTGTGGTTATGATAGGGGCGACTTCTGTTCGTCTCTGCTGGACTCTCTTTCCAAACCAACCCCATGCCGCACCGAAAACCAGTGAAGCACTATCACGAGCCGGGCGACTTCCATGAGTTGACGTTCTCGTGCTATCGGCGGATGCCTTTGCTGACCAACGACGCGTGGCGAGGCCACCTTGCCCGTTGCGTCGACGATGCCCTCCGGGCCGAAGCATTCCATCTGATCGCCTTCGTCTTCATGCCGGAACACGTCCACCTGTTGGTCTGGCCCACGTTGCCCGACGCCACGGCCGAGTGCATCTCCCGGTTCCTGTTGGCCGCCAAGATGCAAACGTCCACGCGGGTGAAGGCCGAGCTTGTCCGCTCCGGCAGTCGGCTGCTTTCCCGGCTGACGATCCGAGAACGGCCCGGCCGCACGGTGTTTCGTTTCTGGCAAGAGGGGCCGGGCTACGATCGGAACCTGCAGACCGAGGATGCGGTGACCCCGGCGATCGAGTATATTCACCTCAATCCGGTGCGGCGGGGCCTGTGTAAGTCGGCGGTCGACTGGCCGTGGTCGAGTGCCCGCTGGTATGCTTCCGACGGCACTCGCCTCGACGCGCGACTCCCGACAGTGCACGGTCCGCCGCCGGAGCTGTTCCGACCGTGTCGTTAGTGCCGAGCCAGGACGAATCACGCGGAGAAACTGATTGGCAATGCTGTGTGCAAGGTACGGACAGAAAAGCACTGGCGTGGCCAGTGGCACCCGGCGAACATGGTGCGATGCCCTCCTGCAGGTTAACTGCCCAGGTTCAAGAACCTGGGCCACCCGTCGGCGACCGCAAACATGAGGTGACTCATGGACCGAATGGACTATTTCCTCGAACTCTTCGGCTCCCTTCCCCGAGCCGGGCCCGGCGACAACGCCTCTACCCGGAAGGCCTTCGAGATGATGGAGCATCTGCCGGCCGAGCCCAGGATCCTGGACATCGGATGTGGGCCCGGCGTGCAGACCGTCGAGTTGCTGCGGCTTTCCGGCGGCACGGTCGTGGCGCTGGACCTGCTGCCGCAGATGATTGCGCGCGTCGGGCAGGCCGCCGAAGACACCGGATTCGCCGATCGGCTCGAAACGGTCCAGGCCGACATGCACGAGATGGCGTTCCAGCCCGACAGCTTCGACGTGATCTGGTCGGAAGGGGCAATCTACTTCCTCGGCTTCGAGAAGGGACTGGCCAAGGTGCAGCAGTACGTCAAGCCCGGGGGCTACGTGGCGGTCAGTGAGGCCGTGTGGCTTCTGCCCGACCCGCCGCCGGAAGTCGTCGAGCTTTGGCGGGAGTACCCCGAAATCGACACCGTGGAAAGGAAACTTCAGATCGTCTCCGCGCTGGGCTACCAGCACGTCGGCCACTTCGTGCTGCCCGAGTCATCCTGGACGGAGGCCTACTACGACCCTCTGGAGGAACGAATTGCCCAATACGAGCAGAAGTGGCAGGGCACTGCCGACGCCGAGGACGTGCTCGCCGAGGCCCGCCGGGAGATCGCGGTCTTCCGCCAATACTCGCGGTATTACAGCTATGCGTTCTTCGTGATGCGAAGGTGATTCGACAGCGCGGCAAGGGTCTAGCGCCGCCCGCCGGTTCCGAATCCATGCCGCAAGGCGATCTTCTCGAACATCCGCACCAGACCCGTGCCGAGAAGATACACCGATTCGATGCTGAGATTCTCCGTGGCGGTCGAATCGAAGAGGAAGTTGAGATTCGATTCCAATCCATCTTCCGGCCCCCAATAACGAATCAGCATGGGGACTCTCGGCAGCGGGTATAGCAAAAACGAGACGTCGGAGGAGTGGCGATTCTCCACGGGCTTTCCGAACAGGTCGAGCAGGTCCACAAACAGATCCACGTCGTCATCCGCAATTCGCCGGGTGCCACTGGCCACGCCAGTGCCTTTCTGCCCGGACCTTGCTGCTGAGCACTGCCATGCAACGTTCCGCGTGAGCCGGCGGAATGCCGGACGGGCGGCCTTTCGCTTCTGGCAGGAGGGGCCGGGCTACGATCGGAACCTGCAGACCGAGGATGCGGTGACCGCGTCGATCGAGTATATTCACCTCAATCCGGTGCGGCGGGCCTTGTGCAAGTCGCCGTTGGACTGGCCGTGGTCGAGTGCCCGTTGGCATGCTTCCGACGGGGCCGAGGTGGATGCCCGACTACCGACGCTGCACGGTCCGCCGCCGGAGCTGTGCCGACCGTGTCGTTAGTGCCCGGCCACGACGAATCACGCGGAGAAACTGACCGGCAACGCTGCAGTGCAACCTACTTTCCGCACATCGCGGTTGCGTTTTCTCCGAATTTCCATGAGCGTCTGTTGACGGGGTTGTGTTGGTGGCGCGGCGGGCTTGGGTTGGTTACGGCGTGGCAAGCCCGCTTGCCGCA
>Ga0180437_10006380_pt1 | contig 15742 bp, 12 predicted proteins | sample SS_ome_4_FD_132410 | JGI IMG/M metagenome (GOLD analysis project Ga0180437, IMG submission 132410) | Hypersaline lake sediment archaeal communities from the Salton Sea, California, USA - SS_3_D_1 metaG | ecosystem: Environmental > Aquatic > Non-marine Saline and Alkaline > Hypersaline >...
CACACAGGTCATGCAGCTGACGTAGAGGCGATAGAAGAAACGATCCAGCTGCTCACGATTTACGCGTGGCTTGCAAGAGATATACTCGCGATCCCTGTGATTGAGGGAAAGAAGACAGAAGCAGAAAAATTCCCAGGGGCGGTCGAAACCTACACTTTTGAAATGATGATGCAAGATCGGAAGGCTCTCCAAGGTGGAACCTCCCACTTTCTTGGGCAAAACTTCTCTAAAGCAGCAGGCATCCAGTTCCGCTCAGCGGAAGGGGATGAGCAATATGGATGGACCACGTCTTGGGGCTCGACGACCCGTTTGATCGGGGCGCTCATCATGACCCATAGTGATGATGACGGGCTGGTCCTCCCGCCAAGGATCGCATCTTCTCACGTGGTTATTCTTCCCGTTGCTCATAAGGAAGAGACGAAAGGGGAAGTGCTTGCTTACTGCGACCAGTTGAAAGCAGAACTCTCCAAACTTAGGTATCATGAAAAGAAAATCGAAGTGATCGTTGACGATCGGGACTTGCGCGGTGGAGAGAAGACCTGGTCGTGGATCAAGAAAGGGATCCCCATTCGGCTAGAGATTGGCCCGCGCGATATCGCTGAAGACAAGGTCTTCATCGGTAAAAGGGACCTTCCCCATAAAGAGCGGAGCTCTCTTAGCCGGGAAGAGCTTTTGAAGACCCTTCCCCAAATCCTTGATGAAATGCAGAAAAACCTCTACGACCGAGCTCTTCGTCACAGAGAGGAGAACACAGTAAAAATCGATACAAAAGAAGAGTTCTATGCGTTTTTCACCCCTAAAAATAAAGAAAGGCCTGAGATCCACGGAGGATTTGCGCTGACCCATTGGTGTGGAGAGGCGAGTGTCGAGGAACAGATTCAGAAAGACCTAAGCGTGACGATTCGCTGCATCCCTCTGAATGGGGATGTTGAAGAGGGGACTTGTCCCTTCACTGGAAAACCTAGTCCTCAGAGAGTAGTTTTCGCAAAATCTTATTAGCGTTGGGAGGGTTCAAAATGAACCGTTTATTTCAGAGTCTTGTGCTTTTGTTGTTTTTTTTAGCCGCGTCTGGAGAAGCAAGCGAAGAATCAGCTTGGGCTCCAGATTGTCTCATCATTGGTGCTCAAAAGGGGGGGACAACAGCACTTCAACGCTATTTGCTCCATCATCCTCAAGTAAGCCCAACTCATGGTGAAATCCACTTTTTCGACATCCAATTTAGCAAGGGAGCTAGTTGGTATCAAAGGCAGTTTCGTAAGAAGGCGCAAAGGCCCTTTTGTATCGACAAATCTCCCTCCTATCTCTTGCATCGAGACGTTCCTCAAAGAGTTCACTCTCTTTATCCCAACATGAAAATGATCGTGATGCTCCGAAATCCAGTTGATAGAGCCTATTCTGAGTACCAGATGACTTTGAGGTGGGGAAAGGATCTACCCCCCTTCAAAGAAGCGATCAGCTCGGAAGAGGAAGAACGGGCCAAAGTGGCAAAACTTTGGGAAAGAGAACCCGAGCTCTATGATTCCTTATTTCGCTCTCACACCTATAAACTTCGTGGGGTCTATGTTGAGCAGCTGGAGAGATGGTTTGCCTATTTCCCAAGAGAACAGTTTCTGATTCTTACCAACAGGGAGCTGAGGAAAAATCCCCAGCAAACAATGGAAAAAGTCTTCTCGTTTTTAGGCCTGAAAAGCCAGAAAGTACAGCGATCATATTCCATAAATCGGTATCCGAGGATGTCTCGGGAGACCAGAGCAGAGCTGGTGGAATACTATCGCCCCTATAACAAACAGCTTGAAGAGCTACTAGGAAGGAGCTTCGATTGGGATCAATAAAATTTTCACATGCAATTTTCTACGTCCAGGATCTTGAAAAATCGTTGGTATTTTTTGAAAAAGCTTTCGGAATCAAGGCGAGCTTTATCCATGAGAGCGGGGCCTATGCTGAACTCTCTACCGGGGAGACCGCTCTTGCTTTTGCCTCAGAAGAGCTCGGGGAGATGAATCTTCCCGCAGGGTATCAAAAAAACAGAAAGGGCTCGCTGCCCCTCGGCGCTGAGATAGTTCTGACGGTGGATGATGTCCAGGCAGTTTTTGAAAAGGCTGTAGCCAAAGGAGGGGAGGCGCTTGCCACTCCTCAAGAAAAACCTTGGGGACAAACGGTTGCCTATCTCCGTGATCCAAATGGAGTTCTTATAGAACTTGCAAGCTAAGCTCTTTAGACTGTACAATTGGGCCCAATATAGGTAGGTGAATATGCTTCAGTTTTTCCGCAGGTATCAAAAAATCTTTCTTGTTGTCGTCACATTTTTCATTGTTGTGTCGTTTGTCTTCTTTGGAGCGTCTAGCACGTTTTCCCAAAAAAATGATGAACCCAACTGGGAGATCGGCCACTTAATCGATGGAAGTCCCTTGATGAGTAAAAAACTCTACGGGATGAAGCGTCTCACCCATGGAGGACTCGAAGAGGGGAGTCGAGGGATGAATCTCCTTTCGGGAAGTTTTGTCCATCACGAGATCGTCTTAACCGGCCAGGGAGAACTTCTCGCGAGCAACTATTTCGATGAGCTTTTGCCAGAGCTTTCTGAAAAATGGGCCCGAATCAAGCAATACGTACCCTACGCCCACCCTTACTCACCTTACATCAGCGCGTCGAGCGTTTGGAGCCAGTTTGCTCCAGAAATTCTCGATCTCTTGAACCAAGTAGCTCTTGCACCGAGCGAGTTTTCGAAAGAAGAGCTCCCTCTAATGTTCCAACTCTACCAGGCGCAAAGCGCATTTCCGGCCCACATGCTCCACCGAATCCTCTTTTTTCAGGAGAGACAGACCGAAGAGATCCGACCCGACCCCGGCCTTCCCCAGGCACACCTCGCCCTTTTCGGGTTTGACTCGGTCGAAGACTGGTTTGGGGTGAAGTTCACCGAGCTGGCCTCCCAGTTCATCTTGAACACAGCTTGTATTGCTAAAGAAGAAGGATACAAAATAAGCTCTGATGAGGCCAAAATCGACCTTTACCGCAATGTGCAGAAAGGACTTGCAGCTTACCAGCAAGGAAATGAGATCACGAGCGAAGATGTCCAAAAATACTATGCTCATGGAATCCGCTCTCTTGGCCTAACCGAGAAAGAGGCAGTAGCTCTTTGGCAAGATGTTCTTCTACATAAGCGTTTTTCTGGAGAAGTAAAAGGAGCCGTTCTGATTGACCGCCTCGCGCTGGATCAATTCAAAAGCTCGGCAAAATCGATTGCCCAGGTAGAAGAATACCGCCTTCCTAGAGCGTTGCAGCTCACCCAGTTTCGTCAGCTACTCACCCTTCAGTGCTACTTGGAAGCGGTGAGCGAAGGCGATAACTTTTTCCAGTACCCTAAGCTACGGTCTGTCGAAGAGATCAAAAATGAGTCCCCAGAGCTTATTGTGAAGTCGGTCGATTTTGAGATTGCGACCGTGACTAAGGCGGAGTCAGCTGCAAAGCTTACACTAAAACAGACTTGGAACTGGGAAGTTCAAGAAGAAAATTTTGAGAGGCTCCAAGTGGCCTTTCCCGAACTCGGAATCAATGCTAAAGAAACAGAGCTTGAGCGGATCGAAGCTCTAGAAAAACTCGATAAGAAAACACGGTTTGCGGTCGACCAGTTTGCTCGTTTGGCCCTCATCGAAGCCGAACCTCAGTGGATTGACCAGGCGCTTGCAAAAGCCCCGATCACACCCCAAACCCTTTCGATCCCTTTAAAGGGAGATACCCCTTTTTCTGGTGAGCACTTTTTAGAGCTGATCGAAAATAGAGACCCTTCACTTGCTAGATACTCGCAAGACGGAGAGACCTTCCATCAGATCCACGTCTTGAAACACGATGAAGCGTTTTCTCTCCTCTCTTTTGAAGAGGCAAATCGAGAGGGGATCCTTGACCGCATGGTCAATGAACTCCTTGTGAAAGCCTATCAGAAAGGATCCTACAAAGAGCCTCTTGAAGAAGTTCAAGAAGAGCTGGCTAGGGGACTCTACCCAGAGCTTCTCGCTCAAATTGAAGAAGTGACTGGAGAGAAATACTCCCAGCTCGACGACTATGCGCAGCATCGGTTTGATGGTTATTTAGGGGTAATGAGAAACCTTTTTCTAAATCATCAGAAAGGGGAAGAAACTCCTTGGAGTCTTGAAGTTGTGCAGCGGGAAAAAGTGGACTTGTCCTCTTCTATTGCTGTTGGAGAATTCTCTGGGGTGGCTGAGCATGGCTTTTTCAAACTTCAGGGCCGTCAAGAGGGAAGTGCCAGTGATGAAGAGATGGCAATGGCCAAAGAACTTCTTCGGAAAGAGGCTGAAAAAGTGTGGGTAGAAAGCATCCTTAGCCGAATTAGTGAGCATGTTGTGTTCTAATGGCGGATGTAAATCTCGATCAGATTTCCCCCTTGCTCCCGGTCGATTTCTTTTCGGTAGGGCTAGATCTTCATGGGGTGGATCAAAAAGGACTTAAGAAGAAGCACAACCTGCCTCATTTCAAACCCCTCCTTGATGAGATTGCTTTTGCTGACGTGGCCATAGGGTGGACACTTGATGGGATCGTCTGCAGAGTGGACGTGGGAACAAGTTTCAAAGATTGCCAATTTCCCGATTATCGAAGGGGAGACAGTGTCGAGCTCTTCATTGATACGCGAGATGGAAAAGCGTCAGGCTTTGTCACCAGGTTTTGCCATCACTTTGTCTTTTTGCCAAAGGAAGTAGACGGGATCCAAAAGCAAGAAGTGACTCATTTTCGCGCGGAAGAGCGGCATGAGCTTTGCGACGCGGAAAAACTCCTTGCCCACACCGAATTCGGCAACTCGAGCTACCAACTAGATATTTTTATTCCCTCAGAATGTTTACACGGGTATGATCCCACATCATTTGAACGACTCGGATTTGCCTATCGGATCAACCGGGCTCATGGAAAGGCGCAACATTTTTGTCTTTCTTCTCGCTCGGTCCAGATCGAACAGCAACCCAGCCTTTGGAGCAGTATGGAGATGAAAGCTATATGAAGTACACCGATTCACATGAATGGATATCCGTCCAAGACGGAGAAGGGGTAGTGGGTATCTCTGCCTATGCCCAAAAAGAGCTTGGCGAGGTTGTCTATGTCGAGCTCCCCCGCGTTGGAGCAAAAGTGGTCAAAGGGGAAGAGATGGCTGTCCTAGAATCGACCAAAGCTGCTGCAGACATCTATGCTCCCGTCTCTGGAGAGATCATGGCCGTCAATGAGAAACTCAAAGAGGACTTGGCTCCCCTCAACCATTCTCCTGAAAAGGAAGGATGGATTTGCAAAATTGCCCCATCCAATCTTTCTGAAGAAACAGAGCTTCTTTCTTTGGCGCAGTACGAATCTCTTGTTGACTAAGTCTGAGTTTGGCACAATCGGCGAAACGTTGATTTCGAGGATCTATTGCCTATGTCTAAAACACCCTTTTTCCGCAGGAAAATTACTCTTTTTTTCATCGCCGTTTTGCTTGTTGGTGGCAGCCTTTTTGTAGCCAGAGGACCGCTGACGTTGGCCACAGCAAAGTGGTGTCTGAAGAAGACTCTCCCATCGTCCTTAACTTACAAAGAGATCACCCAAAAAGAGGGGGTAGTTACACTTACTGGGCTCGATTTTTTCGACCAAAATTATCAGGTGACCCTCGAAGAAGTTCGGCTTAAGGCTGACTACAAGCAGATCTTTAAGTCGTGGAGCTTTTGGAAGGAAAGAGTCTTCCATGGTGTGCAAGCGCGATCATCCCTATTGCAGCTCAAGCCTCATGGGCTAGACGTGGAAGTGGAAAAGGGGATTCTCAAGCTTGGCCAAGCAGCCTATCCCTTTCGGTATTTGCAGGGAACTCTTTCCCTGTTTAACGAGTCAAGCCCCTTCCTTATGGCCGATTTCACATGGCAAGGCGCGCAAGTAATCTCCCAGCTCAAAGTTAGTAAGATCTCTTGTGAGCGGATACTTCCTCTTGTTGCCCTCATGTGTGGAAATGAGCTGCTGGAAAGGTGCGATGCACATGGGGCCCTTGAATTGGAGGCTGTCACGATTTCAGATGAGACAGGCGCCCTTGCGCAGCTCTCGTCCCGCCTTCTCCTTGACAATTTTATCCTTAGTGACAACCTGAAGGGGATCGAAGTATCGGCTGAAAAACTCGAACTCGATCTCAAATACCCCGAAGGGATAGAAAATGCAGGACTTCCTCTTTGGAAACAGGTCCTCTGCTTCTCAAGCGTACAAGAAGGAAGCATCTCTATGGGGAAGAAATTTTCCCTCACTCACCTGCATGGATCTGTTGAGCTAGATCCTCGCGAAGACCCCCTCTTTGCCTTGACTGGAGAGCTTTCTTCGGATCACGCTCCGCTTGCCCTTACCTTGAAGGGGAAGGGGTCGACGATCGAGCACAACGCCTACTGCTTAGACTTTGGTCTCCACCTCGAAGATAAGGTGGGGGGAGCTTGCGACTCATTTCTATCACTCTATAACACCGAAGGGGGAGCCCTAGTCGTCGAACTTCAAGCGGATCAACTTCGAGCGGAGCAGATCGAGATGGGGAAAAGATGTTTAGCTGGTCTTGTTAAAGAGTTGGAAGACTGGGAAGTCAAGCAAGGAGTGTTTTCTGGGAAAGGAGTCGCTCTGATTGAAAAAGGGGAACTTACCCAGCTTGAGGTGAGGAACCTCTTTGCTGAAGAAGTAGTGATGAACTGCAACCGCCAAGAGAAAGAATGTTTTTTCTCTAGGATCCAAGCAGATGGAAGAATGGTTCCCGACGGAGAATTGTATAGTGGGGACCTCACACTAGAACTTACACTGCCAGTAGGCCATTTTATCCAGAATTTTGCTCCAGTGCTTTCACCTAGCTTCCAAGGCTACCGAAGCTCTGACTTGCTCCGCATTGCCGCCTCTTCGAAGTTTGGAGAAAAAGGGGCAGAGACCTCGGCGCTCGTCGAATGGATCGACCTCAAACAGTCCCTCCAATGTGGGTTCCAAAGCGATCACCTCTTTCCTCGTTCTTTCGATCAGATCCACGGAGGATGGGCTCGATCGGAGCGGCTTAGCCACCATTTTTATGGCCCATGCCTTGCCCTATTTTCTGAAGATCTAGAGATGTATGGAGATCTTGATCTCATTGCCAACTACCACGACAAACGCCTCGAAATGGCCCTCCAAGTGGATGGATTCATCCTAAACCATCCTCTACTTGATCTTCGAGCAGAAGCGATTGGAGAGAAGCAGACAACTGAAGGAAGGGTTAAATTTGTACATGATCGAGCTTTGGGCGGCTGGCAAGTCGATCTTCCTCTAAGAGAAGGGCGGAGCTATCACAGAGAGACAGGTCTCGTTTTTGAAGGACTTGATGCACAGATCACACTCGACTCCTTTCCCAGGGCTCTGCAAGCAGATATCCGAAGAGGAGACCTATTTTTTGATGGGGAGGAGCTCCTTAAAGAGGCGCATTGTTTTTTCTTCCTAGATGAAAAAGGAGTCTCCCTGAGAGAAGGTGTGGGAACTCTAGCAATGGGAGAAGAGTTTAGCCTACAGATTCCAAGCCTTGTCCTCCAAAAAGAGAACTCAAGCTGCGAAGTGGCCCTTTTAGAAAAAGGCCAAAAGGTGATCCACTTTGCAGGAGAGAAAAAAGAGAGCTGGAAAGGAAAGCTCACCCACCCCTTTCCTTTTACAGACTCGCTTGCCCTAGACTTTACCTTTGATCCCATCCAGCGTGCCCTCGACCTCAAAGGATCCGATGCCGAGGGGAACCCTCTTGTTCATTTAAGAAAAGAAGAAAGCACCTTTTATCTTGAGCAGCTAAAACTCGGAGAGACCACCTACCTAGGGAAATATACTCCATCGACTGGGGTTCACTTGAAAGTAGCAAGCCCCCAGTTTACTGCAGCACTTTCGGGCCCGCTCCTGGTTGACTTTCCTGTCAGCGGTCACCTCTTTGCTCTTCGCAGCGAACTCTCCGGCTCCGTTTCTTTGCAAACTCCTATGCCGGTCACGCTTGATCTTCAGCAGCCGTGCAAAGTAGCCTTTTCTCCAGAGATCGGATGGATCGTTTCGAGCTTAGATCTAGCTGGGATGGACAGTAAATTTGAGCTGGCTCATGTTGAAAAGATTTTCGAAAAAAATGAAATTGCGGTCCACCAAGGACACTTCCAGGTTAGCCCTGCCCTGATTGGTGCGGCGGTCCAAGAAAAGCTCCTTCCTGAATGGTTCCAAGAGCTCCAGCTTGCGGGGAATCTCCAAGGAGAGGTCTCTCTTAAAACAGATCCAAAAGGGACGAACTTCTCGGGAACACTGAGCAACTTACCTTTCCATGGAAAGATAACTCCTGAAAAAAACGTTGCCCTCAACCTGGGTGATCTTAATATCAAGATCGAAGACGATACCCTCCAGTCACTTCATGGAACACTTGGCCCACTGGCTGTCGATTTGGATAAGGGAAAAGGGGAGAAGATGAAAGGGAAGCTCGCCTGCAATCTTGCAGAGTTAGACACCTTGTTCGCACACCCACTAAGCGATCAGCTGAAAAGAATGGGACTTGGAAACGGCCTTTCACTTCATGGAGATTTTTCCCTCCGCAAGGCACTCTCCAATTGGGAGTTTTCCGGGAAGCTCAAAGGGGAAAACTTCGAGTGGAAAGGTCGCACCTTCCGCTCCCTTGAAGCAAAGATGGAAGTCCAGCCTGGGAATGTCACCTTTGAACGGATTGATCTGACCGATGAAGCGGGCAAACTCTGGATTTCTGAAGGTGCTATCACCAAAATCGGAGGAGAAAGTCCCTTTTGGGCCTTCACGTTCCCTCTTGTCGAAATCCGTAGCTTCCAACCAGCTCTCTTTAGACACTCGGAAAAACCCTCATCCCTTACGATCAAAACTGCCTCAATTCAAAATGTCCGAGGAAGAATGGATGACTTTTCCACCGTGTCTGGGACTGGCAGCTGTCGCTTCACCAACAAAAGGAAAAAGGGGGCTGCGTATCCCTTCCAAGGTCTTCCTGTCCAAACCTTAAACCGGCTAAATATCGAACCTGAGTATTTAGTCCCCATATCAGGAGACGTCGACTTTCTTGTCCAATCCAGCAGATGTTACCTACAAAACCTGCGCGGAGTGCAGGGTGAGAGGAACCAGCTCGACTTTCTCGTTCCCAAAGGGAGCAGCAGCGGGTATCTCGATTTTGGAGGGAACCTCTTTGTCAATATCGAAGTGAAGAAGCGGGGAGGTAGAAGAGAGACCCTTCCCTTAAGCGTGCGGGGAACATGGGATGAACCCTTCTTGGTCCTCGATAACAAGTAAAGGGCTAGATCTCCTCTATCCTCCCACTTGTCTCCACTGCAAAGAAGGGCTTGATACCCATGCTCTTCTTTGCACCTACTGCCTCCAGCATCTTGATCTTTTGCCTGGGGAGGGAAGATGCAGTAAATGCTTTCAAGAGATTCCTCAACTAAAAGGAACATGCAGAGCCTGCCGAAAAATCTGCTCACCCTTTCGTCGCTTTGCTAGTTGCTTTGAAGGAGAGGGGCCTCCGCACACCCTTCTTACGGCCTTCACCAAGCACGGAGATCACTTCCTTGCCAAAGAGCTCGCCTCTTATCTAGTGATCCAGCTTAATCATCTCGCCTATCCTCCCTTTGATGCGATCACCGCCGTTCCCGATCATTTTTCTAGAGCGCCAAAGCTTCTTGAAAAAGAAGTGGCAGGACTCCTCCACCTTCCCTTGATTCATCCCTTGCAGCGTGCACTGACTCCCGAGCCCACCTTCTCATTGAAAAAAAGATGCAAAATAGTTGGAAAGCGCCTACTATTGATTGGATTAACGGGGGAAACGATCCATCTTGCAGCCGAAACCCTCCGAGAAGGGGAGCCCGAAACGATTTATGGAATCACGCTATGTCTAAAATAATACCCATCCTCCTACTTCTCCTTGCCAGCTGTACGCACCACGCAGAAAACCAGGCTGTGGCACAGATGCGTGTCCGTGGGATGCAGACCCGTTCATTCATTGGGATTGAGGGCAAGACCGTGATGAAAGAGGTGATTGCGGTTCTTCAGGACGAGGGATATATCGTCAAAAATGTGAGCCATGACCTCGGCCTTCTTACTGCCGAGCTCGATACCAATATCGAGAAGTTTGCCTCCAAGTTTTTTGCCTACCTCTTTTCGGGAAGGAGCGCTCGCTGGAAGCATAGATCTGTTGTTGAAATGACCAGCAACGTGACTGAGGAAGAGGGGAAATCAAAGCTCCGGATCAACTTTGCCGTTCGCGTTTTCGACAACACAGGTCGTGTGGTCGACCTTCATCAAATCCACGACAAAGATGCTTATCAAGAGTTCTTTAACAAAGTCCAACGGGGACTTATCCATACTCAAGGAGTCTAGATAGTGTTGTCACAAGACACTCCGCTGATCCTTGCTTCTATATAGATTGTGGCAGGAAGAGACAGAATAGAGAATGGAAGGGTGGTGAGTTTTTGGTACTTCACCCTCTCTCCGATCCTTAGTCCCTTATTTAACTACGGTTGGGCTTTCTAATAATTTCTTGACTGGGGAATGGATTTTTATGTATAACGACGGCCAGTTCAAACTGAGAAGTTGCTATGCAAAAACACGCCAGTTGCCTACTCCTGTTATCTAGTCTTTTCCTTGCTCAGGAAGCCCAGGCACATGATCCGTCTTGTTGCCAATATGAATCAATGCAGTCTTGCCCTGGCTCTTGGAGTTGCTCTCCTTGTTGCTCAGAACAAGAGTGCTGCTGCGGTGAAGAGATTTCACAAATGGGCGAAACATCTACTCTTCCCGTCTACGACCTCTGTTGTGATTGTGGAGTCTTTGTGAGTGTCGATTTTCTTTATTGGTATGCAAGAGAATCAAACCTTACCTATGCAATTACCTATGACTTTGTCCCTACAGGAGATGGCTCAAATGTTACCCAAGTACCAAAGAAATATGAGACATTTGATACTAAATGGAAACCAGGAGTTCGTGTTGGCTTAGGGATGAACCTCCCTTGTGATGGGTGGGATATTCTCGCTGAATGGACCTATTACAAAAATAGCCAAAAGAACAGCCTTTCTTTGCCTGAGCGATCTAAACCCTTTTTCGTAGGCGAGCTCTATTTTGGAACTCCATGGGCACGAAATGAAACTCCTGCTACCCGAAGATATAACATAGCAAATGGTGAGTGGAAATTTCGTTGGAATGGTCTTGATCTGGTGATGGGGCGTAGGTATTGGCTGAGTCCTTGTTTTACGCTGAAGCCTTCTGTCGGCATCAGAGGAGGTTGGACTAAGACGAACTTTGACTTTGTAGGTCTTTTGACAGAGCTGCAAGACCCTCCTGATGAAGTTCTAAATATCGACAATACCGCGAGCTTTGACAATTCCTTCTGGGGATATGGGCTTCTTCTAGGGATCGATCCTGCATTCTATTTTACTCCTTGTTTCAGTTTGTATGGAGGCCTTGACCTCTCCCTGTTATGGGGGAAAAGCAAGCTCAAGGAGAAACATATGGAATTCGCCTCTTTTACAGATACTACCACAGGGGCAATCCAAGTCGTTCGGAACTATAACAGCTCTGCCGATTCTGATGTATTTAGCATGCAGCCCATCCTCGATCTTGCTATTGGGCTGAGGTATGAGCTGAAACTTTGCTGTGATCGGTACCAAATAGGAGTAGATGTTGGATGGGAACACCATGTGTGGCTAGAACATACCATGAGACATTACCAAACCGATCAGTCCCCACTCACTTCAGGAGAGGAAAACCAACATGATATCGAGTTTGGAGGGTTTGTTTTGCAGGCCCGATTTGATTTTTAGCAGCTGGGTATTTACTCCAGTAGTTGTCTATAGACAAAAGGAAAAAACTGAAAATGGAAAGCCAATATGCAAAAGTTGATTTCGATAGGTAGTTGTGTAGCTTTGCTTTCTAGCTTTGTATTTGCTGAAGAAGCCGACGACCCTCCCTATTTTTCTTGGGAGAAACCTGCACCTTCCGAAGAAAAACAACCTCCTAAGCCAGTGGTGAAAGAACCGTTAGAGGAAGCCCGTTCCTCTGAGGAGATGGCTTGTTACCCTGAAGAGTGCTGCACTTGCATCTCCGAAGAGTGTTGTTGTGTTGAGGAGTGTCCTTGCCCTGAAATCACATGCTTTACGCCTGCCTACTACGATTTATATGCAGATTGGGGCCTTTTTCTTAGTGTCGACTTTCTCTATTGGTATGCGAGGGAGTCTAGCCTTACCTATGCTGGGAAGAATGAATATATCCTATTAGGCAGTGAAACCGATCCGAGCGAGCTGACCCTAGTTCCTATAGAATATGAAAAGATCGATGTAAAGTGGAAGCCTGGGGTTCGCATCGGTCTAGGGGCCAATCTCCCGTGTGATGGATGGGATGTTTTAGCTGAGTGGACCTACTTCCAGAACTCCTCCTCGTCAACAATTTCGACTCCTGTCAATTCTCAGCCTTTCGTTGCCGGGGATTTTCAACTATTTACCCCATGGGGACAGTTCGCTGATGAAACTCCAAGGAGCAACCAGGTTAAAGGAAAGTGGAAATTGCGCTGGAACGGCCTCGATCTAGAAATGGGGCGCAGATACTGGGTTAGCCCAAAGTTGACGATACGCCCATTCGCTGGTTTGCGAGGAGGGTGGACCAAAACAAATTTCGATATTACGGCAACTCTTGATGAGAATGAGTTTGCTGCAAATACTGTTTTAACTTCTCAAGAGACGAATGATTTTGAAAACACTTTTTGGGGGTATGGTCTCGTTTGTGGTTTAGCTCCTACATTCTATTTTACTCCTTGTTTCAGCCTTTTTGGGGGCATGGATATAGCTCTCCTTTGGGGAAAGTCTAAATTGTCTTTAGATAGTACCGCTTTTGCTGCAACTACGGATACAACAACTGGGAGCGTTTCTCTTCTTAGGGACTTTAGCTCTAACGCAAGTGGCAGCACTTTTGGCATTCAGCCGATCATTGACCTAGCATTAGGGCTCAGATATGAATCCAAATTTTGCTCCGACCGGTTCCTCGTGGCGGTTGATGCAGGCTGGGAACACCATGTCTGGCTTCATCACAACATGAGGTACTACACAAATGACCTGGTCGTTTCGGGTTCTGGAGAAGAGACAAAGCACAACATCGATTTTGGAGGCTTTGTCCTCCGGCTTCGGTTTGATTTTTAATATTTAGTTTAGGGTTACGGAAAACTTGGGAAAAATTATGCAAAACTCCTTATTTATGAGCCGCCTAGCTTTCCTTTCTAGCTTCGCTATTTTTGGAAGCGCCCAGAGTGAAGAGTGTATCTGCTTAGAAAGCTCATATCCGTGCACACAAGTAGATTGTGGATGCTGCTGTGCATCGGACGAATTCTCTTCTTCTCTAGATCGCTGCGAGGGATATACCCCAGCTTACTATGATTTGGTTTGCGATTGGGGGATCTCTCTGAGCGTAGATTTCCTTTACTGGTATGGAAGAGAATCGAACCTCACCTATGCTGGACAATATGAAACCGTTTCAACGCAGGATGAGAGAGACCCAACCTCGACTGCACTTGTCCCTACCGACTATGAGTATATCTCCACAGACTGGGAGCCAGGAATACGTGTGGGGCTCGGACTGAATCTTAATTGTGATGGGTGGGACGTTCGCGGGGAGTGGACTTACTACAAAAACACAAAAAGCTCGAAGGTGACCTCTCCTGTGCTCGAGTTGCCTCTTGTGGTGGGAGATGTCTTGCTTGGAACACCCTGGTCTGAGTTCGGAATGACAAGCCCTCAGTTCAATCAGATCAAAGCAAATTGGAAATTTCGCTGGAATGGTCTCGACCTAGAATTGGGACGTCGATACTGGCTCAGCCGCTGTTTTGCCTTTAGACCCTCTGTAGGATTGAGAGGGGGCTGGACAAAAACTGATTTTGATCTGAAGGGAACTTTAGCTGAATTGGAGAATGGAGGAGCAGATCAGATCAATATTGAAAATGACAACTGTTTCCGCAATTCCTTTTGGGGTGGTGGGTTGCTTACAGGAGTCGAACCCAGCTTCTATTTCACACCCTGTTTTAGCCTCTTTGGAGGGATGAATCTAGCTCTTCTTTGGGGGAAGTTTAAATACAAATTGGATTGTGATCAATTCCGCTTTACAGATCTCAATAATATGACAGATGTTCTTGTTGAGTATGATTATTCCTATGATTTAAAAACTGATTCTTATGGGATGCAACCCGTTTTTGATCTTGCCCTTGGACTTCGTTACGAGATGAACTTTTGCTGCGATCGATTTTTGCTGGTAGGAGAAGCTGGCTGGGAACACCACATTTGGCTTGACCATAATCAAAGATATTACCGCAATTATAACGGAAACCAAACTACTGGTGACCCTGCTCAAATCATCGATTTGATCAGTGGTGAGGAAATCGATAACTCTGTTGATTTTGGTGGACTTGTCGTCAGACTTGCCTTCGATTTCTAGTGAGTAGCAGGCTCTACAACTCGTTTTTTTTCGACCGCAACAAAAACGTGGATGAGGGAGATAGGCATCTCCCGAGCAAGATACTCAACCGCAGAGTAGTATTTCCCTGGATAGGTTTGGAATTTGTATCCTTTCTGGCTTAGAACGTGCAAGCAGATGCTCTGCTCTAGAAGATCCTCCTTAGTTTTTTCCAAAAATAGGCCTTTGTTTGGGTAGAGGACTCTTCTTTTGGGGGTGTAGGTAGAAAGCGCATCTTCAGCTACAAACCTCCGAAATGCCGGATCTTTTTCATACTGGCTATAGACCTTTTCTCTAAAGAATGAATAGGTGGAGTCGTTTTGGACATAATCTTCCCAGAAAACAGTCTTACATCCTTCAAACAGGGGAGAAAACTCCTCGACTAATTTGTCTGCATCTTGTCTGCAGGTAGTTTTAGCCGAGGAGTCTCGCAAACTCATCACTTGAAGATGAGCTACCTCGCAAAGAAGAATTGTCGGAGAAGACTGGATGTTTTCCTGGATCATTTTGATCATCGCCTCCATTTTTAGTGTTCCCTCGATCCCTTCATGGAAGGAAGAGTGGATGCTGATCGGGATCAGAGTGGGGGAGTCGGTTCCTACCCAGTTGATCTCAGCTGTTTTAACCACCAGTTTTGCTTCAACTTCCTGATTGCCCTTTGCGATGTGGAGAAACTGATTTTTCCTCAAATTGTAACATCCCATTTTTGCCTCCAAAGTTGTTGAATTCACCACAAATTTAGGGTGTAAAAAAGAATGCAGATAGAGTAGAATGTACTTAGAAATACCTAGAGGGTGTAAGGAATCAATAAGAGTGAACCTTGCCCTCTGAGCCTAGTTTTCAGCTCCGCAAATATGTCTTGTATTTGCCCAGCTCATTGAAGCTGACTCAAAAAAGAGCAAGATCCACTCTACATACGAAACACTTTTTCAAAGCATCCTCTACAACTATGAGGTGTATTATGAAAGAATTTCATGAAATGCTCAGAAGGGTGACCTCTTCACCCTACCATGATCAAATGGTCAGCTATATTCGCCCCTTAAACTACCATTTTGGGGTGAATCACTTTTGGTATTACCGAATCACCAACGGGGGCCACTATACCTACCTAGGGACGCATAATTCTTGGAGTGCCTACTGCTTCGAAAATCATATGCTCAGCCAGTTCCCAATGCTTCGTCATCCAGAAACACAGGAATCAGGTATTTCCCTGATGAAACAGACAACAAGCCCGGGCTTTCTCACTGCCCAGAAGGAAGCGTGGGAG
>Ga0180437_10006382_pt1 | contig 15740 bp, 15 predicted proteins | sample SS_ome_4_FD_132410 | JGI IMG/M metagenome (GOLD analysis project Ga0180437, IMG submission 132410) | Hypersaline lake sediment archaeal communities from the Salton Sea, California, USA - SS_3_D_1 metaG | ecosystem: Environmental > Aquatic > Non-marine Saline and Alkaline > Hypersaline >...
AATCATGGCCCGCGCCTCCACCCGCAGCTTGGCATCCAGGTTGGAAAGCGGCTCGTCCATCAGAAAGACCTTGGGCTCCCTCACAATGGCCCGCCCCACCGCCACCCGCTGACGCTGCCCACCCGAAAGCTGTTTCGGCTTGCGCTCCAACAGCATCTCGATACCCAGGTCCTGAGCTGCCTGCTTGACCCGCCGGTCAATCTCGTCCCTGGGAGTCTTGCGCAGCCGGAGGCCAAAGGCCATGTTGTCGTAGACAGACATGTGGGGATAGAGAGCGTAGCTCTGAAAGACCATGGCAATGTCACGGTCTTTGGGAGCCACGTCGTTGACCAGGCGGTCGCCGATGAAGATGTGGCCTTCGGTGATCTCCTCCAGGCCGGCCAGGCAGCGCAGGGCGGTGGACTTGCCGCAGCCGGAAGGGCCGACCAGGACCAGGAATTCCTTGTCGGCAATCTGGATGTCCAGGTCATTGACGGCCACCACATCGCCGAATCGTTTGGTGACGTGATCATAGGTTACATTAGCCATATGTCGCTCCTCTCATTTGTACATAAGATGTTATATAAGAGTTCTATGGCGTTAGCCTTTCACCGAGCCGGCCGTCAGCCCACGCACAAAGAAGCGCTGGAGAGAGAAGAAGATGATTAAGGGGATGATCATCGTAATGAAAGCACCAGCCGTTAGCACGTGCCAGTCTTGGCCTCTTTGTCCAACCAACTCTGCCAGCCTGGTTGACACGATGTAGACCTCCCTTTTCGTTCCCAGGAATACGAGCGCGACAATCAGGTCGTTCCACACCCACAGGAACTGGAAGATGGCGAAAGATGCAATCACCGGCACCGAGAGCGGCAGGATCAGCCTGGTGAAAGTCGTGAAGGGCGAAGCGCCATCAATATGAGCCGATTCGACGATCTCTCCGGGTAGTGTAGAGATGTAGCCGTATAGCAAGTAAACCGCCAGTGGCAGACCAAAGCCGGTGTGCGCCAGCCATACCCCGAGATAGGTGCCATTCAGGTCATATCGCGTATACAAGCGCAGCATGGGGATCAATGCCATTTGCAAGGGTACAACCATCAACCCCACAACGATCACAAAGAACAAGTTTCGTCCCGGAAATTCCAACCAGGCGAAGGCATAGGCCGCAAAGGCTGCGATGGTGATCGGAATCACTACAGAAGGGATCGTGACGAGCAGGCTGTTCAGGAAAGCATCGCCCATAAAGTCCGCAGTGATGACATCTACATAGTTCTGCACCGTCCACAGGGAGGCTTCAAAGGGATGCGTGAGTACTGTCCACCAACCGGATCTTTGGAGATCGGCTGGCGGCCGGAAAGAACTTATGAACAACCCAACTGTGGGCAGCGTCCAGATGAAGCAGATAATCAAAAGGACAATCCGCATGGGCGCCGCTGACAAGATCGCACGCAGTTTATCTCCCCCAGTGCTTTGCTTTGTTTTTGTAGATACACTCATCGGGTCACCTCCTAGCTTCACGGAAGCTGCGAATGTTGTAGATCATGACCGGAGTAACCGCTACGAGCAGGATCATGGCCAGCGCGCTGCCGCGTCCAAAATGCCGGAATTTGAACATCTCGGCATACATCCGGTTGGCGATCACTTCGGTATTATGCTGTCCGCTGGTCATCACGAACACAATGTCAAAGACTTTGAGCACCATGATCAACACGGTAGTCGTTATGGTAATCAGGGTTCCCCGGATATAAGGAATGATGACCGAGAAGAATATCCTTACCTCATTTGCACCGTCAATGCGGGCTGCTTCGAGCAGTTCACCGGGCACGCCTTTCACCGCCGCAGACAGGACCACCAGACAGAAACCGGTCAGCATCCAGACATAAACGATGATCAGGAAGAAATTGTTCCACGGTCGTTGAAGCAGCCAGCCGACCGGGTCGTTGCCCAGCGCGACGACAATGGCGTTTAGCAGGCCGGTTTGGTTCCGGCCAGGGGGCTGGTAATAGTAAACGAATTTCCAGATCACGCTTGCCCCGACAGCAGAGATGGCCATCGGCAGGAAGATGATTGATTTTGCCACCGGCTCCCATCTGCCGATACGATCAACCATCACGGCGATGACCAACCCCATCCCTACGGAGAGAGCTGTCACGAATATCAGCCACAGCACATTGTTTCTTAATACGATCAACATTTTCGGGTCGGTCAAGGCAAAGATATAGTTCTCCAGGCCGAATTGTTTGGCCCAGTTCTCTGATTTGGCGTCTCGGAAACTGAGAATGAGCGTGTGAATGGTGGGATAGACCAGGTATGCAAACAGAATCACCATCGCTGGCCCGACAAAGGCAAAAGGCCGTACGCGCTCTCGGATACCTATTGGCAGGCGTGACACCAGGTCATCGGTGACAATGAAGACAATCCAGACGCCGAACACACCGACTATGATCGCAACCAACCCAATCAGAAATTTGGATGCCTCGCTGTCGCGCATAAAGATAAAGCTCCAGCGCAGTGCCAGGAAAGTGACCACCGGCACAACAAAAGACACTGCCACACGCAGTGGTCCGGTCGTAAACAGGTCTACGAGGCGGTTACTCTGCTTTTGCTGTTCCATATACTTTTCCTCCTGTAACTAAAGGAGAGGGGAAGCAGGGCAAGTCAACATTCAATTGCCCTGCTTCCTTATTGTTTATCAGGTAACCTCTAGAGTGGCGACTATCCTCCTACTATTCTGGCCAACTGGCGTCGATATCTGCCAGGACGGTATCGAGGTCTTCACCACCCACATAGTCAACGATGCCGGTCCAGAAGCTGCCCGCGCCCACAGCGCCCGGCATCAGATCCGAACCGTCAAAGCGGAAGGTGTCGGCAGCCATCAGGATCTCCGCGAAACCCCGCGTGGTAGCATCCGGGTACCAATCCAGACTCGCATCATTGTGGGGTGAGACGAGGATTCCAGCCTCAACCTCGGCCTTGGTGGACTCGCCGGTGGTCAAGTATTTTATGACCTCGCGGACGGCAGGGGTGTCTTTGCCCATGCTCATGATGGAACCAGAGCCGAGCACCGGTTTGCCGTAGGCAGGGTCGATGGGCGGCAGATAGAAGTAGTTGACGTCTCCATCATGCCCAACCTTTGTGCCCTCGGGGAAAAAGTTGGTGATGAAGCTGGCCTGGCGGTGCATGAAGCAACTGGGCGGATCGTCGAACAGTGGGGTTGGTCCGTCACCGAAGAAGGTCTGCAGGATGGACGTTGTGCCACCGTAGACATAGTCTTCATTGAACCAGATGTTCCCCAGGACATCGAAAGCGTTCCTGACCTCCGGGGAATCGAACTTGAGCTCACCACGCGTCCACTTGTCATAGTTTTCGGGGCTGGTGGTGCGCAGCATGATGTCTTCGATCCAGTCGGTTCCGGGCCAGCCGGTGGCGCCGCCGCTCTCGATGCCGATGCACCAGGGGACGTTGCCATCAGCCACCATCTTGTCCATGAGAGCCAGCAGATCATCCCAGGTCTCAGGGACCGTGTAGCCCGCTTCCTCGAACTCGGGCACCGGATACCAGACCAAGCTCTTGACATCCGCATTGTGCCACACGCCGACCAACGTCCCATCTACTGTGCCCAGGTCAAGCCATGACTGGGTGTATTGTTCTTTCATGTAGGCGTCGTCCAGGAACTGACCCAGGTCAACCAAGTAGCCACTGCGGGCAAAGTCGGCCATCAAGCCTGGCTGAGGGAAGTTGTAGATATCGAACGGGTCACCCGCTTCGGCTCGCACGAGGGCGATGGTCTCAAAGTCGGCGGAACCTTCGTACACAACCTCGATGCCGGTGCGCTCTTCGAAGGGAACCATGCTCGCTTCGAACTTTTTCACTTGCTCCTCTTGTGCAGCCCCAAAGATAGTGACGGTCTCGCCTGCATACGGCTTTTCCTCCGCTGCGGGAGGCGCTTCCGTCGGCTTTTCTGCGGGAGGCGCTTCCGTCGGCTGGGGGCCGCAAGCAGCAAGCACCATACTGACAATGACCACCAGGCTGATCAACCACATCATTTTCTTTGCCATTTCTTCTCTCCTTCTTTAAAAGTTGTGAATAGAAAATGGTCTCAACGCAGTCACGTTGAGGTCATAGCCCTTCAAAAAGACCCTGCCCATCACCTCCTTTCGTTATTCCCCAGAGGATCCATTTCAATGGACACAAATGGCCACCCCTGGTAAATCCAAAAAGGACCAAGACCTATCGCGTTTCACTTTTGACAGAACCGTTTTCACCACAAGACCGACGTATCACCAACTCGCTTTCCAAGAGCATATGTCTTTCCGCTGGCTCATCCTCGCTGATCAACCGGATCAGCATATCACCGGCGGCCCAACCCAAGCCATAAGCCGGCAGACGCACCGTGGTCAAAGGGGGAGAAACATAAGCGGCGATAAAGATGTCATCAAAGCCAACGAGGGCTATGTCTTGTGGGATGCGCATCCCCCGCTCCCGCACAGCGGCCATCGCACCCAGAGCTACCACATCGCTGGCCACAAAGACTGCGTTGGGCGGAGAGGGAGAAGCCAGGAGGCTCTCCATCGCTTTCCGACCGCTCTCCGGGGAAAATTCGCCATAGCGTATCAGCTCATCCCCAAAGGGTAATCCAGCTTCTTGCAATGCTTGACGGTAGCCTGTCAATCTGTCTTGAGAAGATGTGTACAAGAGAGGGGCGTTAGTGATCAAGCCGATGTGATAGTGTCCCAACTCGACTAAATGCATCACAGCTTTGTGAGCACCACCAACGTTATCAATGTCAACGAAGGGGAGAGCGCAATCCGGCAAGCGGCCGTGGAGGACAAGGGGATATCCTTCTTCATGGAGGCGGGAAAGTTGAAGATCGTCGGAGCGCGGACCAGAGACGATCAGCCCATCCACATGTTGCTCGCGCAACAAGCTTACATAGGCTGTTTCGCCCATCCCATCCTCTGCACTCTGAAAGACTACTCGATAGCCCTCTTGATGGGCCAGGTCGCTTACACCACGCAGGAAAGCGGGCAGAAAGGCATCGGCTATGAAATGGTCCCGCTCTTCACAGAGGACGAGTCCGATGCGATGGGTTTTGCCACTGGCCAATGTGCGGGCCGCAGAGGCGGGGTAGTAGTTGAGTTGTCGGGCGGCCTTCAACACCCGCTGGCGTGTCTCCTCGCTGATCTTCATGCCCGGTACATTGTTCAGCACGAAAGAGACTGTTGTCCGCGACACGCCAGCCAGGTTGGCAACATCCTGGCTGGTCGCCTGTTTCTTAGGCATCCTCTTCCCCCCACCCAGTTAACGCGATTTAGTAACTCGCGTTAGTTATATTATACACCTAAAACACCTCCCTGTCAAGGGGGGGCTTTAATTTTTAAGGATTACAAATGTCGAGCACCCCATTTCCGTCTTGATCCGCTGCAGGAAGAATAAACAAAACCCTAAGGGTCTCTAAGACCTTTAGGGTTTGTGGAGTTTAGAAACCTACTCACCTGCTCGGCAGTGGGCAGAGCTGGGATAGCGCCCCGCTCAATCGCTAAGAAGGTGGCGCAGTAGACCCCCGTACAATCAATTCAGTGGGTAACGCTTCATGTAGCGGTTGGGTCTGCGGATTGTCCAACGTCTCAAGTAGCAGTTCCACGCCCCGTTGACCCGATTCAAAAAGCAACTGGCGCATGGTGGTCAATCCCATGATGTCGGCGAGTTCAATGTCATCATATCCGATGACAGACAGGTCTTCCGGTACCCGCAGCCCTGCTCCACGGGCTGCTTCGAGCACGCCCACTGCTTGGATATCGCTGGCGGCAAAGATGGCCGTTGGACGATCGGATAGGGACAACATCTGCTCTGCCAGTTGCCGGGCTTTACGACGCCCATGTTGATCTTCGCCGTAATACTCTGGGCGCACGGGGATGCCAGCAGCCTCGAGGGCTTTGCGGTGCCCCAAATAGCGATCGCGGCTCGATATGAAATTAAAGGGGTTGTCAATAACATCACCGATGAAACCAATCCGAGTGTGCCCTAGCTTGAGTAGATGCTCCGTGGCAGTCTGCCCTCCAGCGACGTTGTCTACCGTCAACCGATGGAACATGGTCAGTGCTGGGTGATCCGCATCAATCAACACAACGGGTACATCGGCACCGGCAAGTTGCGGTGTTTCTTGGTCAGTCGGTGATAGCGAGATGATCAAAACACCGTCCGCTTGTTGTCGGTGGGGAATCGTCTTGAAGCAAGTGGCGCGCTGTTCAGGCGTCTCTATATTGTGGATGACCAAATCGTATTCACTTTGAGCCAACGAACTCACAACCCCGTTTAGACGTTCCATGACGGATGGACGCGTGAAAAAGGGGACGATAACCGCAATGGCCAGAGTTTTACCAATCGAGAGACGCCGCGCGACAAGATTGGGCGTGTAGTTGAGCTCTCCAACAACTTCCATGATCCGCCTGCGGGTCTCTTCGTTGACCAAAGAGCTGTTGTTGATGGCCCTTGACACCGTTCCCGGCGACACGCCCGCTTTTCGTGCTACATCTCGAATCGTAACAGACTTTTTGGGGGTCATCTTCATCCTTCTCACTCATTCCTCACATCGAACCACGTCTCCACCAGCAACCGCTTGCCGATGGGACAGGAGGTCAGGCAACTGATGCACTGTCGGCGGGTGACCGGCGTGGGGAATTTCAACATCTGTTTCTGTAGCTCCAGCATTTCCGGCGTGGGGTTGAACTCGGCAATGCAGCGGGAACGGTCGAAGCCGTTAGGGCCCAAGGCCCCAGTGGGGCAGGCTCCCCAACAAATGGTGCAACTGGAACAGTAATAGTCGCCCAACGGACGGTCAGGCTCCAGCTCCAAGTCGGTAAACACGGCCCCGAAGCGGATGCGCGGGCCATATTCCTTGTTGACCACCACGTTGTTCAGCCCCAGCGTCCCCAATCCGGCCAGCACGGCCGCCTTTTTGAGGTCTATGATCGAGATGCTGTCCTCAAAGGTCAGGTGTTCGGCCCGACAACCCTGCTGGTGCAAGGTGTAAGCCAACCGCGCCGAGAGAGCCTCCAGCAAGGTGTAGATGGGCTTGTGCCACTTGCGCTGGCCCTGGTATTGGATGGACATCTCATAGTCGTAGGCCTCGTCCAGAGTGGCGTAGCCCAGCACGATGGCCGAGTGCACCCAGGCAGGAAAGTCGAAATCCTCCGCCGAGACAATGCCCACCTTATCGAAACCATATTTGAGGGCCAATCCTTTGACTGAGGCAGTGTCTAACAGTTTGCTTGCAGCGTCCATTTGATATACATTGCTATTATACCACGCTGCCCTCAGCCACGCAATACTGCTAGCCCTTTGCAGGGATTTAGGGTATAATTAGCCTTGACAATTCCAAGAGGGAGAGGGGGAAAATGGTACAGACCAGAAGGATTGAGCTGAGGACGAAAGGCAACTGCGACATCATTGACATCACCCATCAGGTGACCCAGGAAGTGGCCCAGACGGGGATGAAGGATGGGACGGTCACCATCTTTGTGCCCGGCTCGACGGGCGGGGTGACCACGGTGGAATACGAAAGCGGGTTGGTGTCAGACCTGCACCGGCTCTTTGATCGCGTGGTGCCGACCAACATCCCTTACCAGCACGACCGGCGCTGGGGCGATGGCAACGGCCACGCCCACGTGCGGGCCTCGCTCCTGGGGGCTTCGCTGACGGTGCCCTTCGTGGACAAGAAACTCACCCTGGGCACGTGGCAACAAATTGTGTTTCTCGACTTTGACAATCGCCCGCGCTCCCGCCAGCTCGTTCTGCAAATCATGGGGGAATAAGTCGTGATGGGGGAAGATGGGAGGCTGATCCAATGACCAGGCGCACTACCGATACCACTACAAAAGAGGGCCCGAGAGGCAAGGTCACTTCCACCATCGTCGGGCTGGCCGTCGTTGCCTTCCTCCTGCTTTTGAGCTATGGCCTGCTTGCAGGTCCGGGGAGTGGCTCCTTGAGCGAGGGCCCCGCTCCGGATTTCAGCCTGCAACTGTTCGATGGCGGTCAGTGGTCTCTGGCCGATTTCCATGACCGGGTGATCGTGGTCAACTTCTGGGCCAGTTGGTGTGAACCCTGTCAAGAGGAAGCCCCCGTCCTGGAGAAAATGTGGCGCGAGTACCAGGGCCAGGGTGTGGCCTTGATCGGCATTGCCTACAAAGACACGGAACGCAAAGCGCGGGCCTTCCTCGACGAGTTCGACATCACCTACCCCAATGCCCTCGATCCAGGCAACAGGGTCGCCCGCTCCTATCGCGTCCAGGGGGTGCCCGAGACCTTTTTCATCAAGAATGGAGAGAGCGCCGACCTCTACATCGGCCCTCTGACCGAGGACCAGCTCGTGACCCGCATCGAGAAGCTGTTGGCCCGCTAATGCGTTATGTCAAGAATTAATTTCAGCGTCCCCTTTTCCTGCGCCCGCTCAAAGGCAGCCAGACCCTCGCCCAGGGGATAGGTGGCACTGATGAGCGACTCCACATCCACCAGGCCCTGCTCCAAAAGGCGCAGGGCCGGAGCGAAGGGACCGCAGCGGGAACCGACCAGGGTGACCTCGTCCACCACCAACAGGCTTAGATTCACCTCCACATCACCGTGGAAGGTGCTTTTGAGGACCAGGGTGCCGCGGGGTTTGACCAACCCACGGGCCGCGGCGAACCCGCTGGGGTGGCCAGTGCAGTCCACCACGACATCGGCTTTATCCGCAGGCAACTCGTCGGCCAGGCGGGCGTCAATCCCTTGCCGCTTTAAGATGGCCAGCTTTTCCTGGTGACGTCCCCCCACCACCAGATCGCAGCCCGTCAGCCCCAACACCTGGGCCACCAGCAGGCCCAGCTTGCCATCGCCCAGGACCACCACCCGATGGGTGGGCTTGATCTGCATCTGTTCCAGGATTTCCAGCGCGGCGGCCAGCGGCTCGACAAAGACGGCCGCCTCGTCGCTGACGGCCTCCGGCACGGGGTGCAGGTTGGCCACGGGCAGGCTCAGGTAATCGGCAAGGGCCCCGTCGCGCCCCCCGATGCCCAAAGTGGTGCGGTTGGGACAGTGGGTGGGCGCTCCGGCACGACAGGTCGGGCACTCCCCACAATAGCAGTTGATCTCACCCACCACCCGCTGCCCGACGAGGCTCCCATCAGCGCACTCCTCGACCACGCCCACGAACTCGTGGCCCAGCACACCCCGGAAGCCCATGTAGCCGCGCACGATTTCCAGGTCGGTGTTGCAGATACCGGCCAGCCTCACCCGCACCAGGGCCTCCTCCGGCGGAGGCACGGGCTGGGGATAGTCTCCAACCAACCTCAATTGTCCATCGAAAACCAAAGCGCGCATAGCTCCACCTCGGGTGACAAACAAAGGCTGTACCACGCGCATGGTACGGCCTTTCATTCTCACTCCTAAAACATCTAAAACCTTAGCCAAGCACACAGGCATGACGCGCCTGCCGCCCAGCACTGTCTGGTCGCAAGATGGTCATTACTCGTATCGAAGGGCGTGAACGATCTCCATCCGCGCAGCCTGGCGCGCTGGCACCAGGGCCGCTAACACACCGAAAATCAAGCCGATGGCAATCGCCGCCACCAGACCGGCGTAAGGAAAGACATAGGTGACCGGATAGCCGCTGACGCCCAGCCCCAACACCATCACATAGCCCAGGTAAAGTCCGGCCAACAGACCCAACGCCGTCCCGATGGCTGCCAGCAGCAGCGACTCCACGACCACCATTCGACGTACCTGCCTCCGCTCCGCGCCGATGGCGCGCAACATGCCGATCTCGCGCGTCCGCTCGATCACGCCAATAGCCAGCGTATTGAGCAGCGCAATGAGCGAGGGTAAGGCCAGAACGCCAAGGATGACAAAATATATGGCAAAGATGGAATTAAAGAGCTGCTTGTTTTCCTCGAAATAGCTTTTCCCGGAGACCAGCTTGAACTGCGGGTAATCCTCGAGGATGGCTTTCATTTTCTGCTCAACCCTGGCCTGGTCTGCACCAGTCGCCAGGTTCACCTGGATAAAGATGTCCTCGCTTTTGCGAAAGTCCCTTTGAAGATTGGCCTGCGAGATATAGGCCGTCATGATTTTGGCGTTCAAATAGTCGCCAGCAATGGCGACGATTTGGTATTCCTTCTGGCCTGTGGGGGTCGAGAGCCGCACGGTGTCCCCAACCTCGAGTCCGGCCTGTGCGGCGAAAACACCGTTAGCGATCAGGGTACGCTCATTCGACAGCTTGTTATAAGCTGTCCAGTCCCCTTCCTGAAAAGTCAGGCTTGCCACCTGCGGATACGCTTCCGGGTCAATGGCCAGCAGCGAAACAGACTTGCCATTCGCTGTAGCCGCCGCAAAGCGCATCGTGCTGACCACTCCCACCCCAGATACGGCGCGCAGGTTTTCAGCCAGGTCTTGCTTGGCACCGACATCGCTTCCCCACACGCCGACAGAAGGCGGCATAATCAGGTAATCGCTTCCCAGGCTCCGCTGCAAAACATCCAGGAAACCGCCGGATAGACTCCAAATCAAGCCACCCATGCCGACGATGATAGCCAGCCCGATCATGGTGGCGCTCGCCGTGATCGCCGCCCGGGCCGGTTGGCGAGTCAGGTTGCCCTGGGCCAGCGTCCCTGTCCCTTCACGGGCGAAGGTGAAGGCAATCAACGCACTGAACACGGAAGCGATCGGCTTTACCAACGCCGGCGCGACGAGCACCAATCCGATCAGGAACATCAAGCCGCCCAGCGCAGTCAAACCCATGTGGCCTGAAATCAGCCCGAGTGCAGCCAGCGCGATCAAACAGACACCGATGACCGTGCCGACGCCGGCCGTGCGTTGGGTGGTCCCGGCCACGGATGGGCGCAGCGCTTCCAGCGGCGTCACTCGGCTCGCGCTCAGCGCCGGCAGCAGCCCGGCAAGGAGGGTGATACCGATCCCCAGCGTCACGGTCACAAGGACCAGCGCCGGCCGGACAACCGGTAAGCCCATTTGAACATGCATGAACTGCGTTAATATTGGCGCCATCAAGGCTAACAGGCTGGCGCCCATCAGATAGCCCAATGCCATCCCGATCACTGTACCCACAGCGCCCTGCAAAAACCCTTCGGCCAGGATCAGCCCAACGATCGTGCGGCGGCTGGCTCCGACGGCCCTCAGCATCCCGATGTCATGCCGGCGCTCGGCGACAATGGTGCGAAACGTATTGAAGATGATGAACCCTCCCATAAACAGCGCCAAAAAACCGAAAAGGTTGAACGCCATCTGGCCAATTCGCACGCTGGCAAAGATTTCTGTTCCACTCGACAGCGCGCCCAGAGTATAGTCTTTCCCCAGTGTGGTTTCGATGGCTTGTTGGATGGCCTCGCGCTGAGCCAGATCGGTTGTATCCAAGTTGATTTCAATCGTGTTGATGCGGTCGGGGAGATCGAACCACTTTTGCGCTTGATACAGCGTCACGAGCACCTCTTCGTTCCCTGGCAACGTTCGCGCCGGAAGCAGCCCCACAATCTTCAGGGACACTGTCCCTTCGGTCATTGGCAGGTGCAACTTGTCGCCAAGCTTGAGCCCCAGGCTGTCGGCCAGGCTGGTGGTGATGACGGCGGCATTAGTATCGCCGGGCCGCAGAAAGCGCCCCTCTTTGACGGGATAGTTGCGCAGCAATTGCGCCTCTCTGGGATCAATGCCGGCCAGCGTCAAGGCCGTTATTTTGGATCGGCCAAAATAGTTATCCGGGATGTTGATGGTGCGGCTCAATGACCCCGCGATCACGCGGATGCCTGCCACCGTTTTGACCCGGTTCAGCACCTTGTCCGAGAACGCTTCACCGGTCTTGTGGGTGATGGTCACATCCACCTGGCCCGAGGCGGCCAGGATATTGGTCTCAAAGGCGCGCAACATGGTTGGCAGTATGGTGTTCATGCCAAAGATCACCAGCGTGCCAAACATAATCGCCAGGGTGGTGAGAAATGTCCTGAGTTTGCGCCCCCACAAATAGCGGGCGGCCAAAGTCACTCGAAGGTTCATCCTAGCCAACTTTTCACTTTGTACTTCAAGCCATCTGTCACATCTTGTCCGCTACCCAATCGGCGTTGTTGGCGTTGCGCGGTTCGGGTCGCGTCTCGTCAACAATAACGCCATCCTTGAGAAAGAGAATGTGGTCGGCATACGAAGCAATGCGCGGGTCGTGTGTGACCATCACAACCGCCCGTCCCCACTCGTTGGCAACCTGGCGCAAAAGCGCGGCAATCTCGTCTGAAGCGCGCGAATCGAGATTCCCCGTCGGCTCATCGGCCAGGACGAGCTTGGGCTCGGCCACCAGGGCGCGGGCAATCGCCACCCGTTGCTGCTGGCCGCCTGAGAGTTGGTCGGGGCGACTATTCAGCCGGTCGCCCAATCCGACCTTTTGCAACCACTCCCCGGCTCTGGCCTTGGCCCTGGCCGGGCTTACGCCATCGAGCAGGATGGGCAGGGCGGCGTTCTCAGTCGCATTCAGCACCGGAATCAGGTTGTAGAACTGAAAGACGAAACCGATCTTCTGCCGGCGCAACCTGGTGAGCGCCTCATCCGACAGGTTATCGAGAGGCTGACCATCAATGATCACGTGCCCTTCCGTTGGGCGATCCAGGCCACCCAGCAAATGCAGCAAGGTGGATTTTCCACAACCGCTGGGCCCCATCACCGCCACCAATTCCCTTGCGTCCACACCAAGATGGACGTGATCGAGGGCGGTCACGGTGGTCTCGCCTTTGCCATACACTTTGGTCAGGTTCTCTGCCTGAATAAGGGACATAAATCTCCTAGTTTCAAATAGCGGACGCGATTATCGTTTAGCGATTGAATAAACTCTCTGAAGTCTTGGTTCAGCACCGTACTTCCACCGATGAAATTCTTGACGGATTTGCTCTAGCGAGGCAAGGCGAACTTGGTAAGGCTGGGTCTGCCAGTAAGCAAAATCGCTTTTCTGCTCGCGGATACTGACTTTGGTATAGGACTTTTTGACGTTAGATGTTTTTTCCATAGAATTGCCTGCGCCCTGCAGCATTGCCAAATTCATGAAACCAGAATTTCCCTATAAATGACAGGCAAGAAGTGACTTCCGCTTTTGGAATCAACAGTTGACCATAACTGGCGGTTTTCGGCCGTTTTAACGCTACTTCTCGATGTTTCTGCAGTGAGCAACCGGAAGCTACTTTTGGGGGTGATTTCTCGTTTCATGAAATTGTACAGTTCCATACATGGTCAGTGGAGCCCCAGCCATTCCCGCAGCGAACGTCCTAGCTGCTCAGCGTAGCTGGGCATAAACATCATCCTCGGTATTATCCCAGATCGTATCTAATGAGACCTGACTCGTGCGCAGCCAGAACAGCGTATCCTCATCAGGCAAGAATGTCACCAGCACTTTCCTGCCTTCAGGAAGGTCAACGTGTTCCAACAGCTCGATTTTTCCCTCGCGAACGACAGCCCATGCTGTATTGAGCATGATTCATGTCTCCTTCAAGTCCGGTTCTGTAATAGTGGCGGCGGGGCGGTCCTCCGCCCCGCCGACCATAACTAGACGGCGACTCTATTCTTTCTGGCGCTTGCGCACTCAAGTGGACAGAATAATGCAAGTCAACCGGTTTTCTGCAAAATCAGCCTTGCCGGTGAATTTCGTCTGCAAGCCAAATCTGTCGACCATCTGGCAAGGTATGGGAGCAGCGTGACTGCTGCTCTTGAATTCTCTCTCAACCGAGACTGCTCAAAAGCCATTAACGGAATAAAGAATCTAAACTGACTGCTGAAGCAGGTTTCCTCATCCGGGTCTTCCCTTATCAAAATTTCCACATATGATTCAGCGACCAGTTTTCCCAGAAAAGCTCTTCCCATTCTATTATCAAGATAGTTTAGTCGCTTGAAGAAATTGACCTGAAGATTGACAGACATGATCTGCCCTATAACAAAAAAATCCTCATCACCTGGCAAAATATCAAGGACGATGACTTTGCCCCTATATTTATTCTCCAGAGCAATGATTTGCTTATTTATATCTGGTGGTATTGGGATATCTCTCGAGCGAGAGTACTGCTCAATCATTTCTCGAATATGGGTCGGAGACAACTGCTTTACTTCACGCAGGTACCTTATCAGATATGGGATACACCTATCTTCATGGGGATTCCAAGGCGGTTGGTTCAGGTCGAAAAAGACTTTGCTCCCACAAGTACATGAAAAGAAATAGACAATCTCCCCACAATCTGGACACCTTGTTCGCCAGATTTGCGTTTCACAGTCTTCGCGGTGTGTTGGAACGGGCATACTAATCTCCTTACAACACTGTATGATCGTAGACTTAATATGACGTCACCTGAAAGTAATTAGGACGCCAAACGGACAGTAGTCAAGTCCTGCCCGCAGCATCCTGCCCGATTGCCATTATAACACACCCACCCCAGGCTGTCAACGGCTTGCTCACCCCCCAGATAGGGCCAAAGTCAAGGTGCGACGCACTTTTTCCAAGTGCGTCGCACCTGATCTTTAGCACACTACGTTAAACCTCAATCACCGGGTTGTCCTCCCGCAGGTAGCGACAGGCGACCTCTCCCCCGCAGAATTTCCTCACCAACCCGGCCAGTTCCTCACATACGGCCTCGACCTCTCCAGCCATTACGGGTAGCAGACCGTCTACATTGATGGCTACATGCCTGGACTCGGGAGTCAGGATGGTGTGTTGGGCCTGCCGCCAAGTCCAGCGGCGGCATAGCACCTTCTGGCCGTCCAGGTAGACCACCTCGCCCGGTTCGGGGTTTTCCACGATCTCGGTGCCAAAAGGCGTGAAGACCTCATCGCCCTGAGCCAGCTTCAGCCACAGGTCATTTTCGGCCACGCCGACATCATGCCCCCCTACAGGCAGCAGGTACTTGAGCGAGATATGGTTGCCCAGGGCTGCCAGGCGATTGATGTAGGGCAACTCGCCTCCCTTGCGCACCCGCCGCACCATGGCCTCGATGGAACTGTGGAACTTGCTGGGCCGGGCCCCAAACCGGGCGTAGGCCGCCCGCCAGGAAGCAATGCGCGGGTGCTGGGAGATGTCCTCCAAGTCGGAGCGTTGGCGAACCGCTTCCTCGGCCTCCCGCAGCAGGGCCAGTATCTCTGTGTTCTCCTGCTCTCCGTTGGTGGCCCCTTTGGCCACCACCACTCCCCGCACGTAGCCGGGGTACATCTCGAAAATCTCCTTGGCCGCGGTGTATTTCATTTTCCCTCCAGTCCTTGGTCTAAAAGGGTGACGAGCGAGGTCAATATCCCCTCCAACTCTTGCGGTACACTGCCGTCATAGGTACGCACGGCTTTGACCCGCTCCCCCTGGCGGACGGTGATCACATAGACAAAGCAATCAGGACAACTCAGTCCATACTGGTTGTTCATGTCAAAGAAACCGATTTCCTCGAAAGAGGCCCGCAGGCGGTCCATTTCGTCGGCTTTGAGGGTGCCCTCCTTGCGCCGCCCCCCTTTGTCGTCCTCGGCGACGAAACGAGCATCATCGTAGATGTAGAGGTGTTGGACGAGGCCAGCGATCCCCCCGGTGCGGTGGAGGGTGATGGTTGGAGGCACCAGCTCTGCCAACGGAGGGGGTTCGGGCATCTCTGGCCCCTCATCCATCTCGGCGAACTGTACCTGGTCGGCTTCCAGGTAAGGCCGGCCCCCGGCGGTGATCTGCACCACGCCCGACAGGCGCAACACCCGCCACAGGTCGTTGCCAGAGCCGGGGCCGAAGGGCA
>Ga0180437_10006383_pt1 | contig 15739 bp, 7 predicted proteins | sample SS_ome_4_FD_132410 | JGI IMG/M metagenome (GOLD analysis project Ga0180437, IMG submission 132410) | Hypersaline lake sediment archaeal communities from the Salton Sea, California, USA - SS_3_D_1 metaG | ecosystem: Environmental > Aquatic > Non-marine Saline and Alkaline > Hypersaline > Sediment...
ATCACTCATGGCGGCCTCCTTGCTGCCTGGGGTGCGTTGACTACACCCTTGTATGCAAGGCAGGCCGCTTTTCCCTAGATCAAAACCCCGTCACGGGTTACGAAAAAATCAGTGCCATTCAACCCTGAACCCTGAACCCTGAATCCTAAGACCTCCCTAACACCCGGAGCAACATGGAAACGCCCGACCCGACGGATGCCGAAAAGGCCCAACGCTGGCTCCGCTGCTTTCACCCCCGCCCGGAGGCCCGGCTGCGCCTGTTCTGCTTTCCCTACGCGGGGCGCGGGGCGTCGCTGTTCCGCACCTGGGGCGAGCACGTCCCCCCCGAAGTCGAGGTGGTGGCCCTCCAGCCGCCGGGGCGGGAAGACCGGTTCCGCGAGCGGGCTTTTCGGCGCGTGGCGCCGCTTGTGGACGCCATTGCCGGCGTGATCGACCCCTGGTGCGACCGCCCCTTCGCGTACTTCGGCCACAGCATGGGGGCCCTGGTCGCGTTCGAGCTGGCGAGGCTGCGGCGGCGCAGCGGGCGCCCGATGCCCGTGCGGCTCTTCGTCTCCGGGCGTCGGGCCCCGCAGATCCTCGACCCTGAGCCTCCGATTCCCGACCTGCCCGACGAGGAGTTCGCCCGCGAGCTGCAGCGCCGTTACCAGGGCATCCCCGCGCCCATTGCCGACGACCCCGAGCTGCGGGCGCTCTTCCTGCCGATGGTGAAGGCCGACCTGGAGCTGGTCGACACCTACGTCTGTGCGCCGGAGCCGCCCTTGGACGTGCCCATCTCGGTCTTCGGCGGCACGGACGACGCCATCACGCCCGAGGAGCTGCACGCCTGGCAGGTCCACACCACCGCCCGCTGCCGAGTGCGCATGCTTCCCGGCGACCACTTCTTCATCAACACTCGGGCGGAGGGCGTTCTGCGCAAGGTCGTGGAGGACCTTCGGGGCGTGGTGGAGATTCAATGAGCCCTTGCCTCCCCACCGACCCTGCGTCGGTGGGGTCGGTGGGTTGCATCACAGCTTCGGCCGCAACACCACCAGCGCCGCCGGCAGCATCACCAGGTCGGCCACCAGGGCCACGAGCAGCACGAAGGCCGAGATCAGCCCGAACCATATCGTGGGATGGAAGCTCCCCAGCAGCAGGGCGGCAAAGCCCGCCGCCAGGATCAGGCTGGTGAGGATGATGGGTCTGCCCGTCTGCTGCATCGTCAGTGCGATCGCCTCCGAGACGCTCTTCTGTTGGGCCACGTATCGCCGGAGATGGACGAGGAAGTGGCAGGTATCGTCCACCACCAGGCCCAGGGCGATGGTGGCGATCATCACGGTGCCCGGGTCGAGCTGGATGCCCAGGGCGACCATCAGGGCCAGCCCCAGCAGAATCGGCCCCATGTTGGGGATCATCGAGAACAGGGCCAGCTTCCAGGACCGAAACAGCGCGAACAGCACGAGCGTGATCGTGCCGAACGCGATCAACACGCTGGTGATCTGGCTGCGGATCAGGTAGGTCCGCATCTCGTCCATCAGGATCACGAAGCCGGTCGGCAGCACCTGGAGCTTCGGCCCGTTGATCTTGTTGCGCACCACGTCCTCGATCCGCGGGCCCAGGGCCGCGAGCTTGTCGGCGTCGGCCGACTTCACGCGCACGGAGATCCGCCCCAGTGAATAGTCGTTGCGCACCCGCGAGGCGAGCAAGTCCGGCGCCGCCATCTCCAGGGCATCCAGCGTCCACAATAGGCCGATGGGCGAACGGGGCAGCCTTCCCTCGCGGTCGGCGTCGTCCATACCGTCGACGTCCTTGAGCAGACTGGGCAGCGAGTCGACCCGCGTGATCGACGGGAGTTTCTCCAGCCACTCTCCAAAGGCGTCGAGCCGTCTCAGCACGTCGAGGTCGGTCATTCCGCCATTGGGTGCGCGCACGATGAACTCCAAACTCGCCGCGCCGCCCAGGTCCGCCTCGATCGCCTCGACGTCGCGGCGTACGGGATCCCCGGGCTCGAAGTAGTTCATCGGGTTTGCCGTGACTCCCAGGTATTGGATCGACCACGCGCCGGCGACCACGATCAACAGCGATACCAGTATCACGGCCAGGCTGCGGCGGCGCGTGGGACGGCCCAGGACGTTCAGCAGCTTGTCCATCGGGCTGCGGCCCGAAGCCTCGGCCGCCGGGCGCCGCCCCGCCGGAACGAGCCGCATCGTCGCCGGGATCAGGAAGATGCTCAAGAAGTAGGCCAGCCCGGCCCCGACGGCGGCCAGCGTCCCGAAGCGGCGGATCGGCTCCAAGCTGCTTGAGAGCAGCGACAGAAACCCGGCCATGGTCGTCAGGCTGGTCACCATGCACGGGGCCAGCACGTGGCCCAGCGCCCGGTGCATCGCGGCGGCGGGGGTTCTCGTCCCGTCGAGTTCCTGGAAGTAGGCGGCGAAGATGTGGATCGAGTCGGCCACGCCGACCACCAGGATGATCATTACCAGCGCCGGCGTGAGCAGGTTGATCTGCCACCCCAAGAGCCCGATCAGCCCCATGACCCACAGCGTCGCCAGCCCGACCACGCCCATGGCGATCGCCGGCACCGCGGGCCGGCGGAAGAGCAGCAGGATGCTCAGCGCCGCGATCACGAACGCGACGGGCGTCAAAATGCTCAGGTCCCGCTGCGTATAGCGGGAGATGGCGTCGTTGACGACCGGGCTGCCCGCCAGACGGACCGTTACCCCCGCGGTGGCGTCCCGCTTCAGCTCGCGAAGGGCGTGGACCACGGCCGCCTTCTTCGCGAACGTGTCGCACTCGCGCGAAAGCTGCACCAGAATCGCGGCCGCCCGGCCGTCGTCCGAGACCAGGTTGCCGGCGATCATCGGGTTCGACGCCGCCCGTTGGCGGAGCGCGGCGGCCTGCTCGGCCGACTCGGGCAGGGGCATCGCCAGCGGCTCGACCCGAACCGACCGGCCGGCGCGCCGGGGCACCTTGACGTTGGTCACGCCCGTCGCCCGGCGCACTCTGGGAATGGCGGACGCCGCCCGGGTCAGCCGATCCACTTCCCCCAGCACCTCCGGCGTGAACACGTCGTCGGCCTCGACGGCCAGCACGATGAACTCGTCCTCGCCGAACTCGCGGCGGAACTCCCGATAGCGAACCAGCGCGTCGTCGTCCTCGACGAACCACGTGTCGAGCGACGTGTCGACCGTGATCCGCGTGCTCAAGACGCCCGCCGCCGCGCTGAGCACGGCCACGACGAAGAGGGTCGGCCACCGGGCGCGGAGGATCATCGGCACCGAAAAAGGGACCTGGTTTGTTTTGCCGGAACGGCCCGAAGGGTGCTTCGCACAAAACAAACCAGGTCCCTTTTTCGGTGGGGTCCGCTCCATCGCAATCCTCCCGGCGTCAACCTACCGTGACGAAAAAGGGACCTGGTCTATTTTTCCGGAACGGCCCGAAGGGTGCTTCGCACAAAATAGACCAGGTCCCTTTTTCGTTAAAGGGGGGAGCTTCGCCGGCGTCGGCCCGTGGCCGGGCCGCCGCACGCGAAGTAGAATGGCGAAGCGTATTGTGGGAGGCGTCTCCAGACGCCGACGCGTGGCCAGAGTCTCCAGACGCCGCCAATCCCGGTCGGCGTCTGGAGACGCCTCCTGCAAAGCAGAAACAGACGTTGCCCAATCGACCGGGGTCGCCACACCGCACACCCTCGCCCGCCATGCCCCGACCCCGCTTGTTCGAGTTTCACGAGCAGTCCTGGGTGCCCCGGATTGTTCGCGATTCGGTGGTCGAAGGTCTCTACCATCTCGTGCGCGGCCGGCGCCTTCTGCGGGAAATGACCGGGCCGTTCCTGGAGTTCCTCGACCGCACGGGCGCCGATCGCGTAGTCGATCTGTGCAGCGGGGCCGGCGGCCCGGCACTGATCCTCGCCGAGGAAATCGCCCTGCTCGGGCGCCAGCCACCGCAGATCGTCTTAAGCGACCTCTTTCCGCGGCCGGAGCTTTGGGAGGCCGCCCGGCTTCGCCTGCCCGGCAGCGTCGACTACTGGCCCCACCCGGTCCGGGCAACCGCGCTGCCCGACGACCTCTCGCAGGGCTCGCCTCGCATGTTGGGCAACGCCCTGCACCACTTCCGGCCCGAGGCGGCCCGGGCGATCCTCGACGACGCCATGGCCAACTCCTCCGGCATCTTCCTCTGCGAGGTGTTTCCCCCCGGCCTGCGCGGCTTCTGCTCGATGCTCTGGCCCAAGCCCTGGATCGTGGCCGCGCTGCCCTTTCTCAGCTCGGCCCGCCCGCTACGGCGGGTCTTCCTCACGCTGCTCATGCCGGTGATCTCGTCGGCTCTGATCTGGGACGGCGCCGTCAGCTCGCTCCGCATGTACCGCGAACCCGAGCTGAGCCGCCTCACCGCCCCGCTCAGCGATCGCTTCGAGTGGGTCTACGGGACCTTCCCCTACCGGCCGATGGGATGGAGCACGTATTTGTACGGTGTTCACCGCTGATGCGCCCTCGTTTGACCCCAAGCCGAAGGCGCGGGCGTGGTGCCGGCCTGAGGCACAGTCTGCGTAGACGATACGGCTCCTCGGTGCGGACTGCCGCGTTGGCGGCCAGCGTTACTCCCCGCGCGCCTGCGGCTTGCGGTCAAACGACCCAGGGCAGGGCTGGCATCGCGGCGCACTACGAACACCCGCCCGCCACGAACAGCCCGGGCACGAACGGGAAGAAGGAGGCACCACTAATTGTCGGAAACAAGCCACGCGCGCGCCCGGAAATCAGTGAGGTCCCCTCTTTCAAGCCCGCCCGTTGATCTTCTCCACCCGAACCGCGCAAACCTTCGTCTCCGGAATCTTCGCGATCGGGTCGAGCGCCGCGTGGGTGATGACGTTGGTGGGCGTCTCGTGGAAGTGGAACGTCATCGAGACCACGCCCGGCGGGCAGATCGTGTTGACGTCGGCCTCGACGGTCACTTCGCCGCGGCGGGAGACGACGCGGACCGTTTCGCCGTGGTCGATGCCCAGGCTGGCGGCGTCGTCGGGGTGGATGCGCAGAAGCTCCCGGTCGTCGAGCTTTTCGAGGCCCTCGACCCGCCGGGTCATCGTCGCGGTGTGGAAGTGGTACAGGCTGCGGTCGGTGGTCAGCGTGAGCGGATACTCGTCGTCGGGCAACTCGGCGGGGGGCTTGTACGCAAGCGGCCGGAAGTGGCCCTTGCCGTCGGGCGTGGCGAACTTGACCGTGTGGAGCGTGGGGGTGCCCGGGTGGTCCGGGGCGGGGCAGGGCCACGGGATGCCCACGCGGTCGATCCGCGAGTAGGTGATGCCCGCGTAGCTCGGCGTGACTGTGGCGATTTCCTGCATCACCGCCTCGGCGTCGGCGAAGTCGAACCCCTCGGCCCCCATGCGATTGGCCACTTCGGAGACGATCCACCAGTCGGGTTTCGATTCGCCCACGGGCTCGATCGCCTTGCGCACGCGCTGCACGCGGCGCTCGGTGTTCGTGAACGTGCCGTCCTTCTCGGCGAAGCTCACCGCCGGCAGGATCACGTCGGCGTACTTGTTGCTCTCGGTAATGAAAATGTCTTGGCTGACGAAGAACTCGAGTCGCTGAATAGCGGCCTCGACGTGCTTCGAGTCGGCGTCGCTTAGCACCGGGTTCTCGCCCACGATGTAGAGGGCCTTGATGGTGCCCTCGTCGATGGCGTCGAACACGAGGGTCAGCGCCATGCCCGGCTTGTCGCTCAAGGGGCCGCCCCAGGCCGCCTCGAACTTCTTGTGTACGTCCGGGTTGTCGACCTTCTGGTAGCCGGGGTAGACGTTCGGCAACGCCCCCATGTCGCAGGCCCCCTGGACGTTGTTCTGGCCCCGCAGCGGGTTGACCCCAGTCGAGCGGCGGCCCACGTTGCCGGTCAACAACGCCAGGTTCGCCGTGGCCAGGACGTTGTCGGTGCCGTGGGTGTGCTGGGTGATGCCCATCGAGTAGAAGATGGCCGAGGGCCGCTGGGTGGCAAACGCCCGGGCGGCGGCGACGATCTTCTCCCGGGGCACGCCGGTCACCTCTTCGACGAAATCCAGCTCGAAGGCGGCGAGCGACTCCTTGAACTCGTCGAAGTCGGCGCACCGCTCGGCGATGAACTCGTCGTCTTGCAGCCCCTCGTCGACGATCACCTTCATCATGCCCGACATCAGGGCCACGTCGGAGCCCGGCCGGTGCTGGAGCACTAGTTGGGCGTGCTTGGCCAGGTCGATCTGCTTGGGGTTGGCGACGATGAGCGTGGCGCCGCGCCGGACCGCTTCTTTCATCTCCAGGGCCAACACCGGGTGGGCCGAGGTCGTGTTGGTGCCGATGGCCAGGATGCACTTGGCGTCGGCGATCTCGCCGATCGCATTGGTCATGGCCCCGCTGCCGAAGCTCTGCACCAGCCCGGCCACCGACGGGGCGTGGCACAGCCGGGCGCAGTGGTCGACGCTGTTGGTGCCCATCACCCGGCGGGCGAACTTCTGAACGACGTAGTTGTCCTCATTCGTGCACTTGGCCGAAGAGAAGGCGGCGAAGGCCTCGCCCTTGTACTCGCCCAGCCGCCGGGCGACCAGGTCGAGGGCCTCGTCCCATTCGGTCTCGACGAACTTGCCGTTCTCTTTCACGAGCGGCTTAGTCAATCGTTCGGGGTGGTTGACGAAGTCGTGGCCGAAGCGGCCTTTCACGCACAGCCGGCCGCGGTTGACCGGGTTCTCGCGGTCGCCGCGCACGCTGACGATCCGGTTGCCCCGCACGCCCAGGTAGAACCCGCACCCCACGCCGCAGTAGGGGCAGGTCGTCAACACCTCGCGGGCCGGCTCACGGAAGTGCCGCGGCACCAAGGCCCCGACCGGGCAGCGCGTCACGCACTCGCCGCACGAGACGCACACCGACTCGGCCATCGGCCGGTCCTTGAACGTGCTGATCTTGGTGTTGAAGCCGCGGAAGGCGTAGTCCAGGGCGTTCACGCCCACGATCTCGTCGCAGGTGCGCACGCAGATGCCGCACAGGATGCACTGGTTCGGGTCGAAGTCGAAGAACGGGTTCGAGCGGTCGACCGGGTGGACCTTCTCCGGACGCCGCAGCCGCTCGAGATGCTCGGCCTCGATGCCCACGAAATGGGCAATCTCCTGGAGCTTGCAGCAGTCGCTCTTGGCGCAGGCCAGGCAGTTCGGGTGGTGGTTGACGATCAGAAGCTCGGTGGCCACGCGCCGGACCTTGTCGATCTCCGGGCTCTCGGTCCGCACGACCAGCCCCTCCTCGGCCGGGGCCATGCAGGAGAGCGTCATCCCGCGGCCCTCGACCTCGACCATGCACAGGCGGCACACGCCGACCGGCTTTAGGTCGGGATGGTGGCACAGGTGCGGAATATAGATGCCCGCGGCCAGGGCCGCGTCCAGCAAGTTCATGCCCGGCTCGGCCGTGACCGGCTGGCCGTCGATGTTCAGGGTGAGTTCTTCCGCCATGGGTTGCTTTCCCGTACTGGGAGTGTGAATCATAAAGCCGCGACCGTTGGTCGCGATGTGCTCTTGCGACCGTTGGTCGCGGTTTTGGTTCGCGACCGTTGGTCGCGCTGTTCGTCCTCAATCGTCTCCGCCCGCTTTACGGGCCACTACCGGCCACACGCCGAGGCGCGACCGCCGGCCGCGGCTTTATTGGGACAACTGCACCAGCGCTTCCTTCGCGTCTTCCGTTTGCAGGTCACATCGCAGGCACCGTTTGGCCTCGCGCATGGCCTGCTCTTCCGTCAGTCCCAGCTCGACTTCGGCGAAGCTGTGCGTCCGCTCGGCGGCGTCCATTTCCGGCATCTCCGCGCGGCCGGCCTCGGCCTCCTCCTCGGTCAGTTCGACCGGCGGCACGTACTCCGACGGGCGGATGAAGTCGTAATGGCGCTCCATGGCCTTGCCGCGCACGTACTTGTCGATCATCTCGGCGGCCAGCTTGCCAGCGGCCATGGCGGCGAGGACGGTCTCGGGCCCGGTCACCGCGTCGCCGCCGGCGAACACGCCCGGCACGCTCGTGGCCATCGTGTCTTCGGCCACAACGGTGGTGCCCCACTTGGAAATCTCGATGCCGTGCCCCCGGCCCAGGAAGCTCACCTCCGCCTGCTCGCCGATGGCCACCAAGAGCGTGTCCAGCTCGATGGTGAACTCAGAGCCCTTGACGGGCACGGGCCGGCGGCGCCCGCTCTCGTCAAGCTCGCCCAGCTCCATCCGGAGGCACTCGACGGCGGCAAGCTTCCCGCCCTTGGCGATGATCCGGCTGGGAGCGGTGAGGAACTGGAAGTTGGCCCCTTCCTCGATCAGGGCCTCGACCTCTTCGCCGAACGCCGGCATTTCAGCCCGGGTGCGGCGGTAAATGATCGTCACCTCTTGACACTCGGGCATGCGCAGGGCGACCCGGGCGGCGTCCACGGCGGCGTTGCCCCCGCCGATGACGCCCACGCGGCGGCCCACCTTGGCCTTCTTCTCGATGTTGACGTGCTTGAGGAACTCCATGGCGTCGATCACGCCCTCGGTATCCTCATTGGGGATGTTCAGCCTCCTGGACTTGTGGGCCCCGGTGGCGATGAACACGGCCCGGTAGTCCGCCAGAAGCTGGTCGAAGGGAATGTCCTTGCCGATCTTCGTGCCCGTGCGGATCGTCACGCCGGAGTTGACGACGTTTTGAATGTCGGCTTCCAGCCTCTCCCGCGGCAGCCGGTACTCGGGGATGCAGGCGACCAGGGCCCCGCCGGGCACGTCGAGGGCCTCGAAGATCGTCGGGGCGTAGCCGTGCTTGGCCAGGTGGTAGGCGGCCATCAGCCCGGCCGGGCCGGACCCCACGATGGCGACCTTCTCCCCCTTCGGCTCCCGCTTGGTTCGCGCGGGGTAAGTGCCCGACTTCATGGCGTAGTCCACCGCGAACCGCTTCAGTGCCCTCACGGCCACCGGCTGGCCCCATTGGCCGGCCTGGCAGCGGCTTTCGCACGGATGGTGGCACACGCGGGCACAGACGTTCGGCAGCGGGTTGTCGGCCGCGATGGCCCGGAACGCCTCCTGGAACTTACCCTGGGCGATGTAGGAGATGTAGACGGGCGCCTGGGTGCCGATCGGGCAGATGTGCTGGCAAGGCGACGATATCAGCTCCGGGCAGACGACCGACGGGCACCGTTTTTGGTTGACGTGGGCCTCGTACTCGTGACGGAAGTAGCGGATCGTGGTGAGCACGGGGTTGGGGGCGGTTTGCCCCAGGCCGCAGAGCGAGCCCCGCTTGATCCCCACGGCCAGCTCTTCGAGCAGCTCGATGTCGCCCGGCCGGCCGTGGCCCTTGGTGATGTCGCTAAGGATAGTCAGGAGCTGGCGCGTACCGAGCCGGCAGGGGCCGCACTCGCCGCACGACTCCTTGCAGGCGAAGTCGAGGAAGTACCGGGCGAAATCGACCATGCAGGTGTTCTCGTCCATCACGACCATGCCGCCGGAGCCCATGATCGTGCCGGCCGCCTGGAGCGAGTCGTAATCGACGGGGGTGTCGAGCATGTCGGCGGGGATGCAGCCGCCCGACGGGCCGCCGGTCTGCACGGCCTTGAACGGCTTGTCGTCGAGCACGCCGCCGCCGATGTCGAAGATCATCTCGCGCAGGGTGATCCCCAGCGGGACCTCGACCAGCCCGGTCCGCTTGACTTTGCCCACCAGGGCGAAGGTCTTGGTACCTTTGCTCTTCTCGGTGCCGTACTGGGCGAACCACGCGGGGCCGTTGCGCAAGATGAGCCCGACGCAGGCCAGAGTCTCGACGTTGTTGATGATGGTCGGTTTTCCCCAAAGACCCGAGATGGCCGGGAAGGGCGGGCGCGGGCGGGGCATCCCGCGCTTGCCTTCGATCGAGGCGATCAGCGCGGTCTCCTCGCCGCACACGAAGGCCCCGGCCCCCTCCTTGATTTTGATGTGGAAGGAGAAGCCCGAGCCGAGGACGTCGTCCCCCAGCAGTCCGCACGCTTCGGCCTGGGCCAGGGCGACGCGGAGCCGCTCCAAGGCCAGCGGGTACTCGGCCCGGCAGTAGATGTAGCCCGTATCCGCCCCCAGGGCCCGGCCGGCGATCAACATGCCTTCCAGCAAAGCGTGCGGATCGCCTTCCAACAGCGAGCGGTTCATGAACGCCCCGGGGTCGCCTTCGTCGGCGTTGCAGACGAGGTACTTCTGCTCGCCGGGTGCCTGGCGGCAGAACTGCCACTTGCGCCAGGTGGGGAAGCCGGCGCCGCCGCGGCCCCGCAGGCCAGCCTGCTTCACCTCCTCGATGATCTCCTCGGGCGTCATCGCCAGGGCCTTCTTCAGGCCGCCGTAGCCGCCGTTGGCCAGGTAGTGGTTGATGTTCGTCGGGTCGATGAAGCCGCAATTGCCCAGGGTTCGTCGCACCTGGGGCTTGAAGACCGGGGTCTCGAAGAGCGGGGGTATGCCGTCGACGTGCCCATTGCCGCCGGCTTTGCCGCTCGGGTCGGCGAGCGTGCCCAGGGCGTGCTGCGGCAGGGGATCGTCGCCGGCCAGGTAGGCCTCGAAAAGCTCTTCGGCCCTCGCCGGCGTGACCTCGGCGTAGCAGATCGTCGGTCGGCCGGGCTTGGCGATGCAGACGATCGGCTCGGCGTAGCAGAGGCCGATGCAGCCCACTTCGATGATGTCGCACTCGATGCCGTGCTCTTGGGCGAGCCGTGCGAAGACCTCGCGGGCTTCATCGGCCCCGGCCGAGCGCCCGCAGGTGGCCGTGCCCACGAGAATCCGCGGCCGGGGGCTGTTGCAGAGCGCCGCCCACTCTGCTTCCGCACGCTGCCTGATCTGCTCGAAGCCGCCGTTCGTGCTGCCACTGCTCATGATTGGGCCTCCTTGCAGAAGCACTCCGCCACTTTTCTGGGGGTCATTTTGGCCTGGACCTTCTTATTGGTCATGATGCAGGGCGATAGGCCGCACGCCCCGATGCAGGCGACCGTCTCCAGCGAGTATTCCAAGTCCTCGGTGGTCTCCCCCTCCTTGATGCCCAGACGCTTCTCGATCTCTGCGAGAATCCGCGGGGCGCCCCGTACGTGGCACGACGTGCCGCGGCAGACCATGATGTGCGTCTTGCCGATCGGCGTGAAGCGGAACTGGGCGTAGAACGTCGCCACGGCGTAGACCTGGCTCTCCGGCACGCTCGTGAACTCGGCGATGGCCCGCATCGCGTCCTCGGGCAGGTAGCCGAACCGGGCCTGCACGTCCTGCAATATGGGAATCAGCTCGTCTTCTCCTCCCTTGTACTCCGAGAAGACCTCCTCCAGACACTCGCAGTTTTCCATGGCGTCTCCCCTGGGTCGAGTTGCCCGGCGGCGGGAAAAAGCAACGCGGGCCGACTGTTCGGGCAGCGTCCCCCTTTTCCTCCGCGGCAGATCGTTCTCTCGATATGATGCCGTGTCCGAGCGTCCTTGCCAAGCCGGTGGGGCGGCGTTTCCGCTCGCGAGGCGCTGTTTCGGCTCACACGCCGACGAATCGCCCGAGGCCCGGCGACTCCTTGCGGCCCGGGCACGGGGGGGCTGGCGGCCCGAAATGACAGGGTGGCGGTCAGGATTCGCGGTTCCCACGGGCTTTCGGGCTGCGCTTGACCGCCCGCCGCCGGCGCGGAACAATCGACCCGCCCGGAAGCTGCCGGAGGAGTTCGTGGTGACCGCATTCATGCGGTCCTTGCGAGCGGCTGAAGAGTAACACCCCGGCACTTGGGCACGGGTGCCAGGGGCAGCTTGCCTGTCCCTGCCGGGCTTCAGGGGCGGACAAGCCGCCTCTGCCACCCCGCGGTTGGCGCGGAATAATCGTCCGCGCTGGGCTGCTGTGCCTGCAAAGAAGGATTAGTCACGTCGCCACTCAGACTCCCCGCCATGGAGGAAGTGACCATGATCTCGCGCCGTCCCACGTGTTGGCTCCCGGCGATGCTCATCGCGCTCTTGGCGGCGTACGGGCTCGCCCCGGGGCGCTCAAACGCCCAGATGACCCACGGCTGGCCCGACCCCGTGGCCAACCACGTGGTTCCTTACGAGACGGGCGGGCTGACGCACGGCCCGATGCTCGGCCGGCCCACCGACACCTCGATCCGCGTCTGGATTCGCACGGCCCGGCCGACGCCCTTCCGCGTGGTTTACGCCACCGGGCTGCCGCTCTCGGAGGGCTCGCCCGGCGTCGACGGCGAGACCCTGGCCGAGCAGGACAACACCGGCTTCGCGGACATCGCGGGACTGAAGCCCGGCACCCGCTACTACTACGGCATCGTGACCGCCGGCCGGCTGGTCGATACGCGCATGGACTTCGACGACCCCTGGCCCAGCTTCCGCACGCTGCCGGGCGCCGACACATACCGCGACACGGAGTACAACCCGCGGGGGTTGTACAACGTCTGCTTCTCGATCGGCACGGGCGGGTGCCAAAACCCCTTGCTGAAGATGGGCGGCCAGTACGTCGACTCTCCCTCGTTCACGCAGCTCCGGAAGCGACACGGCGACGACCTGATGTTCCACTTCATGAACGGCGACTACATCTACGAGGAGCTTCGCGACGGGCAGCTCTCGGGCTATCGCAACAACTACAAGCTCTACATGTTCCGCGGGCGCGGGATGTCGCGCCTGATGCGCTACGTACCCTGGCTCTTCCTGTTCGACGACCACGAGCTCACGGGCGAGCAGGGCATGGGCGACGTCGGCTTGGGGCGGGGTCCCTGGTGCGACCGCGACGAAGGGGTCCGCGCCTGGTACGAATACGCCGGCTGGGCCAACTACCCGGGGCCGCACCGCGGGCCGCTGCGCTTCGGCAGCGCCAAGGTGCAACAAGGCGACGACGTGCTGGCCGACCCTAACGCCGACTTCTCGAAGCTCGACCCGAAGCGCGTGAGCACGATCCTCGTGCCCAACGGGAACAAAAACGCCGGGGTCTACGGGCTGGTCGAGGTGCTCGACGCCAAGCGGCTCCGCGTGCAGCCGGCCTTCCGCGCCGACGAGGAGTGCCGCTACACCATCGGCACCCACCACTACTACGACTGGAAGATGGCCAACTGCCACTTCTTCGCCGTCGACACGCGGGGCGAACGGGCCAAGTTCGACCTGCGCAAGCAGTTCGACCCCGAGCAGTTCGTCCTCGGCCGGCAGCAGCGCGAGTGGCTGATCGAGGGGATGAAGAACACCGACGCCGACATCATCTTCGTCATCTCCAGCGTGCCCTGGGTCCTGCCGCACACCGCGGCCCACGTGGGCGGCTCGCTGGATCCCAAGGGCGACACCTTCGTCGGCTTCGTCCACGAACGGGAGATCCTGCTCGAGGCATTCGACAAGCTCGCCAAGCCGGTGCTGATCCTGACGGGCGACGTGCACAACTCGTTCTCGGTGCAGATTGCCGACAACGTGTGGGAGTTCCTCTGCGGGCCGATGAACTCGGCCGCCCACCCCATCGCCACGGCCGGCAACCCGCCCTACGGCGGCTGGTACGACTCGGCGGGGCGCAAGGTGAAGGTCAAATGGGCCGCCGGCTTTCCCACCATCCACTACACGCGCCTGCACGGCACCGTCTACGCCGTGGCGCAGGTGAACAACATCTTCAAGAGCGGCCGGGCCGAAGGGCCGGGCTACCACTGGGTCGCCTACGACGAGCCCACCGTGGTGGTCCGCTTCCACGACGGCCACACCGGCAAGCTGCTCTACGCCGAGGGCGTCTCGACGTTGGACGCGAAACCACAATGAGCGATCACGGCCCGGCGTGGTAGTTGGCCACCGCCTCCGAAGTTCGCAGGTAGCGGCCGTAGACGCGCAGCGACTTCACCGCGGGCCCGACCCGGAGCGTGCCCGAGCCGGCGACGTCGCCCAGATCGCCCGGGTAGTGGGTCCAGCCGTACTGCCGGGCGTCGCCGCCGTCGCAGAGTTGGCCGTCGACCACGAAGCTGATCACGCGCGGGCCGGCGTCGACGATCGCCACGACGTGGTGCAGCTTGCCTGCTTCGATCAAGCCGGGGTCGCAGTCCCAACTCGCGCTGCCCCGGCCGTCGGAGAGGTCCAGTCGGACCGTGCCGGACTCGGTAATGCTCAGCGCGAGCCCTCCTCCGGCGTCAGGACGGCGCCCGTCGACGATCGTCTGCCCTTCGTCCAGTTCGTCGAGCTTCAGCCACACGTCGAGCGACACGCCGCCGGTCGCCTGCAAATCGAGCGGCCCGGGCAGATCGAGCGATCCGGCGCGAAGCTGCTCGGCCGCGGCCTCGATCACGAGCCCCTCCTGCGCGACCGTCTTGTCGAGACCCTGGTGCCAGAGGCCCTCGAGCAGCGCAGCGTCGATCTCGTGTACCCGGGCGATCGTCTTGTTGGTCTCGGTGACCCAGTAGCGCCCGTCCTGCTCGATCAGGTCGGGGTAGCTCATGGTCGCGTTCGGGTCGGGGTCGTAGAGCAGGATTTCGGGCTGCGACCAGTAGATGCGGCCGTCGCGCTCCACTCCGCCGGCGACCCAGGCCGGGTTGCGCCCTTTGAAGCTCTTGCCGCTGTGGTTGTGGAACCAGAACAGGAATTTGCCGTTCGTGCACCGCCAGACCTTGGGACACGCCCGGGGGTTCTTCATTTTGCGCCCGCCGGGGGTGTACGTGGCGTACTCCGGCACGGTCCAGGTCCGGGCCAAGTCGCGGCTGTAGGCATGGCACGGGTACCCGTTCGTGGTCCGGTACATGCAGTAGATCGAGCCGTCGCTAAGCGCCACGATGTTCTGCTCGGCCTGCACGTCGCCATAGTCGGGGTGCTTCAAGCCCACCTCGCCCTCGGGCAAGAGCAGCCACTCGATCTTTTCCGGGTCGGGCTCGGCCAGGATGTTGTCGCTGCGGAAGAACCAGCCCTCCGAGCGGTTGATCACGTGCTGCCCGCACTTGCTGAAAGCGAAGACCGCCGAGGAGCCCACGGTGATGGGCTTGCCGATGCCCCAGAAGATCTGCACCTCGCCGCCGAAGCTGTTCGTGCGGTCCACCGCGGTCATGCGCATGGGCAGCCGGTAGCGGTCCTTCGACCACGTGCGCCCGCCGTCGTCGGAATACCGATAGACCATCCACCCCACGCAGTCGCTTCGACCCTTGCAGCGGAAGTTCTCGCCGTTGTAGTTGTAGAACACGTAGATGCGCCCGGCCGGCGTGACCAGCGGCAGGCTGTAGACCGCCTCGGGCCCGTCGGCCGGCTCGAGCTCGACCGGTTTCGACCAGGTGCGGCCCTGGTCGGCGCTGATCGTGGTGATCACGTGCGAGTCGGCCGTGCCCTCGTGGCCGGTCGACGTGGTGAGCGTACACATCCAGCTCCCGTCGCGATTGATGACCACGTACGGCTGGTCGCAGTAGCCCTCGTCGGGAATGATCGAGCCGGTGCGGATGTTGCGCGTGTCGCGCCCTGCCAGCGGCACGGCCCCGGGGCAAAGGGCCTGGACCTCGGCGGCGTCAAGTGCCCGGCCGTAGATCCGCACGTCGTCGATCGCGCCGCAGAAGTGCCGGGCGTATTGTGTGCCGTCGTGCTCCCGCCCCACCACTTGTTTCTGGAGTTTGATCTTCGTCGTCAGTCGCGAGATGTCGTCCACGTCCTGCTCGCCGCCGTTGACAAACAGACGCAACAGCCCGCTCGTGGTGTCGGCCGTCACCGCCACGTGGTACCAGGTATTGTTCTCATAGTGACAAGCTAGCAATGCTAGCGGCCTTGAAATTCGACGAAAGACGGGTTCTCCTTCATGTTGTGTGCCTGAAAAGGCGCCTTCCCGGATCGGGCCGGGACGAGGCCATGAAGG
>Ga0180437_10006386_pt1 | contig 15735 bp, 17 predicted proteins | sample SS_ome_4_FD_132410 | JGI IMG/M metagenome (GOLD analysis project Ga0180437, IMG submission 132410) | Hypersaline lake sediment archaeal communities from the Salton Sea, California, USA - SS_3_D_1 metaG | ecosystem: Environmental > Aquatic > Non-marine Saline and Alkaline > Hypersaline >...
AATTTCTCCACGGGGAGCGAGTGACGACATCGGTAGCTCTCGCCGCAATGGAGCTACTGAAGATCACGATAAGGGAAGAGACGGGAGTAGAGGTGGAGATAGTGCGACTCAGGAAAGACAAATCCCCGATGATGTGAAGAATGAGCTTTTAGCGTTGCGTGCAAGGCTCGCTGAGCTAGAAGCGCAGACTGAGGCCCACGATATTCGCGAGCTGATTAGGCTAAAAGCCTACGTGTCAGCGTATATAAGACACGACTCGCGTACATCCTTTATGGGGCTTCGTAACCTCATGCGGGAAATAGATTGGTGACAGAGAGCATGGACGAAGTGAGCATCGACGAAGTGACAGCATTAGCGTTAGCGCTGGCGGACGCGAGAGACAGAATCGCAAAGCTTGAGCAGGATGTAGCGTTGCTACATGAAGTCTGCGAAGCTCAAAGACTGAGGCTAAGGCATCTGGAGACTAGACGCAAAACAGAGGGATGAGTAGTGACAGCCAAGGATGGCGTGGGGAGATTATGTCTCGGGCTTTTGCCAGGAGACACGGTGGCGATAGGTGATAGCGTTATAGTCACCTTCGTTAAGTATCGCGGCAAGTATGCTGTGGTGGCGATAGAGTGTCCGAGGAACATTCCGATAGAGCGGAACCAGTACCGGAGCTATAGGCGCGAAGAAGGGAGCGGCGATGTACTCAGAAAATGACGAGTACGAGAGGCCGAGTCAGGAGATTATTCTCGACATCCCGAAAGCTCACTCGCGCAAACAGCAGCTCATCTACCAGGCTTTTCAGATACCGGGTCTAAGAGAGATCTGGATAGCAGCAGGGACAAAATACGGGAAAGCGGCTTGGGTCGGAGAGGACACCCCTACACCTTCCGGGTGGAAGAAGTTCGGAGACATACGAGAGGGAGACTATGTCTTTGACGAGAGGGGCGAGCCAACTAAGGTGACTTTCTGCACGCCTATAGCTTACGGCAGAGATTGCTTTAAGGTTACTTTCTCTGACGGAGCTAGCGTCATAGTTGATGGGGATCATCTATGGGAGACGAGCACCCACGCTGAGAGGAAAAATCTAAAGCGAACCTCCGAGCTATTCCGCGATCAATGGCTCCCAAAAGTAAGAACTACTTTGGAGATAAAGGGCTCTCTGCTTTGTATGGTCGGCGGGGGCCTTAGGCCAAATCACTCTATACCGACGACTCTCCCTGTGAAGTTTTGCCGTAGGTCTCTCCCAATAAACCCGTATTTACTCGGGGTGTGGCTCGGCGACGGGTCTAGTAGAAGTGGCCAGATAACGAAGGATGACAGCGACTCTCAGATATTAGAGGAGATATGCAAAGACGGAGACACTGTCAAAAGGCTGTCTTCTCTTAGGCAGTGGGCGGTACTGGGGCTAGCTGAGAAGCTAGCTTCGTCTGGCTTGATCTTAAATAAGCACATACCGGCAGACTATTTGTTGTCCAGCATCGAAGACAGATTGTCTCTAGTCCAGGGTCTAATGGACACAGACGGGACAATCGACAAGAGGGGGAATTGCTGCTTCGACAACACCAACAAGAACCTAGCAGAAGGCTTGCGGGAGCTTCTTCATAGCCTGGGAGTCAAGACGACTTGGGGCGAGAGAATCGGGAAGCTGAATGGAGAGGAGCACAAGCTTTGCTACCGGGTAGGCTTCTCTACCGATCTACCAGTATTTAGGCTGAAGAGAAAGAGGGACAGGCTCAAGAGTGTTTCCGATAAGTCGAGACGCAGATACATAGTCAGCGTTGACAGGATAGATTCTGTCCCGGTGAAGTGTATCAAGGTAGATAGCCCAAGAAGCCTATTTCTCATAGGCAGATGGTTTATACCGACGCACAACACAGTCTCCGCGTCTGTCTCGCAAGTAACAGCCGGTATCGTGCGACCCAACACAAAATGGAGATGGGTAGCGCCGATCTACACGCAAGCTTGCATTGCGATGGATGACTATTTCCCGAAGCTTGTACCCCCTCACCCCTACTCGAAAGTAAATCGCTCAGATCTCTCGATCACCATACCCAGCAACAACACCATCTTCGAGTTTTGGCATGCTCAAAATCCGTCGAGCTTAGAGGGAGCCGCAGTCAACGGCTATGTGTTCGACGAAGCCTCGAAGATGAAGCCAGAGGCTAGGTCTAGCGCTCGCACGACGACGACTCGGACCAAGGGTCCGATGATGTTCATTAGCTACCCGTTCGGGAAGAACTGGTTTTACGTCGGGTGTATGGAAGCCAAGGCCCACATGGAGTGGTCTCTAAAAAACGGCAAAGAGCCAGAGAAGATCTTCCTTACTGCTCCGACTAGCGACAATCCCCACATTGATTTCAAAGTCATTGAGGACGCGAGAAGGGAGCTACCAGAGAGGCTATTCCGTCAATTCTATCTGGCTGAGTTCGTCGATGATGGGCAAGTGTTCGTCGGATTCCGCGATAGGTTCTATGGCCCTGAGCTTTCTCTCGGGCAAGAGCGGCAGATCTGGACAGCGCCAGAGGCTTCCGAGAAGACAGTGGTTGTCGGGGCCGACTGGGCGAAGACAACAGACTACACCGTATTCTTCGCTGCCGATGTCGAGACGAGGAAGATTGTCGGACTAGAGCGATTCAACCGCATGCCATACACAGAAGCTGTGAGGCGACTCAAGATCTTCTGTAACAGATTCAAGTCAACAGTCATCGTGAGGCACGACAAGACAGGAGTAGGTACGGCTATCGACGACTTGCTGGCAGTGGCCGAAGTCCCGGCAGAGGGCATCACATTCACGAATCAAACGAAGGCGGACATGGTCGCCAAGCTAATGACCGCGTTTGATACGGATGGACAGATAGGTCTCCCGAGATGGGACATCCTAGCCAGCGAGCTTGAATCGTATGACGTGACGACTTCGGCTAGCGGAAACTTTATCTATGGCGCTCCTGCTGGGAAACACGACGACGCCGTATCGGCTCTCATGCTCATGAATACCGCGCTAATCGACTATGGGAATAGAGACTATCAAGTAAGGATGATGGAAGATCTTCCGAAGACCGAGCTAGCGCTAAGCCCTCTGGCCGCGTTTTATCGTGACCTGATGGATGACTAGCGGAGCGTTATAGGTTTAGGATATCCCTAGTCAAACGGGAGAGACCATGGTCCTCGAAGCTGTCAAGGAAGACGCAGACAAGCCAGATATCAACTCCAAGACGCTTCGCGAGTATGAAGCGTTAAGTAATACGCTATCCGCTGCTGACACCAAGGATTTGAACCTTGTTCGCGACATGGACGCTGAAGCCGCGTCCGGTCTGTGGGACGCGGAGACCAAGGCTTTCATCGACGCGCAGACCCTTAAGGCTCTCTTCTTCAGCGAGGATTGGGTCTTTATCACTGTTGACCTTGTGGCGTCCAAGCTATCAAGGCAGTGGCTTCGCGTCATGCGGAGGGTGTCACAGGACGGCAAAGAGGTAACCGAGCCAGCGGAGAACCACCCCTTCACCAAGGTTATCGAGCGCCCCAATGCTTTTCAGGACTATCACTCGTTCATGTATGTGACGGCAGTTGATACGGTCCTAGAGGGTAACGGTATCGTGTGGTCGGGGTCGGCAAAAGACCGGATGATGCTTATCCCGGCTGAGACGATTAGCATATCTTTCGATGGGCAAGGTGCGGTCAATCGCTACGACGTTGTCGAGCTTTCCTCTCTCGCTGGCGACATCCAACGCAATCGCGTCTCTAGCTTCTCCGTTGACCAGATCGCGCATATCAGGAGGCCAAACCCATCTAGCTATCTGTGGGGCCTCTCGCCATTCATCCCGGCCCGGAAGTCCATCCTCTTCAATCGCTACAGCTCTGAGTACCTGAACAATTTCTACTTGAAGGGCGCGACTCCAGGGCTTGCGCTAGAGATGAGCGACGTTGCCAACGAGCAAACCGCTCTCCGCATGCTGCGATCTTTTGAGATGGCATACACCGGGCGGCGTAACCAGCGGCGTACCTTGGTCTTGCCTAAAGGCGTAAGCGCTAAGGAAGTGAGCCATACGCTTGCAGACCAGCAGCTAAAGGACTACATCGCAATCAACCGGGAGACCATTCTCGGTATCTTGAAAGTACCCAAGCATGAGGTATCGCTACAGACAGCGGGGAGCCTCGGCAGCGAAGAGTACAAGACCGCGCTAAAGAATTTCTGGGCCTCGACTCTCAAGCCCCTCCAATCCCTCATCGCCGGGACCCTCACCAAACACTTCCAGGATGTCTTGGGAGAGGGGTACTTCCTTGAGTTCGACAACAGCGACGTTGACGTATTACAGGAAGACGAGACCGCTAAGGCTGACTTGGCTTCCAAGCTTCTGGCTACCCACACGCTCAATGAAGTCCGGGCCGAGCTGTACCAGCTCCCTCCTGTACCGGGTGGAGACGTTGTGATGGGCCAGCTCCAGCCAGGGGGAGTGAATCCCTTCGGTCTCAGCGTCCAGAACGCTTTGGCGAAGGCGGCAGAATTGCGTCAACTCGGGGCACCCGGAGTGGCTGCCACCGATTCGCCGAGGCAGCAAGGTAGCGAGGACGGACTCGACCTAAAGGCCAGGGAGGCCGCTGCCGAGCGAGCGATGAGCACCGATTGGTTTAAGAGACGCCAAACAATGGCGGATAGAGCTGCTGAGTCAGGAGAGGAAGAGCTGTCCGCGTCCATCGTCGATATCTGGGCTGACATGGCGCCTGGGATCTTGAAGGCGGTCAAGCGCTCACTCACCAAAGGCTTGCGGCTCAAGGCTGAGCTGCCTTCGAGGGCTGAGCTTCGCAAGCGACTAAGAGACGCCATGGGCGACTTCGAGGAGCGATGGATTGACGATACTCTCAAAGTGTTGGAATCAAAGGTAGATATCGGTTACGATATTTCATTGGTAGTACCTTTCAAGCTGCCAGCTCAAGATGAGCTGCTGGCATTGAGAGAGCGCAACGCATCAAAGAGGCGCGCAATCCTAGAGGAGCGGGGCCTCTTTTCATTCGCAAAAGTTAACGAGACGACGACCGATAGGATTCTGGGACTAGTTGAGCAAGGCGTGGCAGAGGGAAAGACTATCCAAGTCATCGCTAGCAACATCGCAGACACTTTCTCCGACATCGCCAATATCGAGTCGAGAGCTAGGACGATTGCGAGGACTGAGACCCTTACCGCCGTTTCTATCGGTCAAGCTGCCGCGATGGAAGACGCTGCCCAAGTCATCCCGAATCTAAAGAAAATGTGGATGAACGCTGGGGATGATCGGGTGAGGGGCAAGGCTACTGGCCTTTACCCAGACAGCGAGTCCGATCACTGGAAGCTTCAGGGCCAAGTCCAGGACCACGACAAGCCTTTCGTGGACCCTCGCAGCGGAGAGAAGCTGATGTATCCTCGGGCGCCGGGATCTTCTGCCGGGGCTGTCATCAATTGCCGCTGTACCTGGGTAGCATTGCCGGCTGAAGACATGGAGAGTTTTGATGCAGGCTAAGAAGTTCAGCAAGCAATGCTTCTTCGACTTCCAAGTGAAGAAGAAGGGCAACAGCGTCATCATCGAGGGCTTCTCAAACGCCAACACCGTTGACCGGATGAAAGAGAGAATTGACCCTAGTGGGTGGGATCTCTCCAACTACGAGAAAAACTCGGTTATCCTTTTTGACCATGGCCACGACCCGGCTTTCGGTTTCCTCCCGGTCGGAAAAGCTCTCGTCACAGAGAAGCAAGAGAGCGGCCTCTACACCAAAGTCCAGCTAAGCAATTCTCAAACTGAGAAGATCTCGGCGGTGCGCGACTTGGTGCAAGAGGGAATCCTTAAGACCTTCTCGGTGGGCTTCGACCCAAAAGAAGACACCAAGGATGGTGACACTCTGCTAATCACCAAGGCAGAGCTTATCGAGCAATCAATCGTCCCTATCCCGATGAATCAGGATTCAGTCTTTAGCCTTCTCAGCAAGCGGCTCAAAAAGACCGTATGCCCTAGCGCTAAACGCTGGTTTCAGAATTGGATGGGGAAGATTGAGTTGGTACAGAAGGGCGCCTTTACGGCGGCGCTGCTGCATCAACGCATCGCCGATCTTGAAGAAATGGGTAACTTTGATCGCGGGGCTTCGCTGGAGCACGTCGCCAAGCTGGCTGGCGTCAACATGAAAGCTATCAAGGATATCCTCGCAGGAGAGATCACTCCTGTACCTGATACCGTTCTCGCAGCTTTCGCCGAAGTCCTCCGACTCAATCCGAGCTTCCTGAAGGACTTGGACAAGAGCGATGTGGCTTTGATCGAGAGGGCTAGAAAGATCTCAATCGACGAGGGCAAGGGAATGACAGACATCAAAACCAAGACCGGCGAAGCCTCTGGCAAGAAAGCCGCTGAGTTCGTCGTCCATCAAGTCATCGTCCCGAAAGAGATCTTCGACGAGCAAGAGGTGGCGGCGAGCTTCCTGGAAGACGCTGGCTATGATGCTAGCCAAGTCTCTGAGACCGAAGATTCTTGGGTCTTCGATCAATCCTCGGCAGAGGGCCTTGACCTGGACAAGGCTCAAATGTTCGACCTTGGCGACGGGGTCATGGCCCACGTCGCGCCGTCCGTTAGCAAAATGTCGGAAGGCATGTCCGAGGACGAGGGCCTAAAGGAAGGCGAAGAGGGAGACGACACCGAGGAAGAGAAGACGGATACCGAAGAAGAGAAGACCGACGACACCGAGGAAGAGAAGACCGACGACACCGACGAAGAGAAGGGCGAGGACACCGAGGAAGAGAAGACCGACGACGCCAAGGAAAAGGCGGCGATTGATACGACTCCACCCCCAGACCAAAACCCGTTGATCGAGCTGCAAAAGCAGCAAGTGACGATGCTCGGTGCTCTCATCGAAGAAGTGAAGAAGCTCACGGCGGCGATGACTGGACAAGTCGAGAAGCCTGAGCCGGACATGCAGGAAGAAGGCAAGGGCATGAGCGAAGAGGACGATGGCGAGGAAGAGAAAGCCATGGTTCTTCGTATTCGCGAAGCCCATAGCGCAGTGAAGACGGGGCTCAAGCGCCTAGGCGTCTGACGCCAACGGTGCCAGGACAATAGGCCACGGTGGCCACGGTTTGAAAACTACGGAGGGTTCGGGATGAAAACGAAGGATCAATTGGAGCAGATGCTTCAAGAGACCAAGGCCCTCAAGACGCGCACCGAAGAGGCAGAGGCAAAGGTGAAGGCGCTTGAGACTGAGAAAGAAAATCTTATCGCGAGAAACGGCATGACTACGACTAGGTCCGGCAATAGCGACGAAGCTAGGGCCTTGAAGTTCTTCGGTGTGTCTCACCCGAAGCAGCTTCTACAAGTCAACGTTGGCTCTCCGCGTTTCAAGCATGTCCCTGACGAGATGAAGTATCTCGTTATGCAATTCAAGCGCAATCTCGATACGGCGCGTTGGATTAGCCAGATGTGCCATGGTGAGCCGCTCGACCGTATCGGCAAGCGCGACAGCGACGACTCTCTGTCTAACGTCAAGGGCATGCTTGACCACCATTTCGGGAAGCATGTCGTTGCACCGATGATTAAGGCTTTCGGCTCGACTGTCGCTGGCGCAGGCGATGAGTGGGTGCCTACCGCTCTCGCGACGAGCTACATCCCGGAGTACGAGCTTGAGCGGGTCTTGGAGCAACGGGTCAAAGAGATCTCGATGCCAACAAACCCCTTCGAGCTTCCGGTCCTGAAGGATGTCACGAAGGCACGCAAGGCCACTGAAGGTTCTGCGATGTCGGCGGCAAACTACGGCACCGACAAGATCACCTTTACGGCGGTCAAGCTGGCGGAATACTTCGAGATTCCAGAGGAGCTGGACGAAGACTCGGCGCCGGACTTCCTCGGCTCGGCTCGCGATGAAGTCATCCTCGCGCAACGTCGCGCTGCTGAGTCGGCGATGATTAACGGCGACGACGACGGCACGCATATCGACTCGGATACGCAAGCCGCTGCCGCCGATGTCGCGGAGAAGATCTGGAAGGGGTGGCGCCGTCAAGCTCTCGCGAACGCTGGAAACGGCGCTACGCTTGACTTCGTGAACGCCGCAGTAACCGAGGCCCTTCTTCGGACGCTGCGTGCTCGCATGGGCAAGTTCGGCTCCAATCCTCGCGAGCTGATGTGGGTCGTAGGCCCGGCCATCTATACCGAGTTCTTGGCGCTCCCTAGCGTTGTGACGATTGACAAGTTCGGCCCGCAAGCAACGGTCCTTCAAGGCGCCCTTGCTGCCTATCAAGGCATCCCGATTGTCAACTCCGAGCATGTTCGCGAGGACTTGAACGCAACGGGTGTGTATGACGGAGTGACCACCGATCGCGGTTCTGTCCTTCTCGTCAACGCTATGCGTTGGTATCTCGGACAGCGGCGCCCAATCCGCGTCAAGCTGATGTCGGATCTTCCGTCGCAAGATCGCTGGCTCCTCGCCAGCTATCGCCGAGTGGACTTCAAAGGCCACACGCAAGGTGCGGTCGAGAAGTCTGTGGTGTACGGCTACAACGTGGCAAAGTAAGCTAGCGCCTCTAAGCAGTGAAGACGCGGGGAGGAGGTAATACCTCCTCCCCATTTTTGCTAGGGGTCTGCCTTGGCTGACACAATCTTCAGAGTAGGGCTATTCGAGACCCTTCCTATCCTAAGGCTGACCACGCTTCCGGTCGGCACGCATACCTTCGTATTATCACCAGCGGGAAACAGCTTACTATCGTCTATCTGGGTAAAGAGCATCGGACTAGGCGGTAGCGTCAAGGCTACGTGGTATGACTACTCTGTAGGGTCTACTCCAGACCCAGCGGCGAAGTATGTGCTAGACGAGCACCCGCTCATCCTCCCTGCGTCTGCTCCGATAGTCTCCCGCCGCACCGTTACGAGAATACACAACCAAGCCTACGTCGATATCGTAGTAGCTGACGCTCCTGCCGAAGTCTCTCTCATCGTCTCCGTTGTTTCTGATTTCCCCATGGAGATCTCGCTAGAGGGAGACAACGGGATAGAGGCAGCGTCTGGTACGCCTAACCACTACGTCGATGCTGGCGGGATCGAGACGACTCCAGGGGCGGCGCAAGTCTTGCTTGGGCCTTTGGTTGTCCCTGTCGGCAAGAGGTGGCGTCTTCGTCGGGTGACGGTTCCCACAAGGGCTTACGGGTCTTTTGTCTTGACGGAAGACGGGAGTAAAATCGCCTTAGGCGTCACAAGCCCAGCGGAGTCCAATGCCTCATTTGCCTGGGACCCCTACCGCGAAGTCTCTGCGGGGAAGTCTGTCATTTTGTCATACAAGCAAATAGCGGGCGGTCCGGCCATTGATATCTCTGCTTTCCTTCAGATAACGGAGCTTGACGCCTAAAGGGTCGAAGGTAGCTGCCGAAGCCAGGGATTGGCCGAGGTTTAACCTTAGGGAGAGAGAAGCATGGCAGACGTTAGAACAAGCTTCATCACGTTAGAGGACGTAGCATCTGGGGCAGGCGTACCGCTCCATAGAGCGCTTGAGGGCGATGCTGCCGCTGGCAAGAACGCCCATGGCGCTCTTGTCGCAAAAGATGGCGGCGGTCTTCTCCAGTACCTCAAGGTCAACGCTAATCGAGAGCTTGTCATCTCGACCGAGTCGGCAGACCTCGCTTGCCTGTCGGATGAAGGCGGAGTGGCTGGAACTACCGGCTTCCAGGACATCGCGACAATCCCCCTAGCCAATAGCGCTGTCTACAAGAAGCTCTCGGTCCTCGGGTCATGCTTCAGGGACACTATCTATGAAGCGGTCTGGGTCGATGATGTCGGAGGCGCCGACACTGAGACGATTCTCGCTACCTTCCGCACTGGCGCCGGTCAATACAACCACAGCGACACCTACGAGTGCGCCGAGTTTACCTCTGGCGGATCTGGCACGCAGGAGCTTCGCATACGAGCGAAGAACCTCAACACCACATCCGACATCGACGCAGCTATCTCGGTTCTCGAAGTCCAGTAATCAAACTGAAACAGGAGGGAAAAATCTATGGCGTTGATTTTTGACCGCAAGGCTTTCAAGTCTGGCGTGCAGGTAGTCAAAGAGACAATCATCCACAAAGGCAAGGGCGAGGGCGGAAAAGACCTAGAAGAGACCAAGACCTATTCGTTTAAGGCATCGGACAAAGGCAAAGAGTTTACCTTTGTTGACGAGGCCAAAGTTCTTGAGAAATATCCGCATCTCTTCAAAAAGAAGTGAGCGGATTGACTCAAGGCTACGATTGACGGACTATCCTGAGATGAAATTCCAGCCAAGGTTATTTCTAGCCGTAGCCGCTATTTTAGCGGTTACGGCAGCTTTTGCCGCAGATAGCGCTCCCCACATGAACACGAAAGTGTGCGGCAGCAATGAGCTGTATTGTGCCGATGTCGAGTTACTTGCGGGAAAGCGTAAGCTGATAACCGACGCTACGGTGACTGTCGAGCAAGTCTTCGGGCAAGACCCACAAGGTACTTCGTGGTTTTACTTTGGGTCTAGCCTAGAAGATGCAAACGGCATAGGCGCTGCCGGGGATACTGTAAGGGTACAGATCCCGGCAGCGGTTACTCCGATAGGCACCACCTATCCGGCTGTAGACGTTACCTACACAATCCTCGCTGGCGATGTCGCGTCATCAAACCCAGAGCGTACCGTAGCCCAGGCTGTCTGCTCATCGCTTAACGGAAATGCGAATTTCATCGACGCCAAGTGGAAGTGCGAAGTAGCGAAGGACTTCTCTCTCGTCCATATCTCATCGCGACTCTATAACGAGTATGGCGAGAGAACGTCGTGGACTGTCACATGCAGCGGTACGACTAGCTGCAATCGCGGCTTTGATAGCATCAAAAGAAGGGGAAAGCCCACAGAACTTTCCCGTTCACCTAACGACCCGAGACAGGGGGTCTTAGCTATCGCCGGATCAGTGACGACGACTCCTGGCTCTATCGGCGACCGATTCTTTGAATACGCTAAGAACACCCCAGCATCATCTAGCCTACTTGTAGATTGCTCGCCTTACGTAGCCGGGACTTGCGACTGGAGGGTAAACGCCGAAGCCGATAAGAGGATTCAGATAGAATACTTCTCCTGCTTCGGTGGCGGTAACGGTATCAAGTTCGGGCAATTTCTATCGAAGTCTGGGGCAGGCGGATTGACTAATGGGCTGTTTATAGAGATCAGGAGTCAAGGCCAGATTTTCGATTTCCCGCTAATAAAGACAACCGAAAACTGGAAGAACCTATTTGCGACGCAGGCAGGTAGGGACTTCAGGATAGACATCCAAGCCGGCTCGGATCAATTCATCGCCCAATTTAGACCGGCAGTACCGTTCCCGCTTGAGCCAATAGGGACGGTGTCTGGCGGCGATGATTACATCCTAGTGAAGTCAGAAGACGACATCTCGTCCGGTGTCTCGCAACTAGAATGTGCTGCGTTTGGCTTTGAGCAGGAGCCTTGAGCAATGGGCATACGGATACCGGATAGGCTTGGCGACTCCTATGAGACGATGTCCATCAACCGGATTCCCCCAGGATACACAGTCTATCCGACCGGCAAGGGAGATCTCCTGCAAGCTTCCGGCTATCGAGCTGGAGACAGGTTAGTATTCACCCCGAGCGACACGACCAAGCGATTCCGCATCATGTCGCCGTGGTACATCATCGGCGGACGCCTATTTTGGTCTGGGTCAGATTTCAATGATGACATGGAAGCTTGGCTTAAGGCCCCGGCGACATCGCATGCCGTGAACCAAGCTGGCGACTTCAACAAGTACGCCCTAGGCGGCGGCGCTAATATGTTCGTTCCCGCTTCCCCTGGCCAGGGGGCGTGGGATCTCGACATAGGCGCAAAGTACACCGGAACCAACATACTGAAGGCGGTCCCGGTCCCGGTGGCAGGAAATACCGGATTCTTCGACCACGACCCAGCAGCTCAGACGCTTACGGTGAACGCTTCACAGACAGGCGGATACAACCTCTATGACTTCGAGGCCACGCTAATTTGCTTGGCCTACTCTATCTTCGGTCTAGATGGGGAAAGACAGCTAGACGTTGCCGATGTCATCGGGAAGCTTCTATTCCCTCAATGGGAGCTGGAGTTAAAGCTCAACACTGCCAAGCTTCCTGGGACGGTATCTAGCGCCATCGTCATTCTCTCAGCCACAAAAGGTAACGTATGAGGGTTCTTTTCGCCGAGGGTAAAGGCCCCATACCCAGCATCATCCAAGCCGTCACTGATTCTCGAATCAGCCACGTAGCGCTACAGTACAGCGTCCCGGATTCTCACTGGCTAGTGCACTCCACAGTAGGCGGGATTCAGCCGGATTGGATGTTCTACTTTGTCCGCAAGTATCGCAGCGTCCTAGCCTTTGATGCCCTTTTCACTGGGGCAGATGACGCACTAGACAAAGTGGTAGAGAGACTTGCTCACAAGCCTTTCGATTATCTGGGCATGCTAGGGCAAGGGATCTCGATCATCTTTGGCACCGGAAACCCCTTCCGAAACAAGGCGCGTTACCGCTGCACCGAGCTGCTTATCGAGTGGCATCGGGAAGTCATGAAGACAAGCCCCCATCTGGCTATCGCTGACTTTGACCCAGAGATGACAACTCCAGGCGAGCTTCTAGCCTTCTGTCGGCATCGCGCCGACCTTTTCAGGGAAGTAGACGTTGCGCCCGTGTAAGACGTAATGCAATACTCGCAGAAACGTCTTAGAGGTATTTCTATGAAGCTCACCTTGAAAAAGAAAAACGACTCCTCCGACAAAGACCCTCTCGTAGTCATGATGGACCACCCCGAGGACCATGCGAGAGACGACAAGAAGCGGCCCGGAAAGCACGCCAAGCTCATCTGCAAGGTGAAGATCGGCGAGACAATCGACGTGGCTACAGCCTTCGAGGGCCATTCTTTCAGTAAGGAAAAGGCAGAGGAGCTGGGCTATCATATTATGTCTAGGTATCCTGGACTCTTCGTGCAAGGGTCTTCGACTTCCCCTGCGGAGAAGTCTAAGAAGTCCTACGAGGACAAGGCTTACCAGGTCCAACTTTGAAAGGGATAGGCGATGGCAAACGAGACAGTAAAAGTCAGCATCCTGCAAAAAGCCCTTGGCGCCGCCGACAGCGATGATCCGGGTATCCCGGCTGATGTCGCCGTTAGGCTTTTGGCAAAGGCTCTCAAGACCCTTTGCGACAAGCTTGATCTTGACGCGGGCGTAACCGACGCCGACTACCAGGCGACGGTAGAAGCCGTCTCCTACCCGTAACCGATAGGTAGCTTGCGATGGCTCTAAACGCGAACGCTCTCACCACACTGGCTATGGCCAAGACCTATCTGAAGATCCCTACTCTCGAAACGAGTAAGGACACTCTGGTAGAGTTTTGGATCAACGTAGCCAGTCAGCGGCTAGAGCAAGAGACCCGTCGCAAGCTACTCCAACAAGCCCTCACCGAATACCACCATGGCAGGGCTAGCAATATCCTGCTTCTGAGAGAGTGGCCGATTGCCTCGGCGCCGTTCCCGCAAGTCTTCGTCGATATGTCTTCACAGTTTCCAGCTTCATCTGAAGTCCCGTCGTCCGAGATAGTCATCACAGACGACGGCAATTCACTGCTACTGGTAGGAAGACAATTCCCGAGAGGCTACCACAATATCCGGGTGGACTACACAGCCGGATATTCCGTCGTTCCTCCGGATCTTGAGAACGCCTGTCTTTGGTTAGTTTCCTGGTATGACGCTGCCAGGGAGAACAAAGATATCGGGCGCGAGTCGAAGACCAAGGGAGACGAGACTACGTCCTTTTTGCAAGACGCGCCTAAAGACGTGAGAGATACCGTCTTGAACTACAAGCGGACGGAAGTACCTTCCGCATGGGCTCCAGTCTTCAACACATGAGGCGGCGATGGCGCTGCACAAGACTACCTCTAGCCTCATTGCCCGGATCAATGCCAGGGCGAAAGACCTACAGCCCGACAGCCTAAAGCTCAAGGCAGCTCTCGACCGAATCGGCCTGAACGTCACAGCCAAGGCCAAGTTCAACGCGAGAAGGCAGGGCATAGTAGACACCGGAAGGCTCATCAACAGCCTACGCTATGAGTATTTCCGAGACGGCGATGTGGCTGGAATTAGGCTCGGGTCGTTCGGTGTCCCGTATGCCGCGCTGCATGAGTTCGGCGGCCCTTTCACTGACCGTATGCGCCGCGCTATGTTTGCCAGTATCAGGAAGAGGGGCGGCCCGGAGAGGCCAAACAAGGGAGTCATTCAGGGAAAACGATTCCGCGCGAGGCCGTACCTCCGACCGGCAGTCTTAGAGAGCCGCAACCTCATTATGAACATTCTACGCGAGGTGGCCGGTGGCGAGTAAGAGGACGGAGATAGCGCAGGCCATCGCCAGCATCATCACAACGAATCTTGTACCGGATAGTATAAAAACGGTCATCACAGACAAGGTTCGCTTGCTCGCGGAAGACTTCCAGGATTGGGAGCTTCCAGCGGTTCAGATCATCGACCTTGGCGAAGTGAACCAGCATGAAATCAGGAGAGGCAAGAAGTCCTGGAACCTCTCTATCGAGGTGGTGATAGGGCCTACAGCCGAAGACCCGGTATCGCAAGAGGAGCTGTGGGACCTGATGGAGCTGCTAGAGACAACTATCTGGCCGACCCCCCAACTAGGTCTGTCTTACGTTATCCATGCTAAACTACTCGGCAGCAGTACCGATCTGCATTTGCTTGACCCGTTCTACACTGGGCGTATCGACCTTGTGGTCGATTACTACCAGCCATTGGTAGGCAATTGCTAGATCTGCTCAAGCTAGTGTAATGTTTTAGGGAATCTATAAGGCCAAGGTGGGCCGAAAGCGCCAACGGAGGGTGTGAGCGTGGCGAAGAATTTTGCGTCTATTCATGCGAGCGGCAATGACGCGGTGGCGCTCAATCAGCGTATTTTCGTGAAGGAAGAAGTGACGAGAGGGACGCTAGTTGTCCCTGCCGCTACTGACTTCTTCTTTCACCTTGAAGGCGCCTCGGTCAACTTCAGTCAGCCGGTGGAGTCGAGCCCTCACAAGACTGACAGGCACCATACCAGCGTCATCAAACAAAAGACGGTTACGGAATGGACCATTCCGACCTTCTTCAACATCGACTCTAGCCTCGGCGCAGCTTCGACAGCAGAGATTGACCCAGCCCTTCGGGTCTTGTGGAAATCTCTCCTTGGTCGTGAGCAGACAGCTCCGAACCTCATTTATGACGCTGCTACCGACCCATCTATCACTTTCTCGGTTTACGAGAATCTTGATGTGATGGCGAAGCAAACCCCAGGATGTGCCGTCGATACCGGCAACATCACCCTTCCGGGAGACGGTCAGTCTCAGATGGAATGGGGCGGGATGGCGAAGACTTCCCTCTATGTCGGTCTCGGTCGATCTGACATCGATAACAACGGCGGTAACACCGTAACGGTCTCCGCTGGTGAGGGCGTTCGGTTCCCGGCTGGCGGCAAGGTTATGCTTGTAGAGGCAGACGGTGTAACGCGAAGCGCAGACACTCCGACTGGGTCGGCTCGCACGGTTGTCAGTGTCGCTGGCGACGTTGTGACCCTCGACGGCGCAGCTCTCGCTGACGCCGACGGGTCTGGAACCCCGGTTTATCTGGCCTACTACGAGCCAGAGGAGCCGCTTGTCGCAGTCAACGACCCGCAGACGGGCCTGGAGGGCTTTGTCACGATTGCGGGCCTCCCCACCGCTGCATGTATCCGGTCTGCGTCCATCAATATCTC
>Ga0180437_10006387_pt1 | contig 15735 bp, 13 predicted proteins | sample SS_ome_4_FD_132410 | JGI IMG/M metagenome (GOLD analysis project Ga0180437, IMG submission 132410) | Hypersaline lake sediment archaeal communities from the Salton Sea, California, USA - SS_3_D_1 metaG | ecosystem: Environmental > Aquatic > Non-marine Saline and Alkaline > Hypersaline >...
ATCGAGGAGGGGGACGTCGTGCTGGCGGTAGCCTCCAACGGCCTGCACACGAACGGCTACTCCCTCGTGCGCGCGCTGATGGCCGAGAGGCCGGAGATCGCCGGGATGCAGGTCGCTGAGGGGAGCTTCATGGACGCTATCATGCGCCCGCACAAGTGCTACTACAAGGGCGTGAGGGGACTGCTGGAAATGCCCGAGCTTCACGGCATGGCGCACATCACCGGCGGAGGAATCCAGGGCAATCTCAACAGGATCCTGCCACCGAAACTCGATGCCGTCATCGACCGGAGCAAGCTGGAGGTGCCTCCCGTCTTCAAGCTCATCAGGGAGATGGGAGGCGTTGATGATGCCGACATGCTCCGGACATTCAACATGGGAGTAGGGCTGACGATTGTGACAACGGAGCGCGCGGTCGCTTCCGTGCGCCGGCACCTATCCGAAGGAGGCTGCGAAAGCTGCGTCATCGGGCACATAACGTCCGGCACCGGACAGGTAAGGTGCCAGGGGGAGTTGCGGTGGTAGATGCACTAAGGCCAGCCAACCGCCATCCAACTGCCAGCGGCGTGAGTTCTTCGCGGCGGCTGAAAGAGACCACAATGGCCAGCCTGAACTACGATGAGACAGACATATCCCTGAGCTATGAGAAAGCCAGAGAGCTCCCGGAAGAGACTGTGGCCATGTGGATGAGAACGCTCGGCGAGTGCCTCCCCCGGGAGTTGATAGGAACGATTATTGACATGGGATGCGGCACAGGGAGGTTCTCGCAGGCGCTCTCGGACCACTTTTCGGCGAGGGTGTACGGGGTGGATCCTTCCTGGAAGATGCTGACGGCGACGCGAACGATACCGTCCCCTAGGATTCGCTTCCTTCAGGGCTCGGCTGAGAGCATCCCTCTGACCGACGGGCTGGCAGACCTCGTCTTTCTCTCAATGGTTTACCACCACATTCAAGATGAGGCCAAGGCAGCCGCCGAGTTCAAGAGGGTGCTCAGGCCGGGGGGGTACCTGTGCGTCCGCACGTCGACGCTGGAAAGCATCGAGTCCTGTCTCTATCTTCAGTTTTTTCCCGCCGCGCGCGAGAAGAACCTGACCCGCCTGCCTTCCAGACAAGAGCTGACGCGTCTTTGTGAGGCCGAAGGATTCAGGCTGAAGGGGTATCGGGGCGTCAGTCAGCTCTTCGCCAGCAGCCTTTTGGAATATTGCGAGAAGGTGAGCCTTAGAGCGCTCTCGGACCTTCGACTGATAACTGACGATGAGTTCAGAGAAGGTCTGGCCAGGATGAGAAAGCACTGTGAGCAGGGGGACAGAGGCGAAGGGGTCTTCGAGCTCATAGACCTGTTTGTTTTCCAGTCTGACGAGAGGGGTACACGCGCTGCTCGACAACCTTGAACAACTCGTCGCACGACTCAAGGATTCCCCCGGTGTGCTCGGCATAGCGCGCTATGGGCGTCGTCCCGCGCACGACATGTCGCCGGGAGGGGATTTCGACCTGTTTGTGCTCGTCAAGGAATGCCCGGAGGATGTCGAGAGCCTCCATTTCTACCTGGGCGGCGTCCCGGTCGACTTGAATATCAGGACCATCGAGCACCTGCGGCGCTCGGAGCCCATTACGGAATTCGACGTAGTGTTGACCAATGCGGAGATCCTTTACGACGAGACCGGGGCGCTGCAAAAGGAGCTGCCCGCGCTTGAAAAGCGATGGGGGCAGGGGCCCGCAGAGCTTACCGATCACGATGCGCAGTTCAATCGATTCTGCCAGCGGCACGTGTTGGACAAGGTTAGGGGGCGCATCGAAAAGGAGCCTCTTCTGTGCCATTTTCTGCTGGCCACGAACATCTACTGGCTAGTCCAGACCTACTTCCGCATCCGTTCGCTCCCGTTCAGAGGGGAAACGGATGCGCTCAAATGGCTAGAAGCGAACGAGCCGGAGATATTCAGAGGCATTGAGCAGTTCTACGCTGCCGGAGCGCTGGAGGAAAAGCTGGAGATAACCGAGCGCCTCATCGAGCTGGTTCTTGCTCCCGTCGGCGGGTCCTGGGGCAGAGGTGAACTGGTGGTTCTGGGAACCCACTCGCGCGCGGAGGGCCTCGACAAGAAAGGACGGAAGCTGTGGCAAGAGCTTTTCGGGGCTCCGTTTCGAGACGGCCCCGTTGAGGCCGAGGAGCCGGGAAGATGAAGAAGGCCGTGCTGTTTGATCTCGGCGGGACGCTGGTGGAGTACTACACAAGCGCGGAGTTCCCGGAGATACTGAGCGCGGCAATACGAGAGGTGCGGGAGTGTCTGCGCGAGGCCGGGTCGCTCGCCGTTTCCGTGGAGGACATCTGGGCAAGGGTGGAGAAGGAGAACTACGAGGCCGAGGGGCTGGGGGTAAGGCCGTTGGGGGGACGGCTTGCGCGGGTCTTCCGCCTGGATGAGCCGACCGCCTCCCCCAACATGATGATGGACCTGTGTCGCTGCTTCATGAAGCCGATATTCGAGCGGGCGCAATTGTGCGAGGATGCGGTGCCGGCGCTTCGGGATCTTAGGGACAAGGGCCTCAAGACGGCGCTTGTTTCCAATACACCGTGGGGGAGTCCTGCCGAACTGTGGCGGGAGGAGGTCGAGCGCCTGGGGCTCGCCGGGCTCTTTGACGCTTTGGTCTTCTGCTCGGACGTCGGGTGGCGCAAGCCTGATCGGCGGATCTTTGAATTCGCCATGGAAAGGCTCGAAGTGTCGGCGGAGGACTGCCTGTTCGTCGGCGACGATCCGAGATGGGACCTCGTGGGGCCGGCGGGGGTGGGAATGGAAGCGGCCATCATCGACCGCCGAGGGACGCTGGAAGTCAAAGATCACGAGCCGATCAAGAGCCTTCACGAATTGGCCGCGAGGCTTCTATGACAGGGACGGCTGAAGCATTGTCGTACGTAGACTCGACGGACAGGATAACCCCTGAGATGCTTAGGGGATTCTTCAGCGACTGGCCCACCCCGCCGTCCGCCGAGACACACTTCAGGCTGCTTGAGAGCAGTGATGAGATCGTGGTCGCCATCGACGACGAGACGGGCAACGTTGTGGGTTTCATCACGGCCCTGAGCGACGGGCTCCTCAGCGCGCACATCACGTTTCTCGAAGTGCTTCCGTCGTGTCGAGGGCGCGGCATCGGCCAGGAGCTGATGCGCCGGATGCTGGCGAAGCTGAGGGGGCTATACGCGGTTGATCTTGTCTGCAACCCCGAGTTGCGCCCGTTCTACGAACGCTTCGGCATGAAGCCGTCAGTGGCAATGACGCTGAGGGACCGCGCTCGACAATCCGGAGCGTAGCGGACCACCGCCCTTGGAAGGAGTGGGGGGTTGTATATGGCGGAGGCATATGTCAAAACAAACATTGTGTCTGCGGTTAGCAGCCTGCGTTCGCCGGATTCGGAGGGAGGGTGGCGATGAAAGTGGCGTCCTTCAGCACGAAGTCCTACGACCGTGAGTTCCTAGAAGCCAGCAACGGCCGGTACGGCCACGAGCTTACGTTCTACGAGGCGCGCTTGTGCCACGAGACGGCAGCGCTGGCCCGGGGATTCCCCGCTGTATGCGTTTTCGTACACGACGTTCTTGACGCGAAAGTGCTGAAAGAGCTGTCTCGACACGACACGCGGCTGGTGGCGCTGCGGTCAGCGGGTTTCAACAACGTGGACGTCGTTGCCGCGAAGAAGCTGGGGATGAAGGTGGTGAGGGTGCCCGCGTATTCGCCCGACGCGGTGGCGGAGCACGCAGTGATGCTGATGCTGGCGCTCAACCGCAGCGTGCACAGAGCGTATGCAAGGGTCAGGGAGGGGAACTTCAACCTGGAAGGGCTCCTTGGGTTCGACCTCCGCGGACTGACGGTGGGCGTCGTGGGCACCGGGAGGATCGGAGCCGTCGTCGTCAGGATCATGATGGGGTTCGGATGCGAAGTGCTGGCCTGCGATCCTGTTCGGAACGCGGAGGTAGAGACCAGTGGGGGCAAGTACGTGTCGCTGACGGAGCTTTTCGAGAAGTCGGACATTATCACCCTGCACTGTCCGCTGATGCCGCAGACCTGTCACATAGTGGACGCCGAGGCGCTGGAAAGGATGAAAGACGGGGTGATGCTCATCAACACGAGCCGGGGGGCGCTCATCGATACCGAGGCGGTGATCGAGGCGCTGAAGTCGGGAAGGGTGGGATACCTGGGCTTGGACGTCTACGAGGAGGAAGCCGACCTGTTCTACGAAGACCTCTCAAGCCAGGTGATACAGGACGACGTGTTTGCCCGGCTGCTGACGATGCCGAACGTCATCGTCACGGGCCATCAGGCGTTCTTTACGCGGAACGCACTGGAGACCATCTCGGACACGACGCTCGCCAACATAAGGGACGTGGAAGAGGGAAGGGAGTGCCCCAACGAGGTCACGCCCGACCTTCTGGCAGGAAGCCCAGACGGGACAGGTCCGTCAGTTTGCCCGCCCAATCGGGGTCGATGACGGATCCGCGGTTGTTGGGCCGAATACAGCCGTAAGCTCTTCTTTTCGTGCCGTTCAGCATTTAAGATACCCGCCGAGCAGGGCAACCGGCACGGAAGGGAGGGGGATGAGAAGGCCGATACTTCCCATAGCGGCCCTGGTGGTGGCGGGCATTCTGGTTGGGAGGTACGCGCAGCCGCCTTTCACCGCAGCAGTGACAGCCGCGTGCTGCGGTGCCGTTCTTTTCCCGATCGGGCGAACGCGCCGGAGGACCGCGCTCGAATACGCGGCCCTGGTGCTGCTCCTACTCGGCGTCGGAATGCTGCTTCAAATGAGAGGCCGGACGCCGTCGCTCGACGACCTTCCAACCACATGGCACGGGGAGGTTACCGGCGTTGTGGAGGAGCGGCCGGAGGTCCGACGAATAGGGCGAGGCGAAGAGGACGACACGGAGGCTGAGGCGGAGCAGACCTTCCTGACGGTCAACGCCGTCACTGAGGACGGACGGAGAACGGGCTGGCTGGTGAACGCGTACGTGCCCGGGAGGGTTGAGTCGAGGTACGGCGATCTGCTCAGGCTTCGCGGCAAGATGCGCCTCTTCCCCGAAGAGAGAAACCCCGGGCAGTTGAATTACCGAGAGTACCTGCTACGCAAGAGGTTGGTGGCAGGCATTTCGCTTCAGGCGCAGGAGGCGATGGAGAAACTGGGAGGGGGAAGAGGGAACCCGGTCAAGGCGGCGATGCTCAAGGTGAAGGGGGCGATGGCTGGGGCGCTCTCGCGGGGGCTGGGCGAGGACAGCCGGCGCATTGTGGGAGCGATGGTGCTGGGCGAGAGGGCCGGCGTGTGGGGGGAGCTTGAGGAAGATTTCGTCAGAAGCGGCACCGCGCACATCCTGACAGTCAGCGGATTCCACATCGGCGTGGCCGCTTTCTTCGCGTGGATCGTAATGAGGCTGCTTCGCACCGGCACTGTGGCGCAAGCGATCACAGTCTGTGCGGTATCGGTGGGTTATGCTGCGCTGACTGGATTCGCGCCCGCAAGCCTCCGCGCGGCCGCGATGATATGCTGCTGGCGAGGCGCGGTGATATTCAGGCGACGGGGGGACGGGCTCAGCGCACTCGCGCTCGCACTGCTGGTTGTGCTGGCGGTGCTGGGGGGAGACGAGCTTTTCTCGCCCGGGCTCCAGCTTTCCTTCGCCGCGATCGGCACCATAGTGCTGTTGAGCCCCAAGCTGGACGCAATGCTGGGGGGCAGGCAGCCGGAGCCATGGGAGATTCTCCTGCTAAAGAGCACGTGGCAAAGGGCTATCGAATTCCTAGGACACTGGGTGAGGAAACTCGTCGCGATAGGGGCGGCGGCATGGATAGGAACGACGCCAATTCTCGCTTACCACTTCCACATCATTGCGCCTGCGGCGCTGATCGGCAACCTGATCGTCGTCCCGCTGGCCGGTGCGATCATTCCGCTGGGCCTGGTGACGGGAACCGTGGGCGCGCTGCTTCCGGGCGCTGCGCCTCTGGCTGCTCTTCTGAGGCCGTTCCTGTGGCTCCTGCGGATCCTGGTCGGAGCGCTGGCAAGAGTCCCGGGAGGGCACCTGTACACCTTCGGGCCCGGCGCGGTCTGGGTTGGCCTCTTCTTCGTGATGGTGGCTGCGGGAGTGTGGCGTCGGAAGCTGCGAATAGGCACGGGGAGGTATGCGGTCGCGTCGGTGATGCTGCTCGCAGGCTATACGTGGCAGGGGGCGATGGCGGAACACCGGGGAGAGCTGGAATGCACCGTTCTCGACGTTGGAGCGGGTCTGGCAACTTGTGTGTTTCTCCCACGGGGTGAAGTGCTGCTATTCGATGCGGGTTCGAGAAACATCCCGAACGTGGGAGAGCGCATCGTGGCCCCGTTTCTCTGGGAGCGCGGCGCGCGTGCAGTCGACCTCCTCCTGCTTTCTCACACGCACTACGACCACGTGAGCGGCGTCGGCGACCTGCTGGAGAGAGTGCCGGTGAAGTGCATCGGGGTGCCGGTGGGATTCGACCGGACCAAGACCGGCGAAGAGCTGCTTGCCGCGTTCCGGGAGAAAAGCATCAGCGTGCTCACTCTGGGGGAGGGCGATGTGCTTCGATTTGGCGATGCGACGCTGCGCGTGCTGAACCCGCCAAAGGACCCCTGCATTCTGGGGCTTCTCGATGAGAACGAGCGGTCGATGGTGGTCGATCTGGCGCACGAGCAAGGGAGGTTCCTGTTCACCGGCGACGCGGCGGACTTTGCCATGCGCAAGTTAAGCCGTCAAGGCTGGGAGGGTTCGTGGGACGTGGTCCTTATGCCGCATCACGGGTTGAACCCAAGAACGGCAGCCGATTTCGTCGAGGCAGTCAAGCCCCGGCTCGCTCTGGCGAGCTACGCGGAGACGCCGCCCGCGATGGAAGGGCTGGCGGCGGCGACCATGGACACGGCCTCGGCGGGTGCAATAACGGTGGAGTCGACGGTGGCCGGGATGGTGGCCAAGGGCTACGTCGGCACCACGGCGATGAACTTGCCAAGGGGCTCATTTGACATGCACGGCGGCAATGGTACGATCAAAGGACACGGCTTAGATGGAGGGAACGAGTGAACAAGGACTTCCTTTCGGTGTGCGACCTCTCGGGCGAGGAGCTTGAGGAGATTTTCGAACTCGCCTCTTCGATGAAGTCAAGGGCGAGCGCGTCTAGAGCGCTGGAGGGGAAAAGCGTCGCGCTCCTCTTCGAGAAGCCCAGCCTTCGAACCAAGCTGAGCTTTGCGGTTGGCGTGGCGCAGCTTGGCGGCACGGCCACCTACATGGGCAGAGAAGAGGTGGGATTGGGGGGGAGGGAGTCGCCGGAGGACGTTGCCAGGGTTCTGTCGCGATACGTGTCTCTTGCAGTCATCCGAACCTTCAGCCACCAAGTGTTGGAGAGGTTCGCAGCCGCGGCCCAAGTTCCGGTCATAAACGCCCTCACGGACCTGCTGCACCCGTGCCAGATAGTGTCCGACCTCTTGACGATCAAAGAGATGCGAGGGGGGATTGCGGGGCAGGTGGTTGCATACGTGGGGGACGGCAACAACGTTGCGAACTCGTGGCTCAACGCGGTGCGCCGGGCGGATTTCTCTCTGAGAATGGCAATGCCGGCCGGTTGCCGAGCGGACCGGGAGATCGAGGATGCCGCGCTGAGGGAGGCGGCGGAACGGGTAATCATTACGGAAGACCCGGCGGAGGCGGTGTCGGGTGCCGATGTGATATACACCGACGTATGGGTAAGCATGGGCGACGAGGGGAAGGCCGAGGAGAAGAGGCGTCTTCTCTCGGGCTATCAAGTGAACCAAGAGTTGCTGGCTCACGCGCGCCCCGACTGCATAGTCATGCACTGCCTGCCGGCCAAGAGGGGGGAGGAGATCACGGACGATGTGCTGGACGGCCCGCAGTCGGTCGTGCTTGTTCAGGCGGAGAACAGGCTGCATGCGCAGAAGGCTTTGATGGCGCGCCTGCTGGGGGGCTGATTTGGCTTGACACCAGACCCTGAAGCCGTATAACTGCGCATGAACTTAACCGGGAAAGATGTCCAAGGAGGTACGAAATGTCGGGGCCGGATTCCGATTCCCCCAAAGAACTGGAAGAACCTGAAGAGGGCGGGCAGGAAGATGCGACAACGGGGGAGGAGCTAGGGGAGGTCCTTAGGGAAGCCAACATCATATCCGAGGATGAGCTGGGAGAGGTACGCGAGGAAAAGGAGAAAAGCGGCGAGAGTGTCATGGACCTGCTTCGCAAGAGGGTGACGTGGCAGAACCTGAAGGAAGTTGCGAACTACACGGTACGCCGCGGCGCAAAGAAGACCACAGTCGGGGACGTCCTGGTGGAGGCCAAATGGATGACGCCGCCGCAGCTAGCGGAGGCGCGCCTGGAGATGGCGAGGACCCGACGCGGGCTGGCGAAGACACTGCTCGCCCGCGGCTTGCTGACTCCTGAGCAATTGAGCGAGGCGGAGGCGACGGCCAAAGAAACCGGCCACTCTTTCTGGCGAACCCTCATCAACATGGGTCTGGTTCCGGAGAAAGTGGTGTCTGAGATCCTGAGGACCCAATCAGAGAAGATCGGCACGCTGCTCGTGAACGAGGGGCTGATAACTCAAGAGCAACTAAAAGAGGCGCTCGATAAGCACGGGGAGACAGGGGAGAGGACGGGGCTAGTGCTGGTGAACATGGGGGTGCTGAGCGAGAAAGACCTTGCCAAGGCCCTTGCGGAACAGGGCGGTATGCCCTTCTTGGACCTGGAGCTGGAGGACATCGACTACGGCGCGGCGATCCTGCTTCCTAGCTCGGTGATACAGCAGTTCCGCTGCCTGCCCATCCGCGAAGAGAACAACGTCTTGACCGTGGTGGCGGAGGATGTGAACAAGATCTCCGGGCTCTTGGACGTCGGGCTGATGCTGGGTATGGAGCTGCAGCCGGTCATCGCCCCGAAGAGCCAAGTGGAGACAGCCATCGGTAAGTACCTGAGCTGGCGAAAGGCGCAGAAGGGCCTGGCGCCGCCCGCAGAGCCCGCAACGGGGCTCAAGGTGTCGGAACTTCTGGCAATGAGGGACCTTCTGGACAGGGCGTCGGTGCCGCGGCTGGTCACCTCGATTATTGAGCGGGCGATAAAGGCGCGGGCAACCGACATTCACTTCGACCCGCAGGATACGGGGCTCAGAGCGCGGTACAGAATAGACGGGCTTCTCCAGGACGTGATCACTTTGCCGCCGCAGATCAGCTCGGGAGTGACAACGCGCCTGAAGATACTGGCGAACATGAACATAGCCGAGAGCCGCCTGCCGCAGGACGGCCACATTCATATGGAGATCGGGGCGAAGGAATACGACATGCGTGTGGCGTCGGTGAGGACGTCGCTGGGAGAGAAGCTTGTGCTTCGACTCCTGATCGAGGAAAACGTGATCACGGGGCTTCCGCAACTGGGGCTCGACGAAAACCAGCAGAAGACACTGGATAGCCTCATCGCCAAGCCCTACGGGCTGATGCTGGTCACCGGCCCCGTTGGCAGCGGCAAGACGACGACTCTCTACTGCTGCCTGAACCAGGTGAATATCCTCACCCGAAACGTGACTACTATTGAGGACCCCATCGAGTACAAGCTGCGGGGGACGAATCAGCTCGAGGTGAACCCCCGGATACACTTCGACTTCGCCGACGGGCTGCGGGCGCTGCTGCGGCAGGACCCCGACGTGATGATGGTGGGTGAAATAAGAGACGACGAGACGGCCAGGATAACAATTCGCGCGGCCATGACCGGAGTGCTGGTCTTCAGCACGATGCACGCCAACGATTCGGCAAGCTCCGTTATGGCGCTGGTGCACCAGGGAGTCCCGCGTTTCCTGATCTCGTCGGCGGTTATCGGGATAGTCTCCCAACGGCTTGTCCGCAAAGTATGCGAGAACTGCAAGGAGGACTACAAGCCGCCGATGGAGGTGTGCCTGGAGATGGGCATGCCGAGAGAGGAGGCGGAGACGTTCGTCGGGAAGCGGGGAGCCGGCTGCTCGGAGTGCTTCTACACCGGCTACCGAGGCCGCACGGGGATCTTCGAGATCATGACGGTCAGCGAGGAGCTCTCCGACCTTATTCTAAAGCAGGCCGGCAAGGATGAACTGCGCCGGGCCGCCATCGCCGGGGGGATGCAGACGCTCCACGAAAGCGCGCTCGATAAGGTCCGCGCGGGCGTAACCACACCCGAACAGCTATTCGCGACGGTGTTCGTGTAGGCCAGAGAAACGCCACGCCGGAGTAGCCTGATTCGGATGCGCCTTAGCACGTTGCCCGTGAAGAATTGTGGGGACCGTAGAGTGACACAGAAGTACGATATGCCGACTCATTTCCCTGCGGTATTGACGGCTCCGGCAATGATGCTGCTCCCCGAGAGGTTGGTGCTCTACAGTCTCATCTTCGGCACCAGGCCGAAACGCTATGTGGAAGTAGGCTCCTTCAAGGCCGGCTCGACGGTGATAACCTGTGCCGCAATGGACGACGTGGGAGAGGGCCGGATCATAGCGATCGAGCCCAATCCGCAGATCGAGCCGGAGACGCTGGCAACGATCAGTCACCGCACGGAGTTGATCCAGGGTCTCTCCCCGGACTCGCTTCCCCGGGCAGTGGAGCTGGCGGGCGGTCCGTTTGACTTCGCCTTCATAGACGGGTTTCACGAGGCGGAAGGGGTGATGCGGGACATCGAGGGTGTGATGTCGTGCTTGGCCGACCGTGCCTACTTACTCTTCCACGACTGCCACTATCACGGGGTGAAGCAGGCGATCAACGAGGCCGTACGGCTGTACTCCTCGCAGCTTCAGGATTTGGGGAATCTCTCCCTGGAATCCGTCGGGAGCGAAGAGGAGCAATGGGGCGGCATGAGGTTGCTTCTGTTCATGCGAGACCGGAGCCGCGCCGGGTCCGTCGAGGCAGACCTTGCGGCGGCGCAGGAGCAACTACGGCTCGCGCGGCGAAGGGCCTCCGGCCTAGAGCATGGGCTGCGGGTTGCGCGCGACAGGATTTCCGCCATCGAGGAGGAGCTGCGGCTCGCACGCGACAGGATCTCGGCCCTCGAGAGTGAGCTTCGGCTTGCGCATGACAGAATCTCCGCCATGGAGAATTCGCGAACGTGGCGTTTGGGCCAAAGGCTGGCCTGTTCATTGTTCGGGCGGTCACTTCGCTGGGTTGAGGGCCACATGCTGAGGCGCAACCCCGACGGGCACAGGTAAACAGCCTCAGCAGGACTACCCGTGACTACCCATCCCTCCCTGATCGAGCCGCGAGTGACTCGCTCACCGCGCCGGGCACGCAGATGCTCCACGAAAGCGCCCTGGAAGAGGTCCGCGCGGACATCACCATTTTGGGCGCAAGGGGTCGACGGTCGGCCGAAGCGGGCTGCGCGCCCGTTCAGGCAGGCTTGCGAAAAAAGAGGATCACGGACGTGAAGAGCTGATCCTCTTGTTTCATGACGATGTGCGGGCTGACGTGGAGGTTGGTTTCGCTCGCGAGATCGACCGGGTACTTGAGCAGAGACTCGGAGATCGAGAGGTCGATGTCGTCTTCTACAAGGGCAAGAGGGGTGGAAGCGATCACATGCCGCTGTAGCTGCTCAAAGGTGTACGCGTCGTGAACCTCCCCGCGAGTCAGTATAAGTTCGGTGGTCATACAGAATACGCCCCCTGGTGTCAACACGCGGTGAATCTCGCCCATCGCCTTTTCCGTGGACTCCATGCCGCCGAAGTGCTCGATGGACGAAAGGGAGAAGCCGAAGTCGAAGGATGAATCAGGATATGGCAGGTCGAGTGCATCCGCGTACTCGACGGTCAGACGATCCCTTCGGTACTCGAAAGGCGCGTACTTCTCGGGGTTCGTGAGCATGTCCTGCGGAGCCTCCGGATGAGGCGACGCACCGTAGATGTCACTGGCGACCATTCGGGCAATCTTGTTGGCGAAGTAGTAAATTGGGCGCTCGTACCCAGCCCCCACGGCGATTGCGGACGCCTCCGGCAAGACGACACCCAGCGCCTCAAGCCGCAGAATGCAGCAGGCATACTCCCACTGCTTCCTGTGTATCAGATTGTTTTCTCCCAGAGCCGAGAGCATGTCAGTGAAAGGCCCGACCCGCCAGTGGGATATGTCGCACAGTCTGTTGAGTGAAGCGCTGTCGCGCTGCCGCATCTGGTCGTCCGGCGTCGGCCTAATCATCGGGTGGATTTCCGGACCCGCTTGCTTGCGTTTGCGGAAGAGCATCACTTCACTCCATCCAGGCACACAGGATCGTGCCAGTTCATCGCTCAGGTGTCAAGCCGCTCAATCGTCGGCGGGAATATCACGCTCACGTTCGCGCTTCCATGAGAGAGGACTCGGAACTGCATGCCCGCCTCCCCCTTGGACTCAAACTCAAGCGCAGATTCTACACGACCCGGGCAGCGGTCATCCACTCTTATTATCCTCTCCGCATGCTTGGTCGCGCCCGTACCCGACACAACATCAAGCGTCAGGACGGGGGCATCTGCGGGAAGCCGATCTTCGCTCGTCGCCATTTCGAGGTGGAACGTCACGCGGTGCATGCCGACCGGCAGCTTGGTCCAGGGGCCGCAGAGCAAGTAGCGGGAGCCCAAAGTTGCAGGAGAAGAGAGGACAATCTCCTCGGCGCACTTCACATGCGTGGCCCAACTATGGTATCCCCCCGGCAGCATGAGCCCTGACAACTGCACGAATTCGACCCGCTGGAGAATCCTTAGCGCCTTGTCCCAAGCTCTGCGGAAGAGAGAGCTGGACAGTCGATGCGGGCCTCGTGCGAGGCGAATTTCGATGTCGGCGCCTCCACCGTAGTAGCCCCTGCACTCAAAATCGGATTCACCACTAGAAAGGAATGTGAGCTTGTAGTAACCAACACGCCCCGCCTCGGGCAAGGCGGACGGCCTAGCCGCAAGCGTAGCCACGACCCGCCCAGCGACACCAGCGATAACCTGCATGTAGAGCACATCCGAGCGCGATACCTCTGCGTGCAGCCGCTTGCGCTTCACCGCGAAGACGATGCTCCACACGCCGGGCCTCAGCGTTCCGAGTCGTTGGCTGATCGCCCACCCGGGCATGTCTTCGCCGTCGAGGGCAATCCATTTCGACCACGGCAACCCCCGCACGGTCCCGACCTCCCCTATGCCCTTCGACTTCAGCCGTTCTTGCTGGGCAGCGAGCCGTACATCATAAGAAGACTTGTGTTCTGCCAACGCAGACAGATATTTCTGCGTGGTCGGGTACAACTGGCGTGTCTTGCACACGAAAAGAAACCAGGGCGCGCCCGCGCCGCCGAAGTGCTGCCGGATCCGTCGTGTGAGCTCGATGTCCACGACCAGGCCCGCCTCGCTAAGCTTCTCCTCCCACCACCAGCTATTCGCCAGACATATGTGACCGTGCAACGGAGCACCTTTCATATCTTTCGGCAACTCCGCATGGCTCAACAGGCGTGGGAAGGGCTCTATAGACGTTGTAGCGACCGTCAGCGCGACGTATGCCCTGGACACCCTGGCCATCTCTGATACGGCATGACTAACTCTTTCCGGCGGGACGTGCTCCAACGTTTCCTGGGAAACAACCAGGTCGAATGACTTCCCGGGAAACGGGAGCGTCGCCGCATCAGCCTGGACCAGCCTGCCGGTGAGAGACTCGGCGATAGGCCGCGAAAGAGGGTAGAAGGAGTAATCCGCACCGCAGGCTTTGCTGCCGCACTTCTGCGCCGCAGCCACCAATGCTCCTCTTGCACACCCGACATCGAGCACGGTGCCGAATTCGATGAATTTCGCCAGTCCCGACATGAAAACGAATTCGCGATCGATCCAGTCTCGTGTTTCCGCGTCGCCGTACCCGCTTTCGTCCAAGCCCTTCCCGCCCGAGAAGTACTGCTTTCCGTAGAACTCCTGGGACGGTTTCCACCTGGCCCCGTTCTCCGCGCCAGTGTGTTGTTCCGAAGTCATGCCAATTCCTATCGGCTGACTGTCGAGCTGCTAGAGAATGAAGCGGGCGAGGTCCTCGTCGGCGACTATGTCCTTGAGCTTATCGCGCACGTACTTAGCGTCGATGGGGACTTTAGCGCCACCCATCTCGGGCGCGTCGAACGATATGTCTTCCAGAAGCCTCTCCATCACGGTGTGTAGGCGCCTGGCCCCGATGCTCTGGGTGCGCTGGTTGATGTGGAAGGACATGGAGGCGATCTCTTCTATCGCGTCGGGCGCAAAGGTGAGTCTGACGCCTTCGGTTTCCATGAGAGCGGCGTATTGCTTGGTGAGGGCGTTCTGAGGCTCGGTGAGGATGCGGACGAACTCGTCCTTGCCGAGGTCGTCCAGCTCGACTCGTATGGGGAACCTGCCCTGCATCTCGGGGATGAGGTCGGCGGGCTTGGCCACGTGGAACGCGCCCGCGGCGATGAACAGAATGTGGTCGGTCCTCACCATGCCGTACCTGGTGGCGACGGTGCTGCCCTCGACTATGGGAAGAAGGTCGCGCTGAACGCCTTCCCTGGACACGTCGGGGCCTCCGACCTGCGTTTCGCGCCCGGCTATCTTATCGAGCTCGTCCAGAAAGACGATTCCGGAATTCTGCGCCCGCTGGAGCGCCTCCTCGATTACCTGCTCCCTGTCGATCAGCTTCTCCGCCTCCTCCTGAACGAGAATCCTGAGGGCCTCGGGGACGGTCACGCGCCTCGGGCGGCGCCTGGTGGGCATTATGCGCTCGAGCATGTTCTGCAGGTTCATGTCGACCTGGTCCATCCCCATGGAGGAGAACACGGGAATGGCGGCGGGCTGCTCCTTCACCTCGAGTTCGATGGATCTCGCATCGAGGTCGCCCGCCCGGAGCTTCGCGCGGAGACGCTCGCGCGTGCTTTCGCGAGGGGGATCACCTTCAGCAGGTACGGGGAGGAGAATATCCAGGAGGTGCTCCTCGGCATGTTTCTGCGCTTCGACCTGAACGCCTTCCAACTGCTCTCCGCGGACAGTCTCGACCGCAAGCTCCACGAGGTCCCGGATCATGGACTCCACGTCGCGCCCGTGGTAGCCGACCTCGGTGTAGCGCGAGGCCTCGACCTTCAGGAAGGGAGCCTTGACGAGATTTGCCAGGCGACGGGCGATTTCGGTTTTGCCGACGCCCGTGGGTCCGATCATGATGATGTTCTTCGGGGCAACTTCCTCGCGGAGTTCGGGCGGGAGCTGCTGCCTTCGCCAGCGATTACGGATCGCTATCGCTACGGCGCGCTTGGCCTTGTCCTGCCCGACTATGTACTTGGCGAGCTCTTCGACGATCTGCCGGGGGGTAAGCTCTCTCACGGGAGTTCCTCAACGAAGATCTGGTCGTTGGTATAGACGCAGATTGCGGCGGCGATCTTGAGGCTTTCCTCGACGATCGCACGGGGGGGGAGTTCCGTGTGTTTCACCAGCGCCCTGGCCGCGGCTGCGGCGTATTGGCCGCCGGAGCCGATCCCGACCACGCCGTCGTCCGGCTCGATTATGTCGCCGCTCCCGGAAATCAGCAGCGACAGGCTCTCGTCGGCGGCGATCATTAGCGATTCCAGTCTGCGCAGGACCCTGTCGGTGCGCCACTCTTTGGCAAGCTCAAAGGCGCTCTTGAGGAGATTCCCGTGATACTCCTGAAGTTTGGCGTCGAATCGCTCCAGGAGTGCGAACGCGTCAGCCGCAGCGCCTGAGAAACCAACGAGAATCTTCTGCTGGTACAGCCTGCGGAGCTTCTGCGCGCTGTGCTTGGTGATCG
>Ga0180437_10006389_pt1 | contig 15731 bp, 19 predicted proteins | sample SS_ome_4_FD_132410 | JGI IMG/M metagenome (GOLD analysis project Ga0180437, IMG submission 132410) | Hypersaline lake sediment archaeal communities from the Salton Sea, California, USA - SS_3_D_1 metaG | ecosystem: Environmental > Aquatic > Non-marine Saline and Alkaline > Hypersaline >...
CATCCTGCAGTCGATCGAGTGTGTGGGTCTCGCTGGAGCGAACGACTCGGGCTTCAACATCGAGCTGCTGCATCACAAGGCGACAGGTTGGGTGTACTCTGCTGCAGCTTTCTCGCCGGGCGTCACTATCTTCGACATGAACACCGACCACGGTACTGAGCAGAACCTCGTCAGTGGTGAATACTTCGCGTGGAAACGCGGCAACCTGGCGACATCTGTCGCAGGAGCAGCCAGCGAAGGCTTTCTCGTGCGTCTTGTCGTCGGGGCGAACAACGCTGTCGCCTTCATGGACATGCACATCGGCACCGAGTAGGAGCGTAGACAATGGCTGAGTCTCGGGGTATGGCGATCGTCCGTTCGGACGATACCTCCATCCTGTTCCGCGCTGCGCTCTACGACGTCGCAGATGCGAAGATCACGTCGGGTACGACGAGCCTACGCCTATGGCACATCGTACCGGCGACCGGCGCGGTGGAGACTTACGACTTCAACGACGACACCTTCAAGACCGGTGCGGTGACGACGCCGACGGCGACGATGACGCATCGGCAGGCTGAGAACTCGACGTACAACACCGGTGTCTGGACGTACCGTCACGCGACGCTGACCGACTTCACGGTCGGTGACAAGTACGTCGCGGAGGTCTCCCATACGAGCCTCACGCGCGAATTGCACATCGAGTTTCAGTACGGCTCGACCGAGGGTGACGTGCAGTATGACGTGTGGGAGGAGATCCTCACGTCTGGTACGCACAACGTCGCGAACTCCGCCGGTCGTCGCCTGCGCGAGATCGGCACCTCGGTCATCCGCGAGAACACGGCGCAGGGCGCAGGCACCGGGAACAACCAGGTGCAGCTCGATGCCGGCGCCTCAGCCACGAACGGCATCTATGATCCGTCTGTCATCGTTCTTACGGGTGGCACCGGTCAGGGTCAGTGCCGGATGATCATCGAGTATGACGGTGCAACGAAGACTGCGACGGTTGACCGCAACTGGCGCACGAACCCGGACGCGACGACCACCTTCCAGATTCTGGCGTACCCCGGTCGCGAACACGTCAATGAGGGGCTCGTCACTGCGGCGACTGCAACGACGGTGACACTCAACACCGCGGCGTCGTCGGATGACAACGCGTACCTCGGACAGACGATCTTCATTCGTTCCGGTACGGGGGAGGATCAGGCACGAGTCATCGCATCCTACGTGGGTGCGACGAAGATCGCTCTTCTCAACCGCCCGTGGGACACGACTCCGGACACGACGTCCGGGTACATCATGCTGCCGCACGCTGTCGACGTGGGCTGGGTCGCGGCTGCGGGCGCAGGTTCGGTGACGACAGGGTCGTCCATCTCGGGCGCCTACACGGACACGGCGATCAACGACGCTGCCTACTGGGTGCTCGCTCCGGCTGGTGCTGCGGTCGGCGGGTTCGGGCTCAACGTCGAGTTCACGTTCTCGCTCGGGCAGCAGAACCGAGCGTCGCAGGTCGTCATCGATGGGAACTGGACCGGCAGCGGTACGATCTACGTGTGGGCGTGGAACTACTTCGACTCCGTGTGGGTGAAGATCAGCCATATCCACACGGAGATCGCGTCGTCCTCGGACGAGACGCACGTCTACCCGCTGTTCCACCCGATGATCCAGCCGACGGATGGCGAGGTCAAGATCCGGCTGACGTCTACGAGCACGACGACGGCGGACCGCCTCAACCTCGATCAGTTGGTAGTCCGCGCAGTACCGACAGGCGACATCGCCGTTGGGGATCAAGCGTACGCAGTGTTCCGTCAGACGGTCGATCAGGCGTATGATGGCGCTGTTCACATCGACACCGTCAATGGGGCCTCGGGAACCGATCTCGGGTGTAACGGTACTCCTACGCACCCTGTGGACAACCTTGCAGACGCGCGTGTGATAGCCGACCTGTTGGGAGTCAAGGCATACCGACTGTTCCCAGGGTCGACCATCACGTTGGCGAGCGAGCACAAGAACTTCGCCTTCTATGGAACGTCTGCAACCGTGGACCTCGGTAGCCAAGACGTTGACCGCTGCGTGTTCGAGAACATGCAGATCACGGGTACGGGGACCATCGCAACGCCGTTCCTGTTCCCGGTCGCTCGCAACTGCCTCCTCAACGCGCTGACGCTGCCGTCGCTGTCATCCGAGCGCTGCAATATGCGCGACGTCTTCGCCTCGACCGCGTCACGGTTCCACATCTTCACCGACGCGAACCAGGGTGAGACCGGCGCGACCATTCCCGAGTACACCTTCGCGGCGTCGTGCGAGGCGCACTTCTGGCGCTACTCTGGCAGGCTCACGCTCAAGTCAATGGCGGCGGGATGCATCGCCTACGTCGAGGGCACGTCCGTACAGTTGACCATCGACGCTTCGTGCTCGGGTGGAGTCGTCAACATCGCGGGTAATGTGCACCTCGTGGATAACTCCGGCGGCGCCGTTACGATCAACCAGGAGGCGCGCGTCACGGAGCTGGCGATAGCGTCGGGCGTGTGGGATGAGAACATCGTCACCGCGCACGGTACGCTGCAGACCTCCGGCTACCTTCTCCGTCAGCTTGGCGCGGCTATCGCTGCCCGTACGAACAACAGCAATCTCAACGCCTTGCTCGGTGTGACCGACGCGCCGGGTGTCACGCTTCCGACGGTAGACGCCGATGCGGTATGGGATGAGAACATCGTCACCGCACACGGTGCGGCGCAGACTGCTGGTCTTCTACTCAGAGCGCTTGGCGCGACCATCGCTTCACGTACGAACTACCCGACGCTGAATGAACTGCTCGCCGTTCCCGATGTCGCGGGTAACACCATCGCGCATACGATCTTCGACCGCGTTTTGAGCGCGGCTCTGCACAACGTCGCGGATTCCGCTGGGCGGCGCATCCGCGACCTGGACGACCTGCTCAAGGCGGGTGGTGCGGGCGACGCGGCGGCTATCCTCGGGGAAGTGCAGAAGCTCGACGCTGCCGCGCTCACAGCGCCGCCGACCGCCGACAGTGTCGCAGCGAAGCTCAACGCGATCCTCACCGGGCTCACCGGTGGGGTGGAGTTCGTCGTCATCGTCTCGATACGCGGTACGGAGCTGCACATCGAGGTCGGGCTTGAGGAGCTGGGCATCATCAAGCTCACCCCGACGACGTGCCAGGTCGAATTCTTCGCGGAGACGGGCGGGCTCGTGCATACCATCGCGGCGGGGGACTTCGGTGCGATCGGCGCGCGAGGCTTCTTCACCTACGACTGGGCGTCACATACGCTGCAGGTCGGGAAGGCGTATCAACTGGAGATCAACATCGACGCGGGAACGTACGTCAGCACGAAGCTCATCAAGATCATCAGCACGTAGGCTGCGCACATGGCGATCATTGTCGATGACAGTGGGCATCCCGTACTGCCGGGGGTACTCCCCGGCATAGCGGTTCCGCCTGCGTCCGTCCCTCCGGTGACATCCTGGGCGACGATGGCACCGACGACGCCCGTCGTCGCGCCGCCGACGGTCGATGAGGAAGTTCGCTTCATCCTTCCCGACCTCTACTACTTCTACCCGCAGATCATCCGGAATGAGGACACCTACCTCGTCCCGCGCGGCGACGTGCCGGTCTACTTCTGGGACACGACGCTGACGTGGGATACCGATCCCTACACGTGGGATCAGCTGATCGGTCCCGAGCCGATCCTGCACACGACGACGCGCTGTCAGCAGATCGAGTGGGAGCGCACCGCGCTTGAGATTCGCAACCTGACGAACCTCATCGACATTTTCGAGGCAGACGCCGGCTACCTGAAGTACATCGCGGACCAGCTCGGCATGCCGCTCCCGGGCACGAACGCGAGCGAGCAGCGTCTCTTCCTCGCCAACCTCGTGAAGTTCTACAAGCGGAAGGGTACGCCGCTCGCCGTCGTGCGCATGTTCGAGACGCTGGGGTTCAACGTCTTCCTGACCGAGCGCTATCAGCGCGCCACGGATGCCGCGTTCGTCGCAGGACCGCAGATCGCGCTCGTCGAGAGTACGTACGTGCTGAAGGAAGCAGCGGGGGTGACCATCGGCTCGCCTGGACCGTACCGGCTCCGCCTCGCAAGCAACCCCGTGCACCGGGGCTCCGTCACCGTCGAAGTGTACGACCAGGATGCGAACGTACCGCGTGTCTTCATCGACAGCGATGGCTCGTGGTCCGGCAACGTCAGCGGGAGCTTCGACTACGAGACGGGTTCGGGGGAGTTCACGCTGCCGGCGACACCGACGCTCGTCGGTCAGCCGATCACCGTCACGTATCGCTACCTCGCGGACCCCTTCCCCGATCCGTACGGGAGCCGGTGGCAGAACCGCGTACGTAGCTCATACGTCTCCGTCGCGTTCACGCCGATCGACGATACCGTGATCGTGACGGAGGAGCTGGCAGAGCGGTTGGAGTCGCTACTGGAGCTGCTCCGTCCAGCGCACATCCTGTTCGAGGAGGTCGCGCTTCGCAGCGAGTGGATCGACGACGCGGCGCCGACGGAGAGCATCGACATCTTCGGCGTCATGTTCTACGAGCCAGTGTTCGAGCTTCCGTACCGCGGGTACGGCTACGAGGTGACGAGCAACCTCTCGACCATCCCGGACCAGCCTCTCGCTGGTCTGCACCGGGATGAAGAAGAGTGGATCATCGCGTACGACGCGGCGGACAACCGACCCAACTACACGTACCCGCCGGTGGGCGTTCCGTATGCCTACCCTTGGAAGCGCACGGGGCAGTTCTACAACCCGCTCGATGGGACGTCCACGACGAGGGACTACCTTGGCTACGATGCGTATGAACGCTACGACAGCGAGCTGACGGCGGACCTCGTCCCTTCGACGACTGTCTTCTCCATCGACGACCTCGGCGCGCTGCCGGCGACGATCGGCAGCGGCACGTGCAAATGCGTCTTCAAGGCGAACTCCGCGAAGCTCTCCGGAGAGTGGAGCGGTGTCGCGACCATCGTAGACAGCGGGACGTTCTTCACCGTCACGGTGAGTCCGGCTCTACCGGTCGCTCCGGAGGTCGGGGATGAGGTCGTGCTCCTGCCGAACCGGGCGGTGCGGCGCGACAGCCTCACGCTCCGCCCGGTCGATACGCTCGACATCTACCGCGTCGAGAACGCCTACGCAGGCACTGGCATCCTGTTCACGTTCAGCGGTTACGTCATCGGTTCGTCGCCGTGCCTCGCGAACTACGTGCTCGTGCGGTTCACCGTCGGCACGGTCGTGTACGAGGAGACGGATGATGGGGTCGGTGGGTTCACGAACGCGAGCGGGCTCGTGAACGTCGGAGCGTCCAGCATCAACTACACAACCGGCGCCTTCAACTTCGCTACAATCGGTGCCGGCTTTGAACCCGACGCGGGCACCTTCGTGCAGATCGGCTACGGAACGACGGCAACAGTCGGACTGGGGGACTTCTGATGACGCAGGGATTCGACTCCGCGGAGCCGGTATCCGGTTCCTCCGTAGCCTCACAGCCGGTCCGTTTCAACTTCAACGCTATCGCGACACACCACTACGGACCGACCGCGCCCTCCGATCCGCAGAGCGCGTGGGCGTGGGTGGACAACGCCGATCCGCTGAACGTCAAGCTCAAGTTCTACATCGAGGGCGTGTGGTACGTCGTCATTCAGGACTTGACGGCGGGCGCGATCACCCCGAGCGGGCTCGGGAAGTACGTGCACAACGAGTCGGCACCAGCAACCACGTGGAACATCACGCACGGGCTCAACACGGCGAACCCGCTCATCGCAGTCTACGACGCGACGAACGTGTTCATCATCCCGGACAGTGTGACCGTGGTAGACACGAACAACGTCAGCGTGACCTTCCTCGTCGCACAGTCGGGGCGGGCAATCATCGTGGGGTAGGCTATGCAGGACTTCCTCTACCCGGAAGAGGCGGCGGTCGTCGCGGAGCTGCGACGCGAAGCGGAGGGGCGCGTTCTCGTTCAGGGGTGCCTCTCCTTCGTTGCGCATGAGCCCGGGAAGTCGGGGCGTGTGCTGACGTGCGGGCGGAACCTCGTCGTCAACACGGGGAAGGAAGCCCTCGCGAAGCTGTTCGGGGCGACGGCTCTCGGGTACGCCCCCGCGACCATCGTCGGCAATGCGACGACCGGTCTCGACATTGGCTACCTCGCCGTCGGGGATGGCGGGTTGTCCCCGCTCCCCACGACGACCTCGCTCAACAGCGAGCTGACCGTCCCGGCGCCGGGTCCGGGCGTCATACGCCCCACGTTCATCGCGAGCTTGCCGCCACCCGGTCCTCCGTTCACTACCCTGCTCGCGACGGCGCAGATCGGGACGGCAGACCTGAACGGCTCGAACATCGACGAGGCGGCGATCTACTGCTTCGACGACACGACGATGTTCGCGGCTCGTGGCTTCGGCGCCATCGCGAAGACGGCAGCGTACGCCCTCGAAGCTCGGTGGACCATAACTTTCTGATATAGCGAGGGTTACGAATGGTCCTCGGCGTCAAAGGTAGCGAAGGTCTTGAGGTCATCCGCAAGTACGTGGAGCAGGACTTCGTCTTCGCGGCGATCGACAATCGTCCCCTCGACGATCTCGAACAGCGCGACCTCGACCTCGACCGCATCCATAAACCGTCTCGGGGTATGCACGTCGATCAGACGTCCACGCCCTCCGACCAGGTCGTCGTGGATGCGGGTACGTGGTGCGTTGATGGGACGACCGTCAACCAGTACGCGGGGGCGACGCTGGCGGCGATCACGCCGCCCGCTGCCGGTCGCATCCGCATCGACATCGTCTGGTTCAACGCGGCGACGGCAGCTGTCACCGTCACGGCGGGTACGGGCGCGAGCGAGGGCGCAGTTGGGGGTGGCTTCGCCGCGCTCACGAGACCGGACGTTCCCGCCAACTCGGGTGCTGTGCCGCTCGCGTACCTGTACGTCGGGGAAGCCACCGGTGTGACGATCCCATTCGATCGTACGATCGCGATCAACACGTCGGGGCACATCGAGGACATCCGGCTCATGCCGGGCATCGCCTCCCCGCTCGGGTTGTTGGAGACGGTCGTCGGCAACTTCCAGGCGGATGGGGCGGCGGCGCTCGGCACGCAGGACAGGCTCTGTCGCTCAGACCACGTCCACCCCGCCAACGTCGCCGGGGCGCTCCCTGCGACGCTCTCTGTGGGCGCAGCAGGCACGGCGGGTGCCTCGAACATCTACGCGCGGGCAGACCACAACCACCCCGTCCCGGCAGCGACTTCAGGCGGGACGTTCCAGTCCGACGTCGTCGGTGGTGCGGCGGGCTCGTCGGCGCTCTTCGCGCGAGCGGATCACCGGCACGTCGCGAACATCGACGCGACCGCGGCAGCGGACGTTCGCGACGGCTTTACGGGCAGCGCAGCGGGCTCCTCCACCGTCTACGCACGGCGCGACCATATACATGGTGGCATCCGGACGTGGTTCGATCATCACCTGTTCCCGGCGTCGTCAGCGGTGGCGTGGACGACCGGCGCGATCCCGTTCAAGCCGCTGTTCGCAATCGCTATCTTCGCGCTCGACACGAACCGTCTGGGATGGAACGGTCTTCATTTCGGCGTTGGTTTCTACACGGCGGAGAACGAGGTGATTCCAGGCGGTGGTGTAGGTAGCGCTGCAGCAGCGACCGCGCAGGACACGACCGGAACCAACAACCTCGGCACGACGGTATTCGAGACGGGATTCGGGATCATCGCCGGGTGGATCAGTCACGGGTTCGGGGATGGGGTCGGGTCGTTCGGCACGGAGTTCCGCGTCACGTCGTGGCCGGCTGCGGCGGGCGGGACAATCACGGTCACGCCCAACAACGCACTCGCTGGTGCTGCTACCCGCGTCGGGTTGCTGGTGTTCGGCTACTAAGCGGGGGACGCAATGGCAGAGATCGAGAAAGGCAAAGAGACGAGCGAGTTCTCGCTGACGAGGCTTCTCGTCATCGTTGGAGCGGTCGTCGGTGTGGGTGGTGGTGTCGCGCCCGAGACGGTGGTGCCGGAGTCGGTGAAGACCGTGATGGTCGCAGCCGGGTTCCTGCTCGCACTCGTGCAGACCGCGGTCTACACCATCGGGCGCGTCGTGAGGAAGAACAAGGCGGGCGAGATTGTCGGTCTCGACTTGAAGGCTCTGGAGGAGCTTGTGGAGAAGTTGAAGAAAGCGGCGCCTCTTCTGCTGGTGTCGCTTGTCCTTTGCGCTGGCTGCATCACTGTGCAGCAGTACGACGAACAGACGGTGCAGAACGTCAAGGCGACCATCGAGCACGAGAAGGACGTCTACGAGCGCCTGACGGCGAAGCTGTCGGAGGGTGACCTTCTCCCCTTCCGTGTGCTGCACGAGGCGGAGATGGATCGCCTCGTGACATGGCAGCGCATGGAAGAGGCGAAGAAGGAGAAGGATGAATGACCGCTTTCCACGAAGACGCGGCACCCTCCGAGGAGCTTGAGATGACAGCTGTCCCCGCCTCCGCTGGTCCGAACATCCCCATCCCCGCCCGCGAGGAGACGCTCGACGCTGCTGTCGCGAACGTCAAGGCGAAGATGGCAGAGTCGGTCGACCTGCTCGGGAACGTCCTCAAGACGCAGGCGAAGGTCGCGCTCAAGCAGCTCGCCGACTCCGCGGAAGAGGGCGTCGAGATCGGCAAGAAGGTCGTCCAGGGCATGGCGAACGTCGCGGAGATGCTCGCGAAGGGCGACATCGACCAGGAGACCGCGAACACCGCGCTCTCTCAGCGCATGATGGCGCTGGAGAACCTCGCGCTCGCGGAGCGGAACGAGGCGGCGCAGATCGCTGCGGCTCGCGCACGGGACACGTTCGCGGCGATCTCCAGCGTACTCCTCGGTCTTGTCTCCGCGGGGATGTCCGTCGTCTCCCCCGCCATCGGCGTCGGGCTGTCGAAAGCCCTGGGGGCGCTTGCCGAAGAGTGATGACGACGGCGACCAGGAAGCGACGACCGCCGAAGACCACGACACGCGCCTGCGGACACTGCGGGCGCTACGTCTTGGCGGATGAGTGGATCGCAGAGCGGTCGTACGTGTGCCTGCATGGTGACTGGCGCGAGCGCTACTTCTATCATTGTCCGTACTGTGACGGGCTGCGGTAGTGGAGCGCTCATGCCGCCAGACGAGTACGTCCTTCTGTTCGAGCACATGCTCGATGGCTTCGCTCTGCACGCCGTCATCCTCGACGCCGTCGGTAAGCCGTGCAACTACCGCTTTCTCGCGGTGAACCCCGCTTTTGAAAAGCAGACCGGGCTTGCCGCCAAAGACGTCGTCGGGCGGACCGTCCTCGACATCCTCCCCGACACGGATCACTCGTGGGTCGTGAAGTGCTGCAACGTCGCGCTCACGGGTGTCGCGTTCGAGGCGGAGACCTACTCCGCGAACCTCGATCAGCACTACCGCACGGCTGTCTTCAAGAGCGGGCGGGAGCAGTTCGCCGTCGTCTTCCAGAACGTCACGGAGCGTGTGCGGCATCGCGAGCTGCTAGAGCGCCACGTGAGGGAACGCACGGCGGAGCTACGCGCGGCGAACGAGGAGATGGCGAGCTTCTCCTACGCGATCTCGCATGACCTATGCTCGCCCCTCCGCGCCATCAACGGCTTCGCTGCGATGCTCGCGGAGATGGACGGCACGTGCGACGGGAAGAAGGCGAAGGTCTTCATCGACCGCATTCGCAAGGCGACGATGCACATGAACTCGCTGATCCGCGGGCTTTTGACGCTGTCGAAGACGACGCAGGCGGAGCTGAAGCGCGAGGTCGTGGACGTCACCGGGATCGCGAAGGCGGTGGTCGAGAACCTCTACTCCGAGGACACGTCGCGCAAGGCGACCGTCACCATCCAGCCGGGCATGACGGCGCTGGGTGACCCTACTCTCATCCGCGCTCTCTACACGAACCTTCTCAACAACGCGTGGAAGTTCACGGCGGGTAAGCCCGTCACGGAGATCCGCATCGGGTGGTCGGGGGCGGTCTTCTTCGTGGAGGACAACGGCGCGGGCTTCGACGAGGCGTACATGGACAAGCTGTTCAAGCCCTTCCAACGGCTGCACTCTCCGGAGGAGTACCCCGGCACGGGCATCGGGCTCGCTACCGTTCAGCGCGTCGTGCGTCGGCATGGTGGCGAGGTGTGGGCTCGGTCTCCGGATGACGAGGGGGCGACCTTCTACTTCACGCTCCCGCGGGCTCCCGCAGACCTGTAATCTTCCGAAATACCTCTTGATTCCGTGTCCCTACATCCTATAATGATTGTGGAGCGAGTGAGGGGAAGGACATGCGGACGACCTACGTTGAGAAGGCAGGGCGAGAGGCGCGAGAGGCTCGGGATGCCGAAGCCTACTACGAGAGCGTCGGAGATTGGAGTTCGGCATCGTACGCGCGGCAGGTAGCCGAAGCGGCGGAGCGCGCGGAAGAGTACCTGCTGCGGCTGAGGTGAGGCGACGATGACACGGGCAGAGCTGGTTGAAGCAATGAATCACGCGGGGGAGCAGGAAGACCTCGCACGACGTCGGGGAGACGTGAAGACGGCGGCGGACTGGGACCGGCAGTGGTTCTGGTATTCCGACCGGCTGGCTGCCAACGACGGAGACTGGTGGGCGTAGGAGGACCGATGAACCGACTGTGGGTGTGCCCGAACTGTGCGAAGGGCGTACGCGCCCCTGGGCGTCTTCGTAAGAACGACGTGCGTCGCTTCTGCTACCCCTGCTCTCAGGGCAAGGGGGTGCTAGTCGAGCGCGTCTGCCCGGCGCTGGAGCGGAAGCGTTCTGTCGCAGCGGACCGCGCCAAGAAGAAGGCGAAGCGGAAGCGCGAGAAGACGAAGGCAAAGGCGAAGATGCAGTACGTCGTCGGCGATCCGCCGGTCGACTGCATGGAAGAGATGAAGCGGCTCGTGCGCCTGAAGGCGTTCGGGCGGAAGTTCAAAGCGCCGCGCGGGTGGTACGTGCCGAAGTTGGAGGTGCGCCGTCGGGATGACAACTACTCGTCTGGCGTCTGCTTCGGGAGCGGTTCCGGGCGCTTCGCGCGCATCGTCATCACGTGCGGGAGGTGGCAACCCCCGTCCGGTGTGAAGGCGGTCCTCCTCCACGAGCTGTGCCACGCGGCGGCGACATCGACGTCGAACGGTCTCCTCAGGATGGGGAGAGGCGAAGACCCGCACGGGCAGGAGTTCAAGCTCCGGTTCGCGGAGGCTGCGGCGGAGGCGTACGGTGTGGACATCGCGCCGTGCCAGTTCACGCGGATGGAAGCGTTGCACCACGAGGTCAAGACGCGGCTCGCGAAGAGTGATCCGCCCCCGACCATCCCGCCGGAGAAGCGCAAGCGCCGGGCGCGCTCTGTATTCATGACGCACGCGAACAATCACACGGGGCTGCTGGGCTTCAACGCCATCGCGGCAGACCCGCGCGTCGTCGAGGTGACGGGCGAGAAGGAAGGCGGGTACTGGGCGGACCTGGAGCCTGGCTACATCAGCTACGACGGGTGCACGCAGCTTCACGAGTGGACGGTCACGGACATGAAGGCGGCGCTTGACCGCGTGGAGAAGGGGGAGCCCGAATAGGGCTGCTTTTCTCTTGATTTCGTGGTCTCACCATCGTATTATTTAGGTGGAGCGAGTGAGTCAACCACGGAGGTCTTCATGCTGCACGTTGAACACCACGCGGACGCTGCCATCGCGGCGGCACTGAGCTTCGCGAAGGCGGAAGCGACTCTCGCGGAGGCGTCGGAGGCGGCTCAGGCGGGCGAGTTCCGGAAGGCGGGACTGCTCGGCGTCGAAGCCGCGAAGCACTACTCGGCGTCGTGGGCGTTCGAGAAGGACGCGGCGGCGTGGAAGGCGCACGAAGAGCGGTACGGGGGCTGACATGGGCAAGGGTACGCGCGACATCCAGTTCGTCTATCGCGCTGTCGATGGCTTTACGAAGCGGGCGAGCTTCAAGACCCTGCGGGGAGCCCGGCGCTTCGCGAAGGAGTGGGGCGGTCCCGATCGCGGGGAGGGTTGGGCTGTCGCCTTCGATGGCTGCTCGACGCTCAACTGGACCGGGGCGACCGAAGCGGAGCTGTTCCCGCCCGAAGAGTCAGACGGGGACGGTCCCCATCCGTTCTACGATCAGGAGCCGCCCGAGCGGTCGATGTGGGTCGGTCCGCCGGAAGACCCGCGCCCGAGACCCTGGTAGGAGTAGCGATGGACTGGTACGGAATCGACGCTGACGATCACACCCCCGCGGGGGAGTACGCCGCGCGCATCGACTACGAGAGAGCGATGCACGCGATGGACGAGCAGATCGGCGACGCGAACCGGATGGACGAAGCCGCGGAGGAAGCGGAGCACGCCGCGGACATCGTGGAGGGACTCGCCCGCGAGGCGGAAGCCGAAGGCGATGAAGAGCTGGCGGCGCGGCGCTGGGCGCGTGTCCACGAGGAGCGCGCTGCAGCAGACACGTACCGCGCGGAGGCAGACGCCATCCGCGACAGGAGGGAGGCAGCATGAAGCGGCTACTGCCGTTGGACCGTGAGGCGCGGGAGCAGAGCATCCGTTGGATCATGCAGGACGGGATCGACGGGCTCCGCGACGCGACCGGGCTGATGACCGGCGGGTCGAGTATGGCTGTTCTCGCAGCGCGGATCGCGCGAGAGTCAGCTGCGAAGATCGAGGCGGCGTCGCGCCGTTTCGCGGAGAGCGCGGAGATCGAACAGCTGTTCGCTTGATTACTCGTCGTCGTCGGGGTCGACCTCATCGGGAGCGAGCATCAAGTTGCCGCTCCCGTTGTTCGCGAGGGGCGGCGCGGGCGGAAGGTCCGGAGGCGGCGGAGGGGTGACCTCGACGGGCTTGACGACCTCGGGCGCGGGCTTAGACTCGAACGTCGCCGACGACTTGAGAAACTCCGACCGCTCGACGCTGTCTTCCGCGATGCGGTTGAAGACGTCGGCAACCTCCCGCACGGCGTCATCCGTCGCCCAGTTCCCTTTCTCCAGAGCCCACGTCAGCCCGCGCTGCACAGCGTAGACAGCGCGGATGTCCATCTCGACCGTGTACGTCACGCGGGGCGTCGCCTTCACGAAGACGGTTGACATGTCTGCTCCTCATCCTCGGGTTCGTCGCGCACGAGCGTGATGGTAGCGTACGCGCTCAACAGAGGCGAGACGAGCGTGCCGCTGCTTGTCTGGAAGAAGAGGCGCGGTCCGAGCTGCATAAGCTGTTCAGCGATGGGGCTGAGGTCTTCTACGTGGTACGACTCCTGCACCCGGTAGCCCGGCTGGTTGTCGTGCAGCGTACTGAGCTGGATCGTCCCCGAGCTGGCGATCTCGGACACGCCTATCGCGTCCCGCCATCCCGACTCGCGCAACGCGTCGCAGAACGTCGCGACCGTCGCCTGAGCGACCTCCGCACCGACGCCCGTCATGCAGCGGAGGAGCGTGGAGAGCGCGCTTTCTACCGGGGCGCGGATGGCGATGCCGTCCGTGATCTGTACGCAGACGGAGTCGACCGCCTCGCCTTCATCGACAGGAGCGATCAGCTCGAACTGACGACCATCCCACCGGTAGATGACGTCATCGCTCACGACGAGGGAGCCGACGCGGGGCGGGTGCTTGTGAACCTTGACGAAGTCGGCGGCGGTCGGCGGCTTAGGCATCGTCTGCACTACGCTGTCTCCTGTCGGTCTGGTGTTCGATCGCTTCGTCGAGGGCGTCGCGTAGCTCTACGCTATCGGCGATCCACCCGTCAAGCCATCCGCCCCCGTGCGCCGATTCGGCGAGCTGACCATCTACATCGACGGCGGCGATCCGCTTCGGTCCCTCGCGCTTGATCGCTCGGCTGACGCACATCAGGATGAGGGGCTCAACGCCGCGCTCGTGCACGAGCTGACGCGCCTTCGCCCGGTCGGTCTCGACCGCTACGGCGAGCGCCTTGAAGATCATGAGGAGCGGTCCCTTGACCTCGTCTCGCTTCAGGCGGTTGCTGACCATCGCGGAGCTGACCCCGACCTGCTCGGCGAAGTCCTTGATGGAGAGCCGCAGCGCCCTGAGAGTGAGGCGAATCGAGTACGCATCCATCCGTTTTCTCTAACATTTGACTACTGGACTAACCTTACAGATGACGAGCGCTAAAACCAGCGTCAACCCCGACTTGCGTTCCTACCCCTAAATTGCCGCCGCGGTAACTTCCATCCTGCTCCGCCCTGACGTAACTTCGCGGATCGCGTCGCGTTACGCTCGAAGTTCTGTTCTTTTTAGGCACCCCGAATCATCCCGACGCAAGCTCCCTGACGATAAGCACTTACGAAATTGCCTTTCTCGACGCGGGTGCTTCTCTACCTGAAGGAAGAGCACCGTGATTCGTGGTCTTCATCGCTTATTCTTATCGAGAGAAGCCATCCCATCAAGGAAATTCGCCTAACCCCTGACGTAACTTCGACTTGCGGGGTTGGCACGCCGCTCGCTCTTCGCGCGCACGCGGCTAGTCTTCCTTCTTTCTTCTTTCTCTTCAAGAGCATCAACCATACCAATCCTCATCCTCATCGAATGGTAGCAAGCTAGCAAGCTAACTTTCACGCGCCGTGCCAACGAGTGTGAAAGTTTCGTGAAAAAGATAGCCTGCGGTCTCGGGCGCCGGCTGCCGATCTTGAGGGTATGGGCACACCGAAGGGCTACCATCCGCACCGGCGTCTGCCGACTCGACTCCCCCGCCGCGCGCCGGCTCCGTGGAGCGACATGTTCCCCCGTCAGGAGCCGCAGAAGCCGGTCAGACCGAGCATCCCGACGGGGGTAGACGACGGGTAGGGTGACGGGTATACTCTGCTCGGTTGTGGCGAGGTAGCTGGCATGCGGTTCACAATGAAGCCTTCGGGACGGCTTTGTAGTCTCGGCTTGGTCGCTCTGATCGTTTGTGCACCGTTCTTGCACGCATTTCCTTCTCCTCAGGCGCCTCGCCACAACCATCCTTCAGCCTACCGCAATCACAACACCTTCAACCGCCCGTACTGTCCCTGCGACGCGTGCTGTCGCGTCCGGCACGAGACGCTGCGGCGTTACCAGCTCCGGGTCGTTCGCGTACGAGGTGGGTACTTCACTCGCCTGATAGTTCTCATCGTGACCGGTTGGAACGACACGAGTTTTCTTGACAGTGAAGAGGTTGATTTCGTGTCCTTCTCGTCGTATGATGGGTACGAGGAGGTACGCGATGAACGGTACAGGACACGGCGGGCGCCGCGAAGGCGCGGGTGCTCGCCTACGCGAACCACGCGAAGGTCCGGGGTTCCCGATCAAGCTCCGCGTGACGGCGCCTCTCATCGAGACGTCGAGCGCAGCGAAGATGAAGAAGTTCGTCGGCAACCGGCTCATGTCGATTGCCGGACCAGCTACCCGGTCCGACTGCATGCGGTGCGCGATGCGGCTTGGACTCGGGATCTACGCGGCGCTCATCATGAAGCGACCGCACAACCTCGTCGGACCGCTGACGACGGCTCTTGAGGCGTCAGGAGACATCAACCGTGCGGGCGTCCGCGAAGCGCTCGTGACGCTGAAGGAAGCTCTCAGGGCGGCGAAGTAGAGCACGGCTGCCGGTAGCGAGGGATCGGCATGCGTGTAGAGCTACACTACGGACCGGTATGGACGCGGTACGTCGCCGACGAGGCTGACGCCGAGTTCGCGATGCATCGCCTGCTCGGGCAGGTGCCGAACCCGCGGTATCGCCCCAGCAACGGCGAGCCTCGGTTCTTCAACTTCATCGAGGGCG
>Ga0180437_10006391_pt1 | contig 15730 bp, 9 predicted proteins | sample SS_ome_4_FD_132410 | JGI IMG/M metagenome (GOLD analysis project Ga0180437, IMG submission 132410) | Hypersaline lake sediment archaeal communities from the Salton Sea, California, USA - SS_3_D_1 metaG | ecosystem: Environmental > Aquatic > Non-marine Saline and Alkaline > Hypersaline > Sediment...
CGCTGGATGTGGCCTGGTGCCGGGAGCAGCTTTCGCGGCCGCCCGAGGAGCTCGATCCGCCGCCGCTTTTGAGCGGCGACGACCTGATCCGCCACGGCGTGCCGCGCGGTCCCCTGTTCTCCGTGCTGCTCAGACGGGTTCGCAACGCCCAGTTGGACGCGGAGATTCACACGACGGCCGAGGCCCTGGCGCTGGTCGAGCGGCTGCTGGCCGCCGAGGCGTAGCCGTCAAAACAGGTGCCAAGAAGCTCTGACAGAAGCATCACCGCCCTCACCCCCTGCCCCTCTCCCGCGGGCGGGAGAGGGGAGTTTCGTACGACCGCTAAGAGACAGCGTCGGCCGTGCATTCGGGCGGAGTCTCGGCGATCGGCTCGTCGGCCAACTCGGGCTCGATCACCCGCATCGTCCGCCAGCGGCCCTGGAGGAATCGGGCCAGGTAGACCAGGCCCAGGACGCAGATCCAAGCCGTGATCAAGATCCAGCACCAGGTGAGGCCCCAGCCATAGCGGGTGATGCCCCACCAGCCGGCGATGATCGGCGGCGGGCCCAGGATCAGATTGGCGGCGAGCACGAACCGCGTGTCGCCGGCGCCTTTAATCGCGCTGACGAAAACGATGTTGAGGGCGTCGAATAAGCAATACGCCGCCACGAATCGCAGCAAGATCACCGTCGTATCGCGCAACAGCGAGAACTCCTCCGGCGGGGTGCCCGAGGCGTGGCCCATCAGGAACAGATCGGGCACAAGCACATACAGCGCGGCCATGAGACCCATGTAGGTCATGGCCATCCAGAGGGCGGTCCAGGTAGCCCGGGAGGCCATGTCGGGGCGGTTTCTTCCCAGTTGCTGGCCGACGATCGTGGTCACGGCGACGCCCAGTCCCAACATGGGGATGAAAGCCACGGCGTTGACGTTGAAGGCGAGCGTGGTGGCCGCCATGGCCTGCTCGCCCAGCCTGCCGACCAGCATGATGAAGATCGAAAACGCCAGCACTTCGGCTAGGAATTGAAGGCCGTTGGGGCCCCCGAAGCGGAGCAGGCGGCGCATGAGTTGGGCGTCGTGGCGGCGTCCTTCTACAAGCCCGAAAGTGCGGCGGTTGTTGGCCACCATCATCAGCCGCCAGTAAAGCAGTGCTTTGAACCATTGCGAGACGACCGTTGCCCAGGCGGCGCCCTCGATTCCCATCGCGGGGAACCCCCAGCGGCCGAAGATCCAGGCGTAGTCGAGGGCCACGTTGACGGCGGCGGCCAGGCAGTCGACCGTCATCACGACCTTCGTTTCGCCGCGGCCGGTGAAAAAGGAGGTCATGGCGGCGGCGACGATCGTGCCGCCGGCGCCGAAAGCGAGCACCTGGTAATAGATCGTTTCCAGGGCGGCCAGATGCGGCTCGTGGCCGGCTGCGGCGAAGACCAGCGGCGCAAGCGGGATGGTGAGGAGGAACAAGGGGGTGGCCGCGATCCCCAGTCGGACCCCCTGCCAGACGGCCAATCCGATTCGCCGCCGGCCACCCGAGCCCTCGTACTGGGCCACGAACGTGTTCACGTAGCTGGCCACGCCCAGCGGAAAGCAGAGCAAGGTGAAGTGCAACATGCCGGCGGGCATGGCCGCAGCCATCTGGCTCGTGGAGTGCCAGAGCAGGAACATCCGGTCGACAAAGAGCGTCAGGCTCCAAGAGGCCGTGGATATCACCAGCGGCAGGGCCAGCCGGAACACGTCCCGGCCGCCGCACGGTCGGTTCCACCAGCCGGCTGGTTTGACTAAGGTCATCTGGCGGCCAATTCGAGGGGGCATATGTGATTGACAAGAGGGGAAAAGACCGGGCCAGCGGGAACCCGAAGGCGAGCTTCCGTCCGTTGCTTGCCCCCTCCGATCCCTGCACGGAGGCGATTACGTCTTGGACGCACCCGCTCCCCCAATGGTTCGCAGTCTCGGGAGGAGGTCAAGAGGCGGCCAGAAACCGGTCGATCGCCTGCTTGCCCTTGGTACAGGCGTCATAGGGATCGGGGATCTGCCAGGCGTCGATCATCACCCAGCCGCGGAAGCCACCCTTCCAGAGGGTTTCGAGCGAGGCGTCCATGTCCGTGTGCCCGTCGCCGCAGGGGAGGTGTTTCGACGTTTGGCCGTCGCGGAGCGTGCCGTCGCCGTCGGTAAGGTGGACATAACCGACGTTCTCCACGCCGATTCGCGAGAGCATCTCGTGAGGCCTGCCGGTCGAGCCATTCATCAGGTCGAAGTGGCTGGGATCGTAGATGACCTTGAGCGGGCACTTTCTCGATGCAGCTTCGGAGAGAATGCGGCGCATGTGCTCTTCGCTGTTGAAGACGAAGGGCGGCTCGATTTCGAAGGCCGCCACGAGCCCGAGCTCCTCGGCGATTCCGGCAGCCCGGCAAAACGAGTCCGCCAAGTGCGCGAGTGCTTCGTCGATGGTCTGGCTGCCGAGCGGCCCGCCCGGCCACATGCCGATGCAATCGCATCCGACTGCCTTGGCAAAGCGGGCCCAGTCATGGAATTCGCCGACCCAGCCGGCGCGGGCGAGCGGATCAGGGGCGAACGCGTCGCGGGCGGCGGTCTGCAGTGAAAACACCTTCAGGCCGAAGCCGTCGTACATCCGCCGCAGGGCGCGGATGCGATGCGTCTGGTCGGCCGCCGGGTATCCGCCCATGGGCCAACCGCGGACCAGTTCCACGCCGTCGAAGCCGCTTCCGGAGGCAAAGTCGAGGACTTCCCAAATCGGGTATGACTGGCGGTACTTCTGGGAAGCGGACATGAACCCGTTGAGTCCGATCGCCGTTTTCCACGCACGGGGAGCGGCGGCCGCGGCTTCACTTCCGCGCACGGCGGACAAGGCCAACGATGCCCCCGCCAACTTGAGAATCTCACGGCGATGCGTCAGCATTGGCACAACTCCTTCCTCGTCGCAAAGACCACGATTCAACCGGCCGCCGGCATGGACCGGCAACGCCGAAGCTCTCGGGTCAGACGGCGGCGACGCCGGCGCGGATCAGCCGCTCGAGCTCCTGCGGATCGGCACGGTCGAGGCGATCGAGCACTTTTCGCCAGCGAAACGAGATGCTGCCGTTCTCGTCCCAAGGCCGATGTTGAAAGAGCCTGTCAAACTCCCCACGGTTTCGGCGGTACTCTTCTTGAACGTCCCGGAAGCGCCGCACGAAAGCCTCGAGATAGAGCCGGGTGAACTCGTCGACGTCGGCCAGGTCCGCCGCGCGCTTGTTGATCGGCTTGGCGTAGGCCGGGGCGACGCAGCTCAGCTCGCTCTCGTAGTCGACGAAGTTGCCCGTCTGATCGGCGACGACGATCCCCGCCGGCATACCGGCCTCGTCTTCCTGGAGGACCTCGTCGCCGTCGTCGAAGAGCACTTCGCCGTCCAGGCCGCAGCGGCCGACGATGATGTTCGTGGCGGCCGCCGCGCCCATCAATCGGGCGAAGGCGGCGGCGAACAGCGGGTCTTCGAAGCGGTGCGGCGGGATCTTGTCGGTGGCGAGGCCGCGGATGTATTCCCGTTCGAAGTAAGTCGACTCGACTTGCAGACCGTGCAGCTCCGGCCGCCGCCCGCGGTACGACTCATGAATCCTTTTCGCCGTCGCGCGGTCCGGGAGACTCATGCCGAGCTTGCGGCAAGCCCGCCAGCGGTCCAAAACGTACTCCGCATAGGCCTCGGAGAGCACCCTCGCCTGCGGAAAGTCCAAGCCCTCGTCGAGGTGTTCGCGGACGCCCCACTTCTGCATGCGGATGATGTTGACGGTGTCGCAAGCGCTCTGGCGCTGCTTGAATTCGGCGATGTAGACGCCGCGTCGGCCACCGCCGGCGGGCCGGAAAGAGAGCGACTCGGAAACGCGGCCGACGTTCACGTAATCCAAGTCGCCATATTCCCGCAGGAGGTTGGCGATGAAGCCCCGCGCGTTGTCGTCGCGAAATCGAACGAGCTCGGGATCGCAGGCGCCTTCCGTTTCAGCGAAGATCGAATCATCGACCAGCTCGCCGCTCTCGATCCGCCCGCCCGGCAGCCACTGGATCCGCATGAAGAACTCGGGGCTGAGGCCGAGAATCATCTCTTCCGTGATGACTTCGCCTTCCTCGCCGATCAAGGAGGCGAACATGCGGTTGCGCCAGGCGACGTTGCGGAGATCGTCCCAGCGGTATTCCGGCGGCACGGCGGAGCGGAAGTCGCGGCTGAGCTTGCGGTAGGCCGCCGCCAGAAGGTCTCCGCTGAGGGCCTGGAAGTCGCAGGCGGCGAAGCTCGCTTTGGAGAACGAGTCGTCGGCCATGAAGAAATCGACTTCCGGGTTGCCCTGGGCGCTGAGCCGGGCCGAGAAGTCCCGGATCTCCAGCAGGTGCGCCCGCAGCTCCTCGTCGCCGAGCACGCCGAGCTGCGTGAAGCCGTAGAAGGTGAGAAACCGCGTGCCGGAAGGCTTGTTGTAGTAGTAGATCTCGCGGCCGCCGATGCCGATCTTGCTGGCGGCGATCATCCGCTCCATCTCGAGGTTGGACTTGGGCAGCGGATGGATCCGCCAGCACTCTCCGCGCTGCTTGATCGCCGCGCGGACCTTCTTGTTGAGAACGTGCAGGAAGCGGATTTTGTGTTTCGGAACGAAGTCCTGCAAGAGCTCGTCGGCCAGGAAGGCCAGTTGCATCTGGTCGGGATTGGGCCGGATGAGGATCGCGTCGTCCTCCATGATCAGATCGACGGCCTGGTTCCAAACGGCCTGCTCCTGCTCGCGCGCCAGCGGCGTCTTGCTGCTTTCTAGCTGCGCCTGGTTGAGCCGCTCGATGTAGGCGCGCCGCTGCATGGCGTGGATCATCGGCAGCGTGACCAGCGCGCCGGTGCCCGGGAAGAGCGTCCCGATCCGCGATTTGAGCTTGCCGCCGGGGCCCTTTGCCAGGGGATGCTCTCCGATGACGTGAAGCACCGTCCTCGCTTCCACGGCTGGCGTTCTGCGTCGTTTGACGACCTGGCAGGAAGTCTGCACGGTCATGCCGAATCCAACTGCTTCCTTCCGGACGATCTGGCGCCCCTTATCATACTCACAAACTATTGCGGGGAGAATCGTTTTCTTCCCTCATTCCGCCGCATTTCCACGGGAACCTGCCGGGGCGGCGCGCCACGGTTGAAGCGTGCGGGCGCACACTGTGGACGACCGGCCGCCGCGGCCGGCCGCTACGTGAGTTCGGGCAGCACCCACGGTTTGCGGTACTCGGGCCTTCGCAGGTATTGGTCGGCGTCGGGGTCGCCTGCGATCGTGTACGTTCGTGGGTCGAACTGAAGGCTGCGGCCTGCCCGCCACGCCGCATTGCCCAGGTGGCAGAGGAGGCTGGAGGGATGGCCCACGGAGGCGAGGTCGGCGGCCGGCTTGCCGCGCGTCCGCATGCAGTCGAGGAAGTTGCGGGCGTGGCCGGGGTCGTTGTAGCCCCCCTCCTGTTCGGCAACCTGTCTCCCTCGGTCGTCGAATGCCCGCCAGCGGCCGTTGCCGATCGTGATCGATCCCTGGTCGCCCAGCACGGCCGCCCCTTCCGACTCGCCGTCGAGCGGATAGCGGGTCCAGATTCGCATTTCGTAGGTGAGCAGGCAATCGGGATATTCGTAGGTGACCATGAGGTTGTCGGGCCACTCCTGATCGTCGTCGAAGTAATGCTTGCCGCCGAGAGCCGAGACCCGCCGCGGCACTGCCGGCAGGATCTTGCCCTCGGCGGCGAGGGCGGTTTCGAGACCCCAGCGGGCGACGTCCAGCCGGTGCACGCCGTCGTTGCCCAGGTCGCCGGTGCCGTAGTCGAAAAACCACCGCCAGGAGCTGTGAAACCGCCGCTGGTTGAAGGGTCGCAAGGGCGCGGGCCCGAGCCACATGTCGTAGTCGACGCCGGGCGGCGGGTCGCTGTCGGGCGTGTGGCCGATCGAGCCCTGACGCGAGCTTTCCCAGGCCTTGGCGAAACGGACCTTGCCCAGCTTCCCCTCGGCGATGTACTGCATGGCGGAGAACAGATGTGGTCCGCTTCGGGCCTGCGTGCCCAACTGCACCACCCGGCCGTGCTTCTCGGCCGCCCGCACCATCGCCCGGCCCTCGATGGCGTTGTGCCCGTCGGGCTTCTCCACGTAGACGTCTTTGCCCGCCTGGCAGGCCAGGATGGTCGCGATGGCGTGCCAGTGGTCGGGCGTGGCGATCACCAGGGCGTCGAGCGAGGCGTCGTCGAGTGCCTGGCGGAAGTCGCCCGTCGCCACCGGACGGCGGCCCGTCTTCTTGGCCACCCCCTCCGCCCGCTGGTTCCGTACGCTCTCGTCCACGTCGCAGATATACGTCACGTCGACGTCCGGTTGTGCGGCGAAGACTTCCAGCAGCCCGCCGCCGCGGCCTCGCACACCCACCAGTGCCACGGAGATACGCTCGTTTGCCGGCGCTTTGCCGAGGGCGGTTGCTTCGCCGCCTAAGAAGGCAGCCGTCGAGAACCCGGCCGCTGCCTGTTTCAGAAAACTCCTGCGCTTCATCGCTGCTGCTCCCTCGATTAAGGGTTTTTTGTGGGGTGGGCCACGTCCTGGTGGGTGTTCTTCTCCACCGCGGCTTCCGCGGCGGCGGCCTCGCGGCCGGCCCGTATCCGGGTCCCTTCGTAGCGCGGCCACTGCCACTCGGTCCACGTCGGGCTTTCCTCGCGGACCTCGCGGTACAGCTCGCAAAGCCGGGCCTTCATCGCCTCCAGACGCTCAGGCTCCGCATCCGCCAGGTCGTTCGACTCGCCAATGTCCTCGCGAAGGTTGTACAGCTCGAAGCCGTCCAGCTCGGCCGACTTGATCGCCCCTTGGTCTTCGGCCGTGATGTCGCCGCCGCGGCCGAACTGGCGGTCCAGTCCGGCCAGGATCTTCCAGTCGCCGATTCGCATCGCCACCTTGGGGCGGCTGGCGGCGAAAACAAAGTGCCAATAGAGCGGGGTCGCGCGGTGGATCGGCCGCCCTCGGAAAATGGGCAGGAAGCTGGCCCCGTCGATTGCCCGGTCCTCCGGCGGCGCCGCGGCCGCGATCTCGCAGAACGTCGGCAGCAAGTCCACTCCGCAGAGCGGCTGGTGGCAGACCTGGCCGGGCCGGGTGTGGCCGGGCCAGCGAATGATCCCCGGAACGCGAATCCCGCCCTCGTAAAGGTGCCCCTTCTTTTCCCGCAAGGGGCCGGCCGAGCCGTGCGGGTGTTGGGCCGTGACGGCCGGCCCGTTGTCGCTGGTGAAAAACACCAGCGTCCCGTCGCGAAGGCCCAGCTCGTCGATCGCCACCGTCAGTCGCCCCAAGGCGTGGTCCATCTGCGTGACGTTTCCGTGGTGCTCCGAGCGGCTGGGATCGTCCGGGTCGGGATACATCTTCACGAACCGCTCGTCGGTGGCGATCGGCTCGTGCGGCTCGTGGAAACAGACAAACAAGAAGAACGGCTTACCGGGATCGCGGATATCGCGAAGCCAGCGGATGGCTTCGCCGGCGACCACTGCGCTGGAGTAGCCGTCCTGCCTGCCCAGCGGCACGCCGCCGAGCACGAAGTTGTCGGGATTGCGGTGGCTGGGAAGCGCGTTGTTCTGCGTCGAGAGCCAGTGGTCGAAGCCGTGGTCGGACGGCTGCGGCTGCTCGGGCATGTTGAACTTGCCGTTCATGTGCCACTTGCCCGCGTGGCACGTCGCGTAGCCGCGATCGCGCAGAAGCGTGGCCACCGTGATCTCGCCGCGGCCGACGTGCATCGGCGAGAACATCGGGATCCAGTTGTGGATGCCGACGCGATACGGCGTCCGGCCGGTCATCAGCCCCGTCCGCGCGGGCGAGCAGTTGGCGGCCGCGGCGTAACAGTTGGTCAGCCGCATGCCCTCGGCGGCAAGCCGATCGACGTTGGGCGTCTTGATCACCGGGTGGCCGTAGCAGGAGAGGTCGCCGTAGCCCAGGTCATCACAGAGCACGACCACGAAGTTCGGCCGAGGGCCGGACTGCGGCTCGCCCGGAGGCGGTTGGGCGCCGAGAGCCGGTTCGATCATCGCCAACGCGCCGGCCACTGCCGCTGCGCTCAGAAGAGCTCCGCCACGACGCGGATTCGCCGCCATGGTGTCTTCCCTCAGGTTTTCGCCGTGCCGGCGGCGAGGCGCCCCCTGCTTCGCCGCGGGCGGCCGGGCAGCCATTCTACCTCGGCTATCGAGGGCAAGCCAGAAGCGCCGCGTTTTGCGAGGGGAGCAGCCAGGGCGGGAGTCGCCGGCCGGTCGCTTTCCGTTGTGATCAGATCCAGCCGGGGCTGCGACGCGCGGCACTATGGCAAGAGCTGCTGCTCGAGCTGTTGCCGCTGCTCGGGGGTGAGCACTTGGAGAGATTTTTCCAGCATCTCGCGTTGGAGCTGGCGCATCCGCTCGTCGAGCTCCTTGCGGAGTTCCTGGATTGCCCGTTCTTGCCCTTCGTCAAACCCCAGTTGCTGGCGGAACTTGGGGTTGGCCAGCGCCGACTGGGCCCGCATCCGAAAGGCAATCCCTTCGAGCTGTTGCCGTTGGTGAGGGAGAAGAATCTCCTCAAGCTGCTCGCGGAAGGCATCCAGCCGCTGGGAGCTTCTTTGGCGAATCTCCGCCATCTTGTCGAGCCGTTCTTGCGGTGAAAGGTCGCGGAAGTCATCCCAGCCTGTGCGGGACTGCTCGTTGTACTGCCGAATGGCCTCTTCCAACCGCTGCTTCTGGTCGTCGGTCAGCTCAAGCTCTTGCTGCACGTGCTCCAGCCGGATCAAGTGGTGCGCCGAAAGCACCGGGACGGCGGACAGCGGCTGTATGGCGGGAGCGGCGACGACCCGGATGCTCTTGGCCGCCGGGCTACCGATCTGAACCCGCTTGATAGGGACTTGCGCCCCGGCCGAGACAGCCCAAAGGGCCCCGCCAGCCACCGCGCAGACCAACACGATTCGTTGCCAGAGCGGCCACATTTCTCCCCCCCCTTTGGTGCAACGAACTGGGGCATCCGGGTCCGATCATCCTGCTCGGACCGCCCTAGAGTAGCGTCAGGCTTGGCTTGAGTGGTAGCTCAATCCACAAGGGCTCAGCATCGGGGCGCCCAATGTTCTCGCGGATTCAGCTCCTCTCCAACGGTTCACCGCAAGATTGGCGACCCACCGGGCCACTCCCGCGAATTGGATGCGCTGCGGGCAGGATTGGTTCCCGGGGCTTTCAGAGGGAACGGGGAGCCCGAACTGCGGCCTGGGCAGGCAGAAGGCCGGCGAGAGGATCGCGGCACGGTCCGATCGCTGAGGGCTATGCGGAGTCGGCCAACCTGGACACCACGTCGTCGGATAGCCGCCGGTTCACCACCTGCCCCAGTTCGCTGAGCGTCCGCGGCTGGCCGACCTCGGGCCAGGGCGTGACGTCTTCCAGTTCCGGCATCAGGTTCAGCAACTGGTCTACCAGCGTTTGGGCCATCCGCTGGACCGATTCCTGGCGCGTTCGCTCGTGGATCGCCCGAGCCGTCTTCATCAGCCGCACCAGCTTCGCCCGTTGCATCACCGGCTCGGAGAGGGAGTCGGGCGGCTCCGCCAACAGCTCGGCCAGCGGCACCTGAAGGACATCCTGCCAGCGGTATAGCGTGCTGAGCGGCAAATCGCTGGTCTCTTCCTCCTGGTGTTTGACCTCCCCGAGCGGAATTCCCAGGCGACGAGCGACGGTGCTCTGCGAGACGCCCTCGCGGCGTCGCACCGTCTTCAGCCGGTGCATCGGCCGTTCGACCGACGAGAGGCCCAAAGGAACGTTCGACGCGTTGTCAAGCTGCGGAAGACTGTAGTCTGCTGTACTCATGGCGGAACCGCTCCCGGTCTGCGACGACTGCGCAAACCAACATTGACAAGCAAGCCGATGGCGAGCGAGATGCTCGGTCGGACCGGAGTGGAAGCGGGTGCACATCGCGTGCCGCATTTCTCGCGTTTCTTGGCAAAATGATCGATAAGAACTATATCATTGCTCAGAAAAGACTTGCGCCGTTTCTAGAAACTCAGTTTTTGCCACCGTCAGGGAAAGGACTCGGCTGCCGATGTGTATTATTTCAATACATTTGCCGCAAGCTAGCACGATCGCCGACGGCTCCGTCGATGCCGCCGGCCGAGAGCGGAGAGGAGAGATGCCGGTCCCGAAGGGGGCCGTCGATTCATTCAAGAGATGTAGTTATTATGGGTGGCGAGTTGACTTGCCCGGCGGGGCGTCCTAATATCAGGATGTCGAAAGCGTGTGAACAGGGAGTCACGTCTTTAGGGTGGCCTCGCCAGAGTGCTGTCCGCTCCCCCAGTTCGTCCAGGAATGGCTCGTGACACCGAGCGGGCCGGGACGGTCATCGGCGGCACTCGGCGCTATCGGAGTTGGAATTCGCGGTGCTCTTGGCTCAGGCTGGCGGCGCCATGGGGAAGATCACGGTTACTTGTCCGAAATGCCTGGCTGGCTACGGCGTCGATGAGGCGTTTGTCGGCAAATCGGCCCACTGCAACAAGTGCGGCAAGACGTTCGTCATTTCCCGGCCTACCGAGACGGTCACCCTCGTCTATCCGCTTGCCGCGCAACGGGCCCGAAAAGAAGCCGCAACAAAACCTCCCGCCAGGGACGAGCCGGCCGGTCCCTGGAACGTGGGCGACCTGATCCTGGGCGTCTACGAGGTCAAACGCTTGAAGGATGAGGCCGGCGACGAGAAGCATTACGCGGAAGGCGGCATGGGGTTGGTCTATCGCGTGCACCACCTCGGCTGGGACCTCGACCTGGCGGTGAAAAGCCCCAAGCCAGAGACGTTCGAGACCGAGCGCGGCAAGCAGAACTTTGAGCGGGAGTGCGAGACCTGGATCGACTTGGGACTCCACCCGAACATTGTTAGCTGCTATTACGTCCGCCACGTGAACGGAATTCCGCTGGTTTTTGCAGAGTTTGTGGGTGGGGGGACGCTCCAGGATTGGATCCGGGACAGAAGGCTCTACCAGGGCGGCCCGGAGCAGTCGCTTCGGCGGGTGCTGGACATCGCCATCCAGTTTGCCTGGGGGCTGAATTATGCCCACGAGCAAGGTCTCGTTCATCAGGACGTCAAGCCGAGCAACGTGATGATGCGAGCCGGCGCGCCGAAAGTGACGGACTTCGGGCTGGCCAAGGCCCGCGTCGCGATCGGTGAAGCCGAGGCCGGTCGGCCTCAGAAGGGCGGGGTGGTCACCTGGGGAGGGATGACGCCGGGCTATTGTTCTCCCGAGCAGATCGAAGCCGCCGTTCAAGTGGAATCGGGCATTCCCGCTGCGGAGCGGACCAAGCTCACCCGCCATACCGACGTTTGGTCGTGGGGCGTGAGCGTGCTGGAGATGTTTTGCGGCGCGCCACCTTGCCGCCACGGCGGGCAGACTGCCGGGAAGGTGTTGCGGGCATACTCGGAGTCGCCATCGGAGGACCCCGCACTGCCGGCCATGCCCAAGGCGCTGGCAGGACTGCTCCAGCGTTGCTTTCGAAAGAGGCTGAGCGAGCGGCCGCACGACATGGCCGAAATCGCCGACCGGTTGCGCGAGATCTTTCAGGGGGTCACCGGCAGACGCTATTCCCGACAACAACCGGTGATCGCGTCGTTGAAGGCAGATGGTTTGAACAACCGCGCCGCCTCCCTCTTGGACCTCGGAAAACACGAGGAGGCGGCCGCACTCCTCGAGGAGGCGTGGCAGCAGTACCCTTGGCAGCCGCAATTGACGCACAACCGGGCGTTGCTGGCGTGGCGTGCCGGTGGGACGACCGACACGGACCTGATCGCGCACCTGGGGAAGCTCGTCAAGACCCGCCCGCGAGACTGGGAGGCCGCCTACGCTCTCGGCATCGCGCAACTGGAGCGTGGCGACGTCCAGCCCGCCGTCGAGGCCCTCCAGTTGGCAATCTCGCTCGGCGCCGGCGAGGAAGTGCGGGGCGCGCTGGAGCGGGCCCAGACGCTTCTGTCCGACGCGCCTCGCTGCGTGCGATCGTTCACTTCCCGCGCCGGCGGCGTGCCCGACGTGTACCTCAGCACCGACCATCGGTGGGCCCTGTCGGCGGTCGACGACGCGACGTTGCGGGTGTGGGAAGCTGCCGACGGACGCCTGGTACTGAGCTTTTCGTCGCCTCAGGCGGCGCCGGGCTCCAGCACGCTCAGCGGTGACGGCCACTGGGAGCTGGCAGTCGCCGAGGAGGACGCCACGTTTCAACTCCGCGAGGCCGCCTCCGGGAACCTGGTCACCGTGTTTTGCGAGCTGCAGTGGGGCGCCGCCGCCGCCGAGAGCCCCGACGGCCGCTGGACGCTCGCGGCGGGCGAGAATCACGTGCTGGAGCTTTGCGAATCCGCCACCGGCGGTCTCGTGCGGAGCTTCCGGGGGCATACCGGCGCCGTCCACTCGATTTCGCTCAGCGCCGACGGATGCTGGGCGCTGTCCGGCGGCGGCGACAAGACGCTCCGCCTGTGGGAGGTGGAGACGGGGCGGTGCTTGCGGACCTTCAAGGGCCACGCCGGTGCCGTCAGCGCCGTATTCCTTGCGCCCGACGCAAGCTGGGCCTTCTCGGTCTCGACGGACGGGACGCTGCGGGTGTGGGACATTGAGCTCCTGTCAAGCACGGAACGACGGTTCGTGGCGCCGGTGCTGCTGTGCCACGTCACCAGCTCCGAAGAAGCCAGCCTCGCGCAAGCCCGATTCGAGAACCTTTGCAGCACGGCCGAGAGCCTGGCGGCCGAAGGGCGCTATCAGGACGCCCTCCGCCTGGCCCGCGAAGCGCGGTCCCTGCCCGGCTACGGCACGGCCAGAGAAGCGCTCGACCTGTGGAACCAGATCGGCAGCCGCTGCGTGAAGACCGATTTCCGCGACGCCTCGTGCGTGCAAACGTTCGAGGGGCACACCGGCGACGTCCGTTGCGGCGTGCTGGGTCCCGACGCTCGATTCGTTCTTTCTGCCAGCGGCGACCAGACGCTGCGGCTTTGGGACACCGAGACCGGCTTGTGCAAGCGGACCTTGAGCGGCCACATGGACAGCGTCCGCTCCGTGTCACTGAGCAGCGACGGGCGATGGGCGATTTCGGCAAGCTGGGACAGAACGCTCCGCCTCTGGGACGTGCTGACCGGCGAGTGCCGTCGCGTCTTCGAGGGACACGCCGGCAGCGTGAACTCCGTACTGCTCAGCCCCGACAGCCGCTGGGCGCTCTCCGGAGGCTGGGACCGCAGCGTTCGGCTGTGGCGAGTCTCCAGCGGACGCGCCGTGCGGAGCTTCGCCGAACACACCGCCTACGTCAATTCGGTCACTCTCAGCGCCGACGGCTGCTGGGTCGTCTCCGGTAGCGAGGACAAGACGGTCCGCCTCTGGAACGCGGCCACGGGCGCCTGCCTGCGGGTCTTTCAAGGGCACGGCGACTGGGTCTGCGGCGTGGCCGTCAGCCCCGACGCCCGTCGCGTCCTCTCCGGCGGCAAAGACCGGACCTTGCGGCTGTGGGACACGGCCTCCGGCCGCTGCATCCGCCAGCTTGACGGCCACACGAACCTCGTCACCTCGGTGTCGATCAGCGCCGACGGCCGCTGGGCACTTTCGGGGAGCAAAGACAACACGATGCGGTTGTGGGATCTCGCTTCCGGCCAATGCCGGCACGTCTTCCAAGGCCACACCGGGCTCGTATCGTCCGTGGCGCTGAGCGCCGACGGCTGCTGGGCGCTTTCGGCCAGCGAGGACGGCCTGCTCCATCTCTGGGAGCTCGACTGGAACTATGAGTTCCCAGGCTGGGCGGAGTGGGACGAGGCGGCCCGCTGTTGCCTCGAAACGTTTCTCACCAGGCACATGCCCTACGGAAAGGGCGACGTCGCCCGAACCGGCCGACCGAAGTGGAGCGAAGACGACTTCCGTCAGCTTCTAAGGGAGCTGCAGCACCAGGGGTTCGGCTGGCTCGAGCCGGAGGGAGTGCGGCGGCAATTGGAGGGCCTGGCAGCCGAGTGGCAAGGCCCACTCCCGCCCGGCGGCCGGTAGGATTCGACCGCTCAGAGCCCCATTCCCAGGAAGCCGCCGTGGGCGTCGCTCTCGGCCTCCAGCCGCGCCAGTCGCTCAACGGCTTTCTCCAGATCGCCGGAGGCGATGTAGCGGTTGAACTCCACCCGCACGGCGCGGCGGACCGTTTCGGCGAACCAGCCGACGATCGGCTGGGTGAGCCAGTCGCACGTCTCGCGGACCAGTTCGACCTCCAGGTCGCACTGCAGGGTCGTGCGGTCTTCCGGATCGGTCAGGGCCGTTCCCTGGAAGCGGAATTCGAGCATCCCGGTTTCGGGGTCGTTCGTAAGGTGAAAGACGCAGCGGGCGTTGTGCAGGTAGTAGCTGTTGTACAGCCCGTGCTTCTCTACGGCCCGCTTCACCCGCTCGACCAGCTCCTCGTATTCCGGCGGTGCGTCCAGGGGCACGTCGAAGCGCGTGACGGACCGCAGCGGAAGGCAGTCAAAGGCAATTTCGACGATGTCGGCCATGCTTGTCTTTGCCCGGGGACTCATGCATCGAAGGCGTCCGTCGCTTCGGCGCCGGAGACTTGCAGGCAGCCGTGCCGAAACGAAGCGGCCGGAGCGGCGGACCACTACCTCGAGCCGCCGCTCCAGCCGAGCCGGCCGAACGCCTCAATCGTCCTTGCCCGGAAACTCCCCGGAAAGCGCCTTGAGGAACTCGACGATGTCTTTCTTGTCCTGGTCGGTCAGTTCCTGCTCGCGGAGCGCCTTGAGCATGGCCGAGAGGTTGGGGTTGTCCTTGCCGCCGCCGGCCATCAGGGCCACCGCCTCTTCCAGCGTCGCGGTGCTTCCGTCGTGGAAGTAGGGATGGGTGTTGCCCACCTCGCGAAGCATGGGCACGCGGAAACTGCCCAGATCGCCGTCCCTGCCGCTGACGGCCTTGCGGCCCTCGTCGGGCGGATCCTTGTCCATCCCGATGCCGGCGTTGTAAAAGCGATAGTTGCTGAAGACCGGCGGGCTGTGGCAGGTGGAGCAGCCGGCGTCGTTGAACAGCTCCATGCCGCGTTTCTGCGCTTCGTTAAGAGCGTCTTGCTGCCCGGCCTGGAACTTGTCGTACGGCGAGTTGCCGCTGAGCACCGTCCGCTCGAACGCCGCGATCGCCTTGGCAACCCCCTCTTTGGTTACCCCGGTCCCGAAGACCTTCTGGAATGCTTCCTTGTACTCGGGGATTCCCGAGAGGTCTTGTACCATCGCTTCGTGCGTGTGGCCCATCTCGATGGGATTGGCGATCGGCCCGAGCGCTTGCTCTTCCAGGCTGGCCGCCCGGCCGTCCCAGAACTGGCTCGTCGCATAGGCGGCATTGATCACGGTGGGCGAGTTGGCGCCTCCGATCTGGCCGGCGATCCCTTCGCTTGTCGCCCGGTGCTCGGTCCAGGCCATTTCCGGATCGTGGCAAGTGGCGCACGAGATGGTGCCGTCCTTGCTCAAGCGGGTGTCGAAATAAAGCTTCTTACCCAGCGCGACCTTCTCCGGGGTCATGGGATTGTCTTCGGGAATCGACACCGCCGGCAATCCCAGCGGAACCTTGGGCAACTGCCCGGCTGGCTCGACGGCCGCTTCCTCCATAGGCTCATCAGCCGGCTCAACGACCGGTTCCACAGCCGGTTCGACGGCCGGCTCCACAGCCGGCTCGACGGCCGGTTCCACAGCCGGCTCCACAGCCGGCTCGACGGCCGGTTCCACAGCCGGCTCGACAGCCGGCTCTACAGCCGGTTCCACAGCCGGCTCTACGGCCGGCTCTACAGC
>Ga0180437_10006392_pt1 | contig 15728 bp, 13 predicted proteins | sample SS_ome_4_FD_132410 | JGI IMG/M metagenome (GOLD analysis project Ga0180437, IMG submission 132410) | Hypersaline lake sediment archaeal communities from the Salton Sea, California, USA - SS_3_D_1 metaG | ecosystem: Environmental > Aquatic > Non-marine Saline and Alkaline > Hypersaline >...
CTTGCTCCTGCTCCGCGATGCCGTAGTCCATGGAGATGGAGGGCAGGTTCTCGTACACCTCCGCGACGAGTGCCTGGTCTGGTTCCTCACCCTCCGCCAGCTTTCGCACACCCTCCGCGACCTCCGGCAGGTGCAATGCGCAGGATTCCATGAACCGCTCCGCCTGGAAGATGAACTGCCCCATGTTCCAGTAGTAGCCGCCGTCGGCCAGGTATCGCTCGGCCGTCTTCTCATCCGGCTTCTCGGTGAAGCGGGCGACACGGTACGCACCGGTGGAGGGTTTCCTCAGCCGCTCGCCGCGTTGGATGTACCCGTATCCCGTGTCGGCGTGTGAGGGCATCACTCCGAGCACGACGATGAAACCCTCCTGCGCCGCTTCGACCGCGGTGCCGACGTAGTCGTGGTAGGTGGTAGCATCGCCGATATAGCTGTCGGCGGGCGTTGCGACCACAATGGCCTCGGGCTCGCGGCTGGCAATGCGCGCCACCGCGAAAGCGACCGCCGGGGCGCTGTTGCGCCCAACCGGCTCCCCCAGGATGTTCGCTCGGGGAATGTCGGGGAGTTGGCCGTGCACCAAATCGACGAACTCGGCGCTCGTCACCACCCAGACTCGCTCCGGCGATGTCAGCGGACGCGCTCGCTGATACGTGTCCACCAACATCGTCCGCTCGGAGAGCAGGGGCTGGAACTGCTTCGGCCGGCTCCGCCGCGAGACGGGCCACAGCCGGGTGCCCACTCCCCCGGCCATGATGACGACGTGCAGGCGCTCCTCCATCGTCACCGGTCTACCCTCCTGCCATCCCGAGCACAAGCTCTCTCCCTGCCTCGAGCATCTTCGCCACCTCCGACTCGCTCAGCGCTTCTGCGTAGATTCGGATGAGGGGCTCGGTCCCCGACAGGCGCATGAGTGCCCAGCTTCCGTCCTTTCGGATGTACTTCGCACCGTCCAATCGATTGACTTCGGATATGGGCTGACCGGCAACTGCATCCGGCTCCAGCTCCGGAAGCTCCTCTTTGACCCGATCGCGCTGCTCCTCCGTCAGACGAATGTCCAGGCGGTCGAAGTAGGGGCGCCCCCCCGCCGCGGCATAGACGTCCGACAGGATCTCCCGGACCGGCTTCCCTTCGACGGCCACCGCCTCGCAGGCAGTCACCGCGGCCAGAGTTCCGTCGCGGTCGGGGATGTGTCCCTGGATGCCGTACCCGCCGCTCTCCTCGACGGCCAAGATGATGTCGTCGGACTCGATCATCTGTGGAGCGATGTTCTTGAAGCCCACCGACGTCTCTGTCACCGTGCATCCATACTGCTCGCACAGCCGGTCCACCATCGACGTGACGTTGATGGCTCGCACGACGCGGCCGCGCCATCCGCGGTTCTTCAGCAGGTGGTATAGGATGAAGATGATGGCACGCTGGATATCGATGTACTCGCCGTGCGCCATCAGCCCAAGCCGGTCGGCGTCTCCGTCGGTGGCCACACCGATGGCCACCTCGCGGTCGGCGGTCAGGGGGATGCTCGGTTCGAGGTTCGGTCCGATCGGCTCGGGGTGTTTCCCCTCGAAGGTCGGGTCCGGGCTTGCCCGTAGCACTCGCACCTCGGCGCATCCGGCCCGCCGGAGCGCCTCATCGAAGTACCCACCCCCCGCGCCGTGCATAATATCCGCCACGACCGTGAGCTTGGCGCGGGCAATGGCGTCGCGGTCGACCAAGGACAGCACCCGGTCGAGATACTGCTGCCGCACGTCGAAGCGGTCGTGGTCACGGGCAGGAGCGCGCCGGCCATCGTCCGACTCCGATGCCAGGATGCGGTTCGCCTCATCGCCGATCCACTTGGCGTCCTCCTCGAGCACCGAGGCCCCCTCCGCCCGTTTCACCTTCACGCCGTTCCACTCCGCCGGATTGTGGCTCGCCGTCAGCACCACCGCGCCCGCGAGTCCGTTCGCGACGACGTAGAAGCAGGTCGCCGGCGTCGGCAGGAACCCCGAGCACAGCCGAGTCGCCACCCCGCACTCCGCCAACTCGTCTGCGACGGCCGCCGCGAATCGGGCGCCCATGAAACGCGTGTCGTGTCCGACGGCCACCGGCGCCTGGTTCGGCTGCTGGCGAAACCAGCGGCCGGCGGCCCGCGCTACGGCCCTCACGTTGTCGAAAGTGTATTCCTCGGCCAGCACCGCCCGCCACCCCTCAGTGCCGAAGCGAATTCGCCTCATCTTTCACTCCATCCCCAGCTCGAGCATATCCTTCAGGTTGAGCATCCCCAGCACGCGTCGCTCTCCGTCGATAACCGGCATATCACCGATCTTGTACTCTCTCATGAGCTGGAGCGCCTCGACGGCGGGCTGCTCCGGCTGTGCCAGCTTCGGATCCCGTGTCATCACCTCGGCGGCCCGCTTCGACATGGCATTGTCGTCCGACAGAAGGGCGCGGCGGATATCCCCGTCCGTGATGATGCCGACGAGTCGCGTCCGCTCGTCCGCAACGGCCGCGGCTCCCGCACGGGCCGACGTGATCGCGAAGAGCACATCGCGCAGCGGCGTCTCTTCCCTGACGGTCGCCAGCGCGTCGCCCTGGCGCATCAGCTCCGCCACGCTCCGGCCCGCCTTATGTCCCAGCGCGCCGGCAGGATGCAGCGCCGCGAAGTCCTCCCGCGTGAAGCGTCGGGCCGTCATCACCGCGGCGGCGAGCGCGTCGCCCATCGCCATCTGCGCGGTCGTCGAGGCAGTCGGCGCAAGCCCCAGCGGGCAGGCCTCCCGCTCGACGGAGACGTTCACCGCGACGGCGGCCTGGTCGGCGAGCGGGCTGTGAAGCCGGCCCGTGAAGGCAATGATGGGCACGTCGATGCGCTTCATCGCCGCAATGATGGCTGTCACCTCATCGGTCCATCCGCTCTGCGACAGCACGATCAGGACGTCGCCGGCCGCAACCATACCGAGGTCACCGTGGAGCCCCTCGGCCGGGTGGAGAAACAGCGCCGGTGTGCCCGTGCTTGCCAGCGTCGCGGCGAGCTTCCGTCCCACCGCGCCGGACTTCCCCATGCCGGTCACGACGACCCGTCCCGTGCACCGGAGGATCAAGCTGACCGCGCGCGCGAAGTCGTCGTCGATGCGCTCGCCCAGCGCCTGCACCGCGCCGGCCTCAATCGAGATCGCCTCTCGCGCCTTGGCCAATGCCTCGGACAGGTCTTCCTTCCGATCCCTCATCCGCGGACTCACTTCGACCCCGGTTCCTCGTCCTGCATCATGGCTCCTGTGCGCCCTTCCACCCACCACCTCGCTGTTCGCCCGCCCCCGAGTTCCCCTCCTCCGTGCTCCCTAACGCTGGATTTCAGCCGTCGCGTCGCGTCCAGTCGTAGGGAATGTCGTTGTCATGTGGGTCCACGCGGTGCTCGTCCGGCGCGCCGTACTCGTAGACCTCATCTGGGATGTTGAGAATGAGGGCAGTGTGCTCCCCCACGCACTGCCACCCGTGGTGGACGCCTTTCGGGATCTTCACGAGCAACCTATTGGAGTCCCCGAGGAATATCTCGTTGACCACGCCGCGCGTGCAAGACCCCTCTCTCGCGTCGTAGAGCGCCAGCTTGATCTCCCCCGAGACACAGCAGACGAGGTCCGTCTGCCGCTCGTGGTAGTGCCATCCCTTCACAACGCCCGGATAGGTGGTCGTCATGTAGGCCTGGCCGAAACGCGGGTACTCCGGATCGTCTGACCGCAGGATCTCGGTGAGCACCCCCCGCTGGTCCGGAAGCGCGGGCAATCGCCGGACTTTTGCCCCGTCGATCAGCCGCGCCTGCCCGCCCGTGAGGCACCGGACACCTGGAATGGGCAATTGGTCCAGCCAGTCGAATCCCGGTCCGTGTGGGTGCATGTACCCTTGCTCCTATCGCAGCCTCTTTCGGCTGGAAAGCGCCCAGTCCTCCCCTCGGGATCGGCTGCTCTCCCCCGCGCCGAGGAGCCTCGACTGTATCGACGACCGACGCAGCACAGCTCTTCGATGGGGCGGGCCTGCCGTAGCCGGCCTCGGGCGACCGCGGCGAAAGCGGTGCGCTCGGTATCCCGTGGGCGCCGCAGATCAGGGACGGACAGTCATGGTGCCGAGGCGGGGAGTCGAACCCCGACGGGCGTAAGCCCACTAAGTCCTGAACCTAGCGCGTCTGCCAGTTCCGCCACCTCGGCACCGGCAGATCGTATTGTATGGCATTGCTTGAGCCCAGTCAAGCATGTCCGCTTCGGCCTTGTCAGGGCCCACTTCTCGGCGTATAATCATGCCGGTAGGGGATAGCGCCAGCGGAAGGGGGCCAGGTATGATTGCCTTGTGGACGCTAGGACCGACCGAGATCTTCGTCATCCTCGTGCTCTTGCTTCTGCTCTTCGGAGCGAAGCGGCTGCCGGAGCTGGCCCGTTCCCTGGGCCAGGGAGTGAAGGAGTTCCGCAAGTCGGTCAAGGACATGACCCGAGACGAGGGCGACGGCGACAGCGGCTCGCCGTCCGACTCAGCCTGACCGGCGAGGAGAGCGCCAGTGTCCTGCCCTCACTACTCAACCGAAACCGGCGAGTGCGTGCTGCTGGAAGAGACCGAGGAGGACGAAGACCGCGCCGAGGTCCCGGTCGACGACCCGGTGAACCCCAACTGGTGTCTCGGATCGGACAAGGGGTACCGCAACTGCCCGATCTTCCGGCGTTTCCTCGGCGACCTGCTTCCGTGATTGCTTCCTAAGCGGCTCGCGGCCGTCTCTACATTGACATCCGAGACCGCTTCTGCTACCATCCGCCCGGCTGCTTCTCGCACTCGGGAACAGAGGACCAAGGAGGTGCGGAGATGGCGAGGGGAAGGGTCAAGTGGTTCAATCCCCAGAAGGGTTACGGCTTCATTGAGGTCGAGGGCAGCCGAGACGTGTTCGTTCACTATTCGGCGATCACGATGCCCGGGTTCAAGACCCTGGAGGAGGGCCAGCAGGTGCAGTTCGACCTGTTGGACGGCGAAAAGGGGCCCCACGCCAATAACGTCCTTCCTCTCTGAAAGAGCGCTGTGCTGCCGGTCTTTCGGGATCACTTGATCGATGCCCCGACAGCGACAAGCTGTCGGGGCTCAGCTCTTGTCTGTGCCTCGACGTCCGCGAGTGGAGCCGCGTCGCTGGCTCGCTCCCAGAACAGGAGCGCCGCGGCTCTCACGCCAGACGACCTCAACGAGCGCCTCGATCGTTTCCCCGGCCTGCGCGCGACGCAGCAACTGGATCCGCATTGCATCCACCGCCTCGCCGCCGAGCGCGGCGAAGCCCACCCGCTCGGGCAGGGAGCGAAAGCAGAACTCCGCCACCACGACGTGCCGCGGTAGAACCGCTGCGTCCAGCTTCGCAACTCGCGCCGCGATCGCATCCCCGTCGACCGCGACCGGGCGGCCGCGGCGGTCCCGAACTCGTTCGCAGCTCACCAGAGAGCGCCGCACAACGGCCTCCGGGACCTTCACGCCGAAGAGCCCGAGCCGCTGTGCCTCCCGACGGGCGGCGAGCCGGGCCTCCGCCTCCGCGCGGTCTCGTTCGCCCCGCGGCACCAGGCCGAACAGGCGGCAGGCGAGCGGCCTGCGCTCGTAGATGATGCAGCGCGAAGATTCCAGGAAGACGCAGCTCCGGTCCGGCTCAATCCAGGAGAACAGCAGCTCGCGCAGCGCGCGTCGGAGCAGTTCCTCTCGGCGCGCCGCCGACAGTCCTGCAAGAAGGTCGAGCAAGTACAGGTACTCGACGAAGAAGATGCCCGGGCTCTCGAAGCAGCAGCGGGCGCAGTTCTCGCACGTCGTGTCGGGGAATTCATCGTAGATGCGCACGAGCGAGTCGAACAGGCCGCCTCCTCGGGCCCGGCGAAGCATGTGCAGGGGATCGGCATCGGCCGACGCCCGAATCGATTCGCTATCCGACGCCGCCACTACACCAGCCGTTTGAGACGCTCGGCCACCTGACCGAAGATCTCCTCCTCGTCAAGAGTCTGGAGCCTCCGGTCCAGCATCAACGGCCGTCCGTTCACGAAGACAGTGCGCACGTCCCCGGCCCGTGCCGCGTAGACGAGATGCGACACCACGTCGTGCTTCGGAAACAAGTGTGCCTGCTGGAAGTCCAGCAAGATCACGTCGGCCTTCATGCCCGGCGTGATCTGCCCCACGCGGTCGCCGATGCCCAGCGCCTTCGCACCTCCGCGCGTCGCCATGGCCAGCGCCTGCTGTGCGGTGACCACGGTGGGATCGTCGGACTGCAGCTTATGGAGCAGCGCCGCCAGCCGCGCTTCCTCGATCATATCGAGGTTGTTGTTGCTCGCCGGCCCGTCGGTGCCCATGCCCACGATGGCGCCCGCGGCCAGGAGCCGTGGGATCGGAGCCGTGCCGGAGGCGAGCTTCATGTTGCTGCCCGGGTTGTGCGAGATCCCAACCCGCTTCTCGACGAGGATATCAATATCGGCGTCCGTGACGTGTACGCAGTGCGCTGCCAGTACCGGGGAGATGTCGAGCATCCCGAGTTCCTGCAGTCGGCCCACGTCCGTCCTCCCGAACTCGCGGAGGCTGTTCTGCACCTCTTCCTGCGTCTCGGATACATGAATGTGGACGCCCACGCCGATCTCCTGCGCTCCTTCGACCACCCTCTCGAGCAGATTGTTGGGACAGGTCCATGGCGCGTGCGGCGACAGCATCGTCACCAGGAGCCCATCTCCCTTATCCTTCCATTGGCCGGCCAGCTCGATCGCGCGCTCCAGCCGGTCCTTCGCATCGGGCAGAAGTGCCAACACCACCCCGGACACCACCCCTCGAATGCCGCTGTCCAGCACCGCACGCATCGTCGCCTCGGGGTAGTGATACATGTCGTTGAAGCAGGTGACGCCCCCGCGGATCATCTCGGCGATTCCGAGCAGCGATCCCCAGTAAACGTCTTCCTCATCGAGCTTCATCTCGAAGGGCCAGATTCGCTCTTGCAGCCACGGCACGAGCGGCATGTCGTCTGCGTAGCCGCGCAGCAGTGTCATCGCGCAGTGCGTGTGAGCGTTGACGAGGCCCGGCAGCGCGACCATGCCCGTCGCGTCGATAACGTGATCCGCGGCAACCTCCTTCCCGGTGTCGCCGCTGGCCCAGAGACCGACGATCTCCGTGCCCTCGATCGATAGATCTGCCTGGGAGAAGACCCTGCCATCTTCGTCCATCGTGACGACGTTCGCGTTCTTGATCAGCCAGCTCTGCAATCGTGTTCCTCCGTGCGAAGGCTCTCGGCGTGCCTGAGAGCGTCTACTGAAACCGAGTGCGTTCCGCAGCCAGAACCGCCTGGGGCTGCTCCCGGGGCTCGCTCCAGGTGGAGCACAGCGGTTCCGATAGCGGGTCTAAGCGTCTTCGACCGTCACGGCGACGATCTTGATCCACGGGGCCTGTGGCAGTTCGAGGCTTACCACCTTTCCCGAGGGCACCGACAGAGTCACATGGTAGAGATACGCCGCCGTGCTCGCATCATCGCCAGCCGAGCTGCGCACGTACGGCGTGTACGCCCCGACCGGCACACCCTCCACGCGCTCCGTCCAGGACGGGACGACGGCTGCCACGGTATCCACCTCTCCGCTCTCACGCGCCAGCCCAAATGCCGCCTCTCCCGTCCCGGCCGTGCTCGCAAGGAGCAGGTGCACCTGCCCCCCGCCCGCATCTCCCAGCGGGATCGACTGCCCCGCGCAGGCGACACATCCACCTGCGCCGGAAGAGGTCTCGGGGAACACGAACGGCGCCTCCGCCTTGGGGTCGCCGGGCGCGTAGTAGCCGCTCGGGTACACCTGCTCTCGGGGGCCGGACAGGTCTGGCGCCAGCCACTCGGCCGGGAGGCTGCGGCCTCGCCCATCGAAGTCGCCGCGCGCGCGGTACGCCTCCGTCGTCACGGCCACCACGTTCGCGAGGCTCGTGAGGTCGACGTGCCGGACACGAGAGCCGCGCACGTAGACGGGCGATACCGCGAGGTCGCGCCGCCTCCCACCGCGAACGACCTCCTCCTGGCCGCTTCTTGCTCCCTCCCACGCGACCCAATACGGACCCGGCGCCGACGGCGCCGCGAGCGACGCCTCCATGGTCAGCTCGCCGCCGGGCTCCAGGTCGGAAGGCAGGTGCGTCGCAATTGCGCTGTCAGGCACCGGCCTGCCGTCCCAGCGGTACCAGCGGCAGGTCACGTAGGAACGCCCGCTCCGCCACTCATGCCGGCTTGCGTTCGCGACGCTGAGCTCCACGCCCACGCGTTCCGAGGCATGCATCTCGACCGGCGTGAATGCAGACTGGAAGACCAGCCCCGGATCGTGCGCGACGACGTCGATGGCCTCTTCCGCCGGCTTCCATTCCTCGGCGGAGAACCAAACGTCTTCACCCTCCACCAGGTCCCACTGCACTCGATAGTGCCACAGTTCGCCTACATCGACAGGTGTCAGCGGATCTCCTTGCGCGGTGGCGGCGGTCACGGGGATCATGACAGACACCACTTCGCCCGGAGCGACCTCGGCCGGCAGCTCCGCTCGCGCGGTCTCCCAGACGACCATCTCCCTCGCCTCCGCGGAGGGCAGAGCCAGATCGTCTCGGTAGCGAACCCAGTGGTAAGAGAGCCGCGTTTCTCCAGGTCGCCACGTGGCGCTCCCGTCATTGCGCAGCCGCACGACCACGTTCTCCATTGCCCCGGACTCCAGCGCCGACGGAAGCGAAGTGCTCATCACCTCCGCGCGATGCGCGTTCGGGACACCCACAGTGATCGGCACGGCGAGGTTGGCGATCGTCCGAGCGAACCATTCCGACCGCAGGTAGGCGACCTTGCTCCGCATCACACTGAGCGAGAAGATGTAGTCCCCAGGCGGCAGTGGGTGTCCGCCGTCGTCTCTCGCGGCGATCAGCGCCGCCAGCCGCCGCGTGGCTCCCGCGGGGACGTCGAGCCCTTGGGCAGCTTTTCTGCTCTGCACGACCTTTCCGTCGGAGCGGCGCACGATCTCGTAGTCGACGCTGACCCGCCGGCCGGTCCGCACATCCTCCGTGCTCAGGTTCTCAACGAGGAACTCCACAACGTATTCCGCGCCCGGCTTCAGCAGACGCGGCACTCGCTGTTGCTTGAGTCTCAACGGATGGGACTGCTGCTCACCGAGTCGGGACTGGAAGTATCGGGTCATATCCACGTACGCCACGCCGTACTGGCGGCTCGGACAGATCTCGGTGCCATTCTCGAAGTCGTTCCAGCTATCGATCACGACAAGCTCCGGCCCTACTGCCAGCGTGCGCTGCCAATCCGTTCGATACGCGCTCGTGTCCCGGCGCGGCCGGATCTCCCCACCGGATCCGGGCGATGGACAGCGGCCCGGGGAGAGTGCGACCGTCGATGCCCCGCCCGTTGCAGATCGGACGAAGCCCGTCCGCGCTGGTAGGCTGATGTAGCTGTGGAAGCCCTCCCCACCGCGGCTTCGCCACGCGCTGCTTCCCACCCATATGGGCCGCGCTCCCCCGAAGTCCTCGGCCAATCGCCCCTGACAGTAGCGCACGAACTCCCCATCCCAGTCCGCGAGACCCTCGGGTTCGCCCAGGAAGACCGGCACGCCGCCCCGCTGACCTTCCTCCGGCCGCGCCCCTATCTCGGCCCAGAACTCCCGCGGCACTCGCAGGAAAAACTCCCGAATCATGCCGTAAATCCTGCGCCGTCCGACCTCTGACTTCAGGTCGGCCCCGTTCAGGGCCTGGACGTCCAGCATCATCCCGACGAGCGGATACCCGAGTCCGGCCGCCCGGCGCTCCTTGAGCGCCTGCACCAGCCGATCGATACCGCTCCGCGCCCACGTTCGCCGAGCCCGATCCTCGCCGGCATACCTGAGAAGGATGATGTCGACGCCGGCCCGCTGAAGCTCTTCGAGCTGTGCCGCATGCCAGTCAACGCGTTCGTAGCTGCACCAAGGCCCCGACGCTCGCTGCGGTTGGTGGCCGGTGGCGGGCGCTCCCTCTGGCGACCAGAGCAAAGCTCCGCCTCGGCCATCGGGATTCCCTTGCCAATCGTAGCGGTAGATGGCCATGAGGAAGGCTGCCGCCCCGGCTCGTCTCTCGGCTGGAGGCGCCGGCTCGACCACCGGCTCCGGCTTCGAGAACTCCAGAGATGTGGCCACGAGCCATTCGCCCGCCTCCAGCTTCCCGTCGACGAAGGGCGTCTGACCGACGTACGGACAGAGGACCACCATCCCCCGCGCCTTCTCGAGGGTCGAGCTCGGCTTCATGACCATCCTTCCCCAACGCGCGGCATCGCCCACGTGCTCGGGGCTCCGCACCATGGGCGACCAGCTCGCCACCCCGTCGTTCTCGCCCTGCATGCAGCAGACCACGTTGAAGCCGATCTCGGCCCCCGCCGGCGGATCGCCGCCGAGGAACTCCCAGGGAATCGCGCACTCCACCAGGAAGCTTCGGTCCCTGTCGCTCGGATCGTTGAGCGTCCCGTCTATGCTCACCGCGTACTTGACCGTGCGCGGCCCGCTGATCCAGGATGGGTCGGTGCGCCAGCCGCCGCGGGCATCGCGGCCCAGCAGCGTCATCCCTCCGGCGGCGCTGATCACGAGGCGGTACGCGCTTGGGCCGCGCTCCCCGGGCACCTCGAATGAGAACTCGACCGCGTCGTCCTGCTCGGGGGCCGACATGGGACCTGTGCTCATACCGGTGACCATCGTATCCGGCACCTTGGCGGCGAGGCAGAGGTAACTTCGGTTCCACAGCGCGTACACCTGGACCCGCGGTCCCCGCTCTGCAGGCTGCCGCAGCGCCCAGCCGCGGTGGCCGGAGAGCGACCATGCCGCCATCAGCGCCAGCAAAAGCGCACCTCGAACCTTCCACCTTCGGCGTCCGTCTGCTCGTGAGCCGTACGCAGCCATCCGGTACCTCGCGGTGCTCTCGGTCAGTGCCTGGGGTGACACCGAGCGACATTATACGGAAACGCGGCACCTACTGTAAAGGAATCCCGCTCCGGGCGTGGCGAGCCAGCCCACTGTTCCCGCCGCGAGGGTGAATGCACCCGGCGGCGAAGTCACTGCTTCGTGGCAAGTGTACGACTTCGTCCGATTCGAATGAGCGATGCCGAGATCTGCTTCCGCTGGGTGTCAGACCCAGAGGTGGTACGCTTCCTCGGCCTCCTCCAGCCCGCGCGGACCCTGGCTCAGGAGCGCTCTTGGATCGCTGCCGTCCTCGCCGACCAAGCCCAGCAGCGCGTCTTCGTCGTGAACGACGAAAACGGCAACCCCATAGGTACCTGCGGCCTGCGCGGGATAGACCGGGATGCGGGCATCGCCTTCTTTGGTATTATGATCGGGGAGAAGCGGCTCTGGGATCGCGGCTACGGCACAGCCGCCACCAAGAAACTGCTCGCGTACGCCTTCGCCGAACTGGGCATTCGAGAGGTGCGGCTGTCCTGCCATGCCGAGAATCGTCGCGCCCTTCGCTGCTACCAGAAGGCGGGGTTTCGCCTCAGCTCGCACCGGCCGGAGCGGCAGCGGTTTGGCCGCCACGAAGTCCGGATGGCCGTTGACCGCGCCCGATGGCAGCGCCAGCGCAGCTCCGAGCGCACGTCGGCGGAGAGCTCTCCCGCCTGCTGAGGGCACCCGCTACCGCTCTGCCGCAAGGCGTTCCGCTCGCTGCAGCTTGTACCGAACCTCGTAGCTCCTCGGCGCCAGCGCCAGCGCGGCCCGATACTCGGCTATCGCTGTAGCCGGCTTGCTGAGCTTCAGATGGGCGTCTCCCAGCAGTATGTGGGCCGCTGCGTTCCGAGGGTCGCGCCGCAGCGCATCTCGAAATCGCCGGATGTCGGTGCGCACGGTGCTTCGGAAGGCCTCTCGGCCTCCAACGCGAGCTATCACCTCCAAGCCGCCCCACACTGCAAGTGGGAGCAAGAGCAGCAGAGCGAAGTACACGCCCGCGAAGTCGCCTACCCACTTGACGGCCGCGGCCTCGCTCACCAGCAGCCCGACCAACAGCACGATCGTCTCGGCCCCGGATATCGACCCGCCGACCCAGGCGAATACGACCTTTGCCGCCACCACGGCCGCGACGCCGATGAGCAGCCCCACTTTCCAGGCCGAGGCCGCATCCTCGCGGAGCCTGATGAGCAACCCGTAGAGCCTGCCGTAGAGCTCGAGCGGATCGCTCATCGCCTGTCGCCCCGAGCGGGCAGGGAGAAGGCAAAGCTGTTGCCGCCCGCTGTCGGCTCATACCAGGCCGACCCCCCGAGCGCCTCGGCGACCGTCTGACAGTACCGCAGACCAACCCGCGCGGGACCGCTCGCAGCCTCGGTCAGCGCGGCCCGGCGGTCCAAGACAGGCGGTGCCGTGTCCGTGACCGAGAACACGACGTCGCCCTCGCTGGCAGCCACGCGCATGGCGACCTCCCCGCCTGCCGGGGTCGTGCGCACGGCATTGGCGAGGAGCGTCGACAGCACGCGTAGCACTTGGTCGGCGCTGGCGCAGACCGCAGGCGCATCTCTCCCCACATCCACCTCGAGCGTCAGGTCGTGCTCGCGGGCCGCGAGCCGATACGGTCCCACCACCGCCTCCACAAGTTCCCCCGGAGGCAAGGTCGTGCACGCGGGATCGGGCGCTCCCGCCTCGGTTGCCATCGCCACGAGGTCTTCGATCATCCCAAGCAGAATTCCAGCGCGGGCGGTCACCTCGCGCAGCAGCTCACGCCCCTCATCGGTGAAATCCCTCGGTGGTTCCCTATCCAGGACATGCAGATCGGTCACCACGCGGACCAGTGGTGGGCGCAGGTCCTGCGCCAGAGCCGTCACCACCGTGTCCTGAAGCGCGTGCTCGCGCGCCTCCTCCCGCGCCTGCCGCCGCACCAGGCCCATCGCCACTACCGCGATCCCCAGCACCAGCCCGAACTCGATGGTGAGCGAAACCATATGGTAGACAGCCATCGGCAACTCCATCAAGAAGACGTGCTGAATCGCCTCCCAGGCGGCAAAGGCCACAAAGGCGGTCACCAGCAGATACGTGGTCTTTCGCAGCTCCATAGCCCTCTCCCTCAGCTCCCTCTCGGCGGCATGGACGGCACGGCTGGCGTTCCTCGCTCACTTCTTCCGGATTCGATGCCCTCCTGTCCGGTTGGAGCACGATCCAGCGCAATGTCGCGCCTGGGCTGGCTCACGAGCCCCTTGCCTCGGCCACTCGTCCAGCGGCAGGGCAGCAACCCATGCAAGCGGAATGTCTCTCTCGGAGCTGCATCCCTATGGCAGCGGTTTCCGACCAGGATTTGCGAAGACGCTGGCCCGCCGTGCTCGTGTTTGCTGTCGCCTTGGCGGTCTACGTTCGGACCCTTTGCCCGACTGTGTTCGTCGAGGGTACGGGCGAAAACATCATCTGTCTCTGGACCCTCGCCGTCCCTCACCCACCGGGCTTTCCGCTCTTTTGCCTGCTGGGCAAGCTCTTCACCATCCTGATGCCCGTTGGCACCGCCGCCTATCGCGTCAACCTCTTCGCGGCCGTCGCCGCGGCCGCCGCGACGGCCGGAGTCTACCTGCTTCTCGTCCCGCGAGGCGTGTCCCCCCTCGCGGCCGGAGCGGCGGCCCTCACCCTCGCCTTCTCGAGCACCTTCTGGCGCCAGGCGACGATCGCAGAGGTCTACACACTGAGTCTCGCGCTCATCGTCCTCCAGGTCGGGCTGCTCCTTCGCTGGCGGAGCGTGCGCGCATCCGTCATCTCCGAGCCGTCGGCCGCGAAGGAGGGCCCGCCGGCTGCGGCATCCCGGGCCGCAGACCGACTTCTCCTCTGGTTCGGCCTTGCCTGTGGCCTTGGGCTTGCGGTCCACTACCAGCATGTGCTTCTCGCACCCGCCTACCTCTACTTCATCTGCATACACGACAGTGGGGTATGGCGTCGCTGGCGCACGCTCGTCGGTGTGGCGCTCGCGGTGCTTCTCGGCTTCGGACTCCATCTGTACACGCCGCTGCGGTCTCTGTCCGATCCGACCATCGACTGGGGAAACCCCGAGAACCTTCGCAACTGGTGGCACTACGTGACCGCAGAGCAGTACCGCGGCCGCATGTTCCAGATGCCTCTTGCCGACGTGCTCGCGAATCTCCGCGCCTTCCTCGCCGACCTCCCCACCGAGTTCTCATGGCTGGGGATGCTGTCCGCGCTCGCGGGGGCGGTGGCCCTTTTTCGGCGCGACCGGACGCTGTTCTGGATGACCTCGGCGATATTGGTCGTCGTCGTCTTCTGGGCCATCAACTACGACATCCCGTGGGAGATCGAAGTATACTACCTGCCCGCTCTGCTCGCGATGACGTGCTGGATGGGCTTCGGCCTGAGCGCGTTGACGCAGTGGGTGGCGCGGCGCGGGCGCCTCAGATGGCTGGCCGGCTTCGTGCTCGCGGTCCCAACGCTCGCCCTGGGCCTGAACTTCATCCCAAACGATCTCTCGGACCGGCGCTTCGTCCTCGACAACGCGCTGGATGTCGTGGACCTCGTGGACCCCGACGCCGCAATCATCCTGCCGACGACGAATCCGACCTTCTCACTGATCTACCTCAGCCGAATCGAAGGCGAGGCCCCGAACGTGCGTCTCTGGTCGCGAGTCGAGGGCGGCATCACGCCGGTCAGGGACGCGGTGCTACCCGCTGCCGAGCGGACGCCCATCCCCGAGCCGCGCTTCGTCGCGGACATGTTGGAGCAACGCCTCGCCACATACACCATCGACCGACAACCTGCCGCTGCCATACCCGGCTTCGCACAGGTCCCGTGGGGCTGTCTCTACCGGGTGGTTCCGGCCTCGGAGGTCGAGCAATGGCTGAGACGGGCTCCCGACGCTCTCTCCTATCGATATCGTTTCGACGTCGACGGCCAGCAGCTCGTATATGGTGCAGAGCAGCGGCTCATTTCCTGCCGCTACCTGCTGTCACAGGGAGACTACGCGTGGCAGAGAGGCGACATCGCGCTGGCCGACCGGTTTTACGAGAAGGCGCTCGGAATCGGTCAGGAGCTGCCCTCAGTTCCAGCCCAGATCGGCCAGCGCTACGCGCAGCAGGGGAGGACCCAGCTGGCTGTCAGGGTCTATGGGCGCGCCCTCGACGAGCACGAGGACGCGGTGCTGCACAATCGGCTCGGCGCCATCTACGGCCGGCAGAACAGGCTGGAGGAGGCCGAGCAACACTTCGAGCGCGCCCTCTTGCTGAAGCCCGACTACGCCGACGCCCACGCCAACCTCGCCTCCGTCTACGGACGCCGGGGCCGGGTTGAGGAGGCCGTTCGGGAGCTTGAGGTTGCACTCGCCTGCGATCCGCATAACCTCCTCGCGCTTAAGAACCTCGCTTTCGCGTACCTCCAGATCGGCCGTCGGGAAGACGCCCGAAAGCTCCTCGAACGCGCGCTAGAGGTGAGTCCAGAGCAGCCCGAAGTGCGCCAGCAGATGCGGCACCTGTGGGGCGAGTAGCACCACGGCGTGCCGCCGCAGCTCACACCTCCATGCTCATAGCCTGCGCCTCTGCCACCACCACACCGTTAGACATGAGGGCCTCTGCCGTGGTCTCCACGATCGTATGTCGCTGCCGCGCGATGCGGCCTCGGATCTCCAGCGTCTCGCCGATCGGCACGGGCTTGTGATACCGCACGTTCAGGCGGCCGGTGATGGCATTGATGTCCTTCTCCCACAGCAGCCGCGCCATCGTCTCGTCCAGCGCCGTCGCCAGCAGCCCGCCGTGGATGATCCCGGTCCAGCCCTGATACTCCGGC
>Ga0180437_10006397_pt1 | contig 15724 bp, 12 predicted proteins | sample SS_ome_4_FD_132410 | JGI IMG/M metagenome (GOLD analysis project Ga0180437, IMG submission 132410) | Hypersaline lake sediment archaeal communities from the Salton Sea, California, USA - SS_3_D_1 metaG | ecosystem: Environmental > Aquatic > Non-marine Saline and Alkaline > Hypersaline >...
CGGGTAGTGGATGAAGCTGAGGTCATAGATGGTGACTACGCCGGGACACGGTAGGAAAACAGGTTGAACAAAGGCCAAAGAATGCAATAGATCAATGCGGTCGCCAAGGAGCCGCAGAGGCTGCCCCAGCTGCTCCCACGCTATCCTGGCAGCAGGCCGCTCTGTGGGCAAGATCGACACTCTGGGCTGGAGTCCGGGAAAGCCGTGGCCTGCCCCCTCCTTGCCCAAGAAGGCGGTGTAGCTGTGCCGGTCGGACACTCTGGGAAGAAACGTCAGCAAGCTGCGAATGTACCAGCTGATCCCGGCGGCACGGTAGCTTCTCGACGAAGACAGCAGATGGGCGTTCAGGCCAATGTGCATTCTACGCGGCTATTATAGTCACATCACCAAGCGTGCGCAAGAGGCTTCGTAAATCACCCTCGCACGTAGACGTACTATTCACCGGCCCTGCGCGGCCAACATATTGACGTAGACCTGATGGGTTGCCTGGGCTACTCTCTCTTGGGTGTAGTATTGCAGCACCCGATCTCGACCTTCTTGGGCCAGGGACACGCGCAGAGATTGGTCTCCCATGAGGAGCCGTAGGTGCGCTCCGAGCTCTGCTGCGTTTTCCTCGGGGAAGATCAAACCAGCTTCGCCTAAGACGTTCGGGATCTCTCCCGAATCGGAGCCGACGACGGGGATTCCACAGGCCATGGCCTCGATGAGCACGCGCCCGAACTGTTCCCTCCAATTGGGCCGCCCCCTGGAGGGGAGCACCAGGGCGTCCAGGCGCCGGTAGTGGGCTGGCATCTCCGAGTTGGGCAGAGGGGTATGGAAGACGACACGATCCTCCAGATCCAGCTTGCTGGATAGCTCCACCAAGCGGGATCTGTGAGGCCCGTCCCCTAGGACAGACAGGCGCCAGTCGCCGGGGAGGTCGGCCACCGCCTTGAGTAGCAGGTCTACTCCCTTTTCCTGCACCAATCGCCCAACGTAGCCAATCTGAAAGTAGGGGTAGTCTCCTCCTGCCAGATCCGGGAAGGGGCTATACAAATGAGGATCCACTCCGAATTGCGGAATGACTGTCACCGGCCCCCCGTACCCTTTCCTACGTAGCACGTCCACACCGTCTTGGTGTCCGGCGATGGCGTGGGCGGAGTGGCGGTAGTTGTATTGCTCCATCCAGCTGAAGGGGAAGGGGTACCTCCGCAGGAGATTCTGCCAGGTAAAGAAGACGGGCTTGGCATTCACACCTACGGCCAACCGCATGGCGTGCAAGGTCGCCAGATTGTAAGGCTCTTCGTCGATGTGCATAATATCCGGCTTCAGTCGTTGCACGAGCGTACCCAGGTGTGGATAGAAGTGGAGGTGGAAGTGGCCGTTGAATAACATCTTCTCCACCACCAGTTCGTAGCCTCCCGTATAGGTCGTCTCCAGCTCAATCCTGCGGCCTTTCTCCTGCCAGTAGGGGGGAACGACGACTGTCAGATCGAGGTCGTCGAGCTTGGCCAGCTCTTCCAGCTTCTTCTGATAGCTGCCTCTAATGCAGGCCTTGGAGACCATCAATACTCTCATACGCTCTCCGGGGGCTGTCACTTACCGATCACCGACTCGTAGACTTCGATGGTCTGGGCGACGGTCTTCTCCCACGAGAAAAAACGCGCTCGATCGAGTCCCTTGGCGGCCAGGCGCTCCCGTCGATCAGGATGCTGAAGAAGGGCGTTGATCGCCTCGGCTAGACCCTCTACGTCGTGAGGGTCGAAGAGTACAGCCGCATTCCCCGCTATCTCCGGCAGAGATGCGGAGTTGGAGGCGATCACTGCCGTGCCACAGCACATGGCCTCCAGGACGGGCAGGCCGAAACCTTCGTAGAGAGACGGATAGACGAAAAGGGTGGCTCCGCTGTACAGGGCTGGCTTGTCTTCCTCGGGAACCCAGCCCAGGAAGATCACTCTGTCGCCCAGGCCATGCGTCTGGACCTGGCGACGGGGATCGGGGAAGAAGTCCGTGTCGCGCGAGGGCAATTGCCCGGCTATCACCAGCTTTGCCCGACCACTCACGTCTTTCCCGAGGGTTGCATAGGCGGCCAAGAGGGTGCCCAGGTTCTTACGCTGATCAAACCCCCCAAGGTAGAGCACGTATTGCCTTGGCAGTCCGTACCGCTCCCTCACCCTTTCCACTTGTTTGCCGTCAGCCACGGGTCTGAACGCCTCATCTGCCGCCAGGTGGACCAAGTGTACCCGGCTCGACGGTACCCCCAGCAGGTGCAGGATATCGTCGCGCGAGGATCGGGAATCTGTGACGATGGCCGCTGCTCTTCTGGCACCCGCGGTCACCAGCCGCGTGTAAAGCCGTACCCAGGCTGATTCTCGATAGGCGGGCAGTACCAGAGGGATCAGGTCATGAATGGTGACCACCGCCTTGGTGCCAGCGACCAGGGGCGGTGCGAAGTACGGCACGTGGACTAGGTCTACACCCTCGTTGCGGCACGCCCGCGGAAGGGCGACCTGCTCAAACCACACCTTGAACAGATTCCGTGTGAGGGGGACCGGTGAACCGAGGACCCGTTCCTGCATCTCTCCTCTCGCATCAGGAACTCGCCCCTGGTCCTCCTCGTTCTCCGCTCTGAAGAGGAGGAGTTGTGGCCCGTTGGGAAGTCTCGACAGCCCCCGTACCAACTGGTGGGTGTATTGACCGCTGCCGGTGGCCCCCCGATTCCAGAAGAACCCGCTTATCCCCAGGCGCATCTATCTCTTCTCGATCCCGAGGACCTTCTTCACCCCACCGGCGATTCTCTCGTCTTCTTTGACGCTCTCCTTCACGAACCGTTCCATGAAGTCGCTTCTACGCTGCCGGAGCGCCAGGGGCGCCACGACAGCGACATCGCGTTTTTCCACTTCTTCCCGCCCATCGGCCGCGGCTCTTGCACGAGCGGCTTCGAGGAGTACTATCTCTGCCCGATGTGAGCGGATGTGCAAGGAGTTGATGAGTTTCATGGCCGAGTTGGCGATCTTCGCGGGAATGGTCACCCTTGGCAAGAGGTCCTTGGCCTTGGATATCTCGTCTGCCAGTGCCATTGTCTCCTCGGCGTAACCGGCTGCGAAACTCACTGGGTCATCTGCGAAGTCGCTGTTGCGTTCGTAGACCTCGAGACGTTGCTCTGGCCTCTGGACGGGGGAGACCAACACCCGCAGTCCCAGGCGATCCATAAGCTGTGGCCGCAGCATGCCCTCCTCAGGGTTCATGGAGCCGATGAGCAGGAACTCTGAGGGAAAGGTGCCGATCAATCGTCCCCTGCGCACGACGTAGTAGCCTCGGGAAGCAGCGTCCAGTATACAGTTGACGATGTCTTCGTCCAGCAGGTTGATCTCGTCGGCGTAGAGCACGTTGCTGTGGGCATAGTACAGGATGCCCTGCTGGAGCTGCCAACGACTCTGCTCCAGCGCCACCCTGGGGTTTGGGCCGCCGATGACGTCATCCATGGTGGCATTCAGCGGCAGTTCGACCAGCTGCATAGGGGCCAGGTAGGTTATGTCCTCCCCATTCTCCAGCTTTGCGGCACACTCCGGGCAGACGTATTCCATGGAGATGGCGGCCAGTCGAGGTTCGCATCCACGAGGGCACGTGCTGCGAGGGACAGGCGGGAGCAAGACCATCAGTCCTCTTGCCGCGGTAGTCTTGCCGGTTCCGCGCGGACCCAGAAGTAGTACCCCCCTGACGCGCGGATTGATGGCTGCCAGGATGAGGGCGGTTTTCATCTCCTCCTGACCCACCAGGGCAAGCAGGGGGTAGTTGATCAGCTCGCTCATCGCTTAGCGCACCAGTCTTCGGGATCTGAGATCGGCTCTGCGGACTCGATGTGTCTTTGCCGCACGGCTACTGAGCGTATCCACTGGGATGAGCGTGGTGCCAGCGCCACGCGCTCTCGATGATGTCGTGCAGGTCAGGATATCGCGGTTTCCATCCAAGTTCGCGCCTGATCCTGTCTGAACTGGCTACCAGCGTGGCTGGATCACCGGGGCGTCTAGGCGCGATCTCGGCGGGCACGGGCCGCCCCGTGATCTCTCTCGCCGCAGCGACCACCTCTTGCACGGTAAAACCCTGTCCGTTCCCAAGGTTGTACACGCAGCTCTTGTCGTCTAGCCCCTGGAGAGCGAGCACGTGAGCCTGTGCCAGATCCACCACATGGATGTAGTCCCGGACACAGGTTCCGTCGCGGGTGGGGTAGTCGTCGCCGTAAATGTCCAGGTGATCCCTCTCCCCTAGCGCGACCTTGAGGACAAGGGGAATGAGGTGTGTTTCCGGATCGTGATCCTCCCCGAACTGGTCAGAAGCTCCAGCGGCGTTGAAATAGCGCAGGCTGGCATATCGCAGTCCGTATCTTACTTCGCACCAGTGTAGCATCTTCTCGATCATCAGCTTCGATTCGCCATAAGGGCTGCTGGGGGCCAGCGCATCATCCTCCGCAATGGGGATCCGCTGCGGGTCGCCGTAGACGTTGGCCGTGGAGGAGAGGATGAAACGGTTCACCTCGTGGGCGGCCATCATCTCCAGCAGGTTAATGGCGTTGGTGACGTTGTCACGCACGAAGGGGAGGGGGGCGCGCATAGAGAAGGGGACGATGCTATGGGCGGCGAAGTGCATCACCGCGTCGAAGTCGAACGCCTCGAAGACGTCCGCTAGCCTGCCTTTGTCGGAGAGGTCTCCCTCCTCGAAGTGCGCTGTCGAGTGTACGGCGTCACGATGCCCGTAGAGCAGGTTGTCGTAGGCGACGACGTCGTGACCCGCCCTGATGAGTTCCTCGGTAGCTACGCTACCTATGTACCCAGCGCCCCCTGTGACCAGGATATTCATCGTCCACTGCCTGGACGATTATAAGCGCACTTGCTCGATTTCTCAACCGGGAGGGCCCGGCCCCGCCCAACACGCGTTCAGGATAGGGGGGTATGGGAGCTCGATCTCTTCCCATACCCTCTCTGGCCGGTACTCTGGCGCCTAACAGGCACTTGCCCGGGTGGCTATTCGACCCTAGTAGGGCCAGGCTGTCTCGTCAACACTATAGCTGTTGCCCGCATGGTCGAAGTCGTCTGTAAAACTATCAAACACCTGCGCGGGCGCACCAACGGTTAAGAAGGAGACGAGAGTCCCCCTCTGCTCGAAGAGGGAGCCGGCGTTCATCTGATTCCCATCAGCGATGTAGGAGAACAACACCAGAACGCCGCCATTGGGCTGGACCGTGCGGCTCAGTTCCTGGTACTGGGGGGCGCGCCCGAATCCGGCGTCCAGGACACCGCTCACGTAGTTGTCGAAGTCCTGCGGACTCATCGCTCCGCCTGCATCAGTCAACTGTGCAAAGACAAAGGCGCCGATCTCTGTTGAGAAGCTGATGAAGATGTTCTGTCCCGCGGTCGAAAGGTCCTCTACGGTCCAGTCAGCTGGGTGTTCGATGCTGAACACTCCGCTTGGGTGCGCGTACTGCACGTAGCTGGATCCCGGCCTTTCTGCTACGGGTGGCGTGACCACGTAGCTGTCGGCCATGTGGTCCAAGACCTGGACCATCTGGTCCCATTCTTCCTCCGCTGCGCTTAGGCATAGTGCGGAGAAGAGAGTATCCTGGATCTCGAAGAGGCACCCAGCCTGGGTTGGCTCATCCTCACGCGTGTAGTAAAAGCGGAGTAGTACACTGCCGTCGCCCTGATCCTGTCGACTCAGTTCCTCATAATCGGGGTCTGTGGCGAACGAGGATGCGTCGATCATCCATTCATCAATCAGATCGTGTATCCGTGCCTGGGGATCTGGTATCCCCTCGAGATTGGTCACGAAGAGTGAGGCTGTCGCGTACTGCGGCTCGGGGTACCAGAATATCGATACGGTGCCCGGAAGGGAACGATCATCAATCGGCCAGTCACTTGGATGCTCAATGCTGAATACCCCTGAAGGGTCGCTGTACTTGGTGTACCGAGAGGGGAGATTTCCTTTTTCGGAGCTGGGGGTGGCGGGGACTGAAGTGGCTGTGGGAGGAGCTGGGGTGTCCGCCGCAGCTGGGGGAGACGGTGCAGGCTCTCCACCGCCACAGCCCACGGCCAGGAAGGCTGCCATGAGCACTACCACGACTGCTGTCCTTGAAAGCATTTCGGATCTCTTCATACCGCTTGAACTCCTTTCGACGTTCTTCTGGCTACCACCGCCGGATATGCGAGCGCGCACGCGCTCTTTGAGAACAGACGTTGTCTCACATGCCCCGCTTCGCGCGATTAGTGGGGGACAGTAAAGCATGAACCTTCACAAACAACAAGAATGGAAAGAAGGGCCATGACTCTCCTCGCGAGTTCTCTTGGACAGGGGAGGTGGCCAGTGGCGACGGAAAGGCGAGCGGGACGCGCGCGGAGGGGACATCCGCTGTTCTGCATCTGGGGTGTCCACGCATCCAGCCCCAGACTCCTACCTCATCCCCAATCTTGACTATTGCACTCCCAGGTCAGGCAGCTTGCCCCAGTTCCTCTGGAGCACAGTCTGCAGCGCGTCTTAGGGCTATGCAATACCACGAAGGCAATCTAGCGCCAGAGCAATGGGCCATCGATCCTCGTTGCCGGGGGCTATTCCAGCAGCCAACGGCCGATTCCCCTAACCAGCACCTCCAGGAGTCGCACCCTCTTGGGATCATGGTAGGAGAGGTCGTACTCGTTGGATGAGATGAACCTATCTCCCCGCCGCAACCTCACCAACAGCGCGCGAGGGTCCCTCTCAAGCGGTACCTCGAGCCAGCCTGCTGGCTGGGAGGAGTCTGGAGGCAGGGAGACGATGCGAGAGAATACAGCTTGCCCGTCCAGGTCCACCTCCAGGAGACAATCCGGACAAGGACTGAGGAGGTCGTTCACACCCCACACTCGAGCCCGGAACGTATCCCCTGCCCGATACCGGCGCTGTGGGAACTCCAAGCTGATCAGGACGGGGTTGTAGAGTGATTTCAGCCTCTCCCAAGCTAGCTTTGGCTGGCCGTAGTGGTCGACGAGACTCCAAGAGATGGCTGGCCAGGGCTCGTTGAACTGCCAGATCACCGTGCCACTGGTGCGATACTTGCGGCGTCGCCAGTGCTCGATAGCCATTTGCAGGCCGCAGGCCTGTGCCCGCTGTGAGGCCTCAACCCATCCCTCCAGGGTGTTCGGCGTTGGGGGAGTGAGGTATCGTGCCAGTTTCTCCAGTTGGGCGCAGTGATAGCGCCACACGTTGTTGGGAGGGAAGAGGTCTTCTTTGGCGAGGAATTGGGACAGGGAGGTCACACTGGGGACTGATTGTAGACCGAACTCGCTGACGAAAGGGGATGTATCCTTTCGGTATTGTCTGGTGGGCGCCTTGCCGTGCCAGACCAGCCAGTTGTGAGTATCACCTCTGCCGGGAGAGGCCTTGCGGAAGGGGCGCGTGCCATCCTCAGCCATCACAACTCTCTCAAGCTCGTCCACCAGCCGGCGGTTGCGGAGATAGCTGAATTCGTTGCCACCGCACCACAGCACCAGTGACGGGTGGTTTCGCAGCTGGCGCGCGATGCCAATTCCCTCCTGGCGCAGCAGGTTGCGGAATCTGCGAGTGCGAGGTAGGTGACCTAGCAGCAGGCAGGCCAACGGGAACTCCTGCCAGACCATGATCCCTTGCTCATCACAAAGGTCGTAGAAGGCTCTCTTCTCCCGCAGCCCCCCTCCCCAGACACGCAGCAGGTTGATCCCGGCCTCCTTGACCATGGTGATGAGTCTCTGATAGTGTTCGCGTCGCAGCCGCCCTGGGAGTGCATCCATAGGCACCCAGTTGGCGCCGCGGACAAACAGCGGCGAGTCGTTGATGACCAAGGTCCAGTCCTCGCTGCGCATTGGAGCATCGGGATTCCGTGCCATGTCCACCTTGCGGATCCCAAAGGGCTCGGTCAGAGAGTCTAGGACCCGTCCCTCCTGCACGATCCGTAGCTCGAGTTCGTACATGTGGGGCTTTCCACGATCCCATGGATGCCAGAGTTGGGGTTCGGGCAAGGTGAACTTCATATCTTTGATCTGCTGCCCTGGCTCCAGGGAAAGAGGGAACTCCCCCTTCCAGTTCGCGGCCGAAGGGTGCTCGCGGAGCCGCACCTCGACCTGGGCTATGACACGTTGGGTCGTAGTGGAATCGAGGGTGGCTCGTACAGTCACGTGCGCCTGCTCATTCTGTGGCTGTGAGCGGATGAAGACGTCGCTCACGAAGACCGACCCTGTCACTCGAAGAGTGGCCTCATCCCAGAGGCCCATGGTTCTCAAACGTGGGGCGAAGTCCCAACCGAAGCTCATCTGGCCCTTGAGAGTGGCGGAACGGTGGGGAAACGCCTCCTGGCCGCGTTGCAGGGCTGTGGCGACGGGGGACCACAACCTTTCCCACCATTCCAGGCTGCGTGGGGGAAGCGAATTGGAGCCCCATATTCGCACCGCCACTTCAGATTGGCCGGACCTGACCAAGTCGCTGATCTCATAGACCTGCCGGGAGAACATGCCCTCGTGCCGGCCCAACTCTACCTCGTCGAGGAAGACGGAGGAGATGTAGTCGATGCCCTCGAAGCACAGGAAGGCCCGCTCTCCCCGAACCAGATCTAGCTCGAGGGGGCGCACGTACCACCAGTCTCTGCCATCCACCCATTGGCATGCTTCGTTGTTTGTGCCGAAGAAGGGATCTTCGATCCGGCCCAACGCCAGCAGATCGTGGCGGACGTTCCCGGGGACGGTGGCCGGCAGCCACTCCTTGACCTCTGCCCGGTCGTCGGATCGACTTTCGAGGGGCTTGGGAGGGACGCTGCCCAGATGCCACTGCTTGCCGCCCAGGTCCCTTCTGTTGCTTGTCACTGTTCGGTGGTCCTCGTGGTAGGTAGTGCGGGGTGCGATGTCAGGGTTTGGCATCGTCAGCCATGATGTACAGATCGTCGTTGGCTGACCGTTACACTCAATACCCAGTGATGACTCTACTCTCTTGTGGGGGGCGGACGACGGCGCACCCGTGGCATGGAGATCATACGGCAGCTATTGGCGGAAGTCAATAATGGGAGTCGGTATGTGGCCGTCTTTGGAGGCTTTGCCGGGAGGCATCGGTGTTCCGGTGTCTGGGACAGTTGGCGAGACGGGGAGATGAACAGGGCCCTCGCTTGGAATGGCTTCTTCGAGTCAGCTCCCTGCCCAAGCCCCTGAGTGAACGGGTTCGGGCCTGAACTCGAGCGGTGTGCAGTGCCCAGGACTAGTACTGACAGGCCCGAAGCCACACTATATGTAGAATAGTAAAGAATACCCTTGCGCTTTGTATAAACAACTCCTTGACAACGAGAACAGAATTTGGTAAAATAGTAGTGGATTCTCCCGTGGGAGTGAGGCTCTCGAGACTCACCCCACTTTTGTATAGAGGCACAGTTTTCGGGTGCGATGGGTCCATTCTGCCACCCTGGAGAGTCACCTGCGGGCGGTTCCGGGCAGAATGCCGGCGAGCCACCGATGGTGCTCTGACCTCTAGCTGCGATTGGTGCCACCTTCACGTATGAGTGATGAGAGTTGAGGGCCCCAAATGAAGACCGTATATTTCAGGGCCGAGTTGCTTTTCCCGCACGAGAGCGTCTCGGCTCTTATGGATGCGGGAAACGGGCAGTGGCAGAACCTCGTTAAGCGTGTCGCAGATCTACCAGAGACACATGAGGACGCTCTGGCCTTCTCCCTGATGATGATCAGACTGTGTGGCTGTCTGAGGTGCAATCCAGGTAGCTATAAGGCTTCCTTGGGGTGTTCTGCCTGTGGAAGGCGCATTATTGGCATGAACAGGGAGTCTGACGACACCCTGATGGAGTGCTTCGAGAGGGCGAAGGACGATCTGACTGTCTACCTTCGCACCGGCCAGGTGCTGGAGGAAGAGGCCATACCGTGATCGGCGTCTGGCCAAGTCAAGTCTGCTTTGGGGAGCCGCCTGGAGACTCAGGCGGCTCTTGTGTTTTGGGCCTTCTCTCTCCTTTGCTACCACTGCCATCACTTGGCTGGGGGGCAGCGTGTTTGCTGAGGGGCGCATGGTGACAGATATGCCCTGCGGTAAGTGCCTGTCTTGTGGAAGCTCCATCCTTGTATCCCACAACCTGGCGGCTTGTGTCGACTGCATCCGTGATCGTCCCCAAGAGGTGATGCCGTACATACGTCGCATCCAGGATGCGTCGCGCCAGGAGTTCGACTTGCCCCTTGCGCCTCCTCGTGCACCTTCCGGAGTGCTGTGCCGTATCTGTGCCAATGAGTGCCGCATTGCTCCAGGCGAACGAGGTTTCTGTGGGCTGCGCACAAATCGGGAAGGACAGCTGGTGCACCTGGCCGGAACGCCGCGCAGAGGCATCCTCCATTGGTACCACGATCCTTTACCCACCAATTGCGTGGCCGCGTGGGTCTGCGAGGGGAGGGAGAAGCACGGCTACAGCAACCTCGCGGTTTTTTATGGCGCGTGCACCTTCAACTGCCTCTTCTGCCAGAACTGGCAGTACCGTCAGATGTCGCCGGAGGATGGGCCCGTCACGGCCACGGCGCTGGCCGAGAGGGCCGATGACCGGACGTTTTGCGTGTGCTACTTTGGGGGCGATCCGTCGCCGCAGATGCCGCATGCCCTGGCGACATCGAGAGTTCTTGCTGAGCGAGGGGTGAGAATCTGCTGGGAAACAAATGGTTCGATGCATCCCAGGTTGCTCGACAAGGCGGTGGATCTTGCCCTGCACAGCGGCGGCTGCGTCAAGTTCGATCTCAAGGCCCGGGACAAGAATCTGCACAAGGCCTTGACTGGAGTGAACAACGAGAGAACCCTGCGCAACTTCGCAAGAGCAGCAGCCCGCGCCTGTGAGCGTGTTGAACCACCTCTGCTGGTGGCCAGCACCTTGCTGCTCCCTGGATACGTGGACACTGAAGAGGTGGGGGAGCTGGCCGCCCTCATCGCCTCCATTGATCCTGGTATCCCTTACTCGCTGCTGGGGTTCCAGCCCCACTTCTTCACGCCAGATTTGCCTCGCACCTCGGCGAGGCACGCTGAGGAATGTGAGCGGGCGGCCAGGGACGCGGGTCTGGAGCGGGTGCACATAGGCAATCGCTACCTCTTGTCGACCGATTACTAGGGCTGTGGAGTGCCGAGTCGCAAGCGTCACCGCGAGATGTAGAGAGCCGCTGTCTACGGACAGCGGCTCTTGCGAACTCATCCTCAGTATCGGTTATCCGTGCAGAGTCAGGGCTAGTCTAGATCCTCGCGGAGCAACTCCAGGAAATCGCCATCGAAGTCTCGCAGGAACTGACACACATCTAGCACATCATCTCCGCTTATCGCAGGGAGTTCCTCGGTGAGTTCCAGCTCCTCGGGCATCAGATCGCTGAGCAGCTCGATTTGCTCGTCTTCCTTGATCATAGCCAGGATTATCCCCTGAGTACCGCAGCAGCGGCAGGCCACCATTAGCATCCAGAGTTCGTCCTGCTGGCCCATGATGACGACGTCTTCCTCTTCGTACTCCTCCGAACAGACGACGCACTTGATGTTCTCGAGGAGTTGTCTGACGAAATCGTATTCAGATGAGTCTCTGTCAATCCCCTTCATCACTGGCAGGATCCTACTCCTCTGTGCTCTCGTCCAACCCTACTACGTCTACCCTGATCAATGGCGCCAAATCGGAGTAAAGGCGGACGGGCACAGAGAATATGCCTAGCTTCTTGATCGGCTCTTCGAGCTCGATCTTGCGTCGATCAATTCCAATACCAGTTTGCTCTTCCAGGGTTTCGGCGATGTCTGCACTGGTGATCGATCCGTATAGGCGATCCTTCTCTCCCGTCTTGGCGTAGACCGTCACCATGAGGCCTTCGAGTTTCCCAGCCAGCTCCTGGGCCTCTGCCTTGAGCTGTTCCTGGTGTCGCGCTTCGGCCTGCCGTCTCTCCTCAAGCTCCTTCAAAGCCCCCGCTGTGGCGATCACAGCCAGCTTCTTGGGAATGAGATGATTCCGAGCATATCCTGGAGCCACATTGCAGACCTCTCCGGCCTGGCCCAGCCTTGCCACGTCCTCTAGCAGAATCACGTTCATGCAGTCCACCTCGTTCCTGGATAGTCAAGTAGATTCTACCTCAAAACCTGGGAAAACTCAAGCTTGCCGGGCGACGCACGAGGGAGGAGGGCTTGCCTCACGGTGGGGTAGGGATTACTGAGAGCGCCCTTGCAGGGTGTCCTTGCGGAATTCCGTTGTTTGATTCCTCCGACTGCTCGCCACTGGATCAATCCCAGGCAGGCGGCAGGGCCCGACAGATAGCTTCCCGTCGCCAGAGCAGGATTCTGGTGTTCTTGCCAGGGGTGTATGTTATAATAGTCGAAGCTGTGGAGATGCTGGGCATGAAGTCGTCGCTTCGTAGACTGAGGTGGACAGGCGTGCGCGATAGAGAGAGTGGGGCCCTTCTCTCGCTGTGGGCCCTCACGTTGTTCGCGTTTGTCCTCCGTGTCTACAGAATGGACTTCCAGCCTCTGTGGTGGGACGAGGGCTGGACAGTGTATTTCGCCACCTCCGATCCGTCCACCATGATAGCGCGCACCGCCATTGACATTCACCCGCCGCTCTACTACCTGATTCTGCATATCTGGACACTCATCCTTGGCCCCAGTGCTGTCGCCGTGCGCCTCTTCTCCGTTGTGGCTGGCACGCTCTCTATTCCCTTGATGTTTCTCGTTGGGCGCCGGCTCTTCGGCCGGAGAACGGGCATCGTCGCCGCTCTGGTGATGGCTGTGGCCCCGTTCCACGTCTACTATTCCCAAGAAGCGCGCATGTACGCCCTCGTCGCCCTGCTGGTGCTGCTCTCCATCCATCTCTTTCTGTCCTTGCTGGAGAGGCAGGCAGCTGGAACCCCGACGCGGGTGCTTTGGCTCATGTACCTTATGGTCACCTCTCTTGCCATGTACACCGAGTACTATGCTGCCTTTGTCCCTTTGGCGCAAACCTTATACCTCTTTATACGGTTACCGCGGCACAAGGCTCTTCTGCCCAAATGGATAAGCGCGCAGTTCGTACTCTTGTTGGCGTATACTCCGTGGCTGTTGTACGCGGGGCCGAAGCTCATCGCCTACGTGGGCACCAAACTGGTGAAGGAAGGCGACGTCTCGGTGGACCTATGGACCTACTTGCAGAGCCATCTTGTTGCTTTCTCCGTCGGTCATCTGAGCGAGGCCAGATGGTTTCTGATATGGCTGACTGTCGTTTCAGCTGCTCTGGCCCTGTTGGGTGTACTGACTTACTGGCCTGTTGGCCGTCGTGAAAAGCACGCCGTTTGGCCGCGAGGCGATGCGGTGCTGTTCGTCCTGGTCTACCTCCTGCTTCCACTCTCCGCGGGCTACGCCGTGAACCTCCGCTATCCGTTCACCTCCCCAGCGATCGAGCGTCTGTTCCTGTTTTCAGCTCCTGCTCTCTATCTATTGATCGCTGCGGGGCTGTCGTGGCTGCGCGGACGGTTCCGCGTTCCCTGGCTGGCGCTCCTGGCGCTGTTGATCGTGGCCAATGCTCTGCCGCTGGTAGATTTCTACACTTCGGAGCGATATGCAGGGGAGGACTATCGTCCCCTGGTGGCGAAGGTTCAGGCCCTGGCCCTGCCAGAGGACGTGATAGTGGCCGTACATCCCTGGCAGATCGGCTACTTCCAGGCCTACTGTCGAGGCGAGCTCCCCACTCTCCTTTTGACACCCAAGGAAGCCTTAGATGTTACCAGCGAGTTATGGGCCGCTGACCGCAGGCTCATGGTTCGCGATCTGGAGAGCCTGCTAGGCGACCATCGGTTCCTGTGGTTTCCAGCTCACCAATCTCTAGGAAGGATTGTGGAAGACGATGTGGAAGACTACCTCTTCCAGAGCCACTATCCCATCCTGAGTGAGTGGTTTAGCGACAGCACGCGGCTGAGCTGCCACGCGGCTGGCCCAACAGCAACAGATAGGGGCCAACAGACCAACTTCGGCGGCAAGGTCTCTCTCCTGGCCTATGATCTGGATCCTGGCCCATACGAGGCTGGATGGGACGCTGCTCTCGTAGAAGTGCGTTGGGGGGTGGAGGGAGATCTGCAAGGGCGGCATCAGATTGCATTGCGGTTGGTGGACCAAGAAGGTGGAGTGTGGGCTGCCGAGGATAGGGAACCGCAAGGGGGATTGCGCCCATTCCATGAGCAGCCAGTGAGCACCGAGCTAGACGACCGCCTGGCTCTGCTCATCCCGGCAGGGACGCCGCCGGGCTCCTACCGGCTCCAATTGGGTCTGTATCGGATCGAGAATGGAGAGTGGCTGGATGTGCTGGACGAAGAAGGCGCCCCGCAGGGAGTGGAGACAGTGCTGGGCGAGCTGGAGGTGCGCACTCCCTCTTTGCCTCCGCCCGAGCAAGCTCTGTTCATTCAGAATCCTAGGCAGGCAGACTTCTCCTCTGGTGTCCGGTTTCTGGGGTACTCCCTCGGAGGTGAAAGGTTTCAGCCCGGCGACGTCCTGGAACTGACACTGTTCTGGAAGGCACTGGAGGATCTGCAGCAGGACTATGAGTTCGCTCTCACACTGGAGGACGGAGGCGGCAAGACATGGGCCTCTGCAGAAGGCCCGCCAGCAGGCTCAGCGTATCCAACCAGTAAGTGGACGGGACAGCAGCTGGTTCGCAGTCTCCAGCGACTGATGGTCCCGGCGGGTGCGCCATCAGGCACGTATCGGCTGGTACTCGGCCTTCACGAGTCTGGCAGCGCGAGACCAGTGGCTCTGCGCCACTGGCTCCTGGACACAGGTTACAGCTTCGAGCTTGGTGGGCTGGAAGTCCGGGGCAGGGCTCATCAGACCGAGCCGCCGGTATCTGTTCCGTACCCTCTTGCCGTGCGATTGGGGGATGGCATCCGGCTTCTGGGCTACTCCCTCGACGAGCAGGAGGTGGTGGCGGGGGGCACCGTGGGACTCACCCTCTACTGGCAGGCCCTGTCGGAGATGGACACCTCGTACACAGTTTTCAACCACCTGATCGACGGGGAGAATCGAATCTGGGGCCAGAAGGATGCCGTGCCAGGAGCCGGCACACTGCCTACCAGCAGTTGGATCTCAGGCGAGTATGTGGTTGACGAGTACCAGATCGTGGTGCAGGCGGACGCTCCTTCTGGTCAGTACGTCATCGAGACAGGCATGTACGATCTTGAGACCATGACCCGCCTGCCCATCGTGAACGAAAAGGGCACTGTGGTGGGCGACAGGATCTTGCTGGAAGCTACCCCCATACATGTGCGGTAGGCCCGAGCGCCCCGAAGCCTTCGCACTGATAGGTGGAGGCGCTGGGATAGTGGCGATCCTGACGCCAGGAGTAGCTTCCTGCGTTCAATCCCCCAAGTGCGCTTCCGCCAATGCGCACTAGACCTTCTTTGCGGCATGCCACTCGCATTGATATAATGCTCTCACACTCGCCGCAAGCCTGGGAGGACGACGATTGAAGCGTATTAGGGCGCTGTGTGTAGCGTCAGGGTCTCCCGCTGTCTGGGAGCTGGTTGCCTTGGTGGTCATTCTTCTCGTGGCCACCTTCTTCAGAGTGCATCTCTTTGAGGTTGCGCCACCCGGTCTGCAGCATGATGAGGCTTTCAAGGCCAATTTTGCCCTGGATGTGCTTGACGGAGGATGGCCGGTCTATTTTGATCCCAATGGCGGTGAAGAGGCCATCTTTCCCTATCTTGCGGCTCTCTCCATTCTGCTCTTCGGACCCAACTTC
>Ga0180437_10006401_pt1 | contig 15707 bp, 14 predicted proteins | sample SS_ome_4_FD_132410 | JGI IMG/M metagenome (GOLD analysis project Ga0180437, IMG submission 132410) | Hypersaline lake sediment archaeal communities from the Salton Sea, California, USA - SS_3_D_1 metaG | ecosystem: Environmental > Aquatic > Non-marine Saline and Alkaline > Hypersaline >...
ATTTCCGCCGGATTTTCAAATGTATATTCGTTGGCAGTGATATCCAATTCCGGAATTGAAGCCTGCTTTGATTGGCAGGCGCTGATGACCAGCGCCATCGCTGTAAGGACAGTGATAAGTAATACCTTTTTTTTGTTAGATACAGAAACTTGTACTGACATTTTGTGTAGCCTTCTCCTTTGGGTATATGAATATATTGTATTATCTCATAAATACTATAATATTTATCTAAATTATCCAATATTAATAATATTCTAATTTCCGCTCACCAGAAGTAGATATGCTCCAGAAAAAAAGTTAGCCAGAATATTCCCATTGTTAACCAGTGTAATATACGCATCCTTATCTGGGCGTAAGCGGTTGATTCATTCTGAAGTCCTATCTTGCGTGAAGGCTGGAGGGTAGGAACGGAAAGGACAGGAAAACCGTTTATAATCCTGACACTGAACGCAACCAGTCAATAAATCACAATCAGGAGGGGCTGTTCCATGGTGAAAACATGGGAAAAGCGAATTAACAGGTTTCACGTCATAGTTATACTGTTGAGCGTCGTGGTAACAGCATGCCGGATCGGAGCAGGCGGGGCGCAAGTGCCCGAAGCACAACCGCAGGTTCAGATCCCGACCGAGGCAGTTCATTCCCCGGCTGAGCCAGCCACAACCGGCGCTACGCCGCAATCAATGGAAAGCGGGATTTTATTCCAGGATGATTTTCAGGACGGGCAGCCGGATAACTGGCAGTTGGTCTCAACCTGGTACGTGCAGCAATCCGGGGATATCTATGTCTTTGGCGGGGCGGGAAAAGGCGGCGCATATGTGCCGGCGGGCGCCAGCTGGAGCGGTTATGCATTCGAAACCGATGCTGTGCTGAATAACGGCAGCCTGAATTTGAGCTTTAATTATACCCAGGCGGGACGATATCTGCTGCAGCTGCGCGAGGATGGATTGTTCCTGGTAAAAGAGCAGCCGGTGGACAACTACCTGGTGCTGGCTCACACCGGACCTGTCCCGGTTGGCGAGTGGCACCGTCTAGGGATCAAAACCAAAGACGGGCGCGTCCAGGTTTTTGTGGATGGCCAGTTGTGGATCGATTTCAGCGACCCGGATCCTATTTCCATAGGTACGATTGCGGTGGGGACCATGGACGGCTCGATGGCATCAGTGGATAACGTGCTGGTGGACAAAATTACAGGACCGCTGACATCCGCCCCGATTTCCGCGCCGCCTCCCATGGTTGACGCGCAAGCCGCGCAGGATACGTTTGAAGGCATATCCAGCGTGCTGCCGGCCGGTGAAGGTCAGGCAGTCTCCGGTGAGGGACAAAAAGCACCCCCTCAAGGACCGCCTCCAGATCAGGGCGGTGAACCTCCGCAGCCCGTACAGGTCGAGCAAGGGCAGCCCGAATCGGATGTATCCATCCTGGATGTTGAACTTCCTCTGGAGATTATGCGGGGCACACCCTTCGATGTTACCATCACCATGCATAATGCCGGGCCGGACATCGCTGGTGCTTATACGGTTATCTGGCTGCCGGAAGGCACTTTTGTCGGCTGCAGCTGGGATATTTATGACCAACTGATCGGTACAGACCACCGGGTGACGGTAAGCTGTGATTATGCTGGTTATCCGAATGAGGGCATGTACACGTGGGTAGTGCAGGCAGACCCGGAGGGTGCGTTGAATGATTTTGATCCAAACGGGAATGAGCGCAGCAATATGATCAGGGTGAGTGCAAAATAATGAATTGCTTCTCCGGTAAAACCATTAATTTGAACCAGAGGTTGAGGTAAGTAACGATAACCTATTTTTGAAGATGGATGGGGATGTCAATCACTACTCTCTGGAATCCCATGTTGCGCCGGCGGTGGAAGAGCGCCTCGCGGATTAACCATGCGGACTGGTTGTGCAGCGCACCCTGCCAGGCTTTGGCGGGGATAAATTCGGGCAGCACAACTGCAGCCAGCTGCCCATCGCCGGCTTTCCTGTCGAGGTCATCCAGACAATCGAACAACGGGCCGATCAACGAACGGTAAGGTGAAGGGACAACAACCAAGGGTATATCCGGAAACCAGCGTTTCCATTTTTCCATGATTTGGTTTCCCGAATCAGGCTCTACTTCCACAAACACAGCAGTCAGCATGTTCGAGATCGAGCGTGCCTGGTAAACTGCATTGAGCGTACCTACATGTACCCCGGAAATTGGGATGACCACCCGCATGGGCACTGCAGCCTTATAGGAAGGTTTAAATTCGCTCAATGATAGTCCCGTTCGGATATCCTGGTAATGCGAGTAAACTTTATTGAACAGATAAATTAGAACTCCGATCAACATAACCGCAATCCATGCGCCTTCCAGAAATTTACTGAACAGTACGATCAAAAAAGATAAAGTTGTAGCAACCGCCCCCAGACCATTGAGAAATGCTTTGGGAAGCCACCCTTTATCACGTTCGCGCCACCAATGTAAAACCATACCAATTTGGGCTAACGAAAAAGCCAGGAAAACCCCCACCGCAAATAGCGGGATCAAGCGGTGGCTGTCGCCTTTGAAAAGGACGATTAACACCGCACAGGCTAATGAAAGCAGCAGGATCCCGTTTTTATAAACCAACCTGTCTCCCAGGCTGGAAAACTGGCGCGGCAGGAATCTATCGCTGGCGAGTACAGCTGCAAGGCGGGGAAAACCAGCGAAACTGGTATTGGCAGCCACTGCCAGGATTAACATGGTGGTAATCTGGATTACAAAATATCCGATGTTATTACCCAATATGCGGCGCGCCAGGGCAGAAAGGATGGTTTCCTGCGGTGTAGCGTTAATTGCGAAATACTGGGTCAGACCGATGCTTCCCAGGAATAGGATAACCATCAGCACGACCAGCACCAGCAGTGTTTTTCCGGCATTTTTAGATTCCGGTGATTTGAAAGCCGGTACACCGTTGCTGATCGCTTCAACGCCGGTCAGGGCGGTGCATCCCGTGGCATATACATTCAGGATCAGCAGCAGTGATAACGGCTGGACTGCGAGGGGACTGCTTTTCATCAAATTTCCAGGGCCTTGCTGGTAGGCAAGCCACAATCCGTAGGCCAGCATCAACAAATAAGCGCCCAGGAAAGAATAAACCGGCAGTGTCAGAAGCGTGCCTGATTCACGAGTGCCTCTAAGGTTTATGAGAGTCAAAATGAACAGTAAAAATAGAGCAAGCGCTACCCGGTAATTCCAGAGAATTGGAAAAGCTGAGGCGAGCGCCTCAACAGATGCAGTCAGACTGACTGCCGCAGTCAATAGATAGCCAACCAGCAAGGCTGCACCAGCAGCCAAACCCGGATTGGTGCCCAGGTTGTGTTTGGCTGCTGCGTACGAGCCGCCTCCGGAAGGATAGGCATGGATGATCTGGAAATAGGAAATTCCCACAATAACCAGTAAAATCCCCACTGCAAATCCAATATTCATGCTCATACTGAGTCCGTATGCGCCCGCGACGACCAGGCCAAGGTAGATTTCCTGGTTGGCGTAGGCAATGGATGAGAGCGCATCTGGCGAAAATGCAGCCAGGGCGCGAACCTTGTTGAGCTTTTCGGCGCCTAGAAATTGAGTCGGCAGTGGAGAACCGATCAAAGTGTTTTTAATCAGGTTGAGCATGGGTGTGATTAGGTAAAAAACCTGAACCGGCGTTTTAATATATAGGCATACCGGGTGAAGGAACGCCTTTTTTACTTATTGATTCTACCATCGGCGCGAAACATTAAACAAAGTCGATGCGCTAAAAAACACTCGCAAACCAGCGCTGCGCAGAGCCGCTGAAGTTGGACCTGAAATCTGCTGGGGCGGTCAATGTAACCACAATGCCATCCGGGAAACACGGCCGCAGTCCAACCAGTCCCTCCGCTGCCGTTCTCGATCAGTTTGACACATAATTCATACTTTGCTGAGGAGCAAAAGCTGCCCTCGCTAACCCAGGGCGAGCCGGCATAGATGTTGCCGACCGCCTGCATGCTCCAGCAGCAAGCGCCTGGCAGCAGGCTGACCAGTTAAGTGGCCAGGCTCTGATAGGCAGCACGATAAGGTTAAAGCGCAGGTTTATTTCTGATAGTTGCCACACCTGAGGAGGGTACAATTGTGCCTGAGTATATCGATTATCGGTAACCAGGTTTCGTTCTAATGGAAAAACGGGTAAAGACCAAAAAGATAATCCTGGTGGTGAGCATATCTGTTTCAGTTGCGCTGCTGCACTTCGTGACCGGGGAAGCGTATAAAGGACCTTTTCCGGCATTTGTCAACGGTTATATGATCGATTTGCTGCTGCCGTTCAGCACTTACTTCCTGCTGTGCCAGGTCGAAATGCCCCTATTGCAGTCCTGGGCGGTGAAGAGCGCCGTCGTTTTCGGGTTTGGACTGGGTGTGGAAATGGCGCAGTATTTCAGCATCCCCCTGCTGGGCAGCACTTTTGACCCGCTGGATATCGTGATGTATGCGCTGGGCGTGCTGTCGGCCGCCTGCCTGGATAAGGTCGTGTTTCCTAGGGTTTTCTCATTCTGGGTGCTGGAGGTGCATATCCCTGGTTGAGATCAGTCCGAGATATCTGTTTGATATTAAGTGGGGCGGCTTTTCATTGGGGGAACTTGTTGTACATACATGGTGTGTCACAAAAACCGCAGGGCGGGCTTTCGTCCCTGTGGGATATCCTTAGCCGTAAGATTCAGACGCAGGTAGGGATACCCTCCTTCGGAGGATTAAAACCTGCGCTACAATTAGTGTTCAATTAGATATCAAGGTTTCCAATTGGGACAGCCCTCTTCAGAAACCAGCACGCCAGGTTTCAATAGAGATATTGATTAAAAAATGTTATATAGGGAACCGAAGTACGCAGTATAATCTGGTCGTGTAACCAGGAATAAAATCAAGCAAAACCGGTCAAACCATATCCGAGAACATGAACAAGACCCAACTTTACCTGTTTTCTGCTGCCGTCCTGCTGCTTATGTCCCTGGCAGGCTGTTCTTCCAACAGCCCTGCGGGTGACCAGGAAGGGGCGAACGGGAGACTGGAAGTGGTCGCCACCACTTCGATCGTGGGTGATGTGGTTTCGCAAGTGGGCGGGGATAATATTTCCCTGGAGGTTTTACTGCCGTCCGGCAGCGACCCGCACAGCTTCGAACCCACCCCTCAGGACATCGCCAAAGTGGCTGGAGCGGACCTGATTTTCGCCAACGGCGCGGGTCTGGAAACCTTTCTGGAGGGGCTGATCGAAAGCGCAGGCGCGCAGGATAAAGTCGTGTACGTATCTTCAGGGATTGACTTTCTGGGCGCCGGGGCAGAAGAACATGAAGAAGATCCGGAAGGTGATGAGCACCAGCATGCGCCCAATAACGTTGACCCTCACACCTGGACAGACCCCAATAACATTCTGGTTTGGATCCAAAATATCGAAGAAAATCTGAGTAAAGCAGACCCAGGCAACTCAGCTGTCTACGCAGCCAATGCGGCAGCATTTGAAACCGAGATCGAGGAACTGGATCATTGGGTTCGAGAGCAGACCGTTCAAATCGCGCCTGAAAACCGGGTACTGGTCAGCGATCATTCCCTGTTCAATTATTTCGCGCATGAGTACGGCTTCGAACAGGTCGGTGCACTTATACCGGGCTACAGCACTCTGGCTGAGCCGTCCGCACAGGAGCTGGCGGAGATCGAGGACGCCATCAGCCGATTGAATGTGAAAGCGGTCTTCGTCGGCAATACGGTTAACCCCTCCCTGGCTGAACGGGCGGCTGCGGACACGGGCGTAGCGCTGGTCTACCTCTACACTGGTTCGCTCAGCGAACCCGGCGGCGAGGCTGAAACGTATCTTGAATACATCCGTTATAATGTCAGCGCAATTGTCGATGCGCTGAAGTAATTCTATTATCGCAAAGCGTTTCTCCCAAACTATCCCAGGAAGATGACCAGATGGCAGTAATTGAAGAACTGCAAAAAACTACCCAATACTTGAGCAGGCAGCGGGATCCGCATGAGGTTGATGAGCCCATCTTGCGCGTTGAAGGGCTGAGCAAAGCCTACGAAAGCGGTGCAGCTCTTGAAAACGTCACCTTCGAAATTGATATGGGAGAACAGTTGGCTGTGGTTGGACCCAACGGCGCCGGTAAGAGCACACTGTTCAAGGTGATCGCCGGCGTGGAATCACCGACGGAAGGGCGGGTACACATTTTCGGGCATTCGCCCAGAGGCCATATTTGCATCGCCTACCTGACCCAGCGCAGCCAGGTGGATTGGAGTTTCCCGGTCACGGTGGCGGATGTGGTCATGATGGGGCGCGTCGGTCAGTTAGGCTTGTTCCGCAACCCGAAAGCCCAGGATTGGGAGATTGTTAACAATGCCCTGGAAGTGGTCAAAATGAACCATCTCGCAAAAAGGCAGATCAGCCAGCTCTCGGGCGGGCAGCAGCAGCGCATGTTCATCGCCCGCGCCCTGGCCCAGCAGGCTGAGCTGATGCTGATGGACGAACCGCTGGGCGGGCTGGATTTAAACTCGCAGGAGAAGATCCTGGGTGTGCTGGATGACCTGCGCCGGGCAAATGTGACGGTTTTGATCTCGCTGCACGATCTAAAAATTGCATCGCAGCATTTCGACCGCATTATGCTGCTTAATCATCACATGCTGGGGATTGGAGCGCCGCAGGAGGTATTGAATCCCGAAAACCTGGTGGCGGCTTACGGCGGTCATCTGCACCTGGTGCCAACCGAAGATGGCATGCTGGCGCTGGGGGATACCTGCTGCGACGAACAATAATGTCTCTTCTCCTTGAACCTCTGCAGTACGCATTTATGGCACGCGGCCTGGCAGCAGCCGTTATGGTTGGTATTGTGTGCGCGGTGGTGGGCGCCTACGTCGTGCTGCGCGGGCTGGCATTTTTTGGGGACGCCCTGGCGCATGCCATCCTGCCGGGGATCGCGGTCGGTTACCTGGTAGGTGACGGCGCGCGCCAGCCCCTGTTCTGGTGGGCGCTGATCGCGGCTGTGATCAGCTCATTGGGTATCGGGGCGATCAGCCGGACCACAAAAATCAAAGAAGACACCGCTATTGGGATCGTATTCGCGGGCGCCTTTGCATTGGGGGTAGCGTTAATCTCTTCCGTGCGCAGCTATTCGGTAGACCTGGCTCATTTTCTGTTCGGGGATGTGCTCGGGGTGCGGCCGGCTGACCTGTGGCTGATGGTTATTTTTGGCGGCTTGGTGATACTGGCTATTCTGGCTTTCTATAAAGAGTTTATGGTGCTGTCGTTTGATCCGGTTTTAGCCACAACTTTACGTTTACCCGTAAGATTGCTGGAGTTTCTGTTATTAATCTTGATCGCAGTGACGATTGTGGTATCGCTGCAAATAGTGGGGGTGGCTTTGATGGTCGCTATGCTGGTCACGCCAGCCGCGAGCGCTTTTCTGCTTACCCGCAGGCTGCCGGTGATGATGGCGCTGGCAGCGATAATCGCGGCGCTTTCGGGGGTCATCGGGCTGTACCTGTCGTATTACTTGAGCATCGCTTCCGGGGCGGCGATCGTGCTGACCTGTACTGCGGTTTTTGCGCTAATATGGGGAATACAATCCGTGCGCCAGAGATTGATTATTCAGAAAATTGGGGGCGATCAAAGCGAAAACTAAATCACATGTATCTGTGATATTTTCCACCACCATATAGTTGGATATCTTAAACCTTTCGGGCTCTTACAAAAACGATATTTGCGGACGTTCCTGCAAATGCACGCGGGTCATCATCGGCGAAGATACAATCGAGACGTCTGATTTCCGCTGCCTCTATCTCAACTTCCGTGAGATGGTGAACGATTTGATTGAGAGAGGTCAGTTCACTCTCCTCAAAACCCCATGCCTGCGCCATGGAGACATCCCATTCTGCTAGGATAAGGGTCGCGCCAGTCTTTAAAGCGGAAAGTGCTGTATCCAATGCTTTGAGACTGTCCTGGCCACCGGGCAGCGCATAAGTGGAGATCACCAGGTCAAAATATTCAGCCGGCTGCCAGTTGGTGATGTCACCCACGATAAATTTAGCCAACAATCCAAGCTTTTCAGCCCTTTTGTTTGCCAGTTTGACCGCATGTTCAGACCAATCCACGCCCGTAACGGACCAGCCTGCTTCCGCCAGCATCAACGCGTTATAGCCGGCGCCACAGCCCAGGTCCAGGGCGGTCCCGGGGTGCAGGTTTTTTAATTCAGCTTCCAGGATATGGTCCTCAACATGCACGCTGGTTGGGTCTTGCTTGAATGAGTCGTTCCAGTATTCACGGTCCATGGGCATCCCTTTGTATTTTCAACATGGAATTGACGTGCTCTAGTTTTCGGTTTTTTTTCGTTTGCTGCTGTTCTCCGCCGGTTGGGGTTTGCGCCTGAAAGCCAGGTAGCGCGGCACGTGCCGGCAGTAAGAGGTATATTCAGCGCCGTATGACTGGCGCAAATGTTCCTCTTCAGTGATGATCATCCAGTGCGTTGCTGCGGCATATAACCCAATCCATACCAGGTTATACCATGACTGCCAGATGATGGATGACCCAGCAACCAGCAAATATCCTCCAATAACTTGCGGGTTGCGAGAAAAACGGTACACGCCGCATTGGACCAGTTTATTAACCTGCAGACCAAATGCTCTCCGTATCCCAAACCAGAACATAGTCCCGAACGCCAGCCCGAAACCGGCTGTGATGATCAACATACCCGTAATCCAGGCAGTCGTCCCAACCGGCGCGCTGGTTGACCAGAACCATCCCCATCCGGGTGAGCTGTAAAGAAATGGATAACAAAACACCAGGATAAATATCAGCAGTTCGAGCATACTGGTAATAAATCTCAAGCGGCCTTTTCGCTGATAATCGCGCCGCACGAAGACTCGAAAAATGATATATGCGCCTGAGGCGATCAGTAAAGCGGAAAATAGATAAACCATGAGAGTCACCGTTCCTCTTGAATTACCTTTTAAAGAAGTTCATGGAAAACGAATCAATCCTGTATATCGATTATTGATTTTGATTCGACGGAATGCACGTATATTATATGTGGAAGATATTTCAGGAAAGAAAACATGCACAGCGATTTTTCCATGATTGTATCGATGAGAATTCCTTGATCACAACTCCTCATTGATTTTGACTACTTATCTGCGAAAGCTTTGCCGCCTGCGGGAAGGCGTGAAAGGTTGGTGCGCGGGAAGCTATTTTGCGATATTTCTCAACCACAACACGCTATCCAACCACGAAAACATTCATTTCTAACGGGGTAATATTTATATTTATTAGAATAATATAAATATTTCTTTTTGATATTGACAAATAAGATAAAAGTTGTACAATACGGGGCATATCTTATATAGCCAAAGGAGCTAAACAATGAAAAACTTAATATTTGTGGCGGTACTCGTTTCTGTAATGTTGGTCCTCGGGGTCGGAACTGCTTTCGCAGCTGGTGATGATGGTTATTACCCGGCAGACAGGAATGCTGAATCCGGATCGGGTTCTTCCAGCGTTACCGTTGGTGAAGGTTCCGGCGAATCGAGCGGTGGATTCTTGGCAGTAACAAGTGATGTTGCCCGATATGATGATGCAGCCCTTTCATTTAGAGGGATCGAGTAAGTCAAAAAGCGTTAAAACCGTAAGGTTTGGAAAATACGCCTGGCGTTTTATTGCCAGGCGTATTTTTTTAACGTTCGCGGAACATCCCTTGTTTGTACTGTTAGCCCGTCTTTCGTATCGATACTTACAGGTAATTCAAAATTGGTACTTGGAGACAGGCAGTTTCACATAGTTTTATCTTACGCAAGAAAGCTGGATTTAGCAACCTGCCCACCGGTATTTTTTGCTTCCCTGCGGTGGGTTGCACTGGTGAGAAACCTTTGTCCTCAACACCCCGCGGGATAGATTTGAATGAGGTGCCTGCAGTACGAGTGTTCTGATGAGTGTGGAAATATATGACGCGCAACTCGCGGGAAGGCGCAGGTCCGGTAACTGATAAAAAATTGGTTAATCCTTCATGCTTTCGCGCAGGCGTCTTCCCAACAGAATTTCAACCACTCCAAACAGAAAATACGCCGGCTGCAGTATAGATGCCAGGCCAATCAACAAAACCTGGACGACAATCCAAATGATTAACAGCGCTCCCAGGAACATCGCAATCTCACCCGCGTATCGATAGCGTGCGAATGTCACGATCCCGCCGGTCAGTTGTCCGAGCCCGATAACAAGCAGCAAAAATAATCCAGGGATCATATAATCGGAAAATGGTGTGCCTTTCAACTGGTCTGGTGAGAAACCCATGTTCACGCCAGTGGGATCACCTAAAATTCCAATCCCGCCCGCCACTGCGGTCAGCGCCATCATGATTTGAAAGACGCCCAATCCAATTACCAACCGCTTATTTCTTGATTTTGACTCATCTGTGCTCATAGATCACTCCTCATCGACAACCTGAAATTAACTAACAAACACATCCTTTGTTCAATTATAATCTGAGCTTTTACCTGGCAGATTGGATTAAACGCTATATTGGCTTTAAAAAGCGCCGTTCCTCCCTGGATTTTGACGAGTGTCCCTTATCAAAAAAGGTGTCACCCCCAAGCAGGGTTATGATATTATTGAGCGAATCACCGCACTCTCCCAATTAGAAATTGTGCAGGAGTACAAAAGTACATGTCCGGTGCAGATTGTTTGTAGGGTGAACAGCTTAAAGCCGTGGTCGGAAATATGATGTTAATCACAGCGTATGCTCCGGCTGCAAATAAATATCTATGGAAGAACGAAATTTCTGGTTACTGCTTTCCGTCATCATACTCGCCCTGAGCGGGATCCTAATCCTGGTGGTCGGATATATCTATTTTGTGGTCGTACCGCGCCCCAAAATCTCTACCACAACGCCATTTGTGGTTCCGACAAGCACACCCAGAGCAACTGCCACCCAATTTACAGCCGCTGATGCTACAAACACACCCTTCCGCCTGGACATCATCACGGCGACACCCAGTCTAACTGCGGATCCTGGCGGTACAACTGCCCCGACTGGGACTACAGTACCCAGCAGCACACCACCTCCCTCTCCCGGCGAAACAGACCAACCCCCACCAGAAAATCCGACCAGCCTCCCAAACTATGGATCACCGGGGGAATTCATGCGCTTGTATTATGCCTTGATTAACCAGCGCGAATATAACACCTCCTTCAGCATGCTTTCGGATAATTTTAAGGACAGGTTCCACTGCTGCAACCCGGATGGTTCCTATCAAATCCAACCCTATATCGATTGGTGGAACACAATCGATGAAGTTGAGGTCTACTCGGTCAAGACCACACCCAGGAGCGAGAACAGCGCGCTGGCAACCGTGCGTCTGATTTACCACCGGGCGGACGGCAGCGTGGTTGAAAACACGCATTATTACGATTTGATATTCGATCGTGCCATTGACACCTGGTTAATCGATTAATCCGGTTTCCGTCCAATTTAAATTTGATCTCTGGTATGGGGCCTTGGTTGAAAGAGGATACAACGCTAACGCAAACGATGTAAGTTTCTTGCCTTCGATCGACTTTATGCTCGAGGCTAACAGCCTCGCGAATCTGCTCGAGAAGTCTCCGGTCAGGAGAGCCGGCATCCCTGCTAGAGCGGTTTGACCAGAACGCATGGGTTGAGAGCTAACGGGACTCGCGCTTTGCGAGCAGCCTTGAGATGTGGTAAGTTGCTGGGTTCGAGCCAAATTTGCAGGCTGTGGCGAGGATTCTGGTTCTGGCATGCGGGGACGGAATTAAGCGCTTCTGCCTTGCCCAGAAACAAACTTCAATCAAAGAAGTGTGTGTTCGCCAGCCAGAAATTCTCCCTCTCGCTCGGAATCTGGCCACGAGAATGGGGATAAACGACCAGGTAACCCTTGTCTCAGGGGATCTGCTTTCGCTTGCATTGGGGGAGGGTATCTGCGAGGCTTGCTTGGCTGGGCAGATTACCCACTACCTGACAGAATAGCAGAATCACGACCTCTTCCGCCGGGTCAACAGGGCGCTTCTTGACAATGTCATATTTGTCATCGATTTGACCATGAGTGGAAGTGAACTGGAGGAAACGGCAGCGTTCTTTTCCTTTATGCTTTGGGCAAACTCGGGCGGAACCGCATACAGCTATGCGGCATATCAAAACCTGCTGAGGGCAAGCGGCTTCGGCCGGGTTCTGCGGGTTGGAGAGCGGTGGATTGTCGCAGAGAAGTGAGAATCCATCAAAGAGGCTGCCTGACACCTCGCTGAAGGTGACCGGGAATGTGTTACCATGTTCTGTAATAGCAGCCCGGTCATTTTCTGGACTGGAATTTGATAGGATAATCATCTAAACGACTGACTTTATTACCACGCTGAAAAAATTGAAATATTTTTTTACCCATTCCAACTTGATTTCCCCATAAATTAACCCGGATTATTATACATTTTCACTTTTTCGCACGCCGTGTTCATTAACCTATCTTTTGGTTTGATTTAACATAATTCTTACCATATTTCGTGTATAATCGACCGGCGAATGAAAAATATCAAAAATTTATCCTCGAGAATTTTTTACTGCTTTTGGGGAAATTACTAATGAATTGGGACAGTTTAAACAAAGGAGAAGAGAGAATGTTCGGAAAAAAATCAAACACCAGCCAGACCAGAAGCAAAGTACGCTTTTCAAGTGTTGCTTTGATGGTCAGCATGGCAGTGATACTTTTGCTTGCCGCATGCGGTTCAGACGGCGAGCAGGCAGATCAAGCTGCAGACACCAGTGGGTCGCAGCAGCCGCAAGCGCCGGTTGACACCAGCGTTGCGTTGGTTGGCACACCCTGGGTTCTGGTCAGCTATGGCGACGCAGCCAACCCCAACGTGGTCGAAGATTCGACGTTGATTAATGCCTTTTTTGGGCCGGATAACGCAATTAATGGTTCCTCCGGATGCAACACCTATAACACCACTTTCCAGGTTAACGGTGACCAGCTGACTGTCGCCAGCCCGATCGCGACCACCATGATGGCCTGTGATAGAGGCATGGAACAGGAAGCAGCCTACCTGGCTGCCCTGCAAGCTGCGCAGGCATACCAGATTACCGAAGACGGCAACCTGAATATCAAATATGATTCGGGGGTCGGATACGAGGAAATGTTGACCTATATCCCGGAGCGCGCGCCATTGGAGGGCAGCGTATGGACGCTGGTCTCCTTTGGGCCGGCTGACAACCCACAGCTGCCCGTTGCGGGAGCCAATTTCACAGCGCAATTCGTGCGCGACCCCAATTATCCCACTGGCGCGCTCACAGGCGGGACAGGATGCAACGACTACCGCTCTTCCTATTACGCCTCCCAGAATGAAATCAAGATTAACCTGCCCGGAGCGACCGCGAACGCCGGATGCCCGGCTGGACTTCCAGAGCAGGAACAGGCATACTACCTGGCTTTAAACGCTGTACGCAGTTACCGCATCTCGAGCAATAACATGCAGATGTTCGCTGGAGATCAGGTATTGAACTATGCGATTGGCGGCGCGCCGGGACCTGCACCGACACAAGCGCCGGCTGCCGGTGACCTGTCTGCGCTGAATGCTACAAAGTGGTGGCTGAAGTCAATTGAAACGGCTGCGCTGATACCGGGTACTGAAATAACAGCCGAGTATTTCATTAATCCGGACGGTTTGACTGGAACCATCAGCGGCTTTTCCGGCTGCAATACTTACACAGGCGATATAACGGGAATGTTTACCATAGCCAATATTACATCAACCCAAACTACCTGCGACCAGGCAGTCATGGATCAGGAAACGACCTACCTGGCAGCCCTTGGGACTTCCAGCGCTATTTCATACGATCCTGTCCAACTGCTGATTACCAGCCAATTCGGTGTATTGGGTTATGGAGCCAGTCCCGATGAGGCAATGCCGGTCGAGACTGCTACCCCAACTGTCGAACTGCCGGTCGTTTCTGAAACGCCTGCAGTTGAAACCCCGGCCGCTTCTGCAACGCCAGGAACTGAACCACCGATCGCGACTGGAGAAGCTCCGGTTGTAATTATTGCAATTACGCCTGACCCCAGTACCGCAGGTGGAGATACGACTTTCGATGGTTCCTCATCCTACGCCGACGCGGATATCATAAGCTACAGTTGGGATTTCGGTGACGGCTCGCCTGCAATGGAAGGCGCGATTGTGAACCACGCCTATGCGGCTGCCGGCACATATACGGTGTTATTGACGGTGACCGACAGCAGCGGCCAGGTTGCAGTAGGCCAATACCCGGTTATTGTGCAGTAACGCGTATCCTTCGCCAACAAATCGCAATTCGGAATATCGCTGGTCTTGACATCAAATGTCGAGACCAGTTTTTTATTTAGCAAAAGTTCGATGTAGAAGGAGAATAGTCGTATTTCAAGAAAATTAAATTGGGTTCACCCCATCACCACACCCAGGCTGGACATAAGCAGCACCAATAGGAAGGCGAGACCCATGACCCAATTCAGCCATTTCTTTTCAGGATATTTCACCCACCAGAATAGGAGTGCTGAAAAAAGCAGCGCCTGAAGAATTACCTCGATCAAACCCAGTAGTTGGAATTTAACCGGGATATTTGTGTAGATCAACCCTTCAATCGAGCCGGGCGTAGGACCGAAAGTGGAGAAAATTCCCAGGACCACCAGGGATACCCACATCACCAGCCAGCCTTTATCTTGCTCGAAGAACTCGCTTTGCAGCAAATAAAATACCAGTCCAAACAAAATCCCGCGCAGCGGCTGCAGCATAGGCCCAGCTGTGACCAGCGGGTCATCCACCTGGCGCATTAAAACCCGGATGGCTGGATCGGCGAATCTGTCCGCATAATCCAGGAAGACGAAAGCCAGTAAACCCGTAATGAAATAGGTAACCGTATGAACAACGATCGTCTTGACTGAGATCAGCCAGAATGAATATCGACGCCCTTCCATAATATAATTCCTCCGCATAACTTTTCTGAAAGCCTGATCATTTGACAAGAACTGATATAGTATGTTGTAACGCTATCACCATATATCCTGCCGAAATGAAAGCCAAACATCTTGTTATTGTTCTGTTACTTCTTCTTTACCTGTTTCTCAGCAGTTCAATTTTAACCCTTGGGCATTATTGGGGTGGTGATTTTTCAGCATATATTATGCAATCCGTCAGCTTCCTGGAAGGAACTGAGTCGGAATTTATCCACCAGAATTCTTTTACCATACAAAATAGCAACGCTGCCCTGGGACCCATCAATTATCCATGGGGATTTCCGATCCTGATTTCACCGGTGATTTATTTGGGATAAATTTACTCGCCTTGAAATCCATTAACATCCTGATATATTTGCTGTTCCTGGTTTGCATTTTTCTGCTCTTCGCTGGCAGGCTGAGTTTTGTTAACAGGCTGGTAATGCTGGCCTTCTTCGCGTTCAGTCCTGTGATCATCCAGGCACACGATAATATCCTTTCAGATATTCCTTTCCTGTTTTTTTCGACGATATCAGTATTTATGATCGATAGATTTATTCTCTCTGAGAAGAAATTAGTCTCATTTACCTTTGACAATTTACTATTGGGGTTCAGTATCTTTGCCGCATATTCAACACGAACAAATGGGGCATTGCTGCTGTTGGTTTTGTTGATCACCCAGATCGTAAAGCGTATAACTTCATTAAACACAAATCCAATCAATA
>Ga0180437_10006403_pt1 | contig 15703 bp, 15 predicted proteins | sample SS_ome_4_FD_132410 | JGI IMG/M metagenome (GOLD analysis project Ga0180437, IMG submission 132410) | Hypersaline lake sediment archaeal communities from the Salton Sea, California, USA - SS_3_D_1 metaG | ecosystem: Environmental > Aquatic > Non-marine Saline and Alkaline > Hypersaline >...
CCCCCTCTGTGCTCTGGCTGATTATTCCCCGTGGGCTGCTTTATACAGCGCTATTATCTCTTCTCTGGTCGCCTGACGCGGGTTGTTGGCCGGGCTGCCGCTGGCAATGGCATCATCGCTCATTTTCGGCGCCAGCTGGTCGAGCTTCTCTTTCTCCACACCAAGCTCCCGCAGCGAAGGTATCCTGATGTCTTTGATGAGCTTCCTGACCGCCTCTGCACCCCGTCTGGCCGCCTCCAGTTCTGGCAGGCCGCTTATATCTATCCCCATCGCCTGCGCAATGCGGGCGTACCGGGCCGGATTCCCCTCCAGGCTGAACTCCATCACCGTGCCCAGGAGGGCGGCATTGGACGCACCGTGGCGCACGTGGAAGTAGGCGCCGATGGGCCGCGCCATGCCGTGCACCAGCGCCACCGAAGAATTGCTGAAAGCGATTCCGGCCATGAGCGCGCCCATCATGGTCTGTTCCCTCGCCTCCAGGTTTTTGCCGTCGGCCCACGCCTGCCGCAGGTTGCCGGCGATGAGTTCTATGGCGGCCAGGCAAAAGATATCGCTCATCGCCTGGGCCTTCACCGAAACGTAAGCTTCGATGGCATGGGTCAGCGCATCGATGCCGGTGGCGGCGGTTATATCCGGGGGCAGGAGAACAGTCAGCTGCGGGTCAACGATGGCGAGCTCGGGCATGAGGAAAGGGCTGCCGATGAGCATCTTGACGTCTTTTTTGCTATCGGTGATGATGGTGAACGGGGTGACCTCGCTGCCCGTCCCCGCCGTGGTGGGCACGGCGATTACCGGTATCCCTTTTTTGGGAACCTTGCCCAGCCCCATATAGTCCTCGATTGAGCCGGCATTGGTAGCCATCACTGATATAGCTTTGGCGGTGTCCATCGGGCTGCCCCCGCCCACGGCGATGAGACAGTCGCACCCGTTTCCCCGAAGTGCCGCCAGCCCTTCCTGAACATATTCGACGACCGGCTCCATATTGACGCTGTCATAGATGGCATATTGCACCCCGCTCTGCTGCAATGATTTGATGACACCATCAATTATGCCCAGCTTCACCTGGTTCCGGTCGGTCACCATCAGGGCTTTCTTCAAGCCCAGCTTCTGGCACTCTTCACCCACCTGCTTTGACGAGCCAGAACCGGTAATAACGGTATCGGGGATACGAAAAGCCTTCACGGGCAGCATAAGACTCCTCCTTAAATCAACAACAGCCAAAATTGACGACATCAGTCTATTATATTCAGTCTGGCGCGTCAATCCATACTTGAACTGCCCGGATTTAGCTGTTTGACAAATGGGGTCTTCGCCATTACCATTATGCCGTATCCGTAATCGTAATGTTATAATTGATTGATAAAGGAGGCGCAAAAAGATGGCCGAGGAAATTTACGAACTGTCTATGGCCCCAGAATACCTGAAAAGAATCGAGGATATCATCACCGCAGGGGGGCGGGCTTCACTGTACGGGCCGGAAGACGCTGTATCAGCGATGAAGCAGCCGAACTTCGATAATGAACGCATGTGGGGCCTGCTGCGCGGCTCTTACGACATCCACCAGCACACCGGGCCCTCAGCCACCACGCAGCGTCTTTTCGACCAGATTGAGTTTGCCCGTCAGGCCTGCGAGGTGGGGCAGGCGGGCATCGTCTGCAAGGATCACACATTGCCTACCACCCCCTCGGTACAGCTAACCCAGAAGGTCATTGATGAATGGGCGCAGGCACATAACAAGAAAAGGACCGAAATCTTTGGCGGGGTGGTGCTCAATTACGCGGTGGGCGGGCTCAATCCTGACGCCGTCGTGGCCAGCTACCGGGCCGGAGGCAAATACGTCTGGCTGCCCAACATGGACGCCGCCCATCACCGCAGCGTGACCCGCCACCCCAAAGGCGGCGGTATCTCCGTCATCGATGATAAGGGAAACGTGGTGCCGGAGATGAAGGAAATCCTGAAACTGATGGCGGAAACGGACATGGTGCTCGGCCTGTGCCACCAGAGCACGGCGGAACGCTTCGCCGTGGTCAGAGAAGCGGTCAAAATAGGGGTGGAGCGCATCGAGGTCAACCACGTCAATTACCCGCTGACCATGGTGACTCCGGAACAGGCCAGGGAACTGGCCGGCATGGGCGCCTATATCGGCATCTACGCCATGCACCTGTCCGCGCCGGCCTTCGTCTGGGATGAAGCGATGGCCTTCTATAAAGCGGTCGGTCCGGAAAGAATCGTTTTTGGCTCGGACTGCGGTCATATTGAGACCGGCATCCCCTGGGAGCAGATGCGGAAGCTGATTCTCGGCTTCCTGTTCCGCGGCGTGCCTGACGAACACGTCAGAATGATGTGCCAGACCAACGCGCATAACCTGCTGCATTGAGTACACCGGAGTATATTGAGGTGATAAGATGGCTGAGAAACAACGTATCTTCAGATTGATGTTCGCTAAAATAAAGCCAGCGTATTATGAGCTATCTGAAGAGGAACAGAAAGAGTTCATGCGCAAGGACCGCGAGAAAATGGAAGAGCTCGGTTACAAACTGCATTTCATGATTGACTGTAGCTGGTCAAACGAGGAGTGGCAATTTATTGGGGTTGAGGAATGGCCCAGTATGGAAGCTATTGAGAAGATTGCCAAATTCCACGAGGAAGAACTGCAAGCATCCAAGTATGCTGAATATAAGACTTACCTGGGTACTCCTGTGTATGATGAATACGCTCAATCCGGGACGAACAGATAATTCAACGTTTTAGCCAACTTCAGGCTGTCACAATAAAAATGGAGGTGGGGCACGATGGCAAAAGAGAGCAATTTGCTATTCCGGGAGAAACCGGAGCTGAGGCAGCCATACCTGGTCTGCGGCATTGACGGCTGGGTGGATGGTGGGGAGGCATCCACAGGCACGGTAGAGTACCTGGTCAAAAAACTGCAGGCCCAAAAGTTCGCCGAGATGCCTGTTGACCGTTACCACGTCTTTCAGGTGCCGGGACAGCTATCCCTCAGGCCCCAGATAAAAATCAAGGACGGGCTGCTCAAAGAACACGTCATGCCGCAGAACGAGTTCTTTTACTGGGTCAGCCCGCATTCGGACCATGACCTGATTCTCTATCTGGGCACGGAGCCAAGCACCAACTGGGAAGAATACGCGGGCAATATTCTGGACCTGGCCGCGGACTTCGGGGTGGCCAGAATATACGTACTGGGCGGTGTTCTGGACAAGACGCCGCATACCAGAGAGGCCGGCGTATTCTGCGCCTGTAGCTCCAGAGAACTGCGACAGGAAATGCTGAAGTACACCATGCATTCGAGCAACTACGAAGGTCCGGGCAGTTTCAGCATCACCATGCTCTCTCTGGCGCAGAAGAGAAAAATACCCTTCGTGAGCATTATCGCCCGCGCCACATACTACCCCGAGTTCAACGTCGTCATCCCCCGCAACCCCAAGGCTATCAGGGCGATTGTTCTCCGGCTGAACGACCTTCTCCGCCTCAACCTGGACATCTCCGACCTGGACCAGGAGGCCGATGAACTGGAGGTGAAGCTCAACTTCATGGCGAGCCATAACCGGGAGTTCCAGGCTTACATCGAGGAACTGGAGAAAGAATACGTCGAAGTAAAATACGAGGCACCGCTGGACATCACCGCTAATGAGGCGATACAGCTGGCCGAGGAATTCCTGAAGGAATCCGGGGAAGAATAGCTATTTTTAGTTAATAGCCCTCTTCGGCGGCAGCGATAATGGCCTTCAGGTTCTCCAGCGGGGTCTGCAGCGATATGGCACATTCCGGCCCGATGGAGGCCACGCCCGCTTCTATATTATACCTGGCCTGCCGGTGGACATCTTCCGGCGTGCCCTGCAGCAGGGCCTCGATATTGCTGATGCCGCCCAGCAGGGATACCTGGCCCCCCGCCGCCGCCACCGCTTTCTTCGGGTCATTCTGCCACTCGAAGTGGTAGCCGTCATAGCCCTCGGTGGCGATGTGGGGAATGCGGTCCAGGCATTTGCCGCAGATATGCAGGATGGTCGGCCCGCCTATCTTCGCCAGCATCCGGCGGTGCACCGGCACCAGAAATTCGGCATAGGTCGCAGCACTGACCATGGCCCCGGTGGCGTGGTCGGGAAGCACCACCGCATCGGCTCCGGCGCGCAGCTGGGCATTGGCGACAGCGATGGCCACCGGCATATACGCCTCCAGGTATGCCCGCAACTGGTCGGGGTCAAGGCGTACCAGGAGGAGGAAGGCCTCCACGCCGACGGTATGGTAGCATATCGTCCACGGCCCCATCACCTTGCCCAGAATGGCCACACGGTCGCCATACTCACGGCGAAGCAATGAGATGGCTTCCAGCACCACCTTTATGGACGGCTTTTCCAGCAGGTTGTCCGGGATGACAACTTCCTCAGGGCTTTTTACCGGATGGGTAATCGTCTCCGGCATCATGTTGTCGTTGCCCCAGTTCACCTCGCAGCCCAGGGCGGCCGCTTCCTGCTGGACGCTGAACTCGGGCATGATAGTATCGAACCCCAGAACCTCGTAGCCGGCAGCGGCCAGTTCCGCCATGGCGGCGGCATCGGTGTGGGCCTCGGGAAAATGGACGCCGACCTTATCCATCAACTCCACACAGGCTATCGATGTGGGGTTGGAGACCGAAATGCGTTTGCCCTTGCGCCCGCCCATCAGGTTGGCCAGAAAACGCCGCCTCGGCGTCAGGTCAGGCTTCTCAACACTGGTCGCAGCAGTCATCTTCCTCACTCCTAAACTTCGATTGGCAGGTTGCCGTACTTATCGATGAACTCGACGACCCGGCCCACGCGGTTGATATCGCCGTCAAAGGGCAGATTATCTCCCATACCCACGATGAACCGGTACCCCGGCGCCATCTCCCGGAACATGTTTTTTATATAGTTATCAAAGTCATCGTCGCTGTACATAGGCTCGAACAGTATGGACGGTATCCCGCCCCAGATGGTTACCTCATAGCCGAGCTGTTCTCGGAACTCGCTCATGCTGACCAGGGTCTGTGGGGCGGGGGTAATCGCCTCGGCGATGTCAATGCCGGTCTCCCGGAACAGAGGATTCAAGCGCCGCATCTCGCCGTCGGTGTGCGCCATGACCAGCCGTCCGTGAGAGTGCAGGAACTCGCTCACCTCCTGAAACCAGGGGACGAAGTACTTGCGGAACACCGGCGTCTGGATATCGTCGCTCCAGTTGGCGCAGACATTGAATATCTCAAGGTCGCACTTTATGCCCACCTGCAGCTTTCTCCGCTCCAAGTCCTTCACCGCCTCCATCAGTTCCTCCACCCGCGCCGGGCGGTCGGCCAGCTCATAGAAGAACTGCTCATAGCCGATGATTTCACGCATGACGCGCTGCACCGGAGACCAGAGCCCGCCGGTGGCGGTCATCACCATGCCGTCCTCCCCCACTTCTGCCCGCAATTTGTTATACGCCTCGAAGTTGTCCACGGCCTCGGTGTGCTCCATAACGTACTTCAGCACCGGGTAGTCTTTCTCGCTCTTGAAGAGCTTCTCCATTTCGTACTTAATCCAGGGACCTTCAGAAGTATCAAATACTTCTTTTTTGGCCACGGTGCCGATGGGCGTCCGGTACTCGGTGGTGATGTAGGGCGGGTCGTTTGTCTCCACCACCTCCATATCCCGGTACTCCTCCCTGGTTACGGAGAAGAAGCGTGCCTGGGCGCCGGCACCCTGATCGCGCAGGATATCCGTCTGGCTCCATCCTTGATATCTATCGGGGAGGGTGCCGTGGGCGGAGTGGTAGTTATACCAGACGTCGATGCGCGCCCCGAAGGGCAGCCTGTCCAGCTTTTCCCCATGCGCTGCCGCCAGTATCTGCTGCTTATGCGTCATGGCCATTTCGTCTTCGCCTCTTGAAACAGGTATTATTTTCCTATAAGTTGCCGGCAAATCGGCACCGCCCGGCCGCCGTCATGAGCATAGCCGTCAGCGCCGATGTAGCTGGCGTAGTCCTGCGTTACCGGGGCCCCCCCGACGACCACCTTCACGCTGGAGCGCAGCCCTGCCTCTTCCAGCGCCTTGATGACCTTGCCCATCACCGGCATGGTGGTGGTCAGCAGGGCCGACATTCCCAGTATTTCCGGCTTCTTCTCTTTTACCTCGTCGATGAATTTCTGCACCGGCACGTTGAGTCCGAGGTCAAAGACCTCAAAGCCATTGCCGCTCAGGAAGGTGGCCACCACGTTCTTGCCGATGTCATGCATATCTCCCTCAACGGTGCCGATGACCACCTTGCCGATGGTCGGAATGCCGCTCTGCTCGAGGGCTGGCGCTAGCACCTCCAGGGCAGCCTTCATCGCCCTTGCCGCCATGAGCATATCGGGCAAAAAGTACTCGCCGCTGGAGAACTTCTCGCCCACCGCAGCCATGCCCGCCTGCAGCCCCCGGGCAATTATTTCCTGTGGATTGGCCCCGGCTTCGAGCGCCGCTTTGGTCAATGCCACTGTTTTATCACGGTCACCCTGGTCAAGCGCTCCGGCGATAAGAGAAAAATCAGCCATCTAACCGTCTCCTTTCTTCCTGGCAAAGATGAACAACCAATCAATTATTCAATTTTAGGCAAAAGCAGCGTCATTGTCCAGAAAGAGGCTTAAACCTTGAAGCCTTCAGGCAACATACAGCCGGTGCTCCTTTATATACCGGTTGACGGGCTCGGGGACGAGATGGCGCACCGAGAGGCCCCTGGCCACGCGTTCCCTGATTTCCGTAGCGCTGATGTCAACCAGCGGCTGCTTCATGAGCATCACCCGCTGCTTTATACCGGGCAGCCTGGCTTCCAGCGCTTTCAGATCCGGCTTTTTCACGCCCGGCCTCGGTGCTGCCACCAGATAACAGAGCTGGATGAGTTCCGATGCTTCATGCCATTGCGGTAGCTGCATCAGGCTGTCCTGCCCCAGTATAAAGAACAACTCATCGTTCGCATTTGAGCTTTTTTTCAGCGCATTAATGGTATCGATGGTGTAAGTCGGTCCAGGCCGTTCTATTTCCATCTCAGAGATTCTGAAGTAGGGTGTATCGCTCAACGCCAGCCGCAGCATCTGCAGGCGGTGTTCGGCCAGCGTGATGGCGTGTTCCACCTTGAGCCAGGGCTGGCCGGCCGGGATGAAGAGCACCTCCTTCAGATTGAACTGTTCTCTGGCCACTTCGGCCACGAGGAGGTGCCCGTTGTGCACGGGATCAAAGGTGCCCCCAAGGATACCCACGTTCATAGCGTTACCACTCCCACTCCAGGGCTCCACAGCGTACTCTATCCCCGGGTTTTATGCCTGCCTTTTCCAGTTCTTTGAAGATACTGGTCCGGGAAAGCTGGTGTTTGAGCTGGGCGCGCAGCTCGCCCTCGGTAACCCCCCGCACGGCCACAAGGCGCTCCAGGTCCGGGACGCTAATGACGAAGGTTCCACCTTCTTTGCGCACCCTTTCGCCACCGTCTCTGGGTCGAGGGCGGAAGATTTTCCTCGGCCTTTCCTCAAGGATGGTACGTCCTTTTTCTAACCGACTCAGCTTTTCGGCTGCGGCTGACATGAGTTCGCTTATACCCTGCCCCGTCTCCGCGGACACAAAATATGGCTGAATACCCGCCTGCCGAAATGCCTCCCCTATCTCCTTCTTCCGGGCAGCCACCGGCGGCAGGTCGATTTTGTTCACGGCAACCAGTTGCGGTTTCTGCGCCAGCGCCGAGTCATAAAGCGCAAGCTCATTATTTACCGTTACCATGTCTGCCACCGGCGCCTCGTGGCTGCCATCGATGAGATGCAAGAGGATTCTGGTGCGCAGACAATGGCGGAGAAATTCATGCCCCAGTCCACGTCCGAGGTGTGCATCCTCAATCAGTCCCGGTATTTCCGCCAGGATAAAGCACTGCATGCCCGCCTCCACTGCCCCCAGAACCGGTTCCAAGGTGGTGAAGGGATAGCTGGCGATTTTGGGCCTGGCCGCGGAAGCTCTGGCCAGCAGGGTAGACTTGCCGACGTTGGGGTAGCCGATGATGCCGACATCGGCGATGAGCCTCATTTCCAGTATGATATCGCGTTCCTCTCCCGGCTCTCCCCGCTGTGCAATGCGGGGTGCCTGGTTGGTCGAGGAGGCAAAATGAGCGTTCCCCATGCCACCCCTCCCCCCTCTGGCAACAATCACCTGCTGGCCACCATCCTTCAGGTCGGCAATCAGCTCGTTGTCAGGCTTCGCTTTTTTGGCGGTTAGCAGCGTACCAGGAGGTACCGCCAGCACCAGGTCGCCGCCGTTCCGGCCGTGTTTTCTCTGGCCAGTACCATGTTTGCCACTGGCAGCCCGATATACCTTGCGGTAGCGGTATTTTCGTAAATCGGTTACGGCTGGTTCTGCTCTGACAATCACGTTGCCTCCGTTGCCCCCATCTCCCCCATCCGGCCCTCCGTAGGGGACAAACTTTTCCCGCCGGAAGCTGATGGCACCATCTCCGCCATTGCCGGCAATCACATGTATTTCCAGTTTATCTATCATAGCAACAGATTACCAATTCACCAAATCCGGCGATTACCATTAATTATACATTCTATTCTATAAGCATATAGGGATTAAATAATAATCTTAATAATAGTCCTTTTTTATTTTTTGTATTCTCATCTGGGGTAATCGGTATGACAAGCGTGCTGCTTTCTTATACTTTGCCCAAAATTATACAAAAATAATAAAAAAATGAGAGTTTTGTGGAGGAAAAAAGAAAATTAGCTGATTTGTGAAATAATTCAGCAAAAAGGGTGGAGATTTAAAACTGCCTTATTTTACCTGAGGATTGATTAATTTTTGAATATCGTCCAGCCGGTGTTTTAATGTTTTGTTGCTCTTTAACTCGGCAGAAAGCTTCTTGCAGGCATTGGTCACGGAGGAGGGGTCCCTATTCCCCAGTAGGGTGCCAATCTGGGCCAGGGAACAGGCGGTCTCCTGGCGGAGGAGATACATGGCCACATGCCGGGCCAGAGACGTTTCCTTATTCCGTTTGCTGCCCTTCAGGTCTTCCGGTTTCATGCCAAAGCTTTGAGCCACGGCATTTATCAGCAGGCCTGGTGTACTTGAATCGAGGGTCGTCTCCCGGCTGCCGATATTGGCAATCGCCTTTTCCGCCAGCTTCAGAGTCGGCAGAGAGTTGAACAACTTGGCGAAGGCGGTCACCCGATTCAATAACCCTTCCAGCTCTCTGATATTTTGCGGGACCTGGCTGGCCAGGAAGTCAAGCACTTCGCCGGCGATATCTATTTCCTTCTGCAAGGCTTTTGCCTTCAATATGGCTCTGATGGTCTGGCAGTCAGGTGGCTGGATATCAGCCACCAACCCCCACTCGAAGCGGGAGCGCAGCCTTTTGTCCAGGGAGGCAATGGCTCTGGGGGGGCGGTCACTGGTAATCACAATCTGGCGGTTAGCATTGTGGAGGGCGTTAAAGGTATGAAAAAAACTTTCCTCTGTCTGCTTTTTCCCGCTGATAAAATGGATATCATCAATAAGAAGCATGCCCGCATGGCGATATTTCAGGTGGAAATCGTCGACCTTTTTCTGGCGAACGGCGCTGACAAATTCATTGGTGAACTGTTCGGCGCTGATGCAGATAGCCTGGATATGCCTGGACTGCGCCACATGAGCGATGGCATGCAGGAGGTGCGTTTTACCCAACCCCAGGCCTCCGTATATATAGAGTGGATTGTAAATCCTGCCTGGATTCATGGCGATGCTCTGCGCGGCAGCGAAGGTGAGTCTATTGCTATCGCCGACGATGAAGTTATCGAAAACGTATTTTGGATTATACTGGGTAGCGCCTGATGGTGCCGCGACCAGAATGCCCGGGTCAGATGCGTGCCCGTTCGAGGAATTCTTGTGTTTGCCGTTAACCTGAAAAGAAACCTGGATTTCCGGGGAGGCGGTGAGGTGGATGAGCGTCTTCTCAATTAAAGAGCGCTGGTTCCGGTCCAGATATTCGGCGATGAAGGTGTTGGGTACGCTGACGATGAAGTTACCATTCTGGTAGTCCAAGCCTTCGGTTCTTTCCAGCCAGGTCCGGTAGTTTGACCGGCTGACCTGTACCTGCAACTCGCCCAGGGCTGCTTTCCAGACTTCTTGTGCTGAACTGATTTCCATTAACTAATTAAGACAAGCAAAGATATTGTAACTATATATAACACATCCCTATCAGGGATAAGGCCACATCTATTCGGGCAAAAAAATACCCCTCATCAAAAATAGATGCCAGAAACTTCTATCAGGGGTAGTTGTCTGGGGAAAGATTACTTATGCCAAAAATTCAAACGATTAATAGGATACTACCGCGTTATTTTCCTGGCAAGGCATTTGATGGTAATCGCTGGCCATTTTTAAACCGTCCCAACCCTTAACAGGTTTTTCAAACTCTCTTTTTTGCCCAATTTTGCAGTAATGAATACAAAACATCAGGTTGTGGTAGAAAATTAACAATGTTACAATTTTACCCGATGATAGCGAAATTGCGCGTGCTTTTCATGGGCACCCCGGAGTTTGCTGTTCCCCCACTGCAGAAATTATGGCAGGAGCATTATCCGGTGGTGGCAGTTTACACCCAGCCGGATAAAGCGGGGGGCAGGGGACGCTGCCTGACCATGTCGCCGGTGAAGAAGGCGGCGCTGGCTAAGGGTCTGCCAGTAGTGCAAGCGACGAGTTTGAAGGAGAGCGAGAGCGTAGCGCAGCTCGCCGCTTTCCGGCCGGAGGTGATTGTGGTGGCGGCCTTCGGGCAGATGTTGCCCCAGGCGGTTCTTGATATCCCGCCATATGGTTGCCTCAATATTCATCCTTCGCTGCTGCCCAGGCACAGGGGGGCGTCGCCGGTAGCGGCGGCGATACTCGCCGGGGATGAGTTCACCGGCGTTACCATCATGTTGATGGACCACGGCCTAGATACCGGGCCGATACTGGCTCAGGAGAAGATGCGGATAGCAGCGCAGGATACTACGGACTCACTTTCAGCCAGGCTCTCGCTTAAAGCGGCGGAGATGCTTCCCGGGGTAATGTGGCGCTGGACGGCGGGCGAAATCAAACCCAGGCCCCAGAATGAGGCCGAGGCCACCTATTGCATCGCCATCAAAAAAGAGGACGGCGAGATTGACTGGCGGCTATCGGCGGCAGATATCTGGCGGCGCGTCCGCGCCTACCAGCCCTGGCCGGGGGCCTATACTAGCTGGTGCGGCCGGCGGCTGGAAGTCATCGAGGCTGAGGCTCTGCCGCCGGAAGGTCAGCCTAAAATTGGCCAGGTGGTGGCCCTGCGCAGAAGGGAATATGGTTTTGGCGTCGGCACCGGAGATGGCATTCTCGGCGTCATCAAAGTGCAGCCCCAAGGAAAACGGGCTATGCTGGCGGCTGATTTCCTCAGAGGGCAGCGGTCGCTGGCCGGGGTGGTGCTGCCCAGCTAGGCAAGGAGGTACTGGTTTTGGAAAACAGCCTGGATAAATTCGAGACGCTGGTGGCGATAATCGCCCGACTGCGTGGTTCGGGGGGCTGTCCCTGGGATAAAGAACAGACCCATGAATCGCTGCGCGAGGCGCTGCTTGAGGAGAGCTATGAGGTCCTGGAGGCACTCGACGAAAAGAACCGCCGGAGACTTTCCGAGGAACTGGGCGACCTGCTGATGCAGATAGTCTTCCACGCGCAGATAGCTGCGGAAGCGGGTGAATTCCAGATTGGTGACGTGATAGAGGGCATCAATCACAAGCTTCTCTACCGGCACCCCCATGTCTTCGGCTCGGTGAAGGTTAAGGACGCCGGCGAGGCACTGGTAAGCTGGGAGGCGCTGAAGAAAAAGGAAAGGGGGGAAAATGCCTCGCTGCTGGCCAACGTCCCGAAGAAGCTCCCGGCCCTGAGCTACAGCCAGGAAATCCAGGACCGGGCGGCACGGACCGGCTTCGACTGGGAGAAAATCGAGGGCATAATCGACAAGCTGGCCGAGGAAGTGGTTGAGCTGAAAGAGGCGGAGAATCAGCGAAAGAAGGAGCACGAGTTTGGTGACCTGCTCTTCACTCTGGTCAACATCGCGCGCTGGCTGGGTCTGGACGCGGAGTCAGCGCTGCGGGAGGCCAACGGAAGGTTTTATAAGCGTTTTTCCCATATGGAAGAGACGTGCCGCCAGCGAGGGGTGAGCCTGGCTGACCTGTCTTTTAACGAGCAGAACGAGCTGTGGGAGGAAGCCAAGAGGACAGTTGAGGGCAAATAATAATGGTCGGGGCGAGAGGATTTGAACCTCCGACCTCAGCGTCCCGAACGCTGCGCGCTAACCAGGCTGCGCTACGCCCCGCCAGCTTTATTATAGACGGATTTGCTCCTTTCTAGCAAGGAAAGTATATGAAATATGTTGTTTTGATTATGGACGGCGCCTCCGGTTATCCCATACCTGAGCGTAAGGGAAAAACCTCTCTGGAGCTGGCAAGCACTCCCAACCTGGATGCCTTAGCCAGAGAGGGCACCATCGGGCTGGTCCGCACCGTGCCACCGGGGATGGAGGCGAGCAGCGCCTGTGCCTGCCTGGCCGTGCTGGGCTATGACCCGCAAGTATATTATAAGGGCCGGGCGGGCATCGAGGCGAGGAGCATGGGCATACCCATTGATGATGGGGAGGTCGTTTTCCGCTGCAACCTAGTGGCGGTACGTGACGGCAAGATGTGGAGTTACAGCTCGGGCTACATCAGCACCGGGGAAGCCCATACGCTGGTCGGCGTCCTGAACGAAAAGCTCGGCGATGATGAGGTGCAATTTTTCCCCGGCGTCAGCTACCGGCATGTCTGTAAAATCAGGGGGCATGAAGACACCCTCCAGGCCGAGTGCACGCCGCCGCACGATATACCGGGTAGAGAAATCGCCGGGTTTTTACCACGCGGGCAAGGAAGTGGAGCACTGTGCGACTTGATGCAGCGTTCCCGGTCGGTGCTTGCTGACCATCCGCTGAATAAAGAGCGAATCGCCCGCGGTGCCATTCCGGCCAACATGATATGGCTGTTCTGGGGGAGCAGCCGGCTGCCTGACATGCCGTCGTTTGAAGGGAGATACGGTCTCAAAGCGGCCATGACCTCCGGGGTTGACCTGCTCAACGGGCTGGCGCAGCTCGCCGGGATGGCGGTTCTGGAGATACCCGGAGTGACTGACAACCTGGACAACGATTATGCGGCGCAGGCGGAGGGCGCCATCAAAGCACTTGCAGCGCACGACCTGGTGGTAATCCACATTGAAGCGCCGGACGAAGCGGCCCACGACCGCGCCATCGAGGCCAAAATCGGGGCCATTCAGAAAATCGATGGCGAGGTGGTAAGCCGGCTGCGCGCCTATCCAGGTGACATCCGCCTGCTCATCATGCCTGACCACCCCACCCCGATACCGGTACAGACCCATACCGATGACCCGGTGCCCTTTCTCATCTGGGGAACGGGGGTAAAATCAACCGGCGCGGCCAGGTTTACCGAATCTGAAGCCGGAAAAACTGGCCTTTTCCTCGAAAAAGGTTATAAAATAATGGATAAATTCGTGGCGAAGGCTGGTGTCTAGATGGCCTTAATCGTGCAGAAATACGGCGGCACCTCGGTAGCCGGTGCCGAGCGCATCAAGAACGTGGCCAGGCGCATTGCCCGTATCAAAGAGCAGGGCAACCAGATGGTGGTGGTCGTCTCGGCCATGGGGGACACCACTGATGACCTTATCAACCTGGCCTACCAGGTCTCGGAGAAGCCGAACAGTCGCGAGCTTGATGTCCTGCTCTCCACCGGGGAGGTCGTCTCCAGCACGCTGCTGGCCATGGCGCTGCACGGCATGGGCTATGCGGCTATCAGCCTCAGCGGCGCCCAGGCAGGTATCCGCACCGATTCCGTTTACAGTCGGGCGCGCATCCTGCAGATAGAGCCCAAGCGGGTGGTCAAGGAACTGGAAAAAGGCAATATCGTCATCGTGGCCGGATTTCAGGGCATCACCGAGGACCTGGACATCACCACCTTGGGGCGGGGCGGCTCGGATACTACCGCTGTGGCGCTGGCGGCCAGCCTGGGGGCGGAAGTATGCCAGATATACACCGATGTGGAAGGGGTATACAGCGCTGACCCGCGAATCGTTCCGGAAGCGCGCTGCCTTGATGAAATACACTATGAGGAGATGCTGGAGCTGGCCACCTATGGTGCGAAGGTGATGCACCCGCGGGCGGTAGAGCTCGGGGAGCTTTTCCATATCCCCATCCTGGTGGCTTCTAGCTTCACTGAAAAGCCGGGGACTTTAATACACGGAGGGGTATCAATGGAAGTTCGGAACAAAGTGCGAAGCATCGCCTATGACCTTAACGTAGGCAAGATAACAGTGGTCGGTGTTCCAGATCGCCCCGGAATTGCCGCTGCCATCTTCGGCCCTCTGGCCAAAGCGGGCATCAACGTTGATACCATTGTCCAGAACGCCAGCATTCAGGGCATTACCGACATGACTTTTACCGTTGTCAAGAGCGACCTTGCCCGGGCGATGGAGGTGGTCAAGCCCATCGCCGCGCAGATTGGTGCCAGGGAGTGTGCCAGCGATGACAAGCTGGGCGCGGTGAGCATCATCGGTACCGGGATGCAGAATACCCCCGGCTTTGCGGCACGAATGTTCAATACCCTCAGTGAGAAAAAGATTAATATACAGCTGATTACGACGTCAGAAATACGGATAACCTGTATCATTAACGCTGACCAGGTCAAAGAAGCCGTGCGCGCCCTGCACCATGCCTTTGAAATTGAAGAATAGACGGTTGCGCGGCTGCGGCTAAACCGATACCACTTCCTTTACTTCCGGTATATGCTCTTTCAGGATTTTCTCAATTCCCATCTTGAGCGTCATGGTGGACATCGGGCAACCAGCGCAGGCACCGGTCAATCTGACCTTTACGGTGCCATCGTTGACTTCAACCAGCTCCAAATCGCCGCCGTCCCTTTGCAGTTGGGGGCGAATCTTGTCCAGTATCTCGGTTACTTTTTCCTGCATCATCAACTCCTGCTAAAAAACGCTACCTCTTTTATTTTAAATATAGTGAAAGTCATTCGTCAAATAGTGCCAAATTCTCTTGTAAAGTTGACATGTTTAATGTAGAATATTATGCTTATCAAACTTTTGCTCCGGGGAGGCTGATGACATACCAGGAAGAGAGGCTGGCGAGCCTGAAACGGCAGCGCACCAAGCAGGCAATCGACCTGGCGATGCAGGGGCGCTGGCGGGAGGCAATCACCGCCAATGAGGCCATACTGGGGGATTTCCCCAATGATGTGGATGCCTATAATCGCCTGGGCCGCGCCCATATGGAACTGGGCGAGTACCAGCAGTCGAGGGAAGCCTATCACCGCACTGCTGAGCTTGACCCTTTCAATACCATTGCCAAGAAAAACCTGCAGCGCCTGAACTATCTCGGTGAGGCGAAAGTCGCTGCCGAGAGCACGGCGCGAAGGGTTGAGCCGCACCGGTTCATTGAGGATATCGGTAAGGCCGGGGTGGTAAACCTGTACCACCTGGCTCCGACCCTGGTACGTGCCCGCCTCGTTGCCGGTGACGAGTTGCTTCTCAGAATAGACGGCACCCGTCTGATTGTTGAGGATGCCCTGGGGCAGTATGTCGGGCATGTTGACCCGAAACACGGGCAGCGCCTGGTCAGGCTGATGACGGGGGGCAATAAATATTCA
>Ga0180437_10006405_pt1 | contig 15702 bp, 13 predicted proteins | sample SS_ome_4_FD_132410 | JGI IMG/M metagenome (GOLD analysis project Ga0180437, IMG submission 132410) | Hypersaline lake sediment archaeal communities from the Salton Sea, California, USA - SS_3_D_1 metaG | ecosystem: Environmental > Aquatic > Non-marine Saline and Alkaline > Hypersaline >...
AGCCCGCGGAGGGAGTGGTAGTCCTGACGGTGGACCTTCATGTGCTCGGTGAGGCTGTTAATCCGTTCCGTAAGGAGGGCGACCTGTACCTGCGGGGAGCCGGTGTCCCCTTCGTGGGTGCGAAAACCCTCGATGACTGCCTGTTTCTTCTCTTTCTCCATTACAAGATGTGAATTATAACATAACGGGGCCGCCATGTAAATCATTTCGGGGGGCAAAGGGCTAAAGCAGCTAGGAATCGATTGGATACTTGCCGTGCTTGTGCGCCGCCTCCACCATCCACCCCAGCCGCTCCCCGTCCACGTAGGGGTGCGAGTGGCAGGCGGAGAGGATGTAGCCCCCGCCCCTGCCCGCGTCGCGAATCGCCTGCTTAACCGCGTCCTCTATCTCCTGTCGCGTGCCTTTCACCAGCAGGTGAGAGACGTCCAGGTTTCCCACCAGCACCAGGCGGTGGCCCACCAGCTCCCGCACCTTCCCCAGCTCCATCCCCGCCGTCGGCTCCATGGTTATTATGCCGTCGAAGCCCCAGTCGATGAACATGTCCAGCAGCTTGTAGACGTTGCCGCAGGAGTGCCAGATGAGCTTCCGGTTCGATCGGTGCACCAGCTCGGAGACGCGGCGGTAGCTCTCCGCCAGCAACTCCTCGATGAGCTCGGGGCGCAGCATGGGGCCGGTCTTGTGCCCCAGGTCGTCCCCGCCGAGCACCACCTCCACGCCGGACCGCATCACCGCCTCCATGGTGCGCAGGTAGAGGTCGGTGTGGAACCGAATGACCCGCCTGACGAAATCGGGCTTCTCGTAGATGAAGCGGGTGAAGTTCACGAATCCGATGGGCTGCCAGCTGTTCTCGAATATACCCGGGGCGGCATAGCCCGCGGGCAGGATGCGGTCGCCGTATTCCTCCACCAGCCTCTTATGGAAGGCGGCGGTGTTATCGACCATCGTATCGAACAGCGCGGCGTTGCGCTGCACCCATGCCTCCCACTGCTCCTCGGTGGGGCACAGCGCCCGGCTGTAGTTGACCGCGGTGCTGCCGTCCTCGGCGCGGCTGAGCTCCCACGCCCGCCCGAAGGGGTCGTAATAGGCGTAGCCCAGCGCCGACTGCGGGTCGCGGTGCAGTTTCATCTGGGCGTATATGGTCCAGTTGGCATCGAAGCCCAGCGTCATGGCGCTCTCCAGCGCACCGGCGGTGTTGCCGTAGTAGAAGCTGTTCCACGCCTCGTTGGTGTTGATAGTGGAGACGATGCCCTCTGCGAGGTCGGGGTTCTGCAGCATGCCGACGAGGTCGGCGGGCTGCCTGCCCAGTATGCGGTCGACGGTGGCCGGGTCCATGATCAGCCCCATGACCGGCACCCGGTCCGGCTCCTCGTGCTCCATCGCCGTCAGGATGCGCTCCCTGAAGTCCATCACACGGCGCTCCACTGCCGGATGATGTCGGTGCCGGTGACGGCGTCGGGGGCGAAGGCGTCGGCACCCGCCTGCCGGGCGAAACCAGCGGTGAGCGCCGCCCCGCCGATGATGACCTTCACCGTGTCCCTGAGGTTCGCTTCCTTGAGCGCCTCGATCACCCTGCCGATCTCGGCCTCGGTGGAGGTCAGCAGGCAGGACATGCCCAGCGCCAGCGGCCGGTGTTCCTTCACTGCGGCGATGAACCTGTCGCACGGCACGTCGATGCCGAGGTCGATGACGGAGAAGCCGGCGCTTTTGGCGTAGTTGATGAAGATGTTCTTGCCCAGGTCGTGGAGGTCTCCGGCCACGGTGCCCACCACCACCGTCCCCGCCGCTCCCGAGTCGCCGGCGTCCATCAGCGGCGACAGCAGGCTCATCACCTCCTTGGCGATCTCGCCGGCGTACACCAGCTCGGCGAGGAACCACTCGCCCTCCTGGAACCGCCTGCCGATGGTGTGGAGGGCATCGGCCACCGCGTCCACCGCGCCCTTGACCGCGACGCTGTCGCCGCCGCCGGCTATCGATGCAGCCGCCGCGACCGCGCCCTGCATGTCCAGGTCGAGCAGGCCGTTCTTGAGCCGTTCTAGCGCTTCGCCTGCCATCGGCCTATGCGGCCTTCGCCTTGCCCGATCCCTCCAGCCGCTTTAGTACCGCCAGCCATGTCTGGTACAGCGATTCGGGCTCTTCTTTGCCCGGCTCCTGCCACGGCCCGGGCAGACCCAGGTCCTTGGCGATGATCTTGTAGCAGTTGTAGGACTCGGTGACGCCGGAGTTGGCCCCCAGGTGCCAGGCGGCGCCGGTGGCGTACAGGTTCTTTATCGGGGTGCGGTGGTTGGCCAGCTCAGGGGTCGGTCTCTTGTCCTCGATCTGGTGGGTGACCCGGTCGAGGAGGGCCATCACCCCGTCGGGGGCCAGGTTCTTCATCCGCAGGCAGTCGTAGGGGGTGTTGTAGTCGCAGCCGATGATGTTGTCCCAGGTCATGTTGGGGGCGTGCCGCTGCCACACGGTCAGCAGGTCGTCGGCGTACTTCTTCTTGATGTCCAGCCACTGGCGCTCGGTGAAAGCGCTGGCGGGGGGTGCGATCTGCTCGTTGTTGGCGATATGCTTGCCCGGCGGCGCGTAGGTGGGGTCGGCCAGGCTGTGACACCACACCGTGGGGCAGTAGTCGTCCACGCTGGGGGGGAATATGCCCAGCCGGGAGTAGTATGCCTCCCTGGCGATGTGCTTGATGTCGGGGTCCTCGGCCAGCCCCAGCCAGAAGGTGTCGTCGATGTCGGGGTTGAAGGCCGCTGCCTCGTACTTGGGCGCATCATGGATGGCGAAGGAGTACCACATCAGGCAGCCGAAGGCGGTCTCCAGCAGCTCGATGCGGCGCGCCAGCTTGCCGTCGAGGTGCTCTCTGCCTATCAGATCGAAGCACAGCTGGCGCGGGCTGAGGGTGCTCACCACCAGCTTGTTGGCCTTGATCACCGAGCCGTCGCTGAGCCGGATGCCCTTGGCCACGCCGTTCTCGATGATGGCCTGCTCCACCTCCACGCCGAGGAACACCTTGGCCCCGTCGCGGATCAGTATCTTGTGGGCGGCGTGGGCCACCTGGTGGGTGCCGCCGGGGCAGAAGGCGATGGAGGGCATCATGGCCGCCAGACCGAAGGTCCACTGGCCGGCGCCCGGCTCGTTGGGGTCTATCGCCCCGGAGAGCAGGAACCGCAGGTTGCAGTACTGCATCTCGGGGCTCTCCCAGATCTCCTGCGCATTGCGGGTATGACGTGAGGCCAGCACCAGCGCATCCGGCTCCACCCCTGCCCCCACCTCCACCAGCAGCGGGTAGGTGGCCAGCTGGTGCTCCAGCACCTTGGGGTCCACCTTGTCCTCGTGGGGCACGAAGAAGTAGTCCATCTGCACGTACTGGAACTCGCGGCTGAACCACATCTTCCTCAACCTGAGCCATTTCTCGGCGTCCTTCTCCGAGAAGCGGGCTATCTCTTTGGCGGTGCGCGTCTGGTCCATGTCGTACTTCTCGCTGTATATCGCCAGGCAGTTCTGGTTGTTGCGGAACACGCCGCCGGCGCTGCACAGGTGCTGCTCCAGCTGGCAGCCGTAGTCCCAGAACTCGGGGAAGTCGCGCCACAGCGGCACGTAGTAGAACGGCAATTGAATCGTGGCGTGGGTGTTGCCGCGGAAGCCGGGGGCGGCGATCTCCTCTGTGGCCAGGCAGCCCCCGATCTCGTGCCGCCGCTCGAAGATGCCAACGCTCATGCCGGCATACTTGACCAAGTACATGGCGAGGAACAGTGCCTTGTTCCCGCCGCCCACTATCACCGCATCGAATGTCTCGTCAGCCATAATCCCCTCCCTTTTTCAATATGCATGACTGGTCAGGGTCTGTGCTATTTCGGGTTTACCCTGCCCGACTCCTCCAGCCGCTTTAGTACCGCCAGCCATGTCTGGTACAGCGATTCGGGCTCCTCCTTGCCCGGCTCCTGCCACGGCCCGGGGAGGCCCAGGTCCTTGGCGATGATCTTGTAGCAGCTGTACACCTCGGTGACGCCGGAGTTGGCCCCAACGTGCCAGGCGGCTCCGGTGGCGTACAGGTTCTTGATCGGGGTGCGGTGGTTGGCCAACTCAGGGGTCGGCCGCTTGTCTTCTGTCTGGTGGGTGACCCGGTCGAGGACGCACATCACCCCGTTGGGGGCCAGGTTCTTCATCCGCAGGCAGTCATAGGGGGTGTTGTAGTCGCAGCCGATAATGTTGTCCCACTTCATGTTGGGGGCGTGCCTCTGCCAGATAGTCAACAAGTCCTCAGCATACTTCTTCTTGATATCCAGCCACTCCCTCTCTGTGTGCATTTGGGCTGGTGGCCCCAGTTGCTCATTGTTGGCGATATGCTTGCCCGGTGGCGCGTAGGTGGGGTCGGCCAGGCTGTGACACCACACCGTGGGGCAGTAGTCAGCCAGATCTGGCGGGAACATGCCTAACCTTGAATAGTAGACCTCCCTGGCGATGTGCTCGATGTCGGGGTCCTCCGCCAGTGACAGCCAGAAGGTATCGTCGATGTCGGGGTTGAAGGTGGCCGCTTCGTATTTCGGCGGATCTTGTATGGCAAAGGAGTACCACATCAGGCAGCCGAGGGAGGTCTCCAGCAGCTCGATGCGGTGCGCCAGCTTGTCGTCGAGATGCTCCCTGCCTATCAGGTCGAAGCACAGCTGGGCCGGGTTTAATGTACTCACCACCAGCTTTTTGGCTTTTATCACCGAACCGTCGCTGAGCCGGATGCCTCTGGCTTCGCCGTTCTCGATGATGGCCTGCTCTACCTCTGCGCCGAGGAAGAACTTGGCCCCGTCGCGCACCAGTATCTTGTGGGCGGCGTGGGCCACCTGGTGAGTACCTCCGGGACAGAAGGCGATGGATGGCATCATGGCCGCCAGCCCGAAGGTCCACTGGCCGGAGCCCGGCTCATTTGGATCCATCGATGCACCGAGCAGGAACCTCAAGTTACAGTACTGTAGCTCCGGGCTCTCCCACAGCTCTCTGACATTACGGGTATGCCGTGATGCCAGCACCAGCGCGTCGGGATCCACGCCGGCGCCCACCTCGACCAGCAGCGGGTAGGCAGCTATCTGCCTCTCCAGCACCTTGGGGTCCACCTTGTCCTCATGCGGCACGAAGAAGTAGTCCATCTGCACGTGCTGGAACTCGCGGCTGAGCCACAGCTTCCTCAGCCTGAGCCATTTCTCGGCATCCTTCTCCGAGAAGCGGGCTATCTCCCTGGCGGTGCGCGTCTGGTCCATGTCGTACTTCTCGCTGTAGATGGCGAGGCAGTTCTGGTTCTTGCGGAAAACGGCCCCGTCGCTGCACACGTGCTGTTCCAGTTTTGCTCCGTAGTCCCAGAACTCGGGCCAGTCACGCCACAGCGGCACGTAGTAGAACGGCAGCTGTACTGTGGCGTGGGTGTTGCCCCGGAAGCCGGGGGCGGCGGTCTCCTCGGTGGCCAGACAGCCGCCGATCTCGTGGCGCCGCTCGAAGATGCCGACGCTCATGCCGGCATACTTGACCAGGTACATGGCGAGGAACAGCGCCTTGTTCCCGCCGCCCACTATCACCGCATCGAATGTCTCGTCAGCCATGACTCGCTCCTTTCGTACTTGTCTAAGCTGGCCGTGACCTGGTTGTATGTCGGCTCAGGTATCCAGTACGTGTTGCTTATTCGATCCCAATCAATACGGGGCTCGGGCCAGCTGCTCCCGTATGCGCAGGTAAGAAGTGTAAGTCAAATATTGCTTGCGGTCAATATACCTCTTCAACGGTGTGAGATTTCTCCTTTTCTTGCTTATCTGGCCACGGGTGATCAAGCTCATGGCGTTGCTCGCCCCGGAGCCGTAGGATGCCAGCAGTATCCTCTGCCCCGGCTTCGCCCTGTCCAGGATACCCGCCAGGCTGATGAAGGCCGAGCATGAACCCAGGTCTCCCAGAATGGAGGAAATGGCGGGCGCCAGCCGTTCGCTGTGGATGCCCAGGGCCTTGGCTGGCAGCCCGGGGATCCTGTCATCCAGTTGCGGGAAAACGGCGTAATCGTATTCACCGGCAGCCCTGCCCAGTTCATCCAGCAGCCCTTTGCAGGCCTCTACGATGTGGCTCTGGTAGCCGTATTCGCGGTCAAACCGGTAATCGAAGAAGTTGGACACCCACGCATCTTTCGCCGAATGCCATCTGTCGAGGAACAGCGTTGAATACGTGTGCACCGCTTCGATTTCAGCGATAGCCCCTTCCTTTCCGATAACCATAGCGACGGCGCCGGCGCCGAGGCTGGCATCGCCCTCCGTGCCGGGGGCGGTTGGCCTGTTCTCCGCGCCTATAACGATGCCGCACCTGATCCTTTTTGCTGCGATGGCATCCAGACAACCCAGGATTGCATTGGCCATCGAGTTGAGCGAACCGGAGTAGTCCATCATGGTGGTGCCGGGATGCAGGCCCAGCGTCTCAGCCAGGATGGGCGCTACGTACTGCTCGATGTAGGGGGAGGATGCGGTTCCTATGTATATCGCGCCGATCTCTTCGGGGTTCACACCGGAATGCCTGATGGCGTTGTCCATGGCCTCGGCGGCCATGGTGACCACGTCCTCATCCGCCCCGCATACCGATTTCTCCCCCGGCGACCAGCTGCCCCAGGGTATGGCCGCCTCCTGCTGCTCGAGGCGGTATCTAGGTATATATACTCCGTATCCGATAATGCCAGACATGTTTGCCTCCTCAGATTTGCTACATGGACCGGGACAGTATGTTGACTGCCGAGACGCCGAACGCCGGCCCGCCGACGTTATGCTGTAGGCCGATGCCGTTCTTCAGCTTTACCTGGCGCTTTTCCGCCTCCTCCCGAAGCTGCATCACGAGCTCGAATATCTGGCCCAGGCCGGTAGCGGCGATGGGGTGCCCGTGCGCTTTGAGGCCGCCGCTGGGGTTGATGGGGAGCCTGGAGTGCATGTCGAACTCGCCGTCCTGCAGCATCTTGGCCGCCTTGCCCTTGCCGCAGAACCCCACATCCTCGATATTGAGGAGCTCGGTATTGGTGAAACAGTCGTGCAGCTCGGCGAAGTCGACATCGGCGGGCTTGATGCCGGCCATCTCGAAGGCGCCCCTGGCGGCCCTGATGGTGGACTGCTGTTCCACGAAGCTCTTCCGGTCCCAGAGCTGGCAGTGATCGATACCCGTATTCGATCCCAGCACGTAGACCGGCTTGTCGGTGTATCTCTTCGCCAGGTCGGCCCGGCACACGATGGCTGCTGCCGCACCGTCGGTCTGGGGGCAGCAGTCCAGCAGGTGCAGCGGCCAGCACACGATGTAGCTCCCCAGCACGCGCTCCACCGTGACCTCGAATTGATAATGCGCATAGGGGCACAGGGTCCCGTTGTGGTGGTTCTTGACGGCCACCCTGGCGTAGTCCTCCATGGTGTATCCCAGCTCATACATCTGCCTGGTGGCGTGGAAGGCCTGGATCGCAGGGCCTCCCTGCCCTATGGCCCATGCGGGGTGGATCCCCACCTCGGCGCCCCCGCCCCCGCCGGCTCCGCCCAGCGATTCGGCGGAGGGCTTATCCCTCATCTTCTCCGCGCCCAGCGCCAGGGCTACGTCGTACGCGCCTGAGGCTACTCCCAGGCAGGCGTGCCTGAACGTATCGCCGCCGGTAGCGCAGGCGTTCTCCAGCCTGGTCACGGGGATGTCCAGGTTGCCGATGAGGCTTGCCAGCGAGTTCCCCGACTGCAGCCCCTGGCCGATGAAGCCGCCGCTCCACTGGCCGAACCATGCGGCCTTTATCTCTTTGGGGTCGATGCCCTTCCGGACATCCTTGAGGCAGTTGGAGTAAGCCTCCTGCACCATGTCCTCCAGGCTCTTGTCGAATAGCTCCCCGTACTTGATCATCCCCACCCCGATTACTGCTACCTTGCCTCTCATCTTACTGCTCCTCCGTCAATCGAAACTTGTAGCCGTAGATATTCAGCCCCCTGTCCCTGGTCAACCTTCTGAGCACCATCTCCACTTTGGAGCCGACCTTGACGTCCTCGGGCGTGGCGGTCTCCGTCATCAGCCCCAGGTACCTTCCGCCGCCCTCCAGGTCGACTATCACGGGCGTGATGGGGGGCTCGAACTGCGGCGGCGGTGCCCAGTTCACGCAGAAGGTGTGGATGGTGCCCCGTTTGGGCAGGGTGTATTCCTCGATGTTCTGGCTGCCGCATTCGTGGCATATCATGCCCCGGGGATAGCTGATATGGCCGCAGTCCTTGCACTTGATGCCGACCAGCCGGTATACCTCCGGGTTGAACCGCCAGAACATGGGCGATGCCGGTCCAGGGTGTGTCATTTTCTCACCTCTCTTTTATCTTTATCGATCCGCGGGAACCGACCGCTGCAATCATTAAGCCTTTGTCTCCGCTTCGAATATATGGTCAGCCGCAGTCGCGCTCGCCTGCAGCGATGTCCGCCGGTTACGATGGTATCACCAGCACCTTTATGGCCTCGTCGGCGTTGAGCTGGGTCTCGAACGCCTGCTTTATATCGTCGAGGGGGAACTCGTGGGTTATCAGTTGTTTGGTGCGCACCTGCCCCGACTGCATCAGCTCCAGCGCGATGTCCCACCGCTGGCCGCCGCAGCCGCGCAGGGTGATGTTGCGGAAGGTGAGGGCCTGGTTAATCATCTCCGGGCTGAGCTCCAGCTTGTCCTCGAACATGCCCACCTGTATTATCCGGCCGTACGCCCCTATCATCCGCGGCGCCTGATAGAAGGCGGCGGGCACGCCGGAGCACTCGAAGGCCACGGCGGGCATGTCCCCGGCGGCGGCCTCCCGCACCGCCTCGACGGCATCCCTCTCCATCGGGTTTATCGTGACGTCGGCGCCGCACTCCTTTGCCCTGTCCCGCCGCGCCCCGGACGGCTCGCTGACGATGACCCGCGAGGCGCCGGCGGCCCTGACGGCCTGCACGATGACCTGCCCGATCATGCCGGCGCCCAGCACTACCACCGTCTCGCCGGGCTGGATGCGGGCGCGCCGCACCGCGTGGCAGGCCACCGACACCGGCTCCACGGTGGCCGCCTCTTCCCAATCGAGGTTCGTCGGGATCTGAAATATGGCCCTGCCCGGCATCGGGTTGGGGATGACCACGTACTCGGCGAAGGCGCCGTCCAGCCCCTCCCCCGGTATGGAGGGCACCGGGCACCTCTCCGGCTGTCCGTTGCGGCAGCGGTAGCACTTCCCGCAGCTGCGGTAGCCCGTGCCCACCACCCTGTCGCCGTCAGCTATGCCCTCGGTCTCCTCCCCCACCTCCACCACCTCGCCGCTGAACTCGTGCCCCGCTATCAGGGAACGCTCGGCGGTGAGGGACTGGCCCCGCTTGTAGGTGTGGACGTCGGTGCCGCATATGCCGCAGGCCATGACCTTGACCAGTATCTCATCGCTGCGGATGACGGGGTCCGGCACCGTTTCCAGCCGTATGTCGCGGGGGCCGTGGATGACTGCCGCTTTCATGCGTTTCCTCTCCGCGCAGTATAACAATATCGCCTGCGGCGGGCAATGGCTGGATTGGATTAGGTAAGGGTTCCTCGAAACGTCTGAGATTCTACCTGTTAAGGTTTCCCAACACTTGACAAGTACAGAGCGCGGGCGTATAAAGTTCATACAACTAAATGACAGATTGTCTTGATTTGACAAGTGGTAAGGTATATCATTAGAATTGATTCACTGGAGTTGGGAGGCAACAAATGAATAAGAATAAAGGTGCTGCGCAGCCTGCCCAGGAAGCAGTTGACGAATTATTGAGGAATGCACAGCAAGAGCTCCCCGGAGTCATTGAGCTGGTAAAAGCTTACGGTGACTATGAAGAGACCATATCATTGATTCAGCAATATTTAGACATCGATAAAGGGCAACCCCAGATTACCACATCTAATCATTCTTGTCCGGTCACTATCGGGTAGCTTTATGCCTACATGGGGCGAATTACTCAAGCAGATTACATCCCTTCACGCGCAGGGGAAAACTGATGCTCTGGATATTGTCCGCCGTGATGCATTAACCGATCTTGCGGACTATACAGGGCGTAATGTAATCCTATATGCAAGTTCACACCTGCAGAAACCTGGGGTTGCTCCAGAGTTATTGAGCATCACTAATGAAGACGTCGAAGGTCTTATGGAGGTGATGCATGGCCTTTCTGGGAACACGCTGGACATCATAATCCACAGCCCAGGAGGGCGGGTTGAGGCAACAGAAGCTATTGTCAAATACGTGAGAAGTAAGTTTAGTAACATCCGTATAATTGTCCCGCACGAGGCTATGTCTGCGGCTACTATGTTAGCTTGCGCTGGCGACCGTATAATGATGGGAAAGCATTCTTTTCTTGGCCCAATAGACCCGCAGTTCTTATTAGCCACTTCACTCGGGACGCAATCCGTCCCCGCTCAAGCAATACTGGATCAATTTGACAGGGCTAAACAAGAATGTTTGCAGGATCGCAATAATCTAGCTGTATGGGTGCCGAGTTTGCAGCAATATGGCCCTGCACTTCTGCAACAATGTGAGAACGCCTTGGCACTATCTAAGACTCTAGTAGAAGGTTGGCTTAAAAAGTGGATGTTTAAGAAGTCCAGGAAGCGCAATGAATATGCCAAGGAAGTTGCCGATAAATTGGCTGCCCATAAAGACTTGCTTACTCATGGGCGCCCATTGGATAGGGTATTCTTGAAGAACACCCTGAGAATGAAGATAGATTTCCTAGAGCAGGATCAACAATTGCAGGACAAAGTGCTTACAGTCTATCATGCTACAATGCATACTTTCTCAATGACACCTGCCACAAAAATTATTGAGAATCAGCTTGGTCGTGCTTTTATTAAACGAATCGCCGTCGTAGTCAAGCAGCCTGGCCAGCAGCAAGCTCCACAGCATATACCTCAAGCTCCTTCCCCACAACTACCACGGCCTCCGAAAACCTCATCACCATAGCATTAGTTCCCGTTAGGCAAGCAGCTCATGCAGTTGGCCTTCTACTTCGATCAGACTAGGTGCACCGGGTGCCGCGCCTTGCTTTGGAGAGCCGGGCGGTGCTGTTATTGATGAAGACGGGTATCTTGATCAGAGGCTGAAATGAAGAATACATATACCATGATAGTGGAGAGAGACCCTGAAAGCGGATGGCTGGTCGGCGAAGTGGTCGAGCTTCCGGGCTGCTATACCCAGGCGCCTGACCTCCCCTCGCTGGAGGAAAACATCCGCGATGCTATCTCCGTGTACCTCAAGACGGCCTCGCCCGGAGAACCGCCCCCTGATTTCGTCGTTTCCTCGTAGCTCGCCGTTCATCAGATGATGCTGCCCTCAATTTGCCCCCACAATCGCCCTGTATTATAATTCCCCTGTCGGGAACGTCATGCAGCCGGCCTTCTGCTTCGCCCAGACCGGGTGCACCGGGCGCTGCGCCGCCCTCCAACACCGCCCCGGTGCAGATTGAGAGGTAATAGATATGACCAGGGTATTATTGACCGGAGCCTTCGGGAACATGGGGCCCAATGCCGTGGCCGCCATATTGGAGCAGGGGCACCAGTTGAGGTGCTTCGACCGCGATACGGAAGCGACGCGACGCAAGGCCGCAAGGTTCGAGGGGCGTGCCGAGATGGTGTGGGGCGACCTGTGCAGCGACAGCGATGTGGCCGCTGCTGTCGATGGCTGCGAGGTGGTGATCCACATGGGGTACTCACTGCCGCCGTTCACCGAGCGCAAACCGGACAAGGCCCGCGATATCAACGTGGGCGGCACGCGGCGCATCCTCAAGGCGATGAAGGCCTCGCCGTCGGCGTCGAGGATCGTGTTCCTGTCCACCAGCAGCGTGTTCAAGCTGGACCCCGACAACCACTCGCCGCGCACGCCGTCCGATCCCGTAGAGGCCACGGACAACTATTCGGCGCACAAGCTGGAGTGCGAGGGGATGGTGCGCGAATCGGGCCTGGAGTGGTGCATCTTCCGCATGGGCTCCCTGCCTACTATCGTGCCGGAGATCGGGCCGTGGCTGTTCTTCATCCCCCTCGATACCCCCATGCCGTTCCTGCACCCCGGGGACGCCGGCCGGGCCATGGCCAGCGCCGTCGACAGCAGGGAGATATGGGGCAAGGTGCTGCTCATCGCCAGCGGGGAGGACAGCCGGATCCGCTACCGGGACTTCGCCGAGGCGTACGCGCGGGCGGCGGGCATCGGCACGCTGCCGGAGGAGGCCTTCAGCACCACGCCGTACTACATCGTGTGGATGGACACCTCCGAGAGCCAGCGCCTGCTGGACTACCAGCGGCATTCCTTCGCCGACTTCGCCCGCGACATGCCGTCTAAGGTGGGCCCGAGGAGATATAAAGTCATGCTGCTGCGGCCGCGCTACCGCCGCCGGCTGCTGGAACAGTCGCCGTTCTACAAGGCCGTACACCAGCGCCAGTGAGGAGGGTCGAAACATGTCGCAGAAAGAAGAGCCCAGGGTGAAGCTGCCGCCGCCGGTGCAGGTGGGCATCGTGGTGGAGGACGTGAATAAGGCCGTCGAGTACTACACCTCCACCTTCGGCTGGGGGCCGTTCAGCGTCCACGATATCGAGATGAAGGGCGCCACCTATCGCGGGAAGAAGTGCGACTGCAAGCTGAGGATCGCTTTCTACCGCCCCGGCCCGGTGGAGATAGAGCTGATACAGCCGCTGGAGGGGGACACGCTGTACGGCGAGTTCCTCCGCGAGAGGGGGGAAGGGATGCAGCACCTGCGCTTCGATGTCGATGACCTGCAGGGCATGCTGGCGGAGCTGGCCGAGGACGGCATCCGGCCGGTGTTCAGTCACAGCTTCCCCGAGGCGGGCATCTCCTTCGCCTATCTGGACACCGACCGGGTCGGCGGGGTGATGTTCGAGCTGATGGAGAGCAAGCGGCCGCCGAAGAAATAGGTATGGGTGAAAGCAATCGGTCGATAGTCAAGAAGAGCACCTGCCCGGTGTGCGGCACCGGCTGCCACGCATTGGCCCATGTCGTCGACGGCAGGGTGACGCTGGTGGAGCCCGACCCCGAGAGCTTCATGAACCGGCGCCTGTGCGAGCGCGGGGCGGCGGCGCTGGACTACCACCATCACCCCGATCGTCTCAACCACCCGTTGAAACGGGTCGATGGTCGCGGGGGCGGCAGGTGGGAGCGCATAGACTGGGAGCAGGCGCTGGACGAGATCGCCGACAGGCTGGCATCCATCCGCGACCGCTACGGCCCGGAGGCGGTGCTGGTGCTGGGGGGCTCGCCCCACGGCCCCGGCGACCCGGCGGCGTGGAAGTGGTGCAACCTGTGGGGCACGCCCAACTTCTTCCATCTGGGCAAGAACTGCGGTGAGGCGGAGTTCCTCGCCGAGTGCGCGGTGTACGGCTACGACACGGTGGCCGCATGGGCCGAGCCGCTGGACCCGCAGCGGACGGCGGTGGCCATAATGTGGGGCGCCAACGCCTCGCAGTCGGCGCCCGGCCTGTGGAAGTCGTGGGCCCGCGCCCGGGAGCAGGGGACAAGGATCATCGTGGTAGACCCCCGGCCCACGGACTGCGCCCTGGGAGCGGACCTGTGGCTGCAGCTGCGGCCCGGCACCGACGGCGCGCTGGCGCTGGGCATGCTGAACGTGATAATCGCCGAGGGGCTGTACGACAAAGGGTTCGTGGAGCGGTGGTGCCTCGGCTTCGACGAATTGAGGTCGCTGGCAGAGAGATACCCCCCAAGCAGGGTCGCCGACATCACCTGGGTACCCGCCGGGCGCATCGCTGAGGCGGCCCGGATGTATGCCGCCGCGCCGGCGGCCATCCTCTCCTTCGGGGTGGCCGACTGCCACCTGGGGAGCGGCGCCGGCCTGAGCGCGGTGCTGGGCAAGTGCTGGCTCCGTGCCGTCACCGGAAACATCGACAGGGAGGGGGGCAACCGCTTCAGCGACCCGCCGCTTTACACATCCTTCTTCGATGAAATCAACTGGGATCACCAGATAAACCACCCGCTGCGGACCCGTGACAACGTCAGCGCCGGGCGCTGGCCCATCGCCTCGGTGAAGGCCCTGGCCCTGTACCGCGAGGCGATGCGAAAGGCGCATCCCAACGGCTGGGGCGCGGCGCAGTACATGATCTACCCCGCCGCCCACGCGGTGTGGGACGCGATATCCAGCGGGACCCCCTACCCCATCAGGGCGCTCATCGTTCAGGGCACCAACCCCATATGCTCCATGGGCAACACCCGCGCCGTCCACCGCGCGCTGCACAGCGACAACCTGGAGCTGCACGTGTCGATGGACCACTTCATGACGCCCACCGCCGCGCTGGCGGACTACGTGCTGCCGGCCACCGACGCCCTGGAGCGGCCCAACATGCTCAACATGTGGGGCATGTCCAACTTCTACATGGCGCGGGATGCCGCCGTTTCCCCCCAAAAAGGGCGAAAGGACGACTACCAGCTGTGGTGCGACCTGGGCCGGCGGCTGGGGCAGGAGAATCAATGGCCGGACACCCTCGAGGGGTGGCTGGACCGGCTGCTGGCGCCCGCCGGGGTGACCTTCCGCCAGTTCGTGGAGATGCCGGGGTATGCCCCGCCGCGGGAGTACAAGCGGTATGAGAAGAGCGGCTTCGGCACGTTCTCCGGCAAGGTGGAGCTGGTGCCCAGCATGTTTACGCGGCTGGGCTACTATCCGATGGAAGGGTACCGGGAGCCGCCGTGGAGCCCGGTATCGGCGCCGGATGTCGCTGCGGAGTACCCGATGATACTGATAAGCGGCTCGCGGGTGCGCACCTACCACCACTCGTCTCACCGCCAGGTGGAGAGGCTGCGACAGCGCTACCCCGACCCCCTGCTGCAGATCAACCCGGTGACGGCGGCCGGTCTCGGCATCGCCGACGGCGACGAGGTGTGGATCGAGACCCCGCTGGGCAGGGTGAAACAGAGGGCGCAGCTGCTGGAGGGGATGCACCCGCGGGTGGTGCACGCCGACGGCTACTGGTGGTACCCCGAGCGGGAGGAGGCCGAGCCGTCGCTGTTCGGGGTGTGGGAGTCCAACATCAACTCCATACTGCCAGACGGCCCCAAGGTGTGCGACTACACTGGGGACAGCTACTTCCGTGGGTTGCTGTGCCGGGTGTACAGGGCTGATTAGGTGTTATTTCACTTGTAGCAAGGACATCGGTTGTGGTTGGGGCTGTGGTGACAAGGGTGCATCGCCGTCGGCACAGTATCATCGGGCTGATTGAGGACATATGGATGGCTCTGCCGCCTTCCTTGATATTCCATCGCTCACCGACGTATAATTTAGCGTAATATACTATAACATACTATTAGCTATTTGTCAATAGTTTAAGATAATATAAAATAAAATCGAATAAAAAAGACTAAGCAATGAGTCGTTTGGGGAAACTGCGTAAGGTGTCGATGGCCTTACGGCAGGAACAGGCTGGTGGCGCTCTCGGCGACCTTAAGCACCACCCACGGGTAGATGCCCAGCACCAGCACCCCGAGGCAGGCGATGGCCAGGGCCACGTTGAGGCTGCCGGTGGAGGTCACCCGCTCCTCGGATACCGGCTCGCCGAGGTACATCAGCTTGACCACGCGCAAGTAGTAGTATGCGGCGATGACTGCGTTGAGCACGCCGACGATGACCAGCCAGATGAGGTTGGCATCGACGCCGGCGTTGAAGATGTACAGCTTGGCCATGAATCCGGCGGTGGGCGGGATGCCGGTGAGC
>Ga0180437_10006408_pt1 | contig 15697 bp, 29 predicted proteins | sample SS_ome_4_FD_132410 | JGI IMG/M metagenome (GOLD analysis project Ga0180437, IMG submission 132410) | Hypersaline lake sediment archaeal communities from the Salton Sea, California, USA - SS_3_D_1 metaG | ecosystem: Environmental > Aquatic > Non-marine Saline and Alkaline > Hypersaline >...
CAGTCCGGCAGCGCAGCCGATCAACATCAACGTCAACAGCGGCACCGACAACTGGGAGTTGTCTCCTGGTGGTTTCTTGTCGTATGGAAGTCCAGATCCCAGTACAGGCATCACCGCCATGGACCTGGTCTACTCCGTCGACTTCAAAGCCTGGGTCTGGCTGTTCGGATAAGGGGGCCTGGTGGAGGGCCCTCGTCCTGATCTACTCGAGGCGTACGGCACCGACGAGGTGTACCTACGCAACCTAGAGAAGCGCGCTGCCGATACGATCTTTGGGCCTGAGCTGCGGCAGATGTCCAGGGGGGACTACGCGCGTATGCTGGTTCATGCGGCTAAGCAACAGCGCGTTGATCACATGCGGGTGCAGGCCGCTGCTCTGAACGAGAAGTTCCGGCACCTGGAGACGATGCAGATGGCAGAGACACAAGAGCTGTTCGGTGGGCCTGGAACTCAGCGCTCTCGATACGTTAGGGCAATGATGACGCGTCCTTATGCGCTGCATCCATTGATGATGTTACAAGGGGGAGCAATGCCTCTACCTCCCGGAGCCGGGGACTACGGCAGCATGCCTGCTGACTCCATGCCTGGGGAGATGCCTGAGATGGCCGTAACAGCCTCTGTCGCAGCGGAGGTAGGCAAGAACATGGCGAAGCATGCTGCAGCCAAGGAGGCGTACCAGCAGGCGTTCTCGCCGCCCCAGCCGGTATCCCCGCCTCCCGGGTACGGTGCACCCCAGTCTATGATGACCGAGGCCGAGCAAGCAGGAGCGGGCGTCAAGCAGATGGGGCGAGGAGCTCTCAACATCGTGGGGGGTGTTGGTCGAGGAGTGGGGAAGACGCTTTCTAGCGCCGGCAGTGCCATGGGTGCGATCGGCCGGCGACTCAGCGACTACCTTGCTTCCGACGTACAGCCTACGCCCAAGTGGGGTACGGGGATGGCGCCTGCCAAGTTCACTAACGAGTACGGGGCCCCGGTTTACGGCTGAGGTTTTTCCACCACTCCGTCTTTGGGATGCTCTCCGGTACGTCTATCGGTGCGTTCAGAGTCGGTAGGCTCTTCGGGTAGGGTACTTCCTCTTCCTCCTCGTCTTGTATCGGCGACTGTTTCACAGATGGTTTGGGCGAGGAGGACGGCTTGGGCGATCCCTGAGCGAACTGAATCGTAGCTTGGTTCAGCAGTTCCTTCTCCTGCTTGGAGAGCTCTTCCAGGGTCTTCTGTCTGCTCATCAGCTCTGTCAGCAGCTTTACGGTTTCCTCGTCGAAGTTCTCTGGACTGTCCAGATACTCCCTGTAGAGGATAGCGGGGTCTCCTACCAGCTGGGCGAATAAGCCGTCGTCTTGCTGCTCGTTTGATCTCTGAATCTCCTGTGATACCAGATCTTCGAAACTCGGAAACTTCGTGACCGGTAGCGTGGGCAATGGCTCTAAGGAAGGTAGGGTCGGCAACTCCGCTACAGAGCCAACCTTTGTACGCATCTGCGAGGCAGGCGACGAAGTCTTTCCGTATGGTCTTAGCGTGTCGGGTGATGTACTCGGCAAGAACGAGTTGTACGTACTGCCTGAGATCGATCTCTTCTTCATCGTTACAAACCCGGATGTAATTGAGGATGGAGAGGTGCATCCCCGCCAGTTCGGTCTGACTGGCGGGGATGTAAACGGTGACTCCTCTTATCACTCCTTTAGAGTTATTAGCCACTCCTGTTTGTACCACAGGTCGTCGTCGGCGTGGAGAAATACCACGAGGTGAAGACCATCCCTCGGAAGCTCTATTATGGAAAAGTCCCCGTAGGCAAAGCCTTCCGAATCTCGGATCTGGTGCACGTTGACCTGGAGGCATACACGGCGGCCGTTGTCGTGTTTGAGCACTTCTAGCGGGCTGCCTTGAACGATGACGAGATCTGTGGGAGCGTCGAACTCGATGGCGCCCTCCGTGTCTTCGACGAGGTCGCCACACTCGTCGATGGAGTGGCACTTCACCTGATACGTGTGGTTCTTTACGATCTTACACGGAATCTTGGCGTACAACTTGTCGTGCAACTTCTGGGCGCGTGCGATCTCTTCAGCGACCTCCCGATCGTCACTCCCTGGTTCTACGACTCCCCCGTCCCGACGGTAAGCGGATTCACTCAGCTGCCAATACATGTGGCTGTCGAGCGCACTGGTCAGGGTACTCAGCTCTTCTGCAGTCAGTTCTACTCTCATGTCTACTCCTAGTTGAGGGGCACTTTTCTTATGCCCGAATCGGCGAGAGAATGACGTAGTACCCCAAGATCAAGCAGGAAGAACCAGGAGTAGATCATGGCAGGATCCGGACTTTTCAGTGACCAGCAGGGCGTCAACCCGGCGAAGACCCAAGCTGGTAAGAGTGGACTTCCTGGTGAGGTAGGCGACCTCCGGCGCGACGTGAGTCTCGTTCTGGCCGATGTGGTTGCTCTCACCGTCGAGGAGTTCACCGACCCCGCAGCAGCAGATGTGGATGCCATCAAGGCGTCGTTTGCCTCGGCTGCAGCAGCACAGAGTTTCTCAGGCACCGATCTCGACGGTGCCGTCGGGACTGGGACCATGTCTCCGCCCCGCAACATCACCATTACTACGAGTACTCATGCCGACATCGACGCGGTGGACGTGGTCATCACGGGCCTCGACATCAATGGCGCAACACTCACCGAGACCGTTACTCTGACCGACGGTGGCGGAGCCACGGATGTGGGTGCCAAGGCATTCGCATCAGTGACTCAGGTCGACATCCCGGCACAGAGCGGTACGGGTGGGGCAATTCAGATCGGTTTCGGCGCACTCATCGGCTTCTCCAAGAAGCTGAAGAGCCGTGCCGGCGCCCCCGTCGTTACCTACGAGAACGAAGCCGGCACCGTCAAGGCAGCCGATGCGCTGGCAGGAACCTACGCCGACGCAGCAACGGGTGCCCCTAACGGCACCGTCTCTCCCGCAACTGCGGCTGATGGCAGCAACGACTACGCGTACATCTACGAGTACGACCCCACAGCTTGATCGAGATCCTCCTCCCTCCCCCCTGAAGGCCGGCTCATCACCGGCCTTCTTTTTTTGTAGTGAAAGAATCGGCTCTTAGCCGGTACAAGAACAACGAGTAGCTACTTTCCTCTTGATCTCAGCAGAAGGAGGATCTATGAAGAATACTGTTGTCGCTGAGTTCCCCTTCTTGGAGGGGGATGAACGGCACTCGGGTAAAGTATCTCTTGCCCGAACCGAATACCCCGATCGTACGGTCATCGGCCTGCGGCTCGTGGTAGGAAAGCAAAAGCCGTTGCGCTTACCGCGTAATCGGCTGAGTGAGTTGATCGATGCGCTACGGCGCGCAGAAGAAGAAGGCAACAAGCAATACCAGCTGCTACTAGAGGAGTTGAACAGCAATGGGTTATAACAAGGCTGATCTGGGATCGTTCAAAGAGAAGCTCTACGCCAACGAGTACAAGAACATCACGGGAGCTCGAAGGGCCATCGGAAAGTGCTCGGGCATGACCGAGGACGACAAGGAGAAGGCCAGGAGCTTGGCCAACAAGCACTTTGGGGAGAGCGCCGCTCCGAGCAAGCCTGCAAAGGTCAAGAAGAAGAAGAAGGAGATCGTCAAGAGAGACGTTCCTGCTAAGAAGGCTCGAGTCAAGAAGCCCGAGCGGGAACAGACTCGCGTTGTCAAGAAGGCGAGCACCGAACAACCAACCGGTTCAGGGGATGTCAAGAGGGGCTCGAAGCTCTCCGACATCCATCGGGAGGCAGCGACTGCGGGCATGTTGTTGGAGCAGTTCAAGACCGTCAAGAGCCTAGATCCCAACATGGATATCGGTGAGGGTTTGAACCTGATCCGTGACACCATGCTGAGTGTCACCCGTGAGCTTCGTGAGCTTCGTGGGGTTGCGCCGGTAAGGGAGGCGGTGAAGACCAACGGAGCGCTGAAGAAGGCAGAGGAGTCCAAACCAGTGGAGGATGCGCCGCCCGCTCCGCCCCTCAAGGGCCTTCCTCCCGGCCTTGCTAGTCTTCCTGGGGCTCCTCGAAGCTGAGGGGCTGCAGGATGCCGAGCTCGCCGACTCCGTCTTCTTCTTTGGGCTTGCCCAAGATCTGAACGTTGACGCGGTCGACGATGGGGATCTTCCAACGGCAGGGACCGTGAATGTCCTCTAGAGAAATGACGATGGCCTGCTCTTGCTGTTCTACTAGCAGTAAGGCGTAGGCCATCGTCGCCTTTACGGCTTTACGTATGAAGGCGTTCCACTGCCGTCTGCTGGTTGGCATGGCCAGTGGGAAGGGCGTCATCTTGATCTGACGGTCGTGGTACACCTCCTTCGTAGGCCATACGATACAGAACGGCTGAATCTTCTTCTGCTTTGCCCATCTTCGGTACAAGGCGGGCATACCCTCACGAGCTTCTTCTTTGAGCTGCTCGTGTATCTCACCGGTTTCTATTCTGGACATGAGTATTGAAGAACTATACCCGAAGCACGTACGCGACGTCGTACTAGCAGTTACGGATTACTTCGAGGTCACACCCTACGACCTCAAGGGGTCGCGAAGGGGTAAGACTCTCGCTAGAGCTCGAGGCATAGCGTATTGGCTGTGTCGGGAAGTGAAGGGCATGAGCCTTCCAGAGGTCGGATCGGCGTTTGGTAAGGACCAGAGCACTGTTCGATCTGTATATGAACGCCTCAAGAGTAGGCAGAAGATAGAGCGCCTGCTACAGCAGCAGATGGAAAGCCTGACCGCCGTGCTGCGAAAGCAGCCCGATGAGGGTGTAGATGTGAAGAGGGTACAGGTGTGCATGCCGGCACCCATGTACGATCTCTTGATCAAGTTGAAGCGTACCGGTCTGTTCGGTGTCTCCGCGGCACACGTAGCCGAGCGCTTGTTGGCTCAGAAGCTGTACGAAATGACGAAAGAGGAGGAGTCATGATCATTGGAATCACAGGGATCTGTGAAGACAAGAAGAAGAACCGCTGCATGATGAGCAGCGGTAAAAACACGCTGATGAATCATCTGTGTGGGCACTACGGCTACATGAACGTTGCACTGGCGGACGAAATCAAGAGAACCGCCAAGCGCTGGTGGCCCAAGTTCACCTATGAGCACTTGTGGGGACCGAGTGAGAAAAGGAACGAAGAGGTAGAGGTGGCCCCCGGGGTGCTGCTCAGTGCGCGTCACGCGTGTCAACAGATCGGTACTGAGGTAGCCCGTGTCATCGACAAGGACATCTGGTGCCGAACCTTCATCGCGAATGCGAGGCTTGTGTGGGAGTGTAAGCATTCCTACGCTCCAGAGACGGGCGTACTCAACAGGATGACCACGGGTCCTAGCGGCGTGGGATGCTCCGACATGCGCTTCAAGAACGAGATGCAGTACATTCAGGCCAACGGGGGCAAGGTGGTTCGGGTCAGACGGAAAGTGAAGGAGCTACCCGAGGGTGTAGACCTCAGCCATCAGAGCGAGATCGACCTTCTCGACGTACCCGACGAGGAGTTCGACTACGTCATCAAGAACGATCAGGACGTCGAGTACCTGAAGCTCCGTGGTGACATGATGCTCAAAGACCTCAAGGCGCCTTAAAGGCGGGGTTGATACAACAATCGAAGACCCAGTATAGGAAGGTGGTATGCTCGGCACATGGCTATCGAACTGACGTTGAGTCTACCTGAGTACGAATCGCTGGTTGCCTTGGCTCGCCGAGGAACTGAGGACGATTCGGACAAGGCGCGTGATCTCGAAGCATTCCTGAAGAGGGTCGAGACCAACAATGGGATCACGCGTCACTTCCTTCTGGTCCGGTGGCAAGAACTCAATGAGCCCCTTCCAGCGGGTACCAGATGGCCCGAAACCTGGCCTCCCGAATTGCAGGCGTCCATCGAACAAACCACTCGTGCCATCGCCGAGGCCGACGTCGACCTGTTGATTCAGCAACGAGCAAAGAATCCACTGAGCGTCATGGTCACCACCGACCCGGCGGGGATCGCGGGATGGACACTGAAGGAGGACTACTTCCTATGAGCTTCACTTACGGTGCCGATCCCAGCAAGGTGGGGTTGGGTTTGGCTAGTAGCGACCTGATCTCCGTAGAGATAGAGACCATTAACGGTTCCATCTACACGTTCCCAGACATGGGGCTGGAAGTACTACGTGGTGTACTCCCCCCATCGGGGAGGATACCAACCGAAATGCCCTCACTGTGTCTGGTCAACATCCACGCCTCGGCATTGGCTGTGCCGTACTTGGTCATCAAAGAGATCCGAGTAGAAAAAGAGACTCTATGGCAACGACCATCTTTAGACATCCGCTCGAAGTAATAGTTCAGGTCGAGTGCGGCTCCTGTGATTGGACAGGAGAAGTCGTGATGAAGGCCAACATGAAACCCAAGGTGGGAGATCGTGTCTACAACGATCCCAACAGCGATATGTACGGAAGGTGCCCTAGGTGCAGACGCAAGAACATGATAGTGACGAGCGTGCCCACTTCTACCAGTACCACGCAGCCAACTGGCTTGTGGAAGATCCCTCAGGCGGAGGACGAATCCTCGCCTTCGGAAACAAGCTGATCGCGGAGATCGACGAACTGAAGAGCAGCTCGTTCGAGATAGTGGAGCCACAACACGTGCGCGGCAGAGTCTTGCGAATCCGCACGCTCTACTGGCAACACACTCCTGCCCTGCTCCGCCTACAAGGAGCATCTGAACAGCAGCTCGTAGGACCAGCCTTCTTGCTGGTCAGAACTACCCCGGGGCCCTGTTGGTCCCCCCGTCCCCACTCCAAGAACGTGGTGATGGCAGAAATACATCAGGCGCACCCAAGTACGAACCTCACCGAGGTACTTGGCGTGCTCCTTCAACAAATGAGTTGACAGCTATTCCTTTAGCACCAACAATGGGTGTACGCTGTACACCTGACGGAGATACATGGCGCAGAGCAAGAAACGCGGAACCGTAGACCTGGATGCGCACCAGCGGCTCCTACAGGCGCAGCAGGCTATTGCTGATGGGCAGGTCCCCTACGTCCACCCGTCCGTTACCGATCCAAAGGCCATTGGCCATGCGGTTGGTGTAGCGGCTAGGAGGGGCAAAGGGGGTCTTCCGAAGTACACGGACCAGGTAGCTGGAGGTCCCCCACCCCCCATGCCGGCGCTGGAGCACCCGCATCAAGAGAACCAAACCATGGCTTCTCAAGCGGTGCAAACGCACGCTGAGGGGGATCACAAAGCGATGCAGCACGCCATGGCGCAGCACCACCAGTCGGGATCGATCATTCAGGCTGGCGGGGCTCCAATGACGCATCCTGTACAGCAGACACCCGTACAGCGAACGCCTGCACAGCTCGGTATCATGCCCGCTGACACTCTTCATCCGGACGCCCAGAAGGATGAGAACTTCCACCATGGGGCCGGGAGCATGTTGGCTCAGCACCAACCGCACATGGCGCTGAAGTATGGGGTCATCCGCAAAGGTGTGCATATTCCTCCGCAGGCGTTGCAGGCCAACGTTGGTGTTCCCCCAAGTGACTTTCGGCAGAACATGGGTCGCAGGCCGAGTCAGGAGGTCTTGGAGGACATGCGGAGAGTCTCAGAGTCCATGGGGCGTACCCCTCAACCATCTCCAGGAGAGGGACTGAGGACTCCCGACAGCATTCCCAAGACCGACGAGGAGGCGGATGAGATGGCACGGAGGGGGCCAGCTGGGGCTGCTGCCGAAGCGGGTAGGCCCCCTGCTCCTTCCGTTCTCAGTGAGGATGAGAACGCGCGGAAGAAGGCCGAGGAGCAGCTCAAAGATCTAGACACCCTCGATTTGGAGATGCTTCGTCGAGAGATGATCAAGGACATCCTACGCCACCCCGATCAGCGGGAGATGGTGGAGAAGCGATGTGTCTCCATGTCTCTGGATGATCTGCTCATGCGCAATTCCGTACAGCAGAAGGTGCCCGTCGTTCCTGGGAAGTTCGAGCCTACTTTCGAGAGCATGACTGGAGACGTCGAGATTCGACTCAAGCAGATGCTCACGCAGGAGAGCGATTCCACCGAGGTGACTGAGAGCTACCTGCTCGACAAGTACGCTCTCATGACGACTACTGCGGGCACCAGCAAGATCAACAACCTGGCGTTGCCATCCATATACGACGGGAAGGGCGACTTCAGTGAAGAGCTCTTCTGGAAGAAGTACAGGTGGATGGTGAAGAAGCCGATCCACATGTTGGCTTCGCTTGGTATTCACTACTCCTGGTTCGAGATGAGAGTAAGGAGGCTGTTCAAGGCCGAAGACCTAAAAAATGGCTGAGTACTCCTGAGGGGTGGTACCGAGCGCAGATTCTGCTTCGGACCATCAAAGCACCACCCCCAAGCGGCACACCTCAGGAGTGGGTACTGATCATGGTGCTTGATCGCCTAGAAGACATCGAACACGCCAAGTTCCGGGCTTTGGCTCAGCTGCAGGTAGATCACGAGAAAGGTATCGAGGCGTTCGAGGACTACATGCATAGAGCATTTCCGTCTCTCGAGGCCAAGAAGAAGCGCAAGAAGGACAAGATTCTGGAGGCTCTTCGGCACGAGGTATCGAAGGGTCCGATCAAGGTTACGCCGCAACCGATGCCCAAACCGACAAAGAGCAAGTTGGTGAACAGGATCAGAGAAGTGAAGAAAGGCAGAACCAGCAAGTTGTACTCTCAACTCGGAAGGGTGTTGAACAAATGAGTGACGTAGCTTACTTGTGTCCCAAGTGCGGGTCTTCCTCCTTGGATTACTCACCACTGGTAGGCGGAGAGGCGAAGTGTCGCGCTTGTGGGTGGCGTGGAAGGCAGGAGGACATGGCGGCGATGCCCTTCGATCACATGTACGGATCTCGGGAGGGGATAGGGTTGGCGCTGCACAACGACTTCCGCAAGATCTTTACGGGTGACTTTGCTAAGAAGTTGGTCACTTTTCTGGTCAGGTGGGGATTCGTTAAAGCCGAGAAGGATGAAAAGGGGGCGGTGCTCATCGATACGAGTGTGGTGCTGCCCTACATCAATGCTGTGGCACAGGCTTCGATGAAAGCGATCATAGAGCAGAGGGACGAGGAGGAGACTAGTGACGACGCGTGAAGAGGACATGCAGCAGTTCGTCGGAGAGATGAACGAGGGCCATGAGGACGAAGATCTCAAAGAGGACGACGTATTGTACTGCTTCCTCGATGCACAACGTCCGTGCTCCGCCGAATGCATGGCGTATCAGACGCGCCCCCCACCGAACAAACACTTACCTCCGGTGCAAGCCCGCTGCGTTTTAGTGCGTGGCATGGAGACGGCGTCTCGCGGAGTGAACATCCTGGCCATGTTGGGGGCTGAAGGAGCTTCGGATAAGGCCAAGGAGAGAATCCGGGCCAAGGTGAGAGATCAAGACGCGCAACGGGAGGCGGCGTTCAATGGCATGCCCCCGAAACCGGGAGATTGAAGATGGTGCTAGCCGAGCTGACCAAGATCCAAACGGACCACGACCTCAAGAACGATACCTCCGAGAACTACTTGGTGTTCCTGCTTCCGACAGGAGATGAGGTCAGGGCCAGGGTGGACGACGATGTACTTACCAACCTGCTGCAGATGGAGGAAGCGCAGGAGGAGGAAGCACCCAAAGATCACAGTGCGGTTTTCTACGAGAAGGCTGTAGCGCCTCCTCCCCCGCCTACTGACGAGCCCGAGGGTGAAGAAGAACCTCCCGATGAGTTAGTGGAGAGGCCCGTGGATTGGGGGAAGCTCGCAGACAATGCGCTACCTCCGCACGTCAAACAGGCCATGAGAGCCGTGAACGTCCCTCCGGTTCTTCCGCTATCTCAAGTTTACGCGACCATGAATCGCATCATGGACGAGTTTACCGAAGATGATTGGGCGAAGGTTCTGGGTACGGTCTCGGACTACACCAGCCCTCCCCCACAGCCAGTAGGACAGGTTCAGTGGGGTGATGCACATCCGAGTCCACCGATAGTGGGAGGACCGAAGATACAAGCCGACGAGCAAGGTAACCCAATACCAACCAGTAGAGGTAACGACGTCGATCCCGGTGAGATCGTAGGGGATGGTGAAACCGACGAGGATGGAGTGGCTTCGTTCTGATGTACGTACTGTGCAACGACTGCGGATTCGGGGTCCGAACGAGTGGTTCTCGGGAGGAGTTCGAGCAAATGTTCGGGGCGGACGAGTCCTGGAAGGGAGGGCTAGTATGCCCGCGGTGCAGTATGTGGAACATCCTGGTGGGGGAGGCCGTCACCCCTAAGGCTTCTTTGGGTGTCCTGTTCAAAGAGCTCACCGTCATGGAAGCCTATGCGGCATTTCAGGGTATGGGTTTGCCGGAAGAACTAGATTGCTCCCCCAAGGTAGTCCGCGCTCTATTCACCGAGAAGAGGATCAAGCACGTTGCTCTTCGGGGGATTGAGGGTACTGCTAGGAGCACATTGGAGACGATCACGCTTGAGGATGACACGGTCATCTACCTGACGTGTGGTGGTGCTGGCGTTACCATCTACCGTATTCGCCGACCACATAAGTATTCAGAAGGAGTGAGGGATGAACGCGTTGGTGACTAAGAACTACGTGATGACCGTCTATTACAGACGGCGTAGGCTCAAGAACGACGACGGTGAGTACGGGTTCGACGGCAAGGTAGTACTGAAGTACGAGGAGGAGGATGCGCACCGAGAGCCTTTCATCAACTGGAGCTTCAAGAAGATCGTTGCGCGCATGCACGAGTTCGTGAACGAATACGACTGTGTGGTGAAGGTCATCATGCAGCGTACCGAAAGAGACGATGTTCTGCCTATGGAGCTATCGTCGTCGATGCTGCACGTCCTCAATACCGACCCCCTGGGTGCCCTGCGCGTGATGATGCACAACCCTGAGCAGTCCATGCAAAGCAGGTACTCGAACTTCATGAAGCAGAAGAACGCTAGTATCTCCAAAGCCGCGGAGGAGTTTGGGGAGGACATCTTCATCAGGATTCGCAGCGGTACCGTGCAGGATCCAGAGACTGGGGAGTGGAAGAAGCTGGCTTACGGAGAGAGACACGGGTGGCGGATCGATAGGGGGGACAGGAAGCCTAACGACTGGCTGCGTATCAACCTGATCGATGATGCTCCCGAGGGAGCCACGTTCGCCGAGCGCGTAGCGTTCACTCAGTGGGCCACGGTCAATGTGTGGTCTCTGTTGTCTCAAGTGTTCGAGAAGTACTACCTGCCCCGCGGGTGGAACACCGAAGGCCCGTGGATTGGGCACGAGGAATTGAAGAAGCGAGCCCATGAGCTCGAGGAAAGGACTGGTTGAAAATGCCCGTAAGCACTGAAGGGGTCATGATCCCCAGGAATCAGCTGATCGACGAGGAGTTGACCGGCAGCCCCATGAGCATCACGCACGCCGTCCCCATGCAGATGGTGGGTGTGCAGTGGTTCGATGAACGGGGTCAAGGGCACAACGAGATCTGGTTCGTCGCCGGGAACGCGGTCTACCAACCCCCAAACGCCGAAGAGTGGGCTTCTCAGCTCAAGCCCGTCAAGGACGATCTCCGTCAGGCCATTCTGTCCCAGCTGAATCTCACGACCTCCAAGGAGCGAGAGCCCCTGCCGATGAAGGATGAGGTGGACGTGATTGCTGATGAGGTGGCAGGGTGAATCTGCGCCCCCTGAATGATTTCGTTCTGGTGAAGATGGACCCCCTGCCAGACAGGACGTCGGCGGGGGGGATACATCTCACATACGACAACCCGGTGCGTACGGGTACGGTCATCCGCTCCGGCCCCGGTAGGTTGTTCGTCGGTGAGGACTACAGGCCCAGTGAATCCAAACCAGGAGATCGCATTGCCTTCTTCACCGTGATCAATCAGACCAGGCAAGGCAAAAGCGTCGTTCATCTGTTGGGGGACGATCAGACGATCATACGAGAGAGCGACATCCTCTTCTTCATCGAGGAGGGTAATCCGAGGATCGAACAGTAGAGGAGGAGGAATGCGGCTGGTACACGACGTTGGCGACGGTGTCGTCGAGCTCAACTACATGTGGCTCCCCACGTTCATTGGAATGAACAAGGCGGTCAAGGACAAGATTCAGGAGAAGATAGGTGCCATGTTCGTACGAGAGGTGTTGGACGACTCCTCGTTGGCGAAGATGCATGAAGCCGTGATACAAGCTCTCGTCAACGAGTTCCCTGGAATCCCTGGCCTGGAGGAGTACCTCCGAGCTATCGAACATGTCCGAGAAGGCTAGACTACAACTCCGAATACCCGAGGAGCTAAAGAAGCAGATGCAGGAGTACTGCATGCGCAAGAACACCAACATGTCCTCACTCGTAATCCGCTTCTTCAACCGGCTGTTGGAGCTAGAGGACTCGGAGGCGGACGCCGATCAGTTCTGATGGAGTACGAGGAGGTAAAAAAGACGGTTGAAGTTCCCCGCAATGCGGGGGTGGAGGGATTCCTCCATGCTCTGTCCGAGATCTTGAAGATGCCTCGAGTACAGAGCGTAACCATCAATGCCCAGGGGCAGGTTACCTACCGTCGTTACGTCACGCAGGAAGAGGAGAGCAACCTCCACGTAGACTTCGAGCACGTTCAGCCCTACCACGTCATCCGCAATGCCCCGATGGAAGAGCACTTCTACCCCCCGGGTATGGCGGCATCTACGGTGCTGGCGGGAATGCTAGATAAGATTTGCTCCAAGGGGATGACGCCCATCGCCTTCGTGATAGGAGCGCAAAGTCGCCTGTGGAGTTGGTACTACGGCTCTACGGGGGTAGAAGTAACCAACAAAGACAGGCTTCTGGGGTACAAGCTCTCATCCGATCGACACATCCCAGATTCTACGGTGGTGGTGTGTGCGGGGTATGGAAACACGCAAGCACTAGCCGATACCAGACTCTCGTTGAAGATCGATATTACCTACAAGGGTCTACTGAACGACGACATGGAGATAGTATGAGGCCCCTAGCACGTGCAGCCATCGCAGCTGGGCTCGTCGATGACGAGACCTTAGCCGAATTCAAGAAGTGGAGGATGCTTCCCTTAGATCTGGAGGTAGAGCGTATCGAAGACCCAGAGAGGGGGTTTCAGATGATACAGGAGGCCCTTGAGAGTGAGGAGCAGTCCAGGCTGCAGAGTACGGAGTTGGATCTGCTGAAGTGGTTCCTGCAACCGCAGAACCAACGAAAGGGCAGACTGGTCCTGATCGACCCCAGGATGGGGACACGCGCCAGTAAGACTGTCACATTCTGTGTTGACGCAAAGGGGCGCTATGCCATCCCATGGACGTCGGAATCCATCAAAGATCTGATGACTAACGAGCACTCCTACCTGAGCTACAAGGACGAGGATGGTAAGAACCTCCGCGTCTTTTTCATGGATCTGGAGGACATCTACTTTGGAGACGTCAAGGCTTTCATGACCTGCTCATCGGAGGATACATATGTCGAGCGTGGATGAACGATACAAGGACGAACTGCTGTCGGTTCTGTTGGACCGGGTGGGGTTCTCCCCACAAGAGCAGAGTCCCGTTACAACGCAGTACCGCGTACTGGCGCGAGTACCTAAGGACAAGATGAAGTCTTGGTTGGTCATTATGCGAAACATGAAGGCCAAGGAACTCTCGAGTCCATGGACGCTCGATGTGAGCAAGCTCTACTTTCTGGATGGCCACGGAAAGCTGGTGTATGGTTGGAGGCTGATTCTCAAAGCCAAAGACTTCGACGCCGCGTTTCAGGTCATCACCAGTATCGTCAAGAAGGCACCGGGTGCACGTGTGGTGCTCGACTCTTACCCGCTACCAGGGAATCCGCAGGAAGGCAGAAATACCAAGGGCGTTAGTGGTAAGGGCGCTACGGAGTCAAAATGGGGATGAACAAGACTCCGATCGATCCTCGGAAGTTCCGAGAAGTCGACGATCGCATCATGGCTTCGACCGCGGTCTCTCCTGAAGAGATCAAGAAGGTCAAGGAGGCCATGGACAAACTGGAGCAGAAGGCGGAAGACAAGATCGTCGCTGAGTACAAGATCGAGATCTTGTTCGGTGTGAAGCATTCGGTTCATAACACCGCCTACGGCGTCATGACTCTTTGGGAGAGTGGCTCCAAGCTTCACGGCGGGGGGGACGCACTTCTCTACGTTTGCCCCGGTAAGAGTAGGAAGTACAACGAGTGCGACGGCATTATCCCTGATGCGGTCAACGGATTCAGCATGGTCCCCTGCCCTACCTGCGGAATGGTGTGGAAGCGGGAGGAGCTCATTGGAGATACCTTCTACCGGCTGCCCATGTCGCGCTGGGCTGACGTGATCTTGTACTGGTTCGTCAAGCTCAAGATGAACGCAGACATTAGGATCAAGTACCACTATCGTGACATCCGTAAGGCGGCGGAAGAAGAGCAACAGAAGAACCTGCGCGGAGAGAAACTACTTCCTGCTAGGGACGAGAAGAACAGGATTCCTAGGATTTACCCACTCGCGAATATAATCAAGGATACGTCCGCGGGTGCCGATCTATACTCGCGGATCCTCGACTTCGTGAGGATGTGATGTCCGTAGTAGGAGAATTTGAACACCTGGCCTATGAAAAGGCCATCATTGACTACCTGATCGAGTACCTCTCCGAGAAGTGCTTGGAGGTAGACGGAGAGCCAGGCAGTACAGTGATCTGTGACGAGGTGGCCTTCAGAGATCGAATAGTCCCTCAGTCTGAACTCGTGAGCTACATCAGCAAACTGCGTGGTGAGTCAGCCATCATCCAAAAGGAACTGCGGGGTTTCCGCCTACATCGGCTACCAGAACCAGACCGACATCCGGTCCTCAACCCAAAGAAGCTTACCGATGGAAGAGAAGAACGGACAGAAGAACCTTCAGCCCAACACGGCAAACAGGAAACAGAAGAGAGCGGCAAAGTCAGCAAACCGAAAAAAACCCGCAAGAGAGGCAGCAGGAACCGTAGCAAGCGAGCAACTCAAGGGGCTGACTGAGGGGGTTAGGACGTTCTCGCATCAGATGTCTTATCAGGTGGAGGCGCTGCGGCAGGCATTCAACAAGAATCACGTTGCGTACGCTCAGGCGTTCGCACACGTCGATGCTCAGCTGGCAATCTTCCGCGCCGTGATCAACGATCTCCATTTGGGGCAGGTGACTGAAGACGAGAACGGAAACATCGACTGGGGTAAATACCTGGAGTGGTATAAAGAACACTTGCAAGAGCAGGAGCAGGCTAAGGAAGAGCCACCTCCGGTGGAGCTGGCAAATCCCGAGGACGTGGAAGAACTAGTATTTGGAGGCGACATTGGCAGCGGGAATCGACAGGAACTTGAAACGGAAGCAGACCATGCGTCAGATTCCGGGCACGAACAAGGCGGTGCTCGCGACGACGACGACGAAGGTGGGGCAGATGCAGTGCACGAAGTGCCGGGGAGTGGCGGTGCCGATGAACTCGCATCAGGGCAGGAAGATGATGAAGTGTAGGTGCTGCGGGTTGGTCTTCTCCTTCAAGAGGATGTGATGCCGAAGATCGAAGTAGTAGTGGACGGGCGGTCACACGACTCCAGTACTCCAGAGGAGCGGGCGAGGTTGGAGGCGTACGTCGACGAGGACATCGTCGAGTTCGATCGGTTCTTTCAGTCCATCCAGCGACCGGAGAATCGCGTAGCACTGATCGGAGTTGAGCGTGCTGCGATCAAGACTTACCTTGCGTACAAGCTGGGTCTCAAACCCGC
>Ga0180437_10006409_pt1 | contig 15695 bp, 13 predicted proteins | sample SS_ome_4_FD_132410 | JGI IMG/M metagenome (GOLD analysis project Ga0180437, IMG submission 132410) | Hypersaline lake sediment archaeal communities from the Salton Sea, California, USA - SS_3_D_1 metaG | ecosystem: Environmental > Aquatic > Non-marine Saline and Alkaline > Hypersaline >...
AGCGTTTCTCCGGGAGCGGCCGACGACGGCTCGACGGAACTCGTGACGACGAAGTTCTGTGGGTAGGCGTCAGCCGCAAAGAGCACCAGCCCGACAAAAGTCAAGATTGCTCCAACTCTATGTAACCGTAACACGCTCATCGTACAATCTCACAGATTTCAACCATCCCGTGAACCGCATCCAGCCGGGACGGAGGTAGAGGGGTGCCCTTTCCACCTTCCGCCCCGACCAGTCCATCCTACAACACCTTGCAACACCCCGGCGAACCCTTGACGAGGCCGCACTTGGAGCACAGCTCCTTGCCCTGAAGCCTGCAGCAATCGGCTGACCCTTTCTCTAGCCCGCATTTTGCACAAAGGTCGGCCTGCGCCAGCTGAGCGTCGGACTTGCAGCATCCCGCCGAACCTCTAACGCGGTGACATCCGGGACAACTCGCTTTAGGAGTGCGGCAGTTCGCACCGCACTCCTGAGAGCCTTTGATGTTGCCGCAAGCCAAGCACAGCTCAGCCGATTCTGTTGTACCTTTCTCGACCTTACAGCAGCCCGGAGATCCTTTGGCTAGCCCGCACTTCTGACATGTCGCCTGTCCGGCTTTGCAGCAGTCAGACGACCCTTTGACTTGGCCACATTTCGGGCAGATCACGGCCACTTTTTCGGGCGTTACGCCCTGATCGGCCATCGTCTTGAGATGTTTCTCAGGGTCTTTCTTGAAAGCCTCGACACACCCTGGGCAGCAGAAGTAGACCCTCTGTCCCTTATAGTCGGCGAAGTACTTCTTGTCGATCGACCCGCCCATAACAGGACATTGAGTCTGCGCCATGCCGGCAGCGGTTTCAATCGACGGCTTGGCCTTCCGCGCCACCAGAGCGGCTTTCGCTTCCTCGAGCAGGGTAGCGTGCGGTGTGAAGTTGCCGCGGTACGTGATCGTACCGTTCGGGTCCACGACGAGCATTACCGGTATCCCTTCTACATTGAACCTGCTCGCGACTTTACCATCCTCGTCGAGCAATACGGTGAACGGCAGATCTTCAACATGCGGCGCAACCGTCTCGGCATCCTCCATGATGTAAACCTCGACTATGGCGAGGTCGGTCTCTGCAAACTCCTTCCTCAGGGTCAGCAATTCCTTGGTCTCTCTCTCGCACCATCCGCACCAGGTTGCGCCCAGTTTCACGACAAGCACCTTGTCCTGGCGCAGTGTCTGGGTCGATATTGACTTGCCGTCGAGGCCTGGGAGCGAGAAATCTGTAAACGTCTCCGCCGCAGTAGCCACGCTGAATGTCAGCAGTGTCAGCAACCCTACAGCGCACAGAATACTCTTTCTGTTCATCTCTCTACCCTCCATACGCGGTCGCTCAGGCAACCGGCCTGCGTTCCTCAATCGGTATACTTATCACTGCAAGACCCAGCGCACTCTTCGCATCCCACAATGTCGTCAGGGGAAGTATTTGCGAAAAAGCGACTCGAGTCTGTCCTGGTGGTTCTGCTCCTCTTTGATGACTTGATCGATGTACCCGCGTCGGTTGCGAGGAACGTATGACCGCAACTGGCTTAGCAGCAGCACGGTGTTTTCTTCTGCTTTAATCCCCATCCTGAGCGCCTTCCGCTCGTCTAAATTCTGTCCTGCTTTCTCACCCAGTTCGCCGCTAATGAACACCCTATCCGACATTAGACGCATCAACTCAGGGGGCAACTCGGCCGTCAGGGCATTGTCCGCCGGGTTGGAGCTTGCGCGCGCCATCGCCGCGTACCGCGAGAACCGGTCGTGGTGGCGTTGTTCGGCCTCTATCATCATCTGCGCCAACTCGCGTACCTTGTCCAGTCGCGTCCCGCGCAGCAGCCCTCTGTAGAACTCCAGCCCGTCCAGCTCAATCTGCGCCAGACGGTCGAGCACTTCGGCCGCGGTCAGCGGTGTTCCCGCTCCGGCCTGCGCCCGATTCTTGCTTCGTCGTTTCAACATTGTTCGAGCCTCGTTTACTGCTAGCTTCCGGGCGTCCGCGTCCGGCCCGCGCCTCAAAAATGCCTTTACAGCGCTTGTCGGTCTTACAACCCTCTTGCATCTCTTCCCGGCCTACGCCTGACCTTCTACAGCCGGCGGGGTGAAGATCCGCAGACCCATCTCGCGGTCGAGCATGAACAGTCCACTTGACTCCTCGCCCACAAGATTCAGTTTCTGCACCACGTCATGGGCGCTTGCCTCTTCTTCGATCTGTTCAGAGACGAACCACTGCAGAAAGTTATTCGTCGCGTGATCGCCCTCCGAGATCGCCAGGTTGACCAGATCGTTGATGAGCCCGGTCACCTTCTGCTCGTGCACGCGAACAGCTTCGAACGCTGCCAGAGGCGAATCCCATTCCTGGGGCGGTGCTTCGATGGCTTGCAGCGCGACCCTGCCGCCGCGTTCGTTTATATAGTTGTAGAACTTGTACGCGTGCATGACCTCTTCCTGTGTTTGAACGCGCATCCAGTTCGCAAAACCACGCAAGTTGACCGACTCAAAGTACGCGGACATCGAAGCATAAAGATATGCCGAATAGAGTTCCGCGTTAGTCTGCTTGTTCAGGGCGTCTTGCATCTTTTTGCTCAGCATGGTTCTTCCCTCTCGCGGCAATCGAATCCTCGGTTTCAGACCAACTCTTTCACGGCTGCCAGCACAGACTCGTAGTCCGGCTCATGAGCTACCTCTTTGACGAGTTCCACGTATCTAACAACACCTTCCCGATCCACCACGAACACTGCTCTTGCCAGCAGTCGCAGTTCTTTGATAAGAACACCGTACGAGGTGCCGAACGAAGCGTCACGATGGTCGGACAGAGTCTTGACGTTCTTCACTTCCGCCGCAGCGCACCAGCGTTTCTGGGCGAACGGTAAATCCATACTTATGGTCAGTATCTGGACGTCTCCACCCAGTCCAGCGGCTTCTTCATTAAACTTCTTGGTCTCGATGTCGCAGACAGGTGTATCGAGTGACGGTACGCTCAGGAGCACGCACACTTTGCCGCTGAACGACGAGAATTTGACAGGCGCAAGGTCGTTGTCGAGCACCTCAAAGTCCGGCGCCGCGTCTCCGACCCCTACCCGGTTGCCAACAAGCGTGACTGGCGTACCTTTAACAGTAACGGCACCACTTGTTTCCTTCATCGTAAACCCACCCTTTCCGCTCCCACACCTGGAGCGCCTGTGTTCCAATGGAACCCTGTTGCGAACGCCGCCAAGGTTCTTCCGGGTTCAACTGCAACCTTCTGGGGACTATTCAGCGTCGAACCGCACCTTTAACCGCATATCTCCTACTCTATCTTCATGAACTTGGACTTGGCAGCTCCGCAAATCGGGCACTTATCCGGCGGTTCGCCCTCGACCGTGTTGCCGCAAATCCCGCACACGTAATAGTCGGTTTCCGGGACTTCCTCGCCTTTTTCCAGCGCTTCCAACGCCGCCGAGTAAAGCCGGTGGTGAATCTCCTCCACTTTGCTGGCGACCTCGAACGTCCACTTTGCGCCTTTTGCCCCTTCCTCTTCGGCATCCTTTATGAACGCCGGATACATCGACTGGAACTCGTGGTGCTCGCCGTGAACCGCCAGCTTCAGGTTCTCAACCGTATCCTTGACGCCGTCCGTTGCATTCAGGTGGTTCAAAGCATGGACGGTCTCCGCCGCGGCGGCCGCGCGGAAAAGCCTCGCTATCCCTTTGTGACCTTCTTCATCTGCCTTCCTTGCGAACGCTGTATACATCCGGTTGGCTTTGCTTTCTCCAGCGAACGCCTCATCCAGGTTGCCGCTTGTCCTACCCACGTTCCACCCTCCTAACTCGACGTAGTAAACACTACTTCACCTTTCGCGTCTCATAAGTCTCAATCTCATCGGTTTTGCAGAGCCAAACCGGGGTCTCACCAGTTCTCACACAGCAGTTCGAAATGCGCCTGTGGATGATCGCAAGCCGGGCAGAGTTCGGGGGCCTCTTTGCCCTCGTGCAGGTAACCGCAGTTCCGGCATCGCCAGACAACCTTCTCCGATTTCTTGAACACCGTGCCCTGCTCGATGTTTGCCAACAGACCCAGGTACCGTCTTTCATGCTGCTTTTCGGCCACCGCGATCGACCTGAAAACGTCGGCGATATCCGCAAATCCTTCTTCTTCCGCCACCTTGGCAAAGCCGGGGTACATCTCCGTCCACTCGTGGTTCTCACCCCCGGCAGCCGCCTTGAGGTTCTCTGCGGTCGTCCCTATGACACCCGCCGGAAACGCCGCCTGAATCTCGACCTCGCCTCCCTCGAGCAACTTGAACAGCCGCTTCGCGTGCTCCCTCTCCTGGTTGGCGGTCTCCTCGAAGATGTAGGTCATCTGCTCAAACCCATCCTTTTTCGCCTGGCTGGCGAAGTAGGTGTAGCGGTTTCGCGCCTGAGACTCCCCCGCAAAAGCCGTCAAAATGTTCCTCTCAGTCTTCGACCCCTTGAGTTGCATACTCGTTCCTCCTTTCTTTGTGCCTCCCCCGTGCTAGGTAACACCAGGCATGTCCCATGCACCTTTCGCCCTATGAGCTTCGCGCTCGCGTTCGGCTTCCGCACGAATCCTGTATGCGCAGTCTCTAACAACACCGTACAGCACCCCGCATCCGTCGTCCTCCATGGCCAATTCACCCTTGTCGGCCAGAATCATCAACTCCTTGGAGATTTCCAACGCCCTTCTAATATTATCGTTGCATGGTCGAGACACGTCAAACCCTCCTTGTGCGGTCTTATCCGTCGCAGCCATCTGATATAAAGAGCACGAGACGTGCCAAAATGGAGCATCACGTTGATACAAAGCGCAAGTCCTTGCGCACGCAATAATTGCGCGATGACGGACCCTATTGCCTCTTAGCCGTACTGTCTCATAAAAGTAAGGTTAATGAAACAGCATAGAGGTAAACAAACGGGCTCACAATTGTCATACGCCTAATTAAGCGATCGTAGTATCCGCCAATATTACAGGCACTTGTGGCGATTCTATTCAGACGGAAAGGCAGTGTTTAATGTCTCGTTTAGCGCACATGAGACACAATGCCCTATGTGAGACAATGAGACAGTGGGTCATCGGCTGGATAAGCTGCCGGACATACCGCTGTCGTTTATGAAACGGTAAAGTGTAGCGCGCGAAACGCCCAGTCTACGAGCCGCCGCTACCTTGTTCCCGCTTGTTTCATCGAGCGCGCGTCGCACGGCCTCTGCATGAAGCTTCCGTTTGCGGCGCCCCTTCGGACGGATAGTCGCAGCTGAGCCGGAAGCCGATACGGTCGGAGGCATATGCGCCAGTTCGAGCACACTGCCTCTGCACTTGACGAGCGCAAACTGGATGGCGTTCTGGAGCTCGCGTACGTTTCCCGGCCAGTGATAGTCCATCATCGCGTCCAGCGCCTCCGGCGAGAGAGCCGTTTCATCCCGGTCCGTCTCTGACAATACCTGCTTCAGGATGTGCTCGGCGAGGAGGGGGATGTCGTTGCGCCGTTCCCGCAGGGACGGGAGACTTATGGGGACGACACAAAGTCTGTAAAACAGGTCGTCGCGGAACCTTCCTGCAGCAACCTCGCGCCGCAGATCCTTGTTGGTAGCGCTTATTACTCGTACATCAACCTTTACGGTCTGCTCACCGCCGACGCGCTCGAATGTTCCTTCCTGCAGGACTCGTAAGAGCTTGACCTGGATCGCGGGGCTCAAATCCCCAACCTCGTCGAGAAAGATCGTCCCACCGTCGGCCAATTCGAAGCGGCCCTTCTTGTCGCGAATCGCTCCCGTAAAGGCACCTCGGACGTGCCCGAAAAGCTCGCTTTCCAGTAAACCTTCAGGCAGGGCACCGCAATTGACCGGCACGAAGAGCTTCCCGGCACGAGGACCTTCGTTGTGAATCGCCGCAGCGACAAGCTCCTTGCCGGTACCGCTTTCCCCCTGAATTAGGATGGGAGCACTGACTTCAGCAACTTCCCTTATAACCTCGATCAGTTCCAGCACTTTCGGATCGCGCCCCACAATCCCGGCGAAGCTATGCTCCGCCCTCAAACGCCGGCGTAAATGGTTCAGTTCGGTTATGTCCTCGAGAATGACAATCGCCAACCTCTCGCCCTGGTATTCGATGGGAGCAGCGCTGACTAAGAGCACGAGATCACGGACCTCCCCATCGACTTCAAGCTGGAGGGTTGCCCTGGTTCGATGTATCTGTTTTCCGGCAAGAGCTTCCAGCGCAGTGTTACGAACTCCACAGCTCTCGCAATAATCTGCAAACCCGCAGCCTTCCGGGCTCTCAAACGCGTGAATGCACTTGAGGGCCTCGCCCCCGCGCTTATTGACGACCTCTGCCATAGAAATCCCGAAAGTACGTTCCAACAGGTTGTTTACCGCCTGGACGCGTCTGTCAGCATCACAGATAAGAACACCGCAAGGGATCGACTCGAACAGAGTATTCAAGAACCCGTCCCCTTCTAGCAACTGTACAATGGGTTTCATTTACAGTTTACCACCTATCGTTTCTTGAGATGTCCGGCAGTCTCTGGTGATTTTTCCTTGCAATTGCACTCTCATTGAGGCACTTATCATGTTCCTGGCTGTTACCGCAGGTTTCGGAAACGCTCTGAATATGCAATTTCTGCGCCTAAAGACACAACCTGCACCCCGACCCTTCGGTATCAAGATTCCCAACGCCATAATGGTAGCATTAGCGCCAGCAAGTGTCAAACGGATAAGAGGGTTTTGCCATAGAGCTTTTTTCGTGGGTAGAGCCGGCTAATAATGTATGGCGACGAGGAACACCTCGGGTTTGTTACCTTCGTCATCGGCTCTCCAGTCCAGACAAGGGGCTGCAGCCCCTTGCCTCAACGCGGGAGGGCGCTCTTCCCGGCGAGTCTTCGACAAGACCCTCCCCTACTAGATGTAGGGTTAACCATACCGCCCGGTTTACCAGCTGAGAGCAGCCACGTTGCCTGGGGTGAAATCAGCGGTTTCCGCTCCTCGCTCGCCACAAAATCGCCAAAAACTTTCTACTCTTTGGGGTGAACTGAAACCTCACCTCCTCTCTATCCCGCGCCAATCAACCTCTCCGGCTTTCCGCAAGTGGCCCGGATAAACATCCGAGATTCAAGTCAACCAAGGCGTATTGTGAACATGATGGATGGTGAGGGCTGAGAATTAGCGCTCGTGAGCGGCAGCATCAAGCCGTCTAAGGTCCCGCTGCAGCCGATTCCGCCGCCTTTTCCGAGGGGTTGGCTCCCGCCCACTCGGGTACCGCCGCAATAGCGTCCATAAAGTTGTGAATAACATCGGTATGGCAATCCTCCTGCCAACCGCCTTTGCGCCACTCCGTCTCGCCGGTCAATGCGCCCGGACAACCGTCCGAATCAATATAGTAGGTCATCCAGTTCAGGTTCCGATACGCCATATCCCGGTATTGATCGCCGCCGCCCGCAGCGTAAAACATCGCGGCGACACCGCCCAGTGTGGAACAGGCACCACCCCATGCGCGTCGGTCCACATCCTGTTCGCCCATAAGTATCACGCCGCCGGGACGCGTCTGGGAAAAATGTTTCAAGGCGAACTGGATGAGCTTCTCGGCATCCTCTTTCCAGTCCGGGTCGAGGTTCTCACGTTTCTCAACTAGGTAGCGTGCCATGGACAATGGAGCCCAGGAGTTCCGGTTATCCTCCGGCGACATGTCCTCGAAGAACTGGACCCACAAACAGGCATCCCTGCTGTCAGGAGCCGGTATCTGGTGCTCTCTGATCCACGACCAGAGGGCGGCGCGAGGTTGTTGATAGTTGTCGTGACCTCTGGCGATCAGCTCATCGAACAGGCGCAATATGAACACCATATTACCGTTGCGCTCCCCCCAATGTTGACCGGTGACGGAATCGACCCGAAACGGCCATGGAGAATGCATGGCGTCGCCTTCCCACATGTTCTTCACGAGACATTCCGCATTGTGGACAGCCTGGTCGAGGTAGCGCCGGTCGCCCGTAGCGTCGAAGAGCTTCACAAGCGCATATCCGGCGATTCCGCCTTTATCGGGTTCAATCACATTTACCCCGAGCTTCTCGTCACCCTGCGCACTGCGCGTGAGTGGGAAATCGGTGTGATGTCCCGTCGACCGGGTAAAACGGGGATAAGCGCCTTTGCCGGGCGTCAACGTTTCCTTGACAAGATAGTCGGCCATCTTCCGCGCCCACTCCAACACCTTGCCATTCGTCTTTCCCTTGTACTCCCAGTACTTCAGGTACGAGATGATACCCATACCGTTCTGCGTGCACGGGATGGTATCCGTCCGGTAAGGTTCGTAGTTCTCGTCCATGAACGTGGTGAAAACGAAGGTCGGATAACCGTGGGGATCGACCGGACAGTTCAAGTACCAGTTCATCTCCCGGTCGATCGCGTCGTCCCACGATGTCCACGGCAGCAACTTCCCCTCAGCATCGTAAACGGCGCGATGAAAGCCGATTCTGTCCGGAAGGGTGGATTCCATATCTTGGCCCACACCGTTCTGCGAAAGCAAGACTATCAACACAACTCCGCAAACAGCTAGGTAACGCCGCAGTGAACGGTTCAACCCCATTCCCTCGCAAAGCCAAGCGCGCCGCGGGTTCAAAAGCCAAACGGGGGTCTGAATCTGTGGACACCATACGTATTTCGCCGCGGTTTCAGCTTGGTACCGGCAAATTATAGACAATATTGCTTGTGTCGTCAAGAGGGCATACCGAATCTGCATCAATGCGGAGGTCATGGTGCTGATCATCAAGTTCGGCGCAGACGGCTTGACTAGTGAGCGGAGTCGTGACATACTATGTGGGAGGCTTTGAGTCGGGGAGTTGGTCGACAGGGAAAACCATGGCCCATGTTGGGCGGCAGCATGGAGCCCAAGATCACAGGGATGTCATGAAGAGTGCAACTGAACAACATCGGACTGTGCCCGATGTAACGGTAGCCAGACCCTGGGTCGCTCCCCTATTCAAAGGAGACATCAGATGAAGACCACGAGGCGGCCATCGAGGGACATACCGGATAGAGTTCTAAAGACCCTGTTTGCGCTGTCAGGAAATCAGTGTGCCTTTCCGGGCTGCGATGAGCACCTACTCGCGGAACCAGGTAACGGGAGCGACAGCACCAAGGTTCTCGGCGAGATAGCACATATCGTGCCTCACGGGGATGAAGGCCCGAGGTCGGATCCGACATTTCCCAAGGAGAGACTGAATGAGCACGACAATCTGATCTTGCTCTGTCCTAATTGCCACCACGGGAAGGTGGACGCGTTCCCACACCAATACAATGTTCAAGTGCTGCGGCAAATGAAGCGCGATCATGAGGCACAGTTCCGGCAAGTAGACAAGCCGATGGAGCAGCCTCGCAAGCTTGTTGAGGATGAGATCTTTGCCTCGGCCTTGCATGGCACGAAGGTTCCAAGCCGTGTTTACAGCGCTGAGACGGAATATAGAAAGCAGAATGCAATCAATATCTGGCACGAAGTTGTTCCAGCAAGGGACGAGCGAGACACGGTGGCGTTCGAGCTCAGCGGTAAGAGGATATGGGCTTTTCACGACCTCCGGAAGCGCAGTAACCCCTTCTCGGCTGTCTGCGAACCAAGCTCGACAAGAATCAACAGCGCTCGCGACATGTGGGACAGTGTCGACGAACGACGGCTTTACACGTCACTCCTGAACAGAGCCTTGACCAACCATTTACGCTCAAAAGGAATTAGGTACCATCCCAAATATCGCCGATACTACTTCCGCCCAGACCCCAAGAAAACTGAGAGGAGCATACCGTATAGGACGCTCACCGGACAGAGCAGATCAAGGGGCGTTGTGTGGAACCCGAAGACAAGGGTGACGGGAAAGGGCAAGCGCTATTGGATTCACCTGGCAGCACGGGTTTCCTTCCAGTACGTCGGTGGTGGGAAGTGGATATTGGCCATAAGACCCGAGCGATACCTTACGCGGGACGGCCATGTGGAGTTCGAGTCTGAGCTGATTGGTCGGAAAGTGACCAGGCTCAAGGCGACGATGCATAATCGCGACTATCTCGGGGAGGTCCATCTGTGGGCGTCAGTGCTCTGCAAGGATTGTCCACGGCTATCATTGCGCTTCGGAAACCAGTGGCTTGTCGTTGAGAATCGGTTGTTGGAATCGTCGGTTCAGTGGCGTGGCATTCCCGATGACGATAAAGCATTCACTGAGAGGCAGCCCGAAGAAGATCTGTTCTCGTGGGCTGAGTCCAGTGAAATAAGCGAGGAACTCGATGCCGCAGAGGGTGAAGAGTATTCCGAAAATGGTGAGGAATAAAAAGACCAGCGCCGAAGCTCTCCGTTTCACAGCGGCGTCATTCGATGAGCCCGAGCTGCTGTTTTCATCGGGCTACCGCCACGTGAATCCCAAGGTGGGAATTCCACTTCATGGTCCGCGCTCACTGGGATCACCTCGACACAAGAACGAGGTTCACATTGGGTTTATCGGCACCGGCGATTCGGTCGAAGTTGTCCAGAAGTATCTTGAAGCATGTACTCTGGGAGTAGCCGGAGAGAGCTACCACTACTCATTTCCAGGATGCACCCATGACTTGGGTTTTCGAACCGAGGTACGGATGTCTTCAGCGCTTATTGAAAAGCTGACACACAAGGAAATCACGGACCTGGTTGGCATCGAGCACCAGAAAGAGCGCTTCGAGGAAGCATTGGGACTTCTGATGACGAAAATGGAATTGCTGTGTAACCGCGATCATCCTCTCGACTATGTGATGGTGGTTTTGACTGAGGATCTGTACAACAAACTCAGGGTGGCTGAATATCAAGACGACACCGGTATGGTTCATCGCGATCTGCGCCGTGCTTTAAAAGCCAGGGCGATGCGCCTGAAGAAGCCAACACAGATCTTCCGGGACACAACGACGGACATGGTTCCAAGCAACCGGCCATTGGAGAAGAGCGCCACGCGCGCTTGGAACCTCTTCACAGCTATGTATTTCAAGGGGGGAGGCCTACCTTGGGGTCCGATCGGAATTAACCCCTCGACATGCTATATCGGGGTTTCGTTCTACCGACCTTTGGGCGAATCGAGCCAAGTACGTTCCAGCGTAGTAAGAGCCTTCGATGAACATGGTGAAGGGTTGGTTCTGCGCGGCCAGAAATTTGATTGGAACGAAGAGGAACTCGGTAAGTCGCCCCACTTACCCAGGGAACATGCTGCCAAACTGGTCGAAGCTGCCCTGGAACTGTATCAGCGGGAGCGTCATCAACTTCCGGTCCGAGTCATTGTGCATAAGAGCTCACGGTTTGAGAGAGACGAGCGAGCAGGATTTGAATCGGCCTTGTCAAAAGTGTCTGAGTATGACCTGGTATCTGTGTCACCAATTAGTGATGTGCGATTGCTACGGACCGGTAAGTATCCGCCTTTGAGAGGGACTGTGCTTAAGATCGAGCAAGAAAGATACCTCTACACAACGGGCTATATCCCATCGATTCAAGCCTATCCACACGGGCATGTCCCTTCGCCACTGCGCATTGTTGATCACGTGGGCGACACTCCGCTCGATGAAATCCTGCGTGAGATTCTCATCTTGACAAAAATGAACTGGAATTCCGCGAACATGGATGGTCTGATGCCCATTACTCTCACTTTTTCCCGAGCGGTAGGAGACATTATACGAGAGATACCAGACGACGTGGAGCCGGAGACCAAATATATCTACTATATGTGAGGCGGCCTTTCGCAATAAGTGGGAACAGGGAATCTGGGGTCGCCATACTCATTTCCCCGCCTTTTCAGTGTGGTGTCCCCATAATTACCCATAATTACGTTGCTTCTTACTGTGCCCAGGCTACGACCCAATAGTGGGTAGCCTACCGATACTTGCCGAATTCCTGGTAAGCGGTGAACAGCGCTTCGACGTTTTCGAGCGCGGTATCGGTCTGTATGTTGTGCGCTGTGCAGAAGATGTACCCTCCGCCAGGCGCGAGTTTCTCGACGCGATCTTCCACTTCACGACGCACGTCTTCCGGGCTGCCGTAAGGCATGGTCTTCTGTATGGAGATACCGCCGTGGAACGATATGCGGTCGCCGAACTCTTCCTTGATTTTCCGATAATCCATACCGGCCACATCCGGTTGAAGCGGGTTGAGAATGTCGAGCCCGCATTCGATAAGGTCCGGAATGAGCGATATGACGCTGCCACAGGTATGGTGGGCGACCCGGCAGTTGTATTCGTGGCCGATATCGATGAATCGCTTGAAACCGTCCATCAACTGATCCCGCCATACATCCACTGAAACAAACGTGTTCTCCTGCGTGCCGAAATCGTCGCCGGTGAAGAAGATGTCGATGTTGCCGTCGGCGGCCTCGAGCGTCCGACGCGCGTACTCCGCATAGAAGTCCGCTATACGGCGGAAGACAGCCTTGGCGATTTCCGGATTCAGTATAGTGTCCATGAGAATCTGTTCGACGCCGCGCACGTACATAGCCGGTTTAAGCTGTGCGCACCGGTTCAGGCGGTCGCCCATGAACACGACGACTTTACCGGTCTCTCGGGCACGCCTGGCCTGGTCGCGCACGCACTCATAGTCGAACCATTCGACCTGGGGCCATTTCGGGTAGCTCTCGATCTCGTCGATCGACGTGGCCCTCTCCAGAGGATACTCCACGACCTCGCTGTACACCCCTGCACTCTCGCCTTCGCCGTACGTGACCGGTCTGCGGGGAACGCCGAAGTGATCTTCCTTCGAACCGTCCGGCCGCACGGTAAGTTCCGGCCCGACGTAGCGCGGTCCTTCGACGTAACGGAAGTCCACATCAAGATGCTGGAGCAGTTGTTCCACGTCCGAGAGGCCAAAATGTTCGAGAAGCTTCGCCTGAACTTCCCCGGTGACCCAGAAATCAATCGGTACGCGGTCCGGTTCTTCGTGGTCTAGACATTTTTCAACGCGTTCGCGAGAGTCCATTCTAGTTATGCTCCGAATCCGGTTTGATTTTCCAAATAACAGAGATTAACACCGCCCCGATCAGCGCGCAGATGCCCGCCATAACGAACGTGAAACCGTAACTCTTCACATCGATCAGCTTTCCGGCTCCCCATCCGGACAATGAAGCGCCGATATAGCCCATACCGTCAATGAAACCCGCCGCGCCGGCAGCACCTTCCTTGCGGCCAAAATCCTGGGCGGCGTGGCCTACCATCAGGATATGAGCACCGTAGGTGAAGAAACCGATCACGGCCACAACGGCTACCAGCAGCACGGTGTTATTCGCGTCCACACGCGGAAAGAGGATGGAAAAGAAGCCCAAAGCCAAGAGTGCAACCGCGATTACAGGGGCGCGTCTTCCCTGGAAGAACCGATCCGTCGCCCATCCGCAGACGATCACTCCCACCGAACCCGCTACGGGATGAATGCCGAGTTTCATTGCGTTCTTCAAGAAGCCGACCGAGACGTCCGCACCAACCGCGCCCTGCGCTTCCATCACATATGCCGGCAGCCAGTTCACGAACCCGTACCGGTTGACGTCCAGCATGAAGAACGCCGCGGCCACAATCCAGAGGTAGGGGTTGCGCAGGGTCGCAACGATGTTTTCGAGAATTGTGCGCGGTGGCGTCCCGGTTGGTCCCCCAGCGGTGGTTGTCCGCGAGACCGGTTCGTCAACAGGAGGGAGTCCCACATCCTCAGGTCTGTTGCGAAGAGAACAGAAAAAGAAAACGCCCGTGGCAGCAAAAAGGACGGACGGAACGAGGAAGACCATACGCCAGTCGCCGTTGTATCTCGTCACATACCTAGTGACCAGGAAGAAGGCCAGCAGAGTGGCACAAGCAGCTCCCAATTGGTAACAGGTTCCCAGCCAGCCCATGATCTTGCCCCGTCCCTTCAAAGGAAACCAGTGGGCCATAGCTTTAACCATTGGTGACCAGCCCATTGCCTGGAAAAAACCGTTGATACCCCAGAAGACGACCAGCAGCAAAAGAACCGTTGATGGGGATATACTTGCTTTAGGGGCGATCATCAACGTGGCGAACACCGTCAGGTTCATGAGCACGGAAACCGCGCATCCAATTGTTGAGATGAGCCGGGTACCGAAGCGGTCCCCAAGCTGGCCGTTCACGAACTGCCCGATGGCGTACATGACAGTCAGCGCAGTGAAAATCGCGCCTATGTCGGCGGCGTTCCAGGCAAAGGTCTCGGACAGCGACGATTTGGCAACGGGCATGTTGTACCGGCAGAAATAGTACATGAAATAGGTGATCCATACCGTTCCGAAAATGCGGCGCTGCCACCGCCGCATGTCTAATGAAGTGTGCATTATGTTTGCTTATCCCTCCCTATTCCCTTTAACTGCAACGACGTATCATCTTGCTCCGTACAGGGCCCTTCTCTTGTCGCGGCACAAGATCTGGGCCCCATTTACTGCGGCATTATGACACTATATCGTCCGAGCAGGGAACCGGTCAAGCATGTGTGTCGCGGCGACAGTTTGAAGACACCGCTAATGAGCGTACCACCTGTCGAGTGTTCTGTACTGTATCGCTTCGGAAACGTGTTCTTCGCGGATGGCATCTTCGCTGGCGAGGTCGGCAATGGTGCGCGAGACCTTGAGTATACGGTCGTACGCCCGTGCGCTGAACCCGAGCTGTGTGATGGCCATCTTGAGCAGTTGGCCGGCACCCTCGTTCAGGAGGCAGTACTCCTCGAGCTGGGCGGGCATGAGTTGGGCGTTGCAGTGGATGTCGCCATCGCCGAACCGTTCGTGCTGGCGTTGGCGGGCATCCTGCACCTGGGCGCGGATCGTGTTGGACGTGCGTTCTCTGTCCGATTGTCCCGTAAGCTCGTCGTACTTCAGTGCGGGTACTTCGACGTGGATATCTATCCTGTCGAGTAGCGGACCGGAAATCCTAGACATATATCTGCGTATCTGTCCCGGCTGGCACATACATTCCTTTCGCGCGTCCGTCAAATACCCGCAGGGGCAAGGATTCATGGCGGCAACCAGCATGAACCGCGACGGATAGCTCAGGGCGTAGCTGGCGCGCGATATGTGAACGACGCCGTCCTCGAGAGGCTGTCTCAACGTCTCTAGCACGTCCCTGTGGAACTCGGGCAGCTCGTCGAGAAAAAGCACACCGTTATTGGCCAGGCTCACCTCGCCCGGTTTCGGGGGAACCCCGCCTCCCGCCATCGCAGCGTGCGAGATCGTGTGGTGCGGAGACCGGAACGGGCGCGTTGCAACAAGCGAGTTGGTCTTGTCGAGCATGTTCGACACGCTGTGCACCTTGGTGGTCTCGAGCGCTTCGGTGAGAGTCAGGTCCGGCAGGATTGTCGGGAGGCGTTTCGCCAGCATGGTCTTCCCGGCGCCGGGAGGACCGATCATGAGAACGTTGTGACCGCCGGCCGCGGCAACGGTCAGTGCGCGTTTCACGTGTGCCTGCCCTTTGACCTCGGAAATGTCCGAGTCGTACTGGGATCGACGGCTGAACAACTCGCTCACGTCGGTCCGGTGAGGCTCTATCTCGAGCGTGCCTGCCAGGAACGCCGCAGCTTCCCTCAAGCTTGACACGCCGATCACGTCAATCCCTTCCACAACGCCCGCTTCCTCGACGTTGTCGTTGGACACGATCATCCCCTTCTTCCCTCGCTGCCGGCCCAGGAAAGCCATCGAGAGCACGCCCGGTACCTTTCTGGTACTCCCGTCGAGGGACAGTTCGCCGACGAT
>Ga0180437_10006410_pt1 | contig 15695 bp, 17 predicted proteins | sample SS_ome_4_FD_132410 | JGI IMG/M metagenome (GOLD analysis project Ga0180437, IMG submission 132410) | Hypersaline lake sediment archaeal communities from the Salton Sea, California, USA - SS_3_D_1 metaG | ecosystem: Environmental > Aquatic > Non-marine Saline and Alkaline > Hypersaline >...
ACATTCTCGTTTTGCCAAGACCGGCTGCGAAACTCGACCGCAAACCGGACCTGCCGAGGAAGCAGAGGTAGGAACGCCCGAAACCGCTGCTCATAGCGCGGACGCGTGAACGAGCGCGGGAACTGGATCACCACCGCCCCCAGCTTGTCACCAAGCAGCAGCATCCGCTCCACAAAGGCCTGCAACTCTCCTTCGACGTCCAGGAGTTGCTTGTCGTGGGTGATGAGCCTGGGCATCTTGGCCGTAAACACAAAACCCGGCGGGGTGCGTTGTGCCCAGCCGAGCACCGTAGCGGCAGGCGGAATGGCGTAGAACGTCGTGTTCAGCTCGACAGAGTCCAAGACCTGGGCATAAAAGTCCAGAAAGTCACGCTGCGGGTAGCCAGGTGGATAGAAAGTACCCACCCAGTCGCGAGGGCTGAACCCCTGCACGCCGACATAGATCCCGCTCAGTGAGGTGTCACCGTTGCTCGGTGCGGCATTACTGGCGCTCGGGGCATGCCCAGCGTCCATGCGTGTTCCCCGCTACGTCCGGTAGCCAACATGGCGCAGTGCCGTGTCGTCGCGGCGCCACTTGTCCCGGACCTTGACCCACAGCTCCAGGAACACCTTAGTGCCAAGCAGTGTCTCGATCGCTTGTCGCGCAGCGATTCCAATCTGCTTCAGCATGCGGCCCTTGGCGCCGATGACAATGCCCTTTTGCGAATCGCGCTCGACGTAGATGGTCGCCGCGATGTAAGTCATGTTCTCTTCGCGCTCCTTGAACTGCTCGACCACAACGGCAATAGCGTGGGGCACTTCTTGGTGCAGCAGCCGCAACACCTGCTCGCGGATGAGCTCTCCAGCGATGAACCGTTCGGTCAGGTCGGTCACCTGGCCTGCGGGATAGAAACGCGGCCCCAAGGGCAAGCGCTCGATGACCTTGGTCAGAAGATCGGACAGGTTGTCACCCTCCGTCGCCGAGGTCATCATCCAGTCTGCATAGTTCCCAAGAGCCAGGTACTGCTCGGTGTGCGGCTGCACCCTCTCCGGCGAGAGCCGGTCCATCTTGTTCAGAACCAGGATCACCGGCGATTGGCACCTTTGGGAGAGAAACTCGGCGACCAAACGATCCTCATCAGTGGGCGGAACACTGACATCGACCATGAACAGCACCACGTCGGCATCGGGCACCGCACCCTGGGCACTCGTGACCATGTACTCGCCCAGCTTGTGCAGCGGTCTGTGGATGCCGGGCGTGTCCACGAACACAATCTGCACGTCAGCGCGGGTGAGGATGCCTCGGATGCGGTTGCGGGTCGTCTGCGGCTTGGGCGAGACGATGGCCACCTTCTGACCAATGTAGGCGTTGACAAGCGTGGACTTGCCCACATTGGGCCGTCCGACCACGGCCACGAAACCCGAACGATGATCCGGGGGCAATTCGTTTTCGATCAGTAGCTCACTATCTGACATCAGCCTCACTCGCCGATTGGCGTGCAGATGCTAGTCCTCGGCCTCTGGCACCAGGTCCCAAAGGCGGCAGAATGCGCACAACTCCGGGGCGGTGGTTGGTTGTCCGCAACGTGTGCACTCAGCCATCTCAACCTCTTGCCCCTCAATGGGCAACAGACGGCCCTCCTCGCGAGCCTGCAGAAAGTGGAGATAGAACTGCTGCTTGGCCCCTGGCGAGCGCTCCTCCAACTGGTTGAGCAGGTCTTTGTAGAACAACGTTGTCGCACCCCTTGCATGCGGGCACTCGTCCTGGACATAGTCGATGCCCCGTATCAGGGCGTAGGCTGCCATTTCGCGCTCATACAAGCGTATCAGTGGTTTCACCTTGCGCGCCAGCTTAGGGTGAGAGGCCGGCAGCAGTGGGGCTTGCCGCGCCAGATAGCCGGTGGCCCAATGGAGCGCATTCTGGAACAACACCGCCGCCTCATCGTCCATGTTGTGTCCTGTTGCCAGCGCAGCGTAGCCCCCCTCGCAGGCCCAAGCGTTCATGATATGCCGCTTGACCAACCCGCAGGTGCCACAAGTGCTGCGACCGCGCTTGCGCCGCGCAACTTCGGGGATGGTCAATCCATAGCTTTCCGCCACATCAACCACGTGTAGCACAGCTTTGTGCTGCACCGCGAACTGCTCAACTCGTCGCTGGGACGTGTCCGAATACCCTCCGTGGCGGATGCCCAGGTTGATGTACATACCTTCTGCGGCATAACCCAGCTGCAGCAGGATGTCCCACAGGCTCAGGCTGTCCTTTCCGCCTGAGACCGCCACCAGCACCCGCTCGTCAGGCTGGAACATGCCAAAGCGCTCAATGGCTCGCTGCACCTGCACGGGGACCCATTCCAGGAAGCAGTCCTGGCACAGGGCCAACCGGTGTTGGCGCATGTTGATGACGGCTGGCTTACCACACTTTCCGCACTTCATTCGCGTTTGGCTCGATCTTGCGGCGTCAACCTGCTCTCCGATCGCACTGCGTGGTTCCATCACCCGCCGGAAACCACAGAGATGAGCTTCACCGTCTCGTCACCAGAGATGATCACATCATCAGTGATCAGCTTGCCGTCCCGCAAAGCCAGCACGGCCTCTGGGCTCAGCCCCACTTTTTTGATCAGGTCCCGCACCGTGGTGCGACCTGAGAACTCGTACACTTTATCGCGATAGATGATCTTCATACCACCCACCCTTCCAGGGTGCAAGCCTGACGATTGTAGCGCAGAAGGTCGCCCGGGGTCAAGGCAAAAGCGGACCAACACACTCTTGTTTGCCGCTCAGTTCCATGCACGCAAAAGCGGGGCCATCGTGAACGGCCCCGCGAGGTGTCAGTGTCGCTGTTCAGCCGCGATCAAGGCAGACCGTCGCCAGCCAAATGGGACAACGGATCAGGCCGCAACACCGTCCTCCTGCAAGACCCGCTGCAAAGCCGCGATTGACACCTCCAGCATGCCGTCCTCGGGCTCACGCGTGGTCAGGCGTTGCAGCCACAGGCCTGGGGTGATCAAGAGCCTGACCACAGGGTTGTCATCGTGGCGCGCGGCGAACTTGATGAACTCGTAGGCAATCGCTGTCACGACAGGTACAAGGGCCAGGCGCGAAAGCAGACGCACCAACAGAGGCGGACGGCCCAGCATGGACGAGATCAGAACGAACACGGCCAAGACAACCAGCAAAAAGTCCGTCCCGCAGCGCATATGGGCTGTCGGAAACGGCTTGATGTTCTCTGGCACAAGCGGTAGACCTGCTTCATAGGCGCTCACCGTCTTGTGCTCGGCACCATGATAGGCAAACACGCGGGCGATATCCGGCAAGCGGCCGATGGCATACAGATAGGCTGTGAAGAACGCCAAACGGACAAGCCCCTCGGCGAGGTTGCTGAGCAGCGGCGAGGCAATGTAGCGGTCGACCAGGCTGACCACAAATGCGGGCAGCACAACAAACAGCCCAACGCCAAGCGCCAGTGAGGCAAGCAGTGTGCCCCACATCATTGCGGCGCCAAACTCGACTTCTTCTTCCTCGAGAGCAACGTCGGCGGAGTACATCAGTGAGCGCGTGCCCAGCACCAGCGTGTCCCACAACATGGTCAAGCCCCGCACAAAGGGCAATCTGCCGAGCCTGCTGTTGTAGATACCACTGGGCAGGGGTTCGCTGTGCACCACAATTTCCCCAGAAGGGCTCCGCACCGCCACTGCCATGTGCTTGGCGCCGCGTATCATTACCCCTTCGATGACGGCCTGCCCGCCATAGTGCACCTCGCTCATGGCTTGCTCTCCGCATGCGGCACGCTGTGACAGACCCGACAGCGCGGCTCGTACACTTCCTCAGCACCAACCAGAATGACCGGATCATCGTAGGCCGCCGGCTGGCCATTGATCAGGCGCTGAGTGCGACTGGCTGGGGCACCGCAGCGCTGGCAGATGGCCTGCAGTTTGTGCACTTGCTCTGCCTGCGCCATTAGCACAGGCATTGGGCCGAAAGGCTCGCCGCGAAAATCCATGTCCAACCCTGCCACAATGACGCGCAGCCCACGATCAGCGAGTGCGTCGCAGACCTCGGTGATCGACCAATCGAAGAACTGCGCCTCATCAATGGCAACCACTTCGGTCTCGGCGTCAAGCATGTCGAGAATATCCGCAGGCTGCGCTACCGCCGTGGCGTGGAAATCCAGGCCATCATGTGAGGTGATCTTGGCGCGGGCATAGCGCGTATCTAGCTGCGGCTTGAAGACCTGCACCTGCTGTTTGGCGATCATAGCGCGTTTGAGCCGGCGGATCAGCTCCTCAGTCTTGCCAGAGAACATCGAGCCGCAAATGACTTCGACCCATCCACCTTCATAGCGACTGTGAACCACGATGGCATGCTCTCCTTTGCCTGGTGATAAAAGAGACAGAGCATGCGCTCTGTCTCTTCGGTGGTTGAGCAAACGGTAGGCCTAGGCCTCGGATTCCTCCGCAGCGTCTTCCTCGACTGTCTCAGCCTTCTTAGTGCGGCGGCGACGCTTGGGCTTGGTAGCTTCTTCGACGGCAGGCTCAGCGACTGCTGCAGCCTCTTCCGTCACCTCAGCTTCAGCCTCAACCTTCTTGGTGCGACGGCGTCGCTTGGGCTGGGGCGCTTCCTCCGCAGGAGGCTCGGCCCCTGCCGAAACCTCTTCCGTCACCTCTGCTTCAGCCTCAACCTTCTTGGTGCGACGGCGCCTCTTGGGCTTGGGCGCTTCTTCCGCAGGAGGCTCGGCCTCTGCCGCAACCTCTTCCGTCACCTCTGCTTTGGCTTCAGCCTTCTTGGTGCGACGGCGCCTCTTGGGCTTGGGCGCTTCTTCCGCTACGGTGGGCTCCGCTTCTGGCGCAGCCTCTGGCGCCACTTCAGCCTGTGCCACAGCCTCTTCCGCCACCTCAGCCTCGGCCTCGGCCTTTTTGGCGCGACGGCGACGCTTGGGCTTGGGCGCTTCTTCCTCTACGGCCGGCGCGACCGCAGGCGCAGCTTCTGCCTCAGCCACCGCTTCGGTCATCGCTTCCGCCTCAAGCTGGGCCTCGGCCACTGCCTCCGCGCTCACCGCGGCTTGAGCCTCAACCTCAACGGCAGCCGCCTCAGTCTTGGCCTGGGCTTCTTCCTCAGCCGATAGCTCAAAGAGGCTCTCCTGCAGCGCCCCCTTCTCCGACTGGCGGCGCCCGATCTCCGCTGCTAGCTGTTCGGACCGCTCCAGGCGGCGCTCAAAGCGACCGACCTGGCCACCCGTGTCCACAATACGCTGCTCGCCGGTGAAAAAGGGATGGCACTTGGAGCACATCTCGGTGCGGATAACCTCTTGCGTAGAGCCCGTAGTCCAGGTGTTGCCACAGGCACAGATAACCTTGGCCTCGGGATAGTACTTGGGATGGATTTCCTTCTTCACGTTGCTCTACTGCCTCTCCGCGTAGACACTAACGCGCTTCTTGTCGCGCGTGATGTGCTCAAACTTCACATACCCGTCGATGGTGGCAAAGAGGGTGTGGTCCTTGCCTAGGCCAACGTTCAACCCGGGCATGATCTTGGTGCCGCGCTGGCGCACCAGGATGGTGCCGCAGTTCACCAGCTCGCCAGCGAAACGCTTGATGCCCAGTCGCTTGGACTCACTGTCCCGGTTGTTCTTGCTCTTGCTACCAGCCTTCTTATGTGCCATTCCCAGCCTCCTGAAGCCAGCGACACTCCGCGTCTGCTGGACCTGAATCGCTAAGCGCTAATCTCGTCAATACGAATGCGGGTGTACGGTTGCCGGTGGCCCTTCTTGACGCGATAGCGATTCTTGGGCCGGTAGTGGAAGATCACTTGCTTGCGCCGCAGACCGTGCTGCATCACCGTAGCGGACACGGTCGCACCCTCCACAGTGGGCTGGCCGACGGTGACATCCTCGCCGTCTGCCAGCAGGAGAACCCGATCGAGGGTCACGCTTTCTCCCTGTTCGACATCCAGCTTCTCAACTTCCAGCACCTGCCCAACAGAGACCTTGTACTGTTTTCCACCACTCTCCACAACAGCGTACACCGGAATACCTCCAATACGATTGCATGCGCCCTCTCAGGGACACAAAAAAACGCTGCCCCCAATTCAGCGACAGGCTATTATAGTGAGCTCTGGATCGTTTGTCAAAAAACGGCGTGAGGCCATTGCAGGAGCACGCCGCAAACGCCGTGCTGTGCACATGGGCCCTCCATCAGCCCCTAGCCAAGGCGACGTCTTCTATCTGGTCAATGCTGGAGGGCTGCTATGGCCCTGTGTGCGCCAGGAACACCTCAATACGGCCGGCACGCGGGGCAAAAGGGGCCGACACGAAAAAGCACTAGGTCTCGCGCACGTCGAGGAGTTTGACGCCCATAGCCTCCAGCTTTGGCCACAGCTCGTCCTTGTCCACGTCCTGGACTTTGAGTGAGATCATGCGGTTACTCGGATCTTCACCCAAGAACGTGCCGAGGGCAACAATGTTGCCACCCATCTCCGAGATCACCTTGGACATGTCCGCAAGCATGCCCTTGCGCTCCGGAACGACCAGCGAGAAGCGGGTGCCTTGCTCTCGGGCGCCTAGCAACTCCAGGAAGATCTTGAACAGATCGGTCTCGGTGATGATCCCGACCAGCTTGTCACCACGGACCACTGGCAGGCCACCAATCCTGTTGTCAACCATCAGGCGGGCTGCCTCTTCCAGCGGGCAATCCTCGCACACCGTCACCAACTGCGTGGTCATCAGCTCCTTCACCGTGATCTTGGAGGTAAGGTAGCTGATTTCCCAGACACTGAGCGAGGTGGCGGGCGAGGGAGAAGCGTACAACAGATCCTTCTCCGAAACCATGCCGACCAGCTTGCCATCTGTGTTCAGCACGGGCAGACGACGGACCTTGTTCTCGCGCATCTTCTTGAGCGCGTCGTACAGCGAGGTGTCCTCTCTGACCGTGATCGGATTGCGGGTCATTCGTGAGCCTACCAGCATGTCTCTCCTCCTTATGCCTGTCTAGACGTGAGATCTCCTCATCGGCGATCCAACGAGCGGAGCAGTCTGCCCTACATCGAGGCGGGGCGCCGCAATAGAAGGGTGCCCGGGCGTCAGTTCACAAGAGGGCACCGTCGGAAAAAGCTTTCACACTCCCGGTGCCCCCAGTAGCGCCGACCAGGCCACCATCTCCCCCATACGGCGTGCCTGGCAACCGCACAGTGCGGCGCTGTCAGCCTCGTAACTCAAATCCGTCCTGATTATACGCGTTTAGCCTAGTTCTGTCCAGTCAAGCGCTTCAGGAAGGCACGGTCCTCAGGGCTCAGGTGCGCCTTCTCCAGCAGGTCTGGGCGGCGCAGGTAGGTGCGCAGCAGCGACTGTTCGCGGCGCCAGCGCTCCACCTCAGCGTGGTTGCCTGACAGCAGCACCTCTGGCACGCCCCAGCTGCGGAACTCGGCCGGCCGGGTGTAGTGCGGGTGCTCGAGCACGCCCGCCGAGAATGAGTCTCTGCGCGCCGCCAGCGGGTCTCCCAGCGCACCTGGCAGCAGCCGCGTCACCGCCTCGACCACGACCATGGCTGGGATCTCGCCTCCGCTCAGCACAAAGTCACCGATGGAGATCTCGTCGCTGACCAGGTGCTCGCGCACGCGCTCGTCGACCCCTTCGTAGCGCCCGCAGACCAGCACCACCCTGTCGCGGGTTGCCAGCTCAGCAGCGATGCTCTGGCTGAACAATCGTCCAGCGGGGCTAAGCAGCACCACCTGCGTGGCATCTTCCCGGCTCGCCGGCAGCGGCTGGTCACCCAGCACGGCCTCAACAGCGCGGAAGATGGGCTCTGGCTTCATCACCATGCCGCCACCACCACCATACGGCTCGTCATCGGTGATGCGGTGCTTGCCCTCGGCATAGTCGCGGATGTTGTGCAGAGCGATGGTTACCAGGCCCGCTTCGACAGCGCGTTTGACGATGCTCTCCTCGAACACGCCGCAGAAGAGCCTGGGGAACAGGGTCATGATATCGAAGCGCATAGCTCATTCTAGCCTCGGTCACGCATTACATCAACTCGGGCAGAGTGCTTCGCAGCTTCTTCCAGGGTGCCTAGGGGCGTGCTCTGGTACAAGCACGGCTCAGCCCGTCAACCGCCGGATTTCCGGCCTCCCAGCGCCATGCTATAATGGTGAAGGACGATCATGGCCAACGCGCGCAAGGGAGGAGCCGATGGACATCACGACGGTCAAGATTGAAAAGCCGGAAGAGATCAACCTGATCCTGGGACAGTCGCACTTTATCAAGACAGTGGAGGATCTTTACGAGGTGCTCGTAGGAGCGGTGCCCGGCATCCAGTTCGGGCTGGCCTTCTGCGAGTCGTCCGGCGAGTGCCTGGTGCGCTGGATCGGCACGGACGACGAGATGACCGAGCTGGCCAAGAAGAACGCCTATGCACTCTCGGCGGGGCATGCATTCATCATCTTTCTGAAGAACGCCTACCCCATCAACGTGCTCAACGCCATCAAGCAGGTGCCAGAGGTGTGCCGCATCTACTGCGCCACGGCCAATCCGGTCGAAGTGATCATCGCCGAGAGCGAGACTGGGCGTGGCATCCTGGGCGTCATCGATGGGCTCAAGTCCAAGGGCATCGAGGGAGAAGAGGGCATCGCTTGGCGCACCGACTTCTTGCGCAAGATTGGCTACAAACTGGGCGGCTGACTGCAGTTGATGGCAACCTCTGCAGCACAGAGGGCTAGAACCACTGGCTCTGCAGACGCTCGAGAGAGCCATCCTTGTGCATGCGCGCCAGCTCGTCGGCGATGCGCTTCCACATGTATCCGCTGTCGGGCCGCATAGCGATCACGTACTGTTCGTCGGTGAGAAAGCGCTCCAGATAACGGATGCCCCCGGGGTCAGCGGCAGACTCGTAAACCGACACGCTGTCGGCGATGGCTGCGTCTACTTCTCCGGCCGCAACGGCTTGCAGCGCCTCCGCGGCCGTCGGCAGGGGCACGATCTGCAGCGCAATGCGCGCCTGCTCCTGCAGCCGCCGCGCCTCCAGATGGGCGGAGGCGCCCGATTCCACTGCCACCCGCTTGCCGTCCAAGCCATTCACACTGCGAATGCGCGTCTCGTCCTCGCGCACCGCCAGCAGCAGGCCAGCGTTGAAATAGGAGGGCGAGAAGAGCACATCCTCGGTCAGGGTCTCATCGTAGGGCAGCGCCGAAAGCACGATATCGCACTTGTCCGCCAGCAGCGCGTCGTACAAGCCGTCGAAATGTACGTTGACGAACTCGGCGCCCACCTCCCAGCAGGCAGCCAGCTCCTCGGCCAGAGCCACGTCGTAGCCCGCAAAGCGCCCGCTGCTGTCCTGCACCTCAAAGGGCGGGTAGGCGGCATCCATACACACCCGCACCACGCCCTGGCGCTGGATGTGCTCCCAGGTGGGATCGGTGCGCGCATAGAGCCAGGTAGTGCGGATGGAGCGCCAGGCCAACGTCCAGCAGATCAAGCCCAGCAGCAGCCAGAAGAGGCGCTCCCGCACAGAGCGGGCTGACCTGGCGTGCGTTTCCTGACCAGAGGCGGCGCCCATCCTCAGTCCTCCCACCCACGCCCGTAGCGCTGCATCTCGCTGTAGATCGGCTTGGCGATGAAGGACGGCGTGACGAAGGTAAAGCCATCCTGAAAGGTGCGCGCCGGCCAGGGGTAGCGAAAGGCCCACATCGCCAGCGCCTGGCACCACGGCCACTCCTGCAGCGCCTTGTCGTAGGCGCGTCGCGTATACTCGACGCGCAACCCCGGCGAGACCGCCTTGGTCCAGCGGCTGTGGTCGTTCCACCCCGCCTCGGTGATGAAGCACGGCAATGCCGCGTCGCCGTTCGCCGCCATCACCTGATGGACCAGCTCCGCCCGCGCAAAGTTCAGCACCTCCTCACCAGGCGGATCATCGGGCGGGAACACCCAGCCATAAGCATGGATGGCCAGGCCATCGAAAGAGCCGCGCGCCCCGGCATCGTACATGCGCTGCAAGAACTCCAGGTCGTCCATACCCCACTCGCTGCCCGCCGGCGCCAACGTGGGCGCGAGCCCCGCGGCCAGAACCATGACCTCGGGATCGACCGCCTTGACACGCTGATAGGTGGTCCGCAGCAGACGCGCGTAGCCCTCGGGGTCGGGCAGCCGGTAGCCCCACTCGAAGCTGAGGTTGGGCTCGTTCCACACGATGATGTGCCCCACCCGCCCGGAAAAGTGCTCGACGAATGCGGCTACGAAATCTGCATAGCTGTCAAACTGCTCCTCAGGCAGGTAGCGATAGGTGGTGTCCTCTGGCCGCGCCCACTGCGGCACAAAGTCGATGCGTGCCAGCACGGTCAGCCCCTGCGCCAGGGCATGGTCCACCACCAGATCCGGATGGCGCCAGTCGTACTGGCCCGGCTGCGGCTCGTAGTAGCCCCACGGGAAGTATTCCACGATCCAGGAGGCGCCCATCTCGCGCACCATCTCCAGCGTGCGCTTGATCTTCCACTCCTCCACCTCATCGGTAAGGCGCGTGTGCACGCCCATCTTGGGGTTGGTGGTCTGGACGGTCTGCGGGGGACCGATGCGCACCACCGGCTGTGGCACACGGCCGGCGAACCAAAGCAGCGGCAGCGCCAGCAGGAGGCGCAGCGTCAGCGGGTGGCGGGCGGCGGCGCCCAAGGCTCTGCGCAACTGACGAAGGGCGTCAGAGAGGGGCATGGCGCTATTCTAAAGGGGCCATTGGTGCGCGTCAAGGGGGAAGATGCGCTGCAGTGTAGCTGAGGAGATGCGATAGGGTGGTTCGTGCCCGCTCCTGGTGCCCATTGAGGACCGTCGTACACCAGCTCGCCAGGCGGGAGGCCAGCGCTTTTGGCTATGCAGTAAACAAAAATGGAGGCTTCGCCGACAACAGGCGTCTAGGGGCCCAGACAGCATCAGACTTCCGCAGGACACGGACGCTGCGGAAGTCTGATCGAAAGCTATGTTGCTTCTACTCTGTCTCAGGCTCCACCCACCACTCCTGATCCGAGTCCTTCAGAAAGGCGTCGATATCCTCGGCGGAGCGCTTGCCCGCGCCCATGGCGCTGATCACGGTGGCGGCGCCGGTGACGATGTCGCCGCCCGCCCAGACGCGCGGCTTTTTGGTGCGGCCCGTTTCCTCGATAGCCACCACGGTGCCGCGCCGAGTGCGCTCCAGGTCTGGCTGGTCGGTAAAGACCATGGGGTTGGGGCGCGTGCCGATGGCCATCACCACCATGTCGATGTCCATGTCATACTCGGACCCGGGAATGGGCACAGGGCGCGGCCGCCCGCTGGAATCGGGCTCGCCAAGCTCCTGCGCTTGGACGCGCATGCCGCGCACCCACATGTTGTCAGTGCCCAGGATCTCCACCGGGTTGGTCAGCCAGTGGAAGATGACGCCCTCGTCCTTGGCATTCTCCAGCTCCTCGTGGCGGGCAGGGGCCTGCTCCTCCGCGCGGCGGTAGACGAGGTGCACCTCGTCCGCACCCAGGCGCAGTGCCGAACGTGCCGAGTCCATGGCCACGTTTCCGGCACCCACCACCGCCACGCGCGGCTTGATCATCACCGGCGTGTCGTACTCGGGGAACAGATAGGCCTTCATCAGATTGGTGCGCGTCAGGAACTCGTTGGCGCTGTAGACGCCGTTGAGGTTCTCCCCTGGGATGCGCATCCACTGCGGCAGTCCGGCGCCGGTGCCCATGAAGATGGCGTCGTAGCCATCATGCAGCAGCTCATCCAGCGTGTGCAGCTTGCCGATGACGCTGTCCAGCTTGAGTTCCACGCCCAGGCTCTCCACGTACTGCACCTCGGTCCGGACCACCGACTTGGGCAGACGGAACTCGGGGATGCCGTAGATCAACACGCCGCCGGGGGCGTGCAGCGACTCGAACAGCGTGACGTCGTGGCCCATCTTGGCCAGGTCGCCGGCACAGGTCAGCCCGGCCGGCCCGGCGCCGATCACCGCCACACGCTTGCCCGTGCTGGGGGCGCGCGGCGGCGTGCGCACGCCCTGCTCCATCTCCCAGTCCGCCACATAGCGCTCCAGGCGGCCAATGGCCACCGGTTCGAACTTTTTTCCCAACACACAGGTCAGCTCGCACTGCGACTCCTGCGGGCACACGCGGCCGCAAATGGCGGGCAGATTGTTCTTGTCCTTGAGCGCTTCGACCGAGCCCCACATGTCGCCCTGCTGCAGGCAGAGGATGAACTCGGGGATGCGTACGTTGACCGGGCAGCCGTCGATGCAGGTTGGCTTTTTGCACTGCAGGCAGCGCTCCGCCTCGGCGACGGCCTGCTCGGCGCTGTAGCCCAGTGCCACTTCGTCGAAATTGCGGATGCGCTCCTCGGGCGTCTGGCGCGGCATCTCATTGCGTGGTGCGACCTTGGCCATGGCTACTTACCCTCCCCGCAGTGGCAGTGGTGGTCCTCCTCGAACCGCTCCAGTGCCTCCTTCTCCTGCTCCAGGTAAAAGCGCTGCCGCTGCAGCAGCAGATCCCAGTCCACCTGATGCCCGTCGAACTCGGGCCCGTCGACGCACACGAACTTGGTTTCGCCGCCCACCTCCACGCGGCAGGCGCCGCACATGCCTGTGCCGTCAACCATGATCGAGTTGAGGCTGACGATGGTCTTGACGCCAAAGGGCTCGGTGGCCAGGCAACAGAACTTCATCATGATCGCCGGCCCGATGGCCCAGATGCGATCCACTTTGCGGTCAGAGCTGAGGATCTCCTTGAGCGGCTCCGGCGCCAGGGCCTTGATGCCACAGGTGCCGTCGTCGGTGCAGACGATGAGACCCTCCAGCTTGCCGTCGGTGAACTCGTGGCTCACCTCGCGCATCTTGTCCTGCCAGAAGAGCAGACTTTCGGTCCGCGCGGCGATGATGGAGATGACGGTGTTGCCAGCCTCCTTCAGGGCGCGGGCGATGGGATAGACGGGCGCGATGCCCACGCCGCCGCCGACGCAGACCACGGTGCCAAAGTTCTCGATCTCGGTCGGTTTGCCCAGCGGCCCGGTGAAGCTGGCCAGCTCATCGCCGACGTCCATGGTGCCCAGCAACTTGGTGGTCTTGCCCACCTCCTGAAAGACCAGCGTGATCTCGCCCGACTGGCGGTCGAAATCGGCGATGGTCAACGGAATGCGCTCCCCGCACTCGGTCGCGCGCACGATGACGAATTGGCCCGGCTGCGCCTTGAGCGCCACCTCCGGGGCCTTGACCTTGAAAAGCTTGGTCACGGGTGCCAAGTCTTCCCTGGCTGTGATGGGATACACCTGGGGCCTCCTTGGTTAATGATGTCGCTATGCTGCGTTGGCACGCTACTCTGCGTGCGGAGCAAACGGCCACCCCAAGGGCAGCCGCGCAATCCTCGTGATGTTTCTCACGCTAAAGATAGGCCGCAACTGTGTGTTTGTCAACCCGTTTTGACAAGGCCTGGTCGCCAGAACCCGCTTGGAGCCGGGATGCCAGAGCCATCTGTCCAGTGGCCGCTCAGGAGAGCAGATCCACCAGTTGGCGCAATGCCGGCATCAGCGACAGGCCCAGGCGGGCCAGCTTGGCCGGGGGCAGCGGCTTGCGCCCCTGCAGCTGTCGCTCTCGCGCCGCGCGCCGATACAGCAGCGCCAGCAGCGAGCCAGACACCGCGCCCAGCAGCGCTCCGAACAACACGGCCTGACGGTCGTCTCTGTCCATGGTCAGCATCTACCTCCAACCCGAGGGCTTACCAACAGTTGCCTGCAGCGCACACTGTCATTGCGAACCGCCCTCGGAGAGTGGGAACTCCCCCTGGCTTGATGGCGAGAGAATGCCACCTCGCTCCGCCCGCTGCACCGACGAGGGAAACAGCGCGCGCCGCGCGCGGCCCAGGCCGGCGGCGACGCTGTGCAGCCGCACAAAAGGCCGCGCCACGCTGCGCATCACGCCATTGATCCTCTCACAGACCTGCCACGTCGTGAGGCGGGCCTGGAACAGCCACGGCCGCAGCCGCAGCACCAGCTCCGCCAGGCCGCGCAGGCCAGCGTACAGCGCCACGCCCACCGCCGCGGTGCCCACGAACGCTTCTATGCACAACAGGATCATCGCGGCGTCCCGCCACCCTGGCAAAGCGGCCAACATCGTGTACTCCTATCCCACAACCCTAGCGCTTTTGCTTCTGCTGGATCTTGGCCCAGGTGTCGCGCAGCGACACGGTGCGGTTGAACACCAAGGCGCCGGGCCGGGAGTCGGGATCCACACAGAAGTAGCCGTCGCGCAGGAACTGGTAGCGGCTGCCTGGCGCGGCGTCCGCCAGGCTGGGCTCGACGCGGCAGCCGCCCAGCGTCTCCAGCGAGTCGTGATTCAGATAGTTGATCAGGTCGTCCTCCTGATCGAGCGGATCGGGGACGGTGAACAGGCGGTCGTACAGGCGCACCTCCGCAGGCAGGGCGTGCTCGGCGGACACCCAGTGCAGGGTGCCCTTGACCCGCCGCCCGTCGGGCGCCCAGCCGCCGTGCGAGGCGGGGTCATGGGTGCAGTGCAGCTCCACCACTTCTCCCGTCTTCTCGTCCTTGACCACGCGCTGGCAGGTGACGTAGTAGGCATGCTTCAGCCGCACCTCGCGCCCCGGGGCCAGACGGAACCACTTTTTTGGGGGCTCTTCGGCAAAGTCATCGCGCTCCACGTACAGCACCCGCGAAAAGGGCACCATGCGCGATCCGGCGTCAGGATCCTCCGGATTGTTCTCGGCCTCCAGCTGCTCCACCTTGCCCTCGGGATAGTCGTCGATCACCAGCCGCAGCGGGCGCAGCACGGCCATCACGCGCGGGGCGGTGGCGTTCAGGTACTGGCGGATGTGGTGCTCCAACAGATCAACCTCGATCATGCTGTTGGTCTTGGCCACGCCGACGGCATCGCAAAAGGCACGGATGGCCTGCGGCGGGTAGCCGCGGCGGCGCATGCCCGAAAGCGTGGGCATGCGCGGGTCGTCCCAACCGGAGACCTCGCCCTGCTCGACCAGCTGCCGCAAAAAGCGCTTGCTCATGACGGTGTAAGTGAGGTTGAGTCGCGCGAACTCGATCTGCTGCGGGTGGTAGACGCCCAGCGCATCGAGGTACCAATCGTACAGCTCGCGGTTGTTCTCAAACTCCAGCGTGCACAGCGAATGGGTGATGCCCTCAATCGAGTCGGAGAGGCCATGGGTATAGTCGTACATCGGGTAGATGCACCACTCGTCGCCGGTGCGGTGGTGCTCGGCGTGCAGGATGCGGTACATGACCGGATCGCGCATCAAGAAGTTGGGCGAGGCCATGTCGATCTTGGCGCGCAAAGTGCGGCTGCCCTCTTCAAACTCGCCGGCATGCATGCGCTGGAACAGGTCCAGGTTCTCCTCCACCGAACGGTTGCGGTAGGGGCTCTCCGTGCCCGGCTCGGTGAGGGTGCCACGCTGGTCGCGCATCTCCTCCTGAGTGAGGTCACAGACATAGGCCTTGCCCAGCTTGATCAACTGCAGCGCGTACTGGTACAGCTGGCCGAAATAGTCGGAGGCGTAGTACTCGCGATCGTCCCAGTCAAAGCCCAGCCAGCGGATGTTGCGCTTGATGGCCTCGACGAACTCGACGCTCTCCTTGAGCGGGTTGGTGTCGTCAAAGCGCAGGTTGCACAGACCGCCAAACTCCTCCGCCACGCCAAAGTTGAGGCAGATGGACTTGGCATGGCCGATGTGCAGGTAGCCATTGGGCTCGGGCGGAAAGCGCGT
>Ga0180437_10006411_pt1 | contig 15693 bp, 11 predicted proteins | sample SS_ome_4_FD_132410 | JGI IMG/M metagenome (GOLD analysis project Ga0180437, IMG submission 132410) | Hypersaline lake sediment archaeal communities from the Salton Sea, California, USA - SS_3_D_1 metaG | ecosystem: Environmental > Aquatic > Non-marine Saline and Alkaline > Hypersaline >...
CGGGTGGGGAAAGTTGCTTTACGAACGCTCGAGAAGACAAATTCCCACTTAATACAGTTTAAGAATTGGTGGGAACAGGAGAGCCAAAACAGCAAACTAAATAGAGAAAGCGCTTGTGCTCAGCTTGTAACGCATTCTGTGCGGGCAGAGCGGTGTACAACCGAGCCTCTTGCCAATTTGTGCTCTCAGATTACGAAGATATCTGATTTGGAATGCTGTTCATTAAAAGAGGCTCTTTCTACGGAGGCAGAAAAGATTCGCAACACAGTACAAGCCATCAAAGGGATTTCTTCTGCAGTCAGAATTCACGACGATCCCGTTCCTGTTTGTAAGGGGTTTGCAACCTATTTTCCTACCCCCCAGATTTAAATCTAAGTTGCGCCCTACATCACACTTGAATATATCTGCACGTAACAATTGAAAAATTATCCTCTTCGGACAAGTGCTAACTTGCCCTTCAGCGCTCAATTTTCCACTTGTCACGTGCAGATATGTTCAAGCGTGATGTAGGGCGCAACTTAGGTTTTAATGGTGTCCCATGCTCGAAGATACTCTTTAAGGGCAGGACCTACGGATCTGATAGCTTCAAAACTATTTTCTGGATTTTCTTCGGGAAAAAGGATTGTTGAAGTTTGAAGCTCTTTGGGAAGGTACTCTCGAGATTTCGTATTAATACAGCGGTACATGGTAAAAGCGGTGTTTTCTGCAGCTACTTCTGGATCATGGAGAAAGTTGATGAAGGCGTGGGCAAGATCTGAGTCATTACATGTTTTAAGAATGGCGGCGTAATCAAACGAGACCAAGCTTCCCTCATTGGGGTATGCAAAGTCGATTTGAGAAGATTCTTTCATCAATTGAAGCGTATCACCGTTATACGCGTGAGCTGCAAGGTATTCTGCACTTGCAATACCATTTTTGTACTGCTCACTCTCGAGTTTTGCAAGGTTTGCTTTCCAAGCTAAAATAATATCTCGAGCCTTCTCAATCTCTTCTGGATTGGTGCTATTAGCGCTCAATCCGAGAAACCGAAGGGCGGCTCCAATGGTCTCTCTCGGATCATTGAGCATGGTCATCCTTCCTTTCAGGTGGGGGTTGCCAAAAAGAGACCACGAGGTAGGCGGTGCTGCCAGACGATCAGCTCTCCAGGCAATTCCCGAAAAAGAGACCATGTAGGGAACAGCCCATCTTGTTGGAGTAATAAAGAATTTTGTGAGCAGTTTTCTGTCTACATATTGAAGGTTGGGAATTTTCTCTTTTTGAATAGGTAAGAGTAGATTTTTTTCTGCCATAATCTCGAGAAAGTAGCTGCTTGGAAAAATAATGTCGTATCCGGCACCCCCAAGTTGTAGTTTTGTAAGGAGTGATTCATTAGAGTCATACGTATCGACGATAACAAGACAGTTATACTTTTTTTCAAACTCTTTAATAAGAGAAGTCTTTATATAGTCGCTCCACATATAGATATAGAGCGTTTTTTTAAGCTGAAATAACTGCTTAAGGGCGATAGGGATAAGTAGGACGACAAAAAGAGAAAGGGCAATAAGCAATCGTTTCATGATATTTGTTTTCCTTCAATAATACGGTAGTAGACAATTGTTATGAGGGCAGTAAAGAGCAAGATGAGGGTAGAGAGCGCATTTATCATCGGAGGGGCCCCAAACTTCATCATGCTGTAGATATAGACAGGTAGCGTTGTGGCTCCAGGACCAACGACAAAAAAGGTGATAACAAAGTCATCGAGAGAGAGCGTAAACGCGAGAAGCCAGCCTGCAATTATTGCAGGAGATAAAATAGGCAAGACAACTTTCCAAAAGAGGCTGAAAGAGGATGCGCCGAGATCGCGGGCGGCTTCCAAAATGGTAGGATCAATTGTTTCTAGGCGTGTTTTTATAATCATCGTCACATAGCTAATGGAAAAAGTAGTGTGGGCCAGAAAAACGGTAAAAAGGCTGAGTTTTAAAGAAATTGAGATAAACAAAAAGAGCAGGCAGATTCCCATTAAAATATCGGGCATGACAAGGGGGGTTAAAAGAAGGCCAAGGTGAAACTTTTGGAGTCTACTAGAATACGTATGGATGGCAAGAGCCGAGGTAAGGCCGAGCAGGGTGGCTAGTAAAGAAGAGTAGGTGGCCACAAGAAGGGAGTTTGCAAGAGCGTGCCAGATAGTGGGCTCGTTAAAAAGCTTTTGGTACCAAGAAAAAGAGAACCCTTCCCAGGCACCACTAAAGCGAGAAGCGTTGAATGAAGAGACCGTAAGAACAACTACTGGCAGATAGAGAAAGAGAAGACTTGTATAAAAGATCCATCGAGAAAAGATACGCACTAGTTGTACCTCTTGATTTGAGAGGTGCGCCATCGAGAGATCATAACAGCGGGGACAAAAATAAGCGCCGATAAGAGAAGAGAAAAGGCACTAGCTTCGGGAAGATTTCTATTGAGTAAGACTCGGCGTGCGATAATGTTTCCCAGCATCTCGCTACCACTACCACCGACAATTTCGGGAATTACATAGGCACCAGCGGCGGGAATAAGAACCATAAGGCCTGCGGTAAGAATTGCTGGAAACATAACAGGAAGATAGACGGTAAAAAAGGTCCTTTGCCATGTTGCTCCAAGGTCCATGGCGGCTTCAAAAAGGTGAAAGTCGAATTTAGAAGCTGCTGAGTAAAGGGGTAAAATAGCAAATGGGAAATAGGAATAGACCATAACGGCGAGAATCGCCAGATCGTTGTATAAAAGTGGGGTAGATTTTTCGATCAGACCGAAATAAACGAGGGCCCCTTTTACAAAGCCTTCTGGGTGAAGCACAATTTTCCAGGCAAAGATACGAACGATAAAACTACTCCATAAAGGAATCATGATAAGAAGCAGCAGCTTTCTTTGGAGAGCAGGAGGCGAGAGAGCCATGTGCAACGACATTGGAATAGCGATGAAGATGCTAATAAGGGTTGTGATTCCACAGAGCCAAACGGTTCTCCAGGCTAAAACAAGGGTTTGCTTTTCAAAGAGGGTCAAAATGGAGTTAAAGGACCAGCCGGGAAGTGTGGTTCCTGTGATATCGGCTTGTTTAAACGCAAACGTGTATACAATGCAGGCCGGAATGAAAAAGAAAAAGAGAAGCCACCCAAAAGAGGGAAGCGTAAGAAGCCATTCTCGAAAGCGCCTCATTGCTCTGCTTCCTCTTCAGCTGCCTCAAGCTCGTCTTCTATACTTCCAACCTTTTCTGACGGGGCTTCTACGAGTTTTTCATCTACGGCATCATATCTTTCTAAGATATATCCATCGTCGGCATGCCAACGAACCCAAACCTCATCTTTCCACTCAATTGGCTTAATATCTAATAAAAATCGACTGTGTTGTTGGGTAACGCCAAGTCTATGACCTCCAATACGTACCCAGTATTTTGTGTGATCTCCTTTGTATACAACATCTTCAACAGTTCCCTGTAAACAGTTGTGAAGGGTGTGTTCTGGTGGCCTTTCTAAGGAGATCCTAATTTTTTCGGGGCGGACGCTTAAATGGATCAACTCTCCTGGGGAGAGCTTCTTGTCGTTGTAGCACAACACTTCTGGAAAATCTTCGATATGAAGCTGACTATACTCCTCTACACCCGTTGTAGAAACAGTTCCATCTAAAAAGTTAGTGTCTCCAATAAAAGCGGCGACAAAACTGCTTTTAGGCGATTCATACAGTTCGCAAGGGCGACCTGCTTGCTCGACTATGCCCTGATGGAGCACTGCGATCTCGTCGCTGACGGCCATAGCTTCTGTTTGGTCATGTGTGATGTACAAAAAGGTAATGCCAACTTCATCATGAATAAGATCGAGTTCGAGCAGCATTTTTTGTCGGAGCTTGAGATCCAACGCTGAGATTGGCTCATCTAAAAGAAGCACCTTAGGTCGATTTACTAAAGCTCGGGCAATGGCCGCTCGTTGTCGCTGCCCTCCGCTAAGCTGACTTGGAAATTTGTCGGCAATGGCCTCCATTTGGATAAGAGAGAGCATTTTATCAACTTCTTGTCGGATAAAAGAGGGGTCTTTTTTAGCGATCTTTAACCCAAAGGCGATATTTTCTCGTAGAGAAAGGTGGGGGAAAAGGGCATAACTTTGAAAGACGGTGTTTACTGGTCGTTGGTTAGGCGGCAGTTTTGTAACGTCTTGCCCGTCGATATAAATCTTGCCGCTATCCGGAGTATCGAATCCAGCAACCATTCGCAGAAGCGTTGTCTTTCCACATCCACTTGGGCCTAAAATTGAAAAAAAACTCCCTCCCTCTACGGTAAAGGAGACATTGTTGGCAGCGGTTACGGGTCCAAACCGTTTTGAAACATTATCAAAGACAATAGAGGCTGCCATCTTTTTCCTAGAGCGCGAGAGTGAAAACAAATTATGATAATAGCAGAGAAAACTAACTCTTTGCAATCTTTCGTCGGTAAAAAAGATATGCCTTATGCAGCTCCGCGAAGATAATAACACTTGAGCATAGTACGAAAATAGCGCTCCAGTCAAAGGCTGTGAGAGATGTTGTTTCAAGGACCTTTTGTAGGGCGGGCCATTCAACAGCTATAATTTGTAAAATGAGGCAGAGTGCTAACACCAAAAGAAGAGCCGTATTTTGAAAGAATGGGATTTTTTTGAGATTTTTGTAGGAGAAAAAGAGAGAACGGTGAAGTGATCGAGAATTGAGGGCATTACACATTTGAAAGAGTGAAAGTGTTGTAAAGGCTAAGGTTCTGCTGTAAAGAAGGGAATCGTTGCGACTGAAAATGCTGTATGCGTAGATTCCAAGAGTTCCTGTCATCATGACAAGGGCGGCGAGAAGAGCACGACACCATGTTTGGGTAGAGAGAAAAGGGGCGGATCTTTTCCTTGGAGGGTAGAGCATAAGGTTGCCGTGCTCTCCTTCCATAGCGAGGGGAATCGTTGTTGTTCCGTCGGTAACGAGATTAACCCAAAGAATTTGTAGGGGAAGAAGGGGAAGGGGAAGTCCGATAAGAACAGAAACGGCGATAGTCAACACTCCTCCGAAACAGGTGGTAAGCAAATAGGTCGCCATCTGTTGGAGGCTTTTAAACAGCACTCGTCCTTGGCGAATCGCGGTGACAATTGAAGAGAGGTTATCATCGAGCACAACCATATCAGAGGCCTCTTTGGCCACATCAGTTCCGCTTCCCATGGCAACACCGATATCTGCTTGTTGAAGGGGTGGGGCGTCGTTTACCCCATCTCCTGTCATTGCCACGACCTCATCGCGCTCTTGCAGCTGTTTGACAATTCTCAACTTATCGATGGGGGTAACTCGAGCAAAGATATCGGTTGTTGTAACTTGTTGTTGTAATTCTTGATCGTTCATTTCATTGACTTGAGCCCCCGTACAGACGACGAGAGGATGTAAAAGCCCGACCTTTCGTGCGATATTACAGGCTGTGCCTGGTAGATCTCCGGTAATCATAACGGTTCTAATGCCTGCTATAGAGGCTGTTCGAATGGCATCTATAGCCTCTTTTCTCGGTGGGTCTATAAGACCGATAAGGCCAATGAGGATAAAGTTTTTTTCATTTTCAATATCAGAGTTGGTTGTGGCCCCTTCTTTATAAGCTAAGGCGAGAACTCGAAGTCCATCTTGAGACATTCTCTCAAAGTTTTTTTTGAGCATCTCTTTCTCTGTTAAAGAGCACATCTCTATTATTTTGTCGGGAGATCCCTTGATCAGTGTATATATTTCGGAGTTTCTTCTAGCGGTAACGGCCATCATCCTTCTCTCTGGCTCATAGGGGAGCGTAAGGTCTACATCCCACGTTTCATCAAACCCCTTTTCTTTGGCATATCGAAGAAGGGCAATATCAAGAGGATCTCCGATCTCGTTTCCTTGCTCTTGTTTTGCTTCCGAACATAAAGCGCACACTCGCAGTGCCCAAGGCGATTCAGAAGAAAGCTCGACTACTTTCATGCGATTTTGTGTAAGAGTTCCCGTTTTATCGGTACAGATAACCGTTGTACAGCCGAGTGTTTCAACGGTTGGAATTTTTCGTACAACGGCATTTCTTCTAGCCATGGTTAAAAGTCCCTGTGAAAGCACAACCGTGACAGCTACTGGAAGCCCTTCTGGAACAGCGGAAACCGTGAGGCTAACGCACGTCATGATAAGGTCTGTAAGAGAGAGTCCTCTGACTATGCCAGCTCCTATGATAAGAACCATAAGGCCAAGTGCAACCATGCTTATCTTCCAGCCAAAAGAGTTGAGTCGCTCTTGAAGAGGAGAAGAGGGTGTTTGTGCGCTTTCTGCTGCTTGAACAATTTTTCCCGTTTGGGTCCTTATGCCCGTTTCGACAACTAACGCTTTTCCGCGCCCTCTCGAGACGATGCTTCCAGAAAAGAGCATGTTGTGTTGTTCTACAAAAGGGGTTTTTTCGGGCAGTTCTACATCTGCTCTTTTGTGTATGAGAGCAGACTCTCCGGTTAACATCGATTCATCAAGATACAGAGAGTGAGATTCGATAAGTCGAGCGTCTGCAGGAGTCCGCATGCCGCTTTCGAGAAAAATAAGATCTCCGGGGACAAGCTCTTTGGCATTAATTTCCTGAAGCGCGCCATCCCTAAAAACTTTGGCGCCAGGTGCGGTAAAATCCCGAAGCGATCGTAGAGATGTGTCTGCCTTTCTCTCTTGAAAAAGGCCGAGAAGGGAGTTGAATACAATGACGACAATTATGGCGAGCGCATGACCAACCTCTCCCAAAAACAGTTTCAACAGGGTAGCGATTGCCAAGATGGCGACAATAGGGCTTTTCATCTGTTCAAAAAACTGTTTCCAGATCGGCGTTGGTGGAGTAGTAGGGAGGCAGTTAGGCCCTTCTTGTACAAGACGTCTTTCTGCTTCTTTTGATCGTAATCCTGTGTTGGATGAAGAGAGCCTTTTAATAAGCGCTGCTCTGTCTAAGCTGTGCCAATTGTCAAACATAGCTAACCGTCTTAGTATATGTTTGTTCTATAAGAAGAAGATGTGTTTTTTACAAGGTTATTGAATTAACAATTAATTAACTCTTGTGTATACAAAAAAATAATTGGGCAGACAAGGGTATTATGGAAAATAAGAGTCCGTTGCGTTATTTTTTTTCGCCTCAATCTGTCGCCATTATTGGTGCAAAAGAAGAGCCAGGAAGTGTTGGAAGGACACTTATGGTTAATCTTGCAAGCTTTGCAGGAAACCTTTTTCCTGTGAATCCAAAGCACAAGAGTGTTTTGGGTCATACGTGCTACTCTTCTGTACTTGAAATTAGAAAAAGTATCGACCTTGCCATCATTGCGGTTCCTGCGCAGCGAGTTCTAGAGGCTTTAGAAAGCTGCGTTCGGGCAAAGATTCCATCGGCGATTATTATCTCTGCTGGATTTAAAGAGTCCGGTAGAGAGGGGGAGTTGTTAGAAAAAAACGTCGTAACGATTGTCAAAGAGAGTAAGATCCGTCTTATCGGACCAAACTGCCTTGGAGTCATGAATCCCCATACCGGTTTTAACGGTTCTTTCTCCTCCTCTTTGCCTCTTCCTGGGTCTCTTGCCTTTATTAGTCAGTCTGGGGCGATGTGCACAGCAGTTCTAGATTGGAGCCTTTCTGAGGAGATCGGATTTAGTTCGTTTGCCTCTATTGGGTCGATGGCAGATGTTGGCTGGGCCGATCTTATCGAATATTTTGGCTCTGATCCAACCACGAAAGCGATCCTTATGTATATGGAGACCATCAAAGAACCAGAACGATTTTTAAAAGTGGCGCGGAGCATTGCTCCTCAAAAACCTCTTATTGTTATTAAGCCAGGAAGAACACAAGAGGCAGCACGGGCGGCAGCTTCACATACAGGTGCGCTTGTTGGAAGTGATGCGGTTTTCGACGCTGTCTGTGAAAGAGCGGGAATATTGCGTGTAGAGACCATGAATGAGCTTTTTGATATGGCGGAAGTGTTGACGCGTCAGCCGTATCCACAAGGCCCGCGTTTTGCAATAGTGACCAATGCTGGGGGCCCTGGTGTTTTAGCAACAGACGCTGTCGTTCGCTGTGGGGCCACGATGGCAACCCTTTCTTCAAAAACAATAGGCCGTCTCAACTCTTTTCTCCCTAAGGCGTGGAGCCACGGCAATCCCGTAGATGTTTTGGGCGATGCTGATCCGAAACGGTATGAGGGGGCGGTTAAGGAAGTGATAGAGGACGATTCCGTAGATGGTCTTCTTGTGATTTTAACGCCGCAGGAGATGACAAACCCTTTACAATGCGCCCAAAGGTTGGAGCACTTTTCGCACTATAGCTCGAAACCGGTTTTTGCCAGCTGGATGGGGGGCGAATCGGTAAAAAGCGGAAAAAAAGCACTCCATAAAAGCGGTATACCATGTTTTTCTTATCCAGAGGAGGCCGTGTGGAGCTTTTCTGTTCTTTGGAAGCACTCAAAGGCCCTTCAGCAGATGGGAATAAAGGGCGAACCGTCAAAATCTACAAAAAAAGATACAGCAGGCTCAATTATTGAAGGGGCTGGTAAAGAAGGGAGAGAGCTTCTTTCTGAGGTTGAATCAAAAGAGATTCTCTCTAGCTATGGTCTGCCTGTTGTTACAACTTTTTGTGCTGCAACTCAAGAAGAGGCCCTAACAGCAGCCGAATCGATTGGATACCCTGTTGTCATGAAGGTTCACTCCCACACAGTTGTGCACAAGAGTGAGGTGGGAGGAGTTGCTCTCAACCTTCATAATCCTGGAGATATAAAAAAGGCCTTCTCTTCTATCAAACAGGGCGTTATTCAGGCTCTTGGTCATAAAGCGTTTTTGGGTGTCAGCATACAAAAGATGATCTCTATGCAGGGCATTGAGCTTATTATTGGAAGCTCGCAAGATCCCCAATTTGGGCCGGTTGTACTCTTTGGAGCGGGAGGGCGTTATGTTGAACAGATAGCAGATCAGACATTAGGATTGCCCCCGCTTAACTCAATATCTGCTAGGAAAATGATTGAAAAGACGCAAGCGTCGAAAGCACTCCTTTTTGAGCTTGGAGAAGACTCGGTAAAGCAGATAGACCAGATGCTCATTTCGTTTTCTCATATGGTGCTAGATCTACCTCGCATCAAAGAATGTGATATTAATCCAGTGCTAGCAAGCTCTGAGGGTATTCTCTGTCTAGATGCTCGCATCGTTCTTTGTGTATGACTTAGATTGGATACGGGTCGATTAGCGAACCCAAACTCTACCCTTTTGAAGCAGTTGAGTAGGCTGGAAGGATCTTTTAAATTGACGAAGACCGGGAATCCCTAAATCTTGTTCCCAGTTAAGATAGGTAAACTGTTCAGGGATATCTTCTGCTGTGCGTTGGTGCATGTGCTGCGCAAGGCCCCGATATTGAGAAGCCGTTTTGGAAAAATGGTAGAGGTAGGTCTCTTTGGAAAGAGTCTGTCCGAAAATACAACCTACGGGCTTAGCGTCTATGTAGAAGAGCCATCCTTCGATATGAAGGCGTTGTGCATGTTGAACCCCTTCTAGAAATGGGGAAATATCGGCACTTTCGTGTGAAAGGTCCCTTTTGTCTGCCCAACCGTTGATAATGGATGTTGCATCTGAAAGGAGGTCGGGAGTGTAGCGTACACATGATACGTCATGTGTGCCAAAAAGCTGTCTGACAATGTTTCTATGGGGCGCAAGATGTCTTCCTCTACATGCTCGAATGCATTCTGCTTCATACAGATAGTCGCTTTCATCATCTATTGCAGAAACGGAAAATCCCTCCTGTTCAATTTCTGGCCAAAAATTTTCGGGGATGGGAAACAGAAACTCTGCTCCGACTGTTTTAGCACAGGCAATGAGATCGCTCCATTTTTTTGGGCGAAAAAGGGGCATCAAAAATGTGTGATTATCGTAAGAAGTTCCAACAATTGAAAGTGTTCCGTTTTCGAGTTCTTGAAGCTTGTAGTTGTGGACCTTTCGAAAGAGGTAGAGATTGCTGAAATTATATTCAGAAAGGGGCGCGCTGAGCATATCACACGCATGTTGTATCACGTCTTGATCTTCAAGTCCTATTTCTCGCACGACCCTTTCCTTTCTTTTTCTTTTTAGCCCATGAAACAATTTCTGTACAAAAAAATATAGCTCTCATGGTATGCAACAAGATGTATCCTTTGCAAACATAACCGTAAGGAGATGGATATGTGTAAAATTTTAGAGATACTTACAGTTCTTTTGCTGCTTATTGGCGGACTGAACTGGGGGCTCGTTGGTCTTTTTAACTTTGATGTCGTTGCAGCCATTTTTGGGGCAGGAACCGGTGCTGCTCGCTTGGTCTACATTCTTGTTGGGCTTTCGGCCGTTTACAAGATTGCTTCTTGGAAGCACTCAGGATGTAACGTTTGTAAATAAGAAAAGCGCTTTTCTTACTTGAAGATGGCCTCCCCGAGAAAAGGGAGGCCTTTTTTATGTCTCACAGGAAAAGGGTTGATACCGTTCCCTTCCTTTCTGTATCAAAAAATCACACCTTGTAATGAGAGAAAAAAGCAGGTATGCTCTTTGATTCACCCGTTATATTGTTGTGTTCATGGATAAAAAGATAGAGCCTTCACCAACTGTTACCGATCACGAATCCATTCATGCCGATTCCTGGACCAGTCAAGTCGATGATGTTTTGCTGCAAAGGTTTGAAAGAGCCATTCATAAGCAGACGGCTTTGTATCAACATGGCGAATTAGCAGAGATCGCTCGAGAATACGATCCCATTGACCTTGCCAAAGCATCAATTCGACTTCCCGTAAGCGCTCGGCTTGTTTTGTATAGAAACCTTCCCGATATTGAAGCAAAGACGTCTTTTATTTTGAACGCCACATCGCCCACTCGTCAGGTTGTTTTCCGTGGTACCAGAAATGAAGAGATTTGTGAGCTGTTAGAGCTTATGCCTGCCGATGAAGCGGTAGCAGTCATTGAAGATCTTCCTCTTCGCCGATTAAAACATATTTTCGAAGCTTTAGAAGAGCAAAAGGCACACAACATTTTAGAGCTGCGCCAACACCAGCCCCAAACAGCTGGTCGATTGATGAGCAACGAATTTTTCGCCTTTTCTTTAAATACGACGGTAGGAGAGGCGGTTGAATATATTCGCGAGCATCCTGGCATTGAGTTTACCCATTGGGTCTTTATTGTCGGCGATGATATGGAGCTTTTGGGGTTTGTTCCAAGTCGCAATTTGATCGTTAATCCTCACCACTATCCACTTCGAGCCTTGATGCAGCCGGTTGTTCACCGCATCGATCCAGAGGCCGATCGAGATGAAGTTGTCGAGCTCTTTGAGAGGTATCGCCTTCCGGCTCTTCCCGTTGTCGATGAGGAGCACCAGCTCTTGGGTGTTATCACGCAAGATGATGCTGTCTCAATGATGGAAGAGATTGCAGATGAGACGATTGCCTCAATTGGAGGTACAGCAGAGAGTTTAGCTGAAGATGAGCCTACACTTAAAAGATACAGCTCTCGCGCTCCATGGCTTTTTGTAACACTACTTGCGGGGCTGACAACGGCAACGGGAATATCGCTGTTTCAAGGATATCCTTGGGCACTGGCTGTTCCCTTCTTTGTGCCGCTTATCAACGGAATGTCAGGAAATGTTGGGATTCAGTGTAGTACCGTATTAGTTCGTCGAATGGCCACTGGTACGGTTTTACCACGAAGAATTTCGACAATTCTATTTAAGGAGCTTCGAATAGGGCTTTTGATCGGAATAACCTTTGGTGTGGCATGTGGATTGGCTGCTTTTGCTCTCAACTACTTTGGCGTTCACTATACAGCAGTTGACCCTCTTCTTATAGGCAGTATGGTAGGAGCGGGTGTCTTTGGGACATGTTTGATTGCAACGGTTGTTGGCACCATGTCGCCTCTTCTCTTTGACCGTATCGGTATTGATCCTGCGGTTGCCTCTGGCCCAATCGTTGCAGCATGCAACGACGTGATGGCTACCTACCTTTTTATGACCCTTGCCTGGGGTGTTGCCAAGCTTTTTGAGATTATTTTTTAAGTGGTTACGCGTCCGCTCTCCTCTGAGCCGGATTGATCCTCGACACGAGGAGAATCGGTTTTCGGAGAGGAGTTCTCCTCAGCAGGGGCTACATATCGCCATTTTTTTGTAGATGACATCGAAAAAGCGCCCTTGAGATACAACCCAATCTGGTACAGGCCGTTGGCGAGCGTTTTGAACATTTCTTGTGCCCATCTTGCAATACGTTTTCCCAACGAAGGAGGCTCTTTGTTCCAAGAGGTATCGATAAGGTTAGTGGGGAGCGATATCTCTCGTGATTTGGGGACGGTGATGTGGGCATCGCGTACATCAATACCACCACCACTGAGTGATATATCTGGTTTAGCCGCTTCCGAGCAGGGATTGAGCCCAGGCGTTTGCGCTTGGGCTGAATCGAAAAGCTCAACATTTGGCGCTTGAAGGAGCTGCCTCTTTTCTTGTTTATTTAAAAAGATGGTAAGTCGAAACCCCTTTGGGAGAGAAGGTAAATCTTGTAACTGATGGGGGTCGTTCTTGTCGGGTTGGACAGAAACAGTTTTTTCCCAAAGAGTTGTCATCTGTGAAAAGGAGGGAGTTTTTCCTCGCCCGTTCCTTTTTTGAAAGACTTCTTTAGCTCGTTGGCTAACCCGAATCACTACCTCTTCATCAGATGCGTCTTCTGGTGTAACCTCCACTCCAGCTCGAAGAAGTTGTATTAGGACTGAGCCCCCATCATTCTTTCTAAGTCCTTTTTCAGTTTCCGGTAAAGCCATGGGAACGTGCTTTTCAGCGGAGAAACAAAGTGTTGACAGCCCGTCTTTTTCAGTTGAAGGAAGAAGAAACGCTTTCCATGCTTGAGAAGACGAAATTTCCATAAAAACCCCTACAGTTTACAAAGGTGTAACATAAAGTATGCCACAACCGCCCTTTTTTATCTTTTTAGTGAGGAAGTTCATTCCTCTGTTTTACTGTTGTGTTGCTTTTTCTTTTGGGTAAACAGCCATTTTGTCACTTCGACAACGGTTTTGAAAAGATTCTCCAATCGGCGCAAGCAGTTTTGGAATATGTTGCGCGCTATGTTTGAGATGCGTCTTGTTAGCGAGCTTTCCCGTTGCTGTTTTTGACAAATTCCACGCAATTCAGTTGCCACAGCCTGACTTGGTCCTTCATCATTAGTGATCGAGTCGAGGACGTCTTGAGGAACTGTAGAAAGGCAAGCGTGCTCACTACCCCGGAAGGCGACTGTTCCGTCTGGCTCTCTGGATAAACTTGCAAACTGCTTGCTGGCAAGAAAGACGGGAAGAATCTGCCCATGCTTAAGATCGGCAGCAGCAGTTTGGAGAGCTTGCAAGTCCTCCGAAAGAGGTACGCGTCTTTCTTTTTTTTCAAAAGGTGAGATAACTGCAGCATAGAACGAAGAGGGGATGGGGTCCCTCACAAACCCTGTTTTATTACCCGTACAACACCTTGATTTATAAACTCATATTACAGAAATAATACCATAAAGGCGTTTTAGTTGTAAACTAAGTTCTTTGTTTTGTTTTTGAATCAAGGCTCGTAATGCGGAAATTTAAATCAAGGATAGTCGAAAAGGTCCCCTGTGTTTCGAAATTTTATCAACCGCGCCGTAAAACCCGGTCATTTATGGCCGATCATGTAAGGCACCACGGGTTTAAATAAAAAACTTTTTTGGAGTTTCGTGAAAACAAAAGGACTCCTAAAATAAGAAGCAAAGCCAGTTTATTTTCTCAAAAATTCTTGACTTCAGGGCCGGTCTATGGGTACCATGGCCCATGATTACCAAAAAGACTTTTAAATATCGTTTAAGGCCCTCGCGGAAACAGAAGCACCTTTGTGCGCAATTCGTAGGTTCATGCCGATGGATTTTCAACCACGGTCTTGAGAGAAAGAAAAAAGCATACGAAGAAGAAAAGAAGTCTCTAAGTTATTGCGATCTCAATAATGAGCTCCCACTGTTGAAGAGAGCAGAAGAGACTCTTTGGTTGAAAGAAGTGCACTTCCAAGTACTACAGCAGGCCCTTAAAGATTTAGATAGCGCCTTTCAAAACTTTTTCAGAAGGGGGTTGCAATAAAGAAATTAGAGGCCACAGGGACTACGGTTGTAAGGCCTGTGGCGCTGCTTATGTTACCGGAGCTGAGAAGCTAAGAATCTCTCGCCTTCTTAGCGAGAGAGGTTCAACTCAATATACAACCAGCGCCCAAAAACGTCTCATTTTACGGGATAGGGTTATTCTTCTCAAGAACCTCAATGATTTTTTGGAAGTCTATTTTTGCCATCTCGGATAAAACCTTCTCATCGTATATGAGCCCGGGGCAGTGTTCTTGAAGTACATTGAGAAAGCGCTCTATGTTACAACAATCTATTTTAGATACAATAAAGAGCAAGAACGTCTTGTTTTGCAGGAAAGGGGATTTATTCTTTGCAAGCACCTCAACGGTCATTACGGGGTTACTTCTTGCCATCCCGAATACAATCCTCTCATCGTGTATAAGCTCGGGGCGGTATTCTTGAAGTACATTGAGAAAGCGCTCTATGTCCCAACAATCTATTTTAGATACAACAGAGCACAAGAACGCCTCATTTTTCAGCAGATGGGATTTATTCTTCTCAAGCACCTCAACGGTTTTTTGGAGGCCACTTTTTGCTATCTCGGACATAATGCTCGCATCGTGTACAAGTTTTGAGCGGTGTGCCTGGAGTACATTGAGAAAGCACTCTATGTTCGAATAATTTATGTTAGATACAACAGAGCGCAAGAACGCCTCATTTTTCAGCAGATGGGATTTATTCTTCGCAAGCACCTCAACGGTTTTTTGGAGGTCACTTTTTGCCATCTCGGACATAATGCTCGCATTGTGTACAAGTTCTGGGCAGTGTTCCTGGAGTAGATTGAAAAGGAGCTCTATGTCCCAATAATCTATTTTAGATACAACAGAGCACAAGAACGCCTCATTTTTCAGGAAAGGGGATTTATTCTTCGCAAGCACCTCAAAGGTTTCTTGGAGGTTACTTTTTGCTATCTCGGACATAACGCTTGCGTCGTGTATAAGCTCGGGGCAGTGTTCCTGGAGTACATTGAGAAAGTTCTCTATGTTCCAACAATCTATTTTAGATACAACAGAGCACAAGAACGCCTCATTTTTCAGGAAGGGGGATTTATTCTTCGCAAGCACCTTAAAGGTTATTACGGGGTCAGTTTTTGCCATCCCGGATATAATCCTTTCATCGTCTACGAGCTCGGAGCAGTATTTCTGGAGTAGATTGAAAGAGCGCTCTATCTCCTCCCAACGGTCTGCGTTAGTTACAACAGAGCGCAAGAACTCCTTACTTTTCAGCAGCTGGGATTTATTCTTCTCAAGCACCTCAACGGTTTTTTGGGGGTCAGTTTTTGCCGTCTCGGACATAATGCTCGCATCGTGTACAAGTTCTGGGCAGTGTTCCTGGAGTACATTGAGAAAGCGCTCTATGTCCCAACAATGTATTTTAGATACAACAGAGCACAAGAACGCCTCATTTTTCAGCAGATGGGATTTATTCTTCTTAAGCACCTCAACGGTTTTTTGGAGGTCAGTTTTTGCTATCTTGGACATAACGCTTGCGTCGTGTATAAGCTCGGGGCAGTGTTCTTGAAGTACATTGAGAAAGCACTCTATGTTCGAATAATTTGTGTTAGATAC
>Ga0180437_10006412_pt1 | contig 15692 bp, 11 predicted proteins | sample SS_ome_4_FD_132410 | JGI IMG/M metagenome (GOLD analysis project Ga0180437, IMG submission 132410) | Hypersaline lake sediment archaeal communities from the Salton Sea, California, USA - SS_3_D_1 metaG | ecosystem: Environmental > Aquatic > Non-marine Saline and Alkaline > Hypersaline >...
GCTGCCTCCGGTTCTGCCGCTTCCGGCTCCAGATCTTCGAGATCCATAACAACCGGCTCGGAATCATCCGCTTCTGCCGGTACCAAATCCTCCGGCTCCAGAGCTACCAGATCGGGCTCCTCAGACTCGGGCGCCTCCGGCTCCAGGGTCTCTTCGAGAGCTTCATCTCCGGCTTGCGGCACCAACGCCTCGACTTCCTCGACTTTGAAGAGCAAATTCGGACCGTCACGAAACTCGCGCAACTTGCCGTCCGCGACGACCTGCTTGATTTCCTCTTCCGTCATATTGAGTTTTTCGAGGGCCTCCTGCAATGAATAGAACATACCCGCCATAATCACCTGTCTCCAAAAGCCAAATAACACGGCTTATTACAATTCTTGGTGGGGATCTTGTAAGGGCCACCCCACGAGGTCGCCCCGGGCAGCCCACACAGGACTGCCCCCTATGCTATTATTTTATCCTAACAAGCCCCCCAATGCAACCTTTTTCTGGGGAAAAATGCCGAAAATCAAGGCCTGTAAGCCAATTCCGTCACATCCTCACAGTTCAACAGTGGTGCCGCCGGGTAATCCGGGCGAAAGGTCCTATCATACTTATCACTGCGGATCGAGCGGCTTACATCGGCCCCGAATCGGCCGAAAAGGAAATCAAGATGTTCTTTTCGCCCGAAGAAATACTCGATTACGAACTTTCCCACGCCGACCGGTCCGGTGTGAAAGGCGGCGGTCCGAAAAAACAGGCATCCCTCCCAGCCACAGACGCAGTCGGTTCAGCAGAGTTTCCACAAAGTCGAATCCGCTTTGGCTCACCGCTTTTTGCTTGAATTTCCTCCTCTTTTTTGGTAGTATAATTGATTGTAATGTTGTTTTTTTCCGGAGGACGGATATGGGGATGAAGAATTTATCTCTTATTCTCGTGTTTCTGCTGTCGATTGCTTCGGCAAATGCGGAAGTTTTCACCGTCGATGCTGACGGCGGCGCCGATTTTACTGAAATCCAGGCGGCAATCAACGCCTCGCAAAATGGCGATACTATTGTTGTCAAGCCCGGCACGTACTTACACAAGATATCCTTCAACAGGAAGGCGATCACCCTCACCAGCGAAAATCCGGACGATCCGAACGTAGTGAAGGCAACCGTCATCGCCGTTAACGCCGATTACAGCGTAAGTTTCGATTTCGCCGAGGACAGCAACTCGGTCCTGACCGGCTTTACAATCACCGGCCGGGGAATTCACTGCTATGCCACGTCGCCTACAATCACGAAGAACATCATTATCGGATGCACCAATTTCGGTATCGAGGGGGAAATGAATGCCGCTCCGATCATCTCGGACAACACCATTACCTTCAACGCCATGCCGGCTATATATTTCTGCAACGGACCGATCACAAATAATACTATCTCCTCCAATCGGGGCGGAATCGCTTTCTGCAACGGGCCGATAACCGGCAACGTCATATCGGACAATATCGAGATCGACTCGGGACGCGGCGGCGCTTTGTCTTTCTGCAAGGGCTCGATCATCGGCAACGTCATCACAAACAACTACGCGGTCTATAAAGGCGGCGCTTGCTATGAATGCACCGGATCGATCCTGGACAATATCATAGTCGCAAACAAGAGCACCATCGCAGGCGGCGCGCTCTGCAACTGCCGCGGCGTGATAGCCAATAATATCATCTCCGGTAACAGCTCCGACAACGGCGGCGGTCTCTTCGGCTGCACTCAGGTATTCAACAACACAATCGTCGGCAACATCGCATATCAAACCGGCGGCGCGCTGAGCCAGTGCCCCGGTTATATCAACAGCAACATAATAGCTCTGAACCGGGCGGGCTCGGTAGGCGGAATCAGCGGAATAACTTTAAGCTCGTACAACAACTTCTGGTCGAACCAGGGCGCCAACTTCGGCGACGGAGCAGAGCCCGGAGCAGGGGAGACCTTTGCCGATCCGCTTTTTGCCGTTGCCGGTTACTGGGACCCAAACGGAACCGAAGACGAAGCGGACGATTTCTGGGTGGACGGCGACTATCACCTCAAATCCGAGGCCGGCAGGTGGGATCCCGTCGAATTGACCTGGATAAAGGACGACGTCACCAGCCCGTGTGTGGATGCCGGCGATCCGAATCTGGACTGGACCGCCGAGTTGTGGCCGCACGGCAAACGCATCAACATCGGCGCATACGGCGGCATTCCCGAGGCGAGTATGTCATTGTCGGATCTCGGCAACGTGGCAGATCTCAATCCCGACGTTAACGACGCCAACGACTGGGTGGATGATACGGACCTTGCGCTGCTCAACAGCAAATTGCTTTCCGAGGAGACACTGCTGGCCGAGGACCTCGACAGAAACGGCATCGTTGATGCCAACGACGTGGGAATTCTCATGGCCAATTGGAATCCCAAACCTCCGGCGCCAACGCCCAATCCAATGACCTGGGCTAAAGCGCCCGGCGATGCTTCGCGGAATACGATTTCCATGAGCGCGACTGTTGCCGTTTCAACCGACGACAGCACAGCCGAATACTATTTCGATGCCGTAACACCCGGCGGCCACGACAGCGGTTGGCAAACCAGCCCGAACTACACTGACACAAACCTTACAGCAGGCACAACCTATTCCTACAGAGTAAAGGCCCGCAACAGTGCGAATCTCGTTGAGACAGATTTTTCGGACGCTCGCTCGGCCACGACTCTGCCCCCGGACAGAACACCGCCGGCTCCCGATCCGGCAACCTGGGCAACGGAGCCTCACATTCCGGTGCCCTCAACTGTCCGCATGGTCGCAACGACGGCATCCGACGAGAGCGGCGTCGAATATTATTTCGAATGTACCTCGAATGCGGCTTACAGCAGCGGCTGGCAGGATAGCCCGATCTATGAAGCAGAGTCTCTGCCGAAAGGCGCATACAGCTTCGTCGCCAGAGCACGGGATAAATCGCCCAACCATAATACCACCGGCGACTCGACGGAGGTCACGCTCGATCTGGCCGCACCGACGCCCGATCCTATGAAGTGGCAGTCTCCGCCGGATGAGGTATATGGCGGAAGCGGGGCGTTTAATGATTTCTGGGCTGTGATGACTGCGGCGGAGGCTTCCGATCCGGCCGGAGGCGTACAGTACTTCTTCCTGTGCACGACCGAGTCGGACTTCAACAGCGGCTGGCAGGACTCGCCCACTTACCAGGTGAAGATCGGAAGAAGCGGCCAGCTACACCGCTTCCGTGTAAAGGCACGCGACATCTTCGGCAACGAAACCGCCTACTCCGAAGAGGCCGTCGCCTATTAACCAACACGCGCCAGGCACTCCTACGTCATTCCGACTGGAGAGATATCAACATGTAGGATGTGCTCGAATTGACAGACTGCATTTGTGACCGTGAATGCAATTAGTCGGGATGGCCCCACGCTTTGGGAATTTTGAAGTCCTTGGGCATTCTATTCGGCGGGATGTTCGCCGGGGCGGCCCTTTCGGCGTAAAAATTCAAGCGGCTTTTGAGTTGTCGCAGCTTCTGCGGATTATTTTCGCTCAGGTCGGTCTTTTCGTATGGATCGTCCGCCAGATTGAAAAGCTCGAACGTGTCCTCGGTTGGCCTGGCGTCTGTGTAATTGGCTCCGAGCCTGCCGTTGTGAATCAGCTTCCAATCGCCGCATCGGATCGCGCCGTTGTATGGCGTTACGTTCAGCAGAATCTCCTCGTGCGGCGAGGGTTTGCCCCGCGCGATCGTGGGCCAGGCGTCCCTGCCGTCCAGCGGCAGCGGCTGTTCGAGCCTTCCGCCGGCGAGTCCGAGCAGTGTCGGATACATGTCTACCATGTGCAGGGGGCCTCGCACCACCGCGCCGGCTTCGAGCACACCGGGCCAGACCGCAACCGCCGGCACACGGATTCCTCCTTCGTAAAGCTGTGCCTTCTGGCCTCGCAACAGTCCGTTGTCGGAAACCATATTCATTCCGCCGTTGTCCGAGCAGAAGAAGATCAGCGTGTTGCGCCTCATGCCGCGCTTGTCGAGTGCCGCCACTATCCGGCCGACGGCGTCGTCCATGCACGTCACCATAGCGGCGAAGGCTCGTTTGTTCCGCTCCTTGACGTGCTTGTACATATCGAGATACGACTGCGGCGCCTGGAACGGCGAGTGCGGAGCGTTGAAGGGAACATAAAGAAACAGCGGCCGCGAGACATTGTGCTGTTCGATGAGCCGTACCGATTCATCGGCGAGCAGATTAGTCGCGTAGCCCTCTTCTCGGAGAGGCTTATCGTCGCGATTCCAGTCAAGGCCTTTGTCGCGAATGTGCGTGAAGTAATCGAGCGCGCCGTTGTAGTGCCCGTACTGGTGGTCGAAACCGCGAGCGGTCGGCAGGTACCTGTGATCCAGATGCCCAAGATGCCACTTGCCGCAGATTGCGGTAGTGTAGCCGGTTTCTTTGAGCGCTTTGGCCAGCGTCCTCTCTTCCAAAGGCAGTCCGTGCTGCGCCCACGGTCGCACGACTCCCACTTGTAGGCCGTAGCGCATCGGATATCGCCCCGTCATAAGACTCGACCGGGTGGGCGAGCAGACCGGCTGGACATAGAACTGATCGAGCCGAGTCCCGGCCGCGGCGAGTTTGTCAATATTTGGCGTTTTGATCGAGCCATCACAGAACCCCACGTCCCTGAAGCCCAGATCATCGGCCAAAAGAAAAACAATGTTGGGTTTTTCGGCCGAGCGTGCGGCCGGGCCGGATTTACATGAGAGACCCAGGGATGCCGCGCCCAGACCTGCCATCTTTAAGAAGTCGCGACGTGTATTCATTTTGCTGTTTCCTCCACTCTGTATCGCGTTCGGTGACAAAAAACGTGACAATGTCATTGCGAGCGAAGCGAAGCAATCTCAACCCTTTGGGCAACCGAACGGTCGAGATTGCCGCGGCCATCTTCGACGGCCTCGCAATGACAACTTGCCAACTTGACTTTCGATACCATACTACAGACTCCAGGGCGAGCGCATCGCTCGATCCAGCATACGATTCGCCGCCGGATCCTTTATAATCTGCTCGTTCTTCGGATCCCATCGAATCCTGCGTCCAAGGATCATGGCAATGTTGCCGAGATGACAGACGGTCGCGGAGCGGTGGCCGATCTCTGCCGGCGTTATCGGTGTCTTGCGCGTCCTGACGGAATCGAGAAAATCGCGCCGATGGCCCTGCCGATGGTCCCCCGCCGGTCTGGCCAGATGTATCTCATTGGGACCGATCTTGGTCTTGCGCAGATCGGCCGGATCGGTTATCACGGCCGCCCGCGTGACGTGGACCCAGCCGTTCTCGCCGATGAACCTTACTCCCTGCTTGCAGTAGTTGTTGCTGGCGACGCGCATCACAAGACCGTTCTCATACGCACACTCGAAATCGTAAGTGACCGCGGCGTTCCACAACCCGTCGGCGGGAAACACTCCTTTGCCGACGACCTCGACCGGGCCGGTGTCGTCGCAGTTCATCCCCCAGTGCGCGATGTCAACGTGATGAGCGCCCCAGTCGGTGACCTGGCCGCCGGAATAATCCAGTGTCCAGCGGAAGTTCCAATGGCATCGCTTCTCGGTGTACGCAGCCGCCGGCGCCGGCCCGAGCCACATGTCATAGTCGAATCCGTCCGGAACCGGCATGACCGGCTGCGGATCGATCCGGTACATGGTCTCCTTGATGCCGGGACTCTTGTAGCCGGGGCCGATACCTACTTCCACTCTCTGCAAACGGCCGATGCGCTCGTTGCGGACCAGCTCGCAGGCAAACCTGAAATGGTCCGTCGATCGCTGCCAGCTCCCCGTCTGCCAGATGCAATTGTATCGGTGGACTTCTTCCACAATCGCCCTGCCCTGAGCAATCGTCAGTGCGAGCGGCTTTTCGCCGTAGATGTCCTTGCCCGCACGAACACCGGCAAGTGCGAGAGCCGCGTGCCAATGGTCCGGCACGGAAATGCAGAGCGTCTCAATATCGTCGCGAGCGATCAGCTCTCGAAAGTCGTTGTACGCATCGCAGTCGGTGTTTTCATAGTGTCCGTTTATCTCCTTGACGGCATCGCGTCTGCGCAGGGTGTCCACATCGCAGACCGCAACGATTTGACAATCGGCTTCCTGCAGAAAACCCTTGACGTGCCGCATCCCCATGCTGCCCAGACCGATCATGCCCATCGTAAGCCGATTGCTCGGCGCCGGCCGGGCGCCGGCGCCAAATACCGAGGCGCCAACAAAATACGGCACGGCAACTGCCGCAGTACTTCTGAGAAAATTACGCCGCGAGATTCCCTTGTGCATTTGATCCATTGTCACTGTCTCCGAAGAATCAACTTTTCTCTGCCTTGTCGCGTGTCTCTTTCAGCATCTTGATCCACACGCCGACGTAGGAGCCGTGGTCGTGATATGTCCGTCCGCTGACCAGGTTGCCGTCCACAACACAGGGCTCATTTACGAAAATCCCGCCGCAGACCTCAAGATCGAATTTGCACTTGGGCACGGTCGCCATCTTGCGGTCCTTCACGCACCCTGCATAAGCCGGTATCTCCACGCCGTGACATACGCAGGCGATTGGTTTGTTCTGGTCGAAAAAGTGCCGCGTGATGCGCACGAGGTCTTCGTCGTAACGGATATACTCCGGCGCGCGGCCGCCCGAGAAGAATATCCCTACGTACTCCTCCGGCTTGACGTCCTTGAATGCAATGTCGGCTTGCAGCGTGTAGCCGGCCCATTCACGCGTCACCTGCCCGTCCCAGTCCGGCGGAATCTCGTGCATAACCATGTGATACCGCCGCTTCTCCGGCCCGGCCACGACCGGCTCGAAACCATCCTCCTGCAGACGATAGTAAGGATACAGCGTATCCACCGTCTCGGCGGCCTCGCCGACAACAATTAGTACCTTATTCATATCGATGACCTCTTTACACAACCGTCAAATTCTCCCTGCCGAATATAGGACCCCCGCTGAGCATTGTCAACGCCCAAACGGACAAGCCGAATTGATGAGAGCCTCCATGGAGTATTAGCAGGCCCCTAATCTTCTGCCGACGTTGGCAACGCAACCATCCCAATCGCGATAAGCAAAATCGGGATGAGGCTACCACACGCTATATGCCCTCAAATCAGTGTTGCCCGCTATCGCTTTTCGACCCGGACGGTGTTGCTGAAGGCCTCACGACGCTGGTTGAGTGACCTGGAATGCTCTGCGCAACCTCTGCGGAGCGACGCAAGGATTTCACTGTCGGCGTGGGATTCGATCAGATTGTTCATCTCGCCGGGATCGGCTTCGAGGTCGAACAGCATTTCAAACTCGGGCCGGCGATTCGAGAAATCGACGTCGGGTTCTTCATAGCCCGTTTTGCCGTCGTACATCCGGATGTATTTCCATTTTCCGCGTCGGACACCTTCCTGGAACGGGGTGTCGCGGCCTGTATATAGGTTCTCCAGAAACAGTTCATCGCGCCACGTCACATCCTTTCCCTCCACCAGCGGCCGCAGGCTCTTGCCCGTCATGAAGTCGGGCCCCGGTACGCCGGCGTAGTCGAGAATTGTTCTTGTAATGTCCAGGCTGGAGACCAGTTCTTCGACCCGGCGGCCCCGGAAGCCGGAGGGCACGCCGGGATCGTAGATAAAACATGGAATCTTCGAGGCCAGGTCGTAGAGCAGTGCCTTGCCGCCCATGCCGTATTCGCCCATCAGCAGACCGTGGTCACTGGCAAATATTATCACGGTGTTTCTCGCAAGGCCCCGGCGTTCCAGATCGGAAAACATGCCGCCGATCACGTGGTCGAGTCCGGTGATCGTTTGATAATAACGGACGTGATGCTCCATGCACGTCAGGTGTGTGTAATCGTAGGGATACGTTTGCGTCCGGCGGCCCTTGTCCTGATCCATAATGAATTTCGGGATGAACCGGTAGGGATCGGTGCCGGTCGCGGCGGGGATTCGAATGTCCAGGTCACGGTACAGGCCGTCGTAGAAGGTGGTGCCCTTTAGCTTCGGATTCTCGTTGGCCGGCCGGGTCATCAGCCGCCAGTCGGGATAGTCCGGATACATGCTGGTGGTCTGCGATCCGTGGGGAACGTTGAAGCTGACCGAAAGGCAAAAGGGTTTGTCTTCGGGCAGGCTATCGAAGAATTCGCTAATCTTCTCACCCATGACGAAGGTGATGATATCTTCCTTAGCATCGTGGTACGGCTTGCAGGAGGGACTCTTGTAGTCTTTCGGAAAGAACTTGGTCCATCCGTCGTGAGCGCGCCAGAAGTCGAACTTCTCGGCCGCCGGGCCTTTGAACGCGTAGTACTGTACCCCGAACTTGCCGATGAAACCCGTATAGTAGCCGGCCTTTCGCACCAGAGCGGGATATGTCTGTTGCCATTGCGCCTCGGTCAGCTTATACGATGACGTGAAGCCGACGCCGTTGACTCGCTCGTGCATCCCGGTCAGCAGCGCGACCCGGCTGGGCGAACAGGTAGGCTCGGCGATGTACGCGTTTGCAAATCGAACCGACCGCTCCAGCAGCCGGTCCACGTTCGGCGTCTTAACAAACGGGTGGCCCATGCCGGCAAAGGAATTATCCCGCTGGTCGTCGGTCAGCAGGAAAATAATGTTGGGCCGTGATCGCCCGTTTGCACGGCGGTTTGACCGGGATGGAGATTCGTTGCTCGCACGTGCCGTTGTGATGACGACGAGCAAGGTCAACATGACAGCAAAATAGGCTTTCTTCATTCTTCTTCGGTCTCCAATGTGGACATCATCGAGAAGTCGGCAGGCGGGGCAGTTCGTCTGAACCGGCTTTCCCCATTCGCCCTCATCCGGGGCGATTCTGCACTATACACTATACTACTAATCTACCTGAACTGCCTGATCCTATCAAGCCTCGTGGTATTTTCGGAAAAGTCAGGATCGAGGAGCCAGCGATGCGTGGCGGAGGAACCGTCGAAGAAACGAGTCAATGACCGGAAGAACAAGAGGCTTTCATATGAAGCATTTCCAGAGACGAACAGAAGTTTTCCAACACTATGCAACTGCGACACGCATCCTTCGTGCCTGGCCGAATCAGTGTCGCTTCCGATGGCGATACTATGCTGATAATCCGCGGGGCCTATGAGCATAAGATCCTGACCGTGAACAAGCGATTGACATTAGTCTGTCCCTGTCTTCTCAAGAACGCGCACCCGGGACATTTCTTTTGTGCACAGAATCCCCATTGCTTTGAGCTGGATCAACTGTATAATACTGTCAAGGACCCGGACGAACACAATAACATACTCTATGATGCTGTTGGAGAGTTTAGATGAGTTTTTTGAATCGATTTTGCCTCTGTTTCATATTGATGTGTACTCAGGCCCTACTGGCCCCGGGTAAACAGCCCAATGTCATTGTAATCCTGTGTGACGACCTGGGCTATGGGGACGTGGGGGGATTCGGGTTTGAGGATTCCGTGACGTACACGCCCAACATCGACCGACTGGCCGAACAGGGTGTGCGCTTGACGCGGTTTCTGGTGCCCACTCCCTATTGTGCGCCGTCACGCGGGTCGCTGCTGACGGGCCGCTATCCCCATCGCACGGGCGTGGTTTACAATCCCACGCCGGACCAGGGCATCAATGACTACGGGCTCGGGCCTGAAGAAACAACCCTGGCCGAGGTGTTGGGGGCCGGGGGGTATCGAACCGCCTGTGTGGGCAAGTGGCACCTGGGTCACAAACCGCGTTTCCTGCCTACAAACCAGGGATTTGATTATTACCTCGGGATCCTGTATTCCAATGACATGCGTCCGGTGCAATTAGTGGAAAATGAAGAGGTTGTCGAGTATCCAGTGGTACAGGCCCAGTTGACTCGACGCTATACCGAGGCTTCCATTGATTTCATGCGCAAGGCCGTGGCAGCCAGGCAGCCTTTTTTTCTGTACCTGGCCCATGCCATGCCGCACAAACCCCTGGCGGCCAGTGAGGATTTCTACACGCCGGAGACTCCGGACGATCTGTATGAAGACGTGATTCGAGAACTGGACTGGTCTGTGGGACAGATCCAGAAGACACTGAAGCGACTCGCCATCGACAGGGACACACTTCTTATCTTCACTTCGGACAATGGCGCCACGTACGGAGGGGACAATGGAGGTCTGCGCGGCAAGAAGGCCACGTCCTGGGACGGCGGCCTGCGCGTGCCCTTTATTGCACGCTGGCCCGGACATATCCCGGCAGGGATCGTCAATCCGAACCTCTCGGCATCCGTGGATCTGTTTCCCACCATCCTTAACGTGGCAGGTCTGTCACTTCCTTCAGGCCGGGTCATTGACGGGAAAAATCTGTGGCCTCTCCTGACCTCAGAACAAGCACCCTGTGCGCATGAGTTTGTAATAACCATGCACAACGAACGGCTCATGACCATTCATTCCGGCCCCTGGAAGCTGCATATCCAGGCTCAAAAGCAATACCGTGCTCCACAGAATCTGTCCCAATGGAAAGATCGCCGCGGCCCGGATGGTGTGACACTCATTGCGCCGTTTGAACAGGCTACACCTGCCAGCTATCCGGGGCTAACTGCCGGGGCGGAGACAAAATCTGGGACACTGTTCAATGTGGTCAAGGATCCGGGCGAACAAACAGATGTGAGTGCCCAATACCCAGAGGTGGTAAAGAGATTGAAAGGCTATGCTGAAAAAACCATGACGGAGATACCCATGCTAGAGCGGCCCAAGCCGACCCATCCATTCAGACACGTCAGGGGGGGACGTCTGGATTTCTGGAACAATCCAAATTGAACGGTGAATAATCCCAAAAAGGTGAAATGATGCCCCCACCGCCGCACCACGATCCCGTACGGCGCAACGTGCTCAAATACTGCCGGGATACGTATTTTTCTATCACACCTTGATCTGCCTTGATACAGGGTGTATTATCACTCCATGAGTGTAAAATCAGACTTTCTATCAGTATTGGTTGTGTTCGTTCAAAAGGAGTCTACACCATGAACGCCAAACTCGTTTTCGCCTTTGTTCTGTCGTTTCTTTTGCTTTGCAATGGCGCCGGCGCCCAGAAGCTGACCTCGGACATTCCCTACGTAGAGAATGGCCACCAGCGCCACATTCTCGATATCTACACGCCGGAAGAACCGGCCAAGGAGAGTCTGCCCGTGATGTTTTGGATCCACGGTGGCGGATGGCAGGTTGGTGATAAAAGTGATGTCGCACTGAAGCCCAAGGCGCTGACCGAGCGAGGCTTTGTCTTCGTCTCGACGAATTATCGACTTCTGCCGAAAGTGAAAATGGAAGATCTGATCGGCGACGTAGCCAGGTCACTCGGCTGGGTGCACAAGAACATCGCCAGGTATGGCGGAGATCCTGAACGTATCTTTGTGGGCGGACACTCTGCCGGCGCTCAATTGGCGGCATTGATTTGCATCGACGATCGTTACCTGAGGAAAGAAGGCGTATCCTTCGACGTCCTCAAGGGCTGTATACCAGTGGACGGTGACACCTATGACATTCCCAAAATCATCATGACGGCGGAGCACCGGCAAGCGCTCTACGGCGGCAAGATGTTTACCTTTGGTCATCGCCAGAAATTCGGGAACGACCCGGAGAAGCACGTCGATTTCTCGGCCGTGACGCATGTGGCGAAGGACAAAGGGATACCGCCGTTCCTCGTCCTGTGTTTTCCCGGCAATCCAGATACACGAGCCCAGGCGCGGCGCCTTGAGAGCGTTCTAAAGTCAGCGGGAATCCCGGCCAGGGCGTATGGCAAGCGCGATAGTAACCACAGCCGGTTGAATAACGACCTCGGCAAGCCCGATGATCCGGCGACGCAGGAACTCTACAAGTTTCTGAATCCGCTAATCGGTGGGAAGCAGTGAAAAAGCCAAATAGATGGGATTGTTATTGGCCACGCTACGTGCATCAACCGTGCAACGCCAGAAGAAAGCAATCCGACATACTCTAATGATCAACGTAACAACATGGCTGATGATTTCGAGGTTCTTGTCCATGAAGCTTAGCTGTGTATATGGGAAATGTCAGGCATATATCTTCCGGAGGTCAACCGACATGCATCAGAGAGCGCCCATTGTAGACAGTTCCATTTCGGCCCTACTGGTGATTGCTTTATCCTGTATCTCTGCCGGCTGTCAGAGCCTGACCGCTGGATCGGCCAGTCCCATGAAGATAGCCTGCACGGACTCGACTTACAGCGTTATCCTCGATGGACAGGATTTAGCGCAATTCACGGCACCTGAGTTGAAGGGCTGTGGTCTTCCTAACGTGGGGATTAGAGAGATTGAAGATGGGTGGCAGCAGGTCCGGATGAAGTGGAACGTGCCTGCCGAGATCGCCCGGGACGAGCTGGCGATTCAGTTCGATCTGGCCATTGAGCCCGATTTCTGGTGGGCCCCGCATCTTGCACCGGAGGAGGGATACGTCATAGGCCAACACGTCTTTCGCTCTCCAGCCATGATCGTTCAGCGTAATTCCCTGACGTTCGTTGTCGTGCCCGATCTCGATATCGTAGGACGGCGGGCGGAGAATCCGTGGTTCATGGATTTCGATGCCGTTCATAACAAGATGTGGCTGGGCATGACCAGGACTGATACCCCGCAACACGTCCTATTCAGGAAGGCTCCCGGCATGAAGTTTACGCCGGGAACGATCGAGCTGAGCTTTTTCGTAACCGCCTATCACGACAAGGGCCCGGTGAGAAATCCCTGGTCCAGGGCCGCCGGGTTTCTGTGGAGACGCTGGGGCAAACCGCTCTATGCCAAGGGAGAGCCCCTTCCGGCGCCACTGGCCAATTACGTACGGCACACATATAACTGGGCATTCGACGGGTGGGGTGACTTCGTCTGGCAGGAGTTTGACATCGACGGAGTGCATGTCGGCGCGCCGCAGTTTATCGTCAACATCTCGCAGTCTCCCAATTACCCCGGACCATGGTATCAGCGGGAGTTTCTGTCGATCTGGAACCAGGCCTGGTTCTCTTCCCTGCGAAGTGCCTCGGGCCTCTGGCGCTACGCCAGTGGCTTGAAGGACGCCGAACTCCTGCGCAAGGCCAACCTGACCAAGGAACTGGCCCTGGCCGCACCCATGAAAGAGGGCATCTTCCCGGCGGTGATCGGCTGTGAAAACGTTAGAGTCCGGGTTGATGGTAAAGACCTCCGGCGACCGCGCAAATGGGAACATTCCTTCTGGGTCAACTCGAACCGCAGCCCTCACGACCACGGCATCTCATCGCAGTGGTACCACGTACTGGATGCAAGCTGGACCGCATTGCTCATGCTGCGCTGGTACGATGAACTGCAAAGCGACGAGCGCCTGCTCGATTACGCCCGCACCTACGCTGATCGCCTGCTGGCGCTACAGGATAGCGAGGGCTTCTTCCCCGGCTGGCTGCACCCTGAGACACAGCAGCCCGGTCCGGTGATGAATCACACGCCGGAGAGCAGCATGAGCGTGACGTTCCTGTTAAAACTGGCGGAGTTGACCGGGAAGAACAAGTACCGCCGGGCTGCTCTACGCGCTATGGATGCCGTCATAGCCGAGATTATCCCGGAGGGTCGCTGGGAAGACTTCGAAACGTACTGGTCCTGCTGCCGCTGGGGAAGGGAAGACTACCTGGGCAAGAAAATCGAACGCAACGCCATGCACAAACAGAACAGCCTGGCGATGTTCTGGACGGCCGAAGCACTCCTGGCAGCCTATCGCGCGACTGATGATCCGCGTTATCTGCAATGGGGACGGCGTACCCTGGATGAGTTGTCGATGTGTCAGCAGGTCTGGCAGCCGCCGTTTATCTACGTTCCGGCTTTAGGTGGGTTCGGCGTGATGAACGCCGACGGGGAATGGAACGATTCGCGGGAGACTCTCTTTGCCGAGCTGTTCCTGGAATACTACCGTGAGACGGGCGATTCGAACTACTTCGAGCGAGGCGTAGCCGCAGTCAAGTCCGGCTTCATCATGATGTATTGTCCGGAGAATCCAACCGTCAAAAAGATGTGGGAGAAGGTCTACCCGTGGTTTGGACCGGAAGACTATGGATTCACCATGGAGAACTACGGCCACGGCGGCCGCACCAGTGCCGAAGGTGAGGGCATGGGAGTTTTCACTATTTATGATTGGGGCAACGGGGCTGCTGCCGAAGCTGCGATGCGCATCCTGGATCATTACGGTCACGTGTATATTGACCGAACGCGCGGCCGGGCGTTTGGAATCGACAAGGTGCAGGTGCGGCGTACCGACCATGGATGGGAGCTTATCAACGAAACCGGCCGGTTGCGCTCTATACGCGTCGTCTTCGACGACGGAAGTGCCGAGGACATGCAAATCAAAGACAAGGCCCTGGTTTCCGGTTCTGGTGGATAATATATTTTTGGGTCATCAAAGGCAGGCCGAGGGTATTGATCTGACTGATCGACTTGCATGTGAGCAGCGGACAGGCAAGCCGCTGCTCTCGCATGGGGCGATCGACGAGCGATTTCATCCATTTGCGGCAAAAGGGGATCACTGCCATCATGCGAAAGTGCCCCGGATTGGCTATGTCAGTGGGTCCCTAACGGCCTTTTTCGCGTAATTGCCGCCAGACCTCCTTGCCGGTCTCCGCCGGAAGGGCCTGTTTTATTCTGTCTGTATTGCCATTGACAATAGGGCTGCCGCCGATCCCTAAGATTGCCTTGTCTGCTGCGCCTTTTCGTCATCTCCGGCACCTGCCCAATAATCTTGGCCGGCCTGGGAGAGATGTCATATTTTACTTTGTTCGATCCAATCAACGATTCTCTTCAGATGCTGCATACGACAGATGTCCGGTTGAGCCTTTTCCGAGTATTTCGTGGCGTTTCTGAGGTATCTGCCGTCTGTGGCGTTTGACGACTCTGGCGTATTTGGGATCATTCACCACGTTGTGCCATTCGTGGGGATCCTGGGTATGGTCGTAGAGCTCCTCAGAGCCGTCGTTGTACTGGATGAAGCGGTAACGTTCAGAGATGATGGCGTAATTACCCGGGCCGAAGCTTGCGCGGGCCAGGTGAGGCCACTTGGCATCCGGATCTTTCAGTAACGGTACCAGGGAATGTCCTTCATGCAGGGGATCAGCTTTGAGTCCTGTCAACTCCAGCAGGGTCGGGTAGATGTCCAGCAATTGGACGGGCATGTCACACTTTTTTCCGCGGACGATGCCCGGACCGGCCATGATCATGGGTACGCCGGCGCCGTCTTTCCATATACTACGTTTGGCGTAACGTTCCTTTTCACCCTGATGAAAGCCGTGGTCGCTGAACAGGACAATATAGGTATTGTTCCGATACGCGCTCTTGTCCAGGGCGTCGAGCACGCGCCCGACCTGAGCGTCCACAAAGCTGACGCAGGCAAGATAGGACTGCACGAGCGCTTTCCACTGGTCGTTCGCCAATACCCACTCATGCGTGGGAGCCACGTGTTTGAGACGCGTGATGTCGATGCCGTACCGGGAGATGTCCTTCAGGTCGTCGGCAATGGTCCTGGGCAGTTGCAGGGTGTCCATCGGATAGAGGTCGAACCACTTTTGCGGTGCGAATTGCGGCACGTGCGGGCGGTAAAAACCGACACCCATCCATAGGGGCTGTTCCTTCAATTGCGCCAGCCGATCCTCGGCCCAACCGGCAATCTGGTGGTCCGGCATCTGTTCGTCACGCTCGGGATACGCCCCCCAGTCCCAGAGCGGGTGGCCGGGGAAGGGAC